>Ga0181533_1000699_pt1 | contig 44984 bp, 41 predicted proteins | sample PEATcosm2014_Bin_45_FD_119772 | JGI IMG/M metagenome (GOLD analysis project Ga0181533, IMG submission 119772) | Peatland microbial communities from MTU Mesocosm Facility, Houghton, MI, USA - PEATcosm2014_Bin11_60_metaG | ecosystem: Environmental > Terrestrial > Soil > Wetlands > Peat | place...
GCGTAAACCGCCCCCTTCTTTCCGGTTCTTGCAGAGACCTCCCGGAGCAGTCCCTTGTCTTTCTTTAGCATAAAGATCACCGATGGGATTTTTGTCTTCGGCAGCCGCTTCGTTGGAAACTTGGCCTTTACCTCTGCCTCAATGTCTCGGGTTTGAAACTCGCCCTGCTTGGCCAAAATTACATCTCTGATTTCTTGATGTGTTACGGCGTCTCCGTTGCCGTTCGCTGTCGGACCTTGGGCATGGCGGCCCCGTTTTCCGCTCCGTTTGGCAGGTGCGCCATCGGGGATGGCCTTGGCCGAGGGATACCACGCAAGCAAGCCGTATTGGCCATTGGGAAGGCGGTGGAAGATCGAGCTGGTTTTCCGAAGCGCGTTCCCCACGCTGATTTTGGCGTTCTCGTCGTTTCTTGTCTCGAACTTGTAGCCGCCAGCCTTGATCGCCCTGAAAATCTCAACCACCATCGCCGCGCCGAGGCCGGAAGCCTTGCGGCTTTCAAGATAATTCCGAATGGCCGCCGTCAATGTCTGGCCATAGTACGCGTCGGGCAATATTCCCTTGGATGCACCAGCAGTTTCGGAAACATCAGGGTATCGAATTGGGATTTCAGCCTCGCCGCACAGCTCATTCACGAGCTTCTTGAGTTTGTTGGCCTCCTCCTCCTTCGCCGCAACCTTGCTCGTCAAAACGTCTATCGTGCTGATGATCTCGTCATTCATTACGGTATATTATGCGGATTGGCCCATGGAGTCAACACTAAGTTTTACCTATTTGTTGACTCCAATTCAAAAAGCATGAACCCCCTCATGCAGGAAATCTAAGCCCATTCACCTAACCACTTTCGCCGCCGATAGAGGCTACCTCTCTGCCTCTCCGCCTATTCATCTTTCCATCTCTCCATCTTTCCATCTCTCCATCTTTATGCCTCTCTTCCGCAAAGGATGCGAAACAAATTGAAAAAGTTCTTGCATTGTATTTGTCCAGGTGTAGAATCGAAGCAGTTCTTTGAGAGATTTTCGGGGAACGGGCCTGGAGGCTGGAGTGCCGATAAAAACCGTTCACGCGCCCCATAAGCGCAGATAACCAGGCCCTGATCCCCCAAAACCAAATCAACGCTCCGCGAGCGTGTCACCGCTCAACGGAGCGTAACCAACAGGCAGGGTTAGACGCTGTCGGTCGCATATCTTGTCAGATACGATCCGAGATTAGTCGACCTTGCCGGGAAAGGCAAGTTGAAATGTCGCTATTGTTCCGGCGAGGCCAAGTACAGAGGTCTTAGCAAACGACCACCATTTGGCCTTTTTTCAAAAAATGTCTAGTGGGTTTTTTTGACAGATTTCGCCAGAGATCGCGATTCTGTCATTTTTGCTCTGTTGTAACTACTTGGTATCACGCCACTTATGAAACCTCTAAATTTGGTGCCGGCGAAAAAAACACCAGAGATTATTTTAATTCCGCGCTCACGCAACATCTTGCGGCAGCGCGAGTTATGGAGATGCCCATTTTAGTGTGGTCGTTTGCTAAGACCGCTGAAGTACTTCGCCAACTTCCAAAATCGAAACCGCATTGTCCGCCGCTTTCGTTGCACGGTCTGCGGCAAAACATTCAGCGAATCGCAGCCGCTCGAAGGCGTTCGAATCCCCACGGACCAGGTTCTCCAAGTCGCCAACCTGCTGCGTGAGGGAATGGGGTCCGGGCCACTTCCCGACTGACGCGCTTGCACCAGGAGACCATCCTGAACGTGCTGGAAACCGTTGGCGCGGGCTGCCTCCAGTTCCACGACAAAACTGTCCGCAACGTCAACGCCGACGGCATCCAGACTGATGAGCTTTACGCCTTTGTCCACTGCAAGCAGGAGCACAATAAAACGGCAAATCCCCATTGGGGAGAGCAGTACACGTTCCTGAGCATCGCCCGGGACTCCAAACTCATCCTGAGCTTCTGCACGGGCAAGCGAACCCCTGAGAACGCCCACGACCACCTTGGGGACTTGAAGAATCGCCTGGCGGGACGCATTCAACTTTCGACGGACAATTTCAGAGGTTATCGCGGCAAGACCGGGGCAGTCTGCTCCACTTTCGGCGAGGAGGGGACTGACTATGGAATGCTGACCAAGGTTTACGCGCCGAGCGCACTCCCGGAAAAGCGTTATTCACCGCCGGTTTGCATTTTGTGCAAGAAAACGCCAATGCTGGGCGAGGCGGATATTGACCTCATTTGCACTTCCCATGTCGAGCGGCAAAATCTGAACGTCCGCATTTTTAACCGCCGCTTCACGCGCCTGACTCTTCGATTCTCCAAGAAAATCGAGAACCTGCGGCACTCGGTCGCGCTCTTGGTCTGCTATTGGAATTTCCGCTGACGTCACCATACGAGCCGCCAGACGCCCGCACAAGCTGCCGGCCTAACGGATCACCGCTGGAGGGTCCGGGAGCTTATCGACGCCGTTTGCAGGCCGTAGCCGATCACAATCCAACAGAGCATTACCGGTCCTTGGCGTGCAGGACGTCCAACCGGGCCCTCCCGACACTGACCCCGGGGCGCCAGCGTTGGCCGGCTTTGCGCGCACCTGGACCGCTGCCGTGCCGTTGTTGAACATTGGACGTCCAAAGCCGGCTAAAGCCGGCGCTCCGGTCCTTGGGCACTGGCTGCGGGGGCATTGCCGCTGGCGGCTTGAGCCTTGTTCCAAAAGAGTCCATTCTTTGATCGACGATTGGAATCCCGTAAGCATGAATCGCATTCGCCTCTTATCCGAGCAAGTGGCCAACCAAATCGCCGCCGGCGAGGTCATCGAGCGTCCGGCCAGCGTCGTAAAGGAACTGGTCGAGAACTCGCTCGATGCGCAGGCCTCGCGCGTGACGGTCGAAATCCAGGCGGGCGGGCGCAGCCTGGTCCGCGTGGCCGACGACGGCACGGGCATGAGCCGCGACGATGCTCTCCTGTGCCTGGAGCGCCACGCCACCAGCAAAATCCGGCGCGCCGAGGACCTGGCTGGCATTGCCACCATGGGATTTCGCGGCGAGGCCCTGCCCAGCATCGCCAGCGTCAGCCGCTTCACCCTCACCACCCGCGAACGCGACAGCCAATCCCCCGAGGGCACCCAGGTCGTGATCAGCGGCGGAAAAATGCTCGAAGTCAGGGCCGCAGGCAGCGCCCCGGGCACCACCGTCGACGTGCGGCAGCTCTTCTTCAACCTGCCGGCGCGCCGCAAATTCCTCCGCACCGAGCCTACCGAGTCGGCCCACATCCAGCATTACCTGACCCTGGCGGGCCTGGCGTTTCCCGAGGTCGCCTTTACCTTTCAAAAGGACGGGCGTTTAATCTGGCAGTTGCCGGCAATCAAGAGCGGCAGCGACGTCCCCGCGCGCCTGGCCGCTCTTCGCGAACGCTTGCGCGCCCTCTACGGCGGCGAGCAGGCCCTCCTGCCGGTCGATTTCTCCGCAGCAATTCGCTCGAGCGAGCCGCCCGGTGAAGAGCCTGGCCCAGACCCCGGGCCTCAGACCTCGAACCTCCGCCTCTGGGGATTCATCGGCGCGCCCGGTGTCTCGCGCCTGACCCGCGAAGACCAGCATCTCTTCGTCAACCGCCGACCGGTGCAGAATCCCGGCCTGAATTTCGCCCTGTTCGAGGGCTATCACACGGCCCTCATGAAAGGCCGCTACCCGGTCTGCTGCCTGTTCCTGGAAATCGACCCGGCGGCCGTGGACGTGAACATCCACCCGGCCAAACGCGAAGTCAGGTTCCATCAGGAAGGGGAAGTGCGGCGGTTGGTCGCGCAAGCAGTGCGCGAGACCTTGTTGCGATTAGCCCCAGGTCCACAGTCCACGGTCCACAGTCCACAGTCCGCGGTCCACAGTCCACAGTCCGACAAGCGTAGTCCGCAGTCCGCGGCTCATCCTTCCCCGGCAACTCCACAGCCAGAAGGTCCAAAGGAGCAAGGCGGGAATGTGGAGCAGGCTGAGCAGGCTTCCAGCCTGCTTCCCCGGTCCGGTCCACAGTCAGAGGGTCAAGATGAGCAAGGCGTAGCCGGGGGGCGGGAAGTTGGGAAGATGGGGCAGGCGAGTTTGCCGAGTTTCCCGGCCGGGTTGCGGCCGGCGTCGGATGCCGCCGCGGCGCAGGCCGGCACGCAGCCGGTCTTGCGGATGGGATTCGGGCCGCAGCAGCCCACGCCCCCCCCGCCAGAAACACCTCCGCCTCAATTAACCTCGGCCGCTGCCGCCCCGTCTGCCCGGGTGACGCCGGCGGCAGCCGTGCCGTTGTTGAACGTGCCGTTGCGCCTGCTCGGGGTGGTCGGCCGGCTCTACGTGGTCCTGGAGTCGGACCGCGGACTGGTGCTCCTGGATCAACACGCGGCGCACGAGCGGATTCTATACGAGCAGATGCTCAATCGGCTCGAGCGCAACGACCAGGCCCCCTCGCAACGGCTGCTGCTGCCGGAAACCGTCGAGCTGTCGGCGCGAGACTCGAGTTTTGTGCGCGAGCAGTTGCCGGCGCTGGGGCGCCTGGGGGTCGGGTTGAGCGAATTCGGCGAGCGCACGTTCCTGCTGGACGCCCTGCCGCCCTTTGTCAAAGGGGCTGACCCGCGCCGATTCGTCCTGGCCATCCTGGATGAACTCAAAGCCTCGGGACAGGAGGTCAACACACTCCGGCTCGCAGAGCAAACGGTGGCCAAGACCGTCTGCCGTCACGCCGTCAAGGCCCGAGACCCGCTGGCCGGGCCTGAACTGGAGGCGCTGGTCGAGGACCTGCGCCACTGCGCCATGCCCTATACCTGCCCCCATGGCCGGCCGACACTCATCGAAATGAACTTCCGTGAACTCGAGAAGAAGTTCGGCCGAACGGCGTAACCTGGATGTTGCTTTACTGAATCTCAAGTTGTGTTATAGTGTTTATGATTTTATGATGAAAACGAACCACAGGTTCAGTCGCAAGACCGGTGGCCTTGGCCGGCAACCGGGCCGGCGGATGCTTGGCCGCGTGGCTGAGGTCAAGAGCGCCATGCTGCGCGAGTACGGCGACGGTTTGCGCCAGCACGACCGGCTGTTTCGAGGGGCTTTGAGCGAAGCCGAGGCATTGGCGTGGCAAACGCCCTATCCCGGGCTGTTTTTCCCCGTCCTGGCCCAGGAAAAGGCGCAAGCCATGCGGGATTGGCTGGCTCGCCAACAGGACATCCGCCGGAACAGCCCGGTGATTTGGTTCGCAGAGTAATCAACTCGTCAACGCTTGCGGATCACCGACCCCGCGCCATGGGGTTCGACTCCCAGTTTGGGCGGCTCGCCGGTTCGGTGCATCCGTTAGTTCGGCCATTGACCTTCATCTGCTTCCCCAATCCGTTACTAATTCAGGATGTGGTTGGTTGTCGTTGTTCCACCTGGCCAGGACATCGGGACGAAGAGAAAAAAGGTTCTTCATTTTCAAGGTTTCGACGTGGCCGTCGCAAAACAGGGCGATGTGAAGCCGTAATTAGGGTCTGGACGCGCACCCGGGAGCCGAACTTAATCCGGGCAGTCATAAACACCCCCCCCCCGATGTCTGGCCGGGGCCCAGCACGGGATCATCGACAAGCGTCACCTTCACGCCAAGATAAGGAAGTATCCCTGCTCCAACTTCGAGTGGGTAAGCTTGATAATCGGACCGATAACCGTGCATCGCCAGGCTGAACTGGCGCAGATTGCTCCTGCACACCGTCAAACGAGCTTGTTGTTTTGCTCGCGTCAGGGCGGGAAGAAGCAGAGCCGCCAGAATGGCGATTATGGCAATGACTACCAGCAGTTCGATCAGGGTGAACGCCGATGCTCTTGTTGGCTTGCGCATCTCGCGCCCTGCCTCAGCCCGGCCATTGGCGAGCTTGCTTTTCATGGCTATCAGGAGTTTTAAGCCGCTTGGCTCGATTTGTCAATGGAGGTTGGCGTTCCCAAGGATGATTATACGGACCGCCCGTTCTTTGTTCCACCACCTCTGGTTTGATTCTGAGGCTTGTCTTCAAGGCGCGCGGTGGCGTAAAATGACCGGACAGAAGCAAAAGTCCGCCAATATCAAGACATGGCAACCCTCGAAGTGCGGTCCCTGACGAAGTGGTACGGTCCGGTCTGCGGCATCGAGGGGGTAAGCTTTGCCCTCGACCGGGGGGAAATCTTTGGCTACCTGGGGCCTAATGGCTCGGGAAAAACCACCACACTCCGGTGCATCATGGGCCTGATCAGGCCCGATGGCGGCCAGGTGTTTGCCTTGGGAGAGCGGGTGGTGGCCGGCCGCGCAACGCAGCACGACCGCATCGGCTACCTGCCGGGAGAGTTCCGCCTCTGGCCGGGATTTCGCGCCCGCCGCTCATTAGGCGTCCTGGCATCGCTGGGCGGGGGCGACCGCGCCCAACCACGGCGCGGCCAATTGGCGGAGCGATTGGAACTGAATCTGGACCGCCCCGTGGGTGAGCTCTCCAAGGGCAACCGCCAGAAGGCCGCCGTGATTTACGCCTTCCAACACCAACCCGAACTGCTCATCCTCGACGAACCGACCAGCGGCCTCGACCCGCTGGTCCGGCAGACCGTGTTGGACCTCATCCGCGAAGCCGCGCGCGAAGGCGCCACCGTCCTGCTCTCCTCGCACGACCTGGGCGAAGTCGGGGCCGTCTGCGGCCGAGCCGCCATTCTGCGCGCCGGGCGCCTGGTCGAAATGGCCCCCATCTCGAAGATCGTTCAGCGCAGCGAACGCCGCCTGAAGGTCTGGTTCGCGGATGGCGCGCTCGCGCCGCAGGTGCCGCTTGGCCAGTTGCCGGGCGTGCGCGTAATCGAGCAGCAACCCGGCCTGCTCCACCTGGCCTACCAAGGCGCCTGTGAGACCGTTCTCCGATGGGTCGCGCAGTTTCCCGTGGACCGCATCGCCACTCCCCAGACTTCACTCGAAGAGGCATTCATCGAGTACTACAAAACGGCGTCGGCCACGGCGCCAGCAGCCCAAACCGATTCGACTCCCAAGGTTGACCAATGATGCGCCACCGCGTCCCTTTCCCCTTCGCACTGCTCCGTTTTTGGGGCGGGCGGCTTCTGCCGATGTGGGCCTTCATTGGGTTGGTGATCTTCCTGGTCCAAATTGCGGTCTGCGCGATCGTGCATGACAATGAAAGCGTCCGGACCTTTCTCAAGTTCCTCGATGTGCTGCCTCCCTTCATCAAGACGGCGCTGGGCGGCGAGATGTTGCAGGCGGGCAATGTCCCTGGACTGATCCTGATCGGCTACCAACACCCCCTGGTCTTGTTTCTTTTCTTGCTCTTCGCCGTAGGCGCTCCCACCACCCTGCTCACGGGCGAGGTGCAAAAGGGGGCCATGGAGCTGATCCTGAGCCGGCCCGCAACCAAAACACAGGTTTATGTCTGCGCCAGTCTGCTGACCATGGCCGGCATGTTTGCCCTGGTCCTGGTGATGTTTCTCGGCACGGTGGCGGCCACACGCCTCTACGATTTCGGCCAGCCAATTCCGCTGGACCTCTTCTTCCGCATCGCCGTGAACGGCGGCTTGGTGGCTGGGGCGGCTGGAGCCATCGCGCTGTTGGCGGCCGGAGTGCTGGCCGGCCGCAATCGGGCGGTCGGGGTCACGGTCGCCGTCCTCGTGCTGGATTATTTCGCCTGGATCGTGGCCCAATGGTGGCCGCGCCTGAGTTTCCTGAAGCCGGCAACCTTGTTCTACTACTCGAGCGGCGCCAAGCTGGCCCGGGGCTGGCCCCTGGAGAACATGGGCGTGTTGCTGTTGATCATCCTGGCCGCATCCATTATCGGCGGCGTGGTCTGGCAGCGCCGTGACTTGCCGTTGTGACGAGTTCGACAATGTTAGGCGGTGGAAATCAATAAAGGTAGCAACTTGCCTTGGTCTTTTGCCGTCCGGGTTCGGGGCTCGCTCGTTACGTATCCGCAGATAGGCGTCTCGGTCCCGCTTCGCTGGCCGACAAAATCCCGGCGGCCAATGGGGCGGCGTCTTGCCAGCTTTATCGCTTGACGGCTCCTAAGCCGGCGCTTCCGGAATGTTCTTTCTTTCATTCTCAGTGCGCGTATGTTGTTTGCATGAAAGCGATGCACATAGAGTACCCTGAATCCTGGGCGGCTTTGGCGGGCTCAAGTCCGGAACGCTTTGAAAATGAGGCGCGCATGGCACTGGCGATGAAGCTGTTTGAGATGGGACGTCTGACCAGCGGACAGGCGGCTCAATTGGCCGGGGTTTCCCGCATCGCTTTTCTTTTCAGTTGCCCGCAATGGAATGTGCCCGCCGTGAATTGGGATGCCCAGGAACTTGCCGCTGAGTTCAAGCCGATGCACTCGTGAGCCTGATTATTTGCAATTCAGGTCCGTTGATTGCGCTCGGCATTCTTGCCCGGCTGGACATTTTGAAATCGCTTTTTGACGAGGTACTCGTTCCCGAAGCGGTTCAACGGGAAATCGAGAGGGGCGGAGTCAGATTATCGGGCTTGGAGGATTTTCGGCGCGCGGAGTGGCTTCGGATTGTGCCGCTCAGGGAAAAACACCACGAGCTGCTTGAATCGTTGCTGGACCTCGGCGAGGCGGCGGTCATCAGCCTTGCGATCGAGCAAAACGCGACGCTGGTGCTGATTGACGAACGCAAAGCGCGCAAAATCGCCCGCGATGTTTACGGCCTTCAACCCATCGGCACAGCGCGCATTTTGGTCGAGGCCAAAAGGAAACGTCTGCTGCCGGACATCGCCTCCCAATTTCAAAAACTCCGGCAGGAAGGTTATTGGATTCACGATTCGATTGTGGGAGCAGCATTGCGTGAAGCCGGAGAGATCTGAATTCTCTTTCCTGGGGGTGAAGTTTTGACGGGCTTAACAACATTCGCTGCGATGGGCGACGGGTTGGGGCTGAAAAAGAGCACGCTTCCAGCGGCGGGAGCGGGTCGATTAAAGAACGAACTCGGCCAGGGCGGCCCAAGGAGCGTGAACCGCCAGGGAAGGGGGCTACCCATAGCTTGGTTCGCCATGTCGTGAGACCGAACCAATCTACGGCTTGACCCCTGCTGTTGATCATCCTGGCCGCATCCATCATCGGCGGCGTGGTCTGGCAGCGCCGTGACTTGCCGCTTTGATCAGGACATGAATCACTTCTGCATCTCAGCCGTATGATGGTATTCTTTGCAGGTGAAAAGGAGCGCCGCCAGGCCCAGGAACAGCGCGGCGGCGATGGCCGGCGCCGCCACTGAGAGGGGGACGCCGCGGGCGGGCCAATCATAGATGCCTTGCAGGGCCGGGTTGTGCGAGAGCAGGCTCTTAAGATGGCGGAGGAGGGAGAGGGTGTTGATGTTTGTCGGGATGCGGCCGATCCCCATTTCCACGATGAAGCCATAAACCAGCGCCATGGCGAAATAGCGCTGGGAGATTTGTCCCAGAAAGGCGCCCAGGGCCGCCCAAGCGGGCACGGCCAATAGTTGGGCGGCTAAAAAGAGCGGGAACAAGGAGGCCAGGTCGGGGACCTGGCGCAGCCAGCCGGTGGCGAACACGAGCGCTGTCTGCAACAGCAGCAGGAGTTGGAGCCAGGCGGTTTGGGCCAGGTACTTGAGCACGAGTAACCGGGCGCGGCTCAAGGGGCGCGTGAGCAGGAAGCCCAAGGTATCGGCCTGCAGTTCGTCCCGTATCAATCCGCCGCACCCTTTGACGCATTTCAGGGGCAGGATAACGAAAAAGTAGAAATCGATCAGCCAATGGTAGAAGGCCCCGGTGCGGGTCCAAAGCAACTGGTGGGGACGCCGTTCGGCCTCGAGCAGCTTGTGCCTTTCGAAGTTCTCGAAGCGGGCGAATTGGCGCTCGTCCACCAGCGGTTTGACGCGCTCGCGGATGCGCGCATAGCAGGCCCGGAATTGCTCCCTCTCCCGGTCGGAGTTGGACACGGCGGCCTCGGTATGAGGCGAGTCCTTCCTGGCGCGCTCGAACTCTTCGGTGAAAATCCGCCTCAGTTGGGCCTCTTGTCCGGGCTGGAGCGGGAGGCGAGAGGCCCTCAGGCGGCCTGCAAACTCCCCGAGTTGCAGTTGCGGAGCAGCGAACAGAGAACGCCCTCGAGACCAGGCCTCGGAGCTCGGGGTGGTCATAAAGATAAGCACGGGCAGGACCAGGAGACCGACAACCAGCATCGGCGCCTGACGCCAGGTCAACTGACTTCTCCAAGTCAGAAGCCATATACCGCGCAACGCGCCCAGGAAGGACGGCCGCAAAGCCAGGCGCCCCCGCGTGAGGGCGGGCGGCGGAGGATGTTGGAGGAGGTCAGCCATTGAGCAGGTCAGGTGGTTACTTTGTCGAAGATGTCCTTCAGCGAATGACTCCGGCTGCGGAGCGCATAGACGGTTACGCCGCTGCCCAGGAGCAGGCCGGTCCAGCGGGCGTAGAAGGCCGAGGCATCCTTGACCCGGATGTGGAGGAAGCCCTCGGCGTCGTCGAGATCGAACCCGAGCAGAACGCCGGCATCAAACAGATGACGGGCCAACTTCTCGGGCGAGTCGCACTGGATGGATAATTCCTCGGACCAATTCTTGAGGTCGGTGCGGATTTCCCGCTGGCTGCCGGAGGCCAGGATGCGGCCCCAGTTCAGGATGAGGATGTTCTTCGAGAGCGACTCCAATTCGGCGAGGATGTGGCTCGAGATGAGGATGCTCACGCCGCCGGCGACCAGGTCTTTGAGGAGGCGCGCCATTTCCTGCCGGCCCATGGGGTCCAGGCCGTTCATCGGTTCGTCGAGCACCAGCAGGTCCGGGTCGTGCAACAGTCCCTGGGCCAGCTTCACCCGCTGTTTCATGCCTTTGGAAAACTGGGCCATCCGCTTGGACCAGTGCTCACGGGCCAATCCGACCCTGTCCAGTATGGCTTTGGAGCGGCCCGCCGCGGTCTTGCGGTCCAGGCCGGAGAGGGCTGCCAGGCCCTTGAGCCAATCCAAGGGACGCAGGTCCTTGGGCACGGCCTCGCCCTCGGGGCAAAACCCGATACGCTCAATCAGAGGCGGGTTGTTCCAAGGCGCTTCGCCGAAGACCGTGAGATGGCCGGAGCTGGGCTTAAGCTGGCCGGTGATGATCTGGATGAGAGTGCTCTTGCCGGCGCCATTGGGGCCAACCAAACCGGTGAGGCCCGCATCGATCTCGAAGCTGACGTTGTTCAACCCCATCACGATGCCGTACCACCGGCTCAACTCGCGGGCCTGGATGATTGCGCTCATTCGGGTTTGACCCTCCGCGCGATGATCCCGGCGGCCAAGCCCAGCATCAAGAGCAGCGCCACAGACGCGCCGCCCAGCGCGGGCGAATTCAACGCAGTCATCGTTTCCGGTCTGATGTTGCGCAGCATCTCACCCAGCATCGGCACGTTTTCCTGGGCCGTCTTGAGGTCGCTGCCGAGCCGGAAAACGCCCAGCGCGATTTGGTCCAGGTTGTAATTGAAGCTCAGGTGCTGGAGCCAGGGGCGGGTCTGCACCGCAATGGGGCCGATGACCCCGCCGACGATCCACCACAGATACCAATAGGCAGTCGTGGATTTTTCCTTGGTGGATAGCGCCGAGACGCCCAGGGCCAGCAGGCTCAGCACCGACATGCTGCACAAGCCAAAGAGCAACACATGGCCCAGGGCGGCGCGGGAGTGCCAGAAAAACCGCCAATCGGGCGCCAGCAGATTGCCCATGAACCAGGCGGCGCAGACTGGCCCGAGCCACGTCAGGATGACCAGGCCGCAGGCAGTGGCGAATTTCCCGAGGAGGTAATCCCCGCGGCTCACGGCCTTGGAGGCGTAAATGATGATGGCATTGCTGGCCAAATCGCGGGTGACGAGCAAGGGGATGGTCATGCCGAGGGCGAAAATACTGACGCGCATCAGGTAGGTGGCGAAGTAATAGAACAGGACATTTTGCGTCGTGCGGACGGAGATTTCCGGGTGCTGCTCCAGCCAGAAGGTCAGCAGCCGCGCGAAGGCCTGCAGGGCCGGGTTGAGGTTTGGAATCGACTGCGCCACAACGCTGTCGGCTACCAGGAGCTGGCCGGCCAGGAACAGCAGCCCGGTCATCACCAGGCCGGCGACCCAGCATATCCCCGCCAATTGCCGCATGCCTTTGATCTGAAGGCAGGCGCCAAGGCCGTTTCGGGCAATGACCCACCGCCGGCCCCACAGCCCAAGGTGGACGCCCTGCCAGTGCTGGTAGCTGGTGTCATGAAGCGGCATGGGACATCTCCAGGGCTTGCACGAAGGTTTCCTCGAGCGCGTTGGGGCTGGGAATGATCTCCAGGGGAGCTATCTCCAACTCGCGCAGGAGTTGCAACAGCGGGTTGAGCGAATCAGCTTTGTGTTCGACCTTCAGGTGCCCGTTGGGCAGCAGTTCGCAGGGCCACTGCCGGCGGGCGCACGCCGCCTGCAAATCTTCCGGGGGCCCGGCGATGACCAACTCGGCGGCGCCCCGCTTTCGCGCCTTGAGGTTCTCCAAGGTGTCATGGACCAGGAGCCGGCCCCGGGCGATGATGATTATCTGCTCGCAGATGTGGTCCACGTTTTGCAGCAGGTGCGAGGACAGCACGACGGTGATGCCGTAGGTCCGCCACAGGCTGGCGACCAGTTCGAGGATTTGGACCTGGCCCTTGGGGTCCAGGCCATTGGTCGGTTCGTCCAGAAAAACGATTTCCGGGTCATGGACGATTGCCTGGGCCAGCTTCATCCGCTGCTTCATCCCGGTCGAGTAAGTGTCCGCCTTGCGGTAACGCTCCTGGCCCATCCCGACGAAATCCAACATCTCGTGCGCGCGCTGGCGGGCCGCCTGGAAGGGCAGGCCGCACAACTGGGCGCAGTAGGTGACGTATTCGCAGCCGACCATGCCGGGGATGTGGCAATCCTGCTCCGGGGTGTAGCCGACCCGCTTGCGGATGTCCCGGCCCTCGCGGCCGACCTCCCGCCCCAGCACGCGGGCGGAGCCGGAGGTAATGGGCTGAAGCTGGAGCAGGCACTTCATGAGCGTGCTCTTGCCCGCGCCGTTGGGGCCGAGCAGCCCGATCGCCCCCGGCGCCACTCTCAGCGTTACCCCATCCAATGCCCGCTGGCGTCCAAAGACCTTGGATAAGTTTTGAGTCTCGATCACCAATTGCGGCGCCATTTCCGTCCCCATATTGGGCGCGGACTTTGGGCAGGGCAAACAAATTCCAGCCGTGCCAGGCGAACGCTGGGAACCGCTTTTTGAACCTGGGAGTTCCGGTGCCATAGTTTGATCTGCATTTCCGTTGAGTCCGCGATTCTCACGGATGGCTCTACGAACAAAGCAGCGTAATTATTCAAACGGCGAACGCATCGCGAGTTTGGACAAGCCCCCGCCGCCTTTGTCACGCGGACGGCCGGCAGTGGATCACAGCCTCTTCCCCGAAGAGAAGACGACCTTTCCCAGGATGTCAGGCCTCGCGAGGATTGGGTGAACAGCCAGAGCAGCCGGGATTGCCCGGTTGTCGCCGAGAGTGGCGAAGTCTCCATCAAAGAGCTTGCCTCTGGTGACATCGAAAAATCCTTCCCCGGTTCTATAGTCCTCTTGGCGCGCAACGCCATTGACGTAGAGCGTTCCCATTCTCACCTCGACCTCCTCGCCAGGCACGCCGACAATGCGCTTGACGATTAGCTTCGCGGCGTATCGTCCCACTACGATATCGCCTCTGTGCGGTTCGATGTTTTGGTAAGCGCGCTTGTCCACCAGCAGCAGGTCGCCGGACTTCAGCGTCGGGAGCATGCTATCGCCCACCACAATCGCGAGCTGGAAGTGAGCATGGAAAACGAGCAGTGCGGAAATCAACGCGGCGCAGGCTATTACCCACCAGCGGCGCGCCAGGGCCTGCGCTGTCTTCGTCGCGGCCATGATCTCCGCCTTTCTCATTGGTTTGCGGGCAGGTGGCGGGCGTAAATGCGCGCCAACTCTTTGCCCGGCCTCGCCTCGATCAGAGTCGCCTGCACTGTATCCTTGCCCTCGAAGTCCAAAGGAATGGCGCTCAAATGCCTCAAGCCGGCAAGGACCTCCTCTTCGCGCCCCGTCGCCCTGCCAAGGGCAATCGCCTCTTTTGCAAAGCGCGCCACGACCGGATGCGTCGGATGCTCATAAAGCCCCTTCAGGTACACCTCGATCCAGCGGTCAAAGCGGCCCGCCGTTTTGAGAGCGGGGAAGAGGTCCTGAGCACAGTACAATTCCTGCTCAGTCCCTTCAAATTCTTCCATCCCTCGCTCCAGATCGCGGATCGCCCCTTCCAAACAAGGCTCAGGCCTTTGGCCCGAAGCGCCCCGCCCGCCCACGAGGAAATGCTCCGCCAAAAGACTGCTTGCAACCTGCAACCGCAACCGAACGCGCAACCCCTCCAGGCTGTTCCTGGCATTCTTGATTCTCGAGAACGACTCCGGGGCGATGAGGGAGTCGAGCGCCGGTACTGCCCCGGCGGCAAGGACTGATTCCTCACCGCCCCGCTGAGCACGGAGCCAATAGCCAGCCCCGCCACCGACGAGGATAAGTATGACCGCCCAAATAAGAGGGCCGGTCTTCAACGACCTTTGATCTGTCGAGTTGAACGTCATTACCCCCAATCCTACGCGCTCCGGCCTTAAGAGGACATTAAGACAGAGAGAAAAATCACTTCTCAGGGCCGTTTCTGACCAAAGTACCCTCGGCTACGCGTGGATGGGGACCTGGACGCACGCTTCAACTTGCCTGGCGCGGAAGCGGAGAGGAGATGAAAAGTGAAAATAGCTTTGACCGGCCCCTAAACAACCCCCACACGATGAGCAGATTGCCGCCTTGCACAATTCCTCAAAAACGTTGAGGATGTATGCATGGCGAAGAAAAAGAACGCATTTGCCGCCCTGATGACTATTGCCCAAGGTCTAATGCCTTCAGGGTATTCACAAGGCTCAAACAAATAATCGATCAACCAGGCAAGATTTGCCTTGTACTATGAGACACTTTGTCCCATTACCATGGGGATGCGTAAGCATTCTGATAAAACTAAACTCGATCGCCGCACACCACGCGCCAAGGCGCCCGTTCAGGTCAACTCGCCCTTGGCTGATACCCACGGCTTCTTCGCCGCTTTGTTCGCACTCATTGCTCCCGAGCATTTCGCACGGCTAGCCAACTATAAGAACTCCCAGCGCGGTCGTCCTGCGGAGTTATCGCTGCCCGATCTGTTGGCCTCGCTCTTGTTCCACTTTGCTTGTGGCGCCGGCACCGCCGCCGAGCCTATGTTCCAGCTCCTGGGCCGGGGAGTGAGCGATAGTGCCATCTCGGAGCGACGCTCGGTCCTGCCTTGGGCGTTGTGGGAGCGTTGGCTGCGAGCGCATCTGAATCCGGATTGATAATCCCAGGCCGTGAAGGACATTAACGGTGTGAGTGGCAAGCCATCAGCGCCGCGCGGCAGGGGTGCAATTACCAACCCCGCCAACCGCTTTGAACGCATCTCGCTGGAACGGGACGCGGATTGGGACCCGGAGCAGGACCCGGCGCCCAAAACCCAGTTTCTCAGGGACCTCTCGCAGACCATCATCACTTACAACGACAGCCCGGACATTCCGTTCCGCGCCAGCCTCAACCCTTATCGCGGCTGCGAGCATGGGTGTAGTTATTGCTACGCCAGGCCCTATCATGAATACCTCGGCTTTTCCGCGGGCCTGGATTTCGAGAGCAAGATCATGGTCAAGGACAACGCGCCGGAACTCCTCAGACGCGAACTGTCTTCGCCCAAATGGGAACCCCAGGAGCTGGCGTTGAGCGGCGTCACCGACTGCTACCAGCCCGTCGAACGCCGCCTCCAACTGACGCGCAGATGCCTGGCCGTGCTGGCCGAATTCCGCAACCCCGTCAGCATCGTCACCAAGAACTTCCTGGTCACGCGCGACCTGGACCTGCTGCGGGAACTGGCGGCCCACCATGCGATGCACGTCAACTTCTCCATCAACTCGCTCGATGCCGATCTGGCGCGCCAGCTCGAACCGCGGGCCTCCTCCCCCCGTCAGCGCCTGGCCGGTGTCGAACTCCTGGCCAACGCCGGCGTGCCCGTGGGCGTGCTGGTCGCCCCCGTCATCCCTGCCCTGACCGATCACGAGATCCCCTCGGTGCTGGCCGCGGCCAAAGCCGCCGGCGCCGTCTGGGCCGGCACGGAGGTCCTGCGCCTGCCCCTGGCCGTCGCCCCAATCTTCGAGCAATGGCTCGAACGCACCGTCCCCGAGAAAAAGGAAAAAATCCTGGGCCGCATCCGCGCCCTGCGCGGTGGCAAGCTCAACGACCCCCGCTTCGGTTCGCGGATGCGCGGAGAGGGGATCTTCGCCGACCAGATCTCCCAAATGTTCCACGTCGCCCGCCGGAAGGTAGGTCTGCCGCATGACAGCCCGGAGCTCTCCATTGCCGCCTTTCGGAGGCCGTCGGGGTCGCAGTTGGCCTTGGGCCTTTGATCCGGAGGTCTTCGCCGCTCCTCCCAGGCAGTTCGTTGTCGGTCCCCCCTTTCCATCATTCGATCACTCGAACATTTCGGGGAGGTCACGAGCGCCGTGCAGCACGCGGACGATCTGGATCCCGTCCGGCACCGCGCGGTAGAAGATGGCGTAATTGTCGACCGGAAACCCGCGAATGTCTGGCGCGAGGTCAGGCCGCTTGCGCCCGAGCCCTGGCATGGTCGCCAATAGGCGGCATTTCTCGTCGATGCTATCAAGCCAGCGGTCGGCCGCGAGCGGGTTGTCCTCCGCGATGCGGAGAGCCGCCTGGACGAGGTCAAGGTGCGCCTGGCTCGTTCGGAGGACGGCCGGCATCACTTGCCTTTGGGCGCAACACGGCGGCGCACTTCGCGCCTAACGGCGGCGACGTCCAGAGGTGCCAGGTCCCCGCGGTCCGCTTGCTCCAAACCCAAGGCGATTTCGCGGCGCAAATCCTCATGCCGGAGTCGTTGCACCTCCTTGGATTCTCCCAGCCAGCGATACAGCTCCCAGCGGTCCTTCGCCGAAAGCCGCTCCGCAGCCGCTTTGACTTCTGTCACTGTGCTCACAGCCAAAACACTAACTGCAAGCGGACGGGGAGTCAACCGCCGAGGCCCCGCCCCAGGCCGTCAAACTCCTGGTCAACGCCGGCGTGCCCGTGGGCGTCCTGGTCGCCCCCGTCATCCCGGCCCTGACCGATCACGAGATCCCCGCCGTCCTGGCTGTCGCCACAGCCGCCGGGGCGGGCTGGGCCGGCATGGAAGTCCTGCGGTTGCCCCTGACGGTCGCGCCGATTTTCCAGCAATGGCTGGAGCGAACCGTCCCTGAGAAAAGAGACAAAATCCTGGGAGGGCTGAACGCCCGAACCAAATCCGCCGGCAGACGCAATCCCATTTCCCGCAACCAAGGGTCAACGCAAATTGAGACCGGGCTTTCAGCCCTCGGTAGGATTCCGGCGCGGAGACCTGGCGCGTTGCGCCAGGCTGGTATCAGGCCGCGCCGTTGGCGCTGGGTCGGGTCACTGCCAGCTGTTCGGGCCGTCAATCCCGGGGCGCTGGCCCCCGGGCTTGAACGAGTGATGCCTTCAGCGTCATTGGCGAATGGCTTCAGGAGGGGGCCTTGGTTGACAAGGAATTCAAACACGCCTTCGGAAGAGTCTTCCCGTATGCCCGTGCTTCAAGTCCGCAGACGTACCGGCAGAGTATGAAAAGCTCACTCCTTCCCCCATTGTCTGAATCGCGGTTTGTACTAAGAAACTAGTTGACAGCGTCCCGCCGACGGTTTATTTATAAGCAACTAAATTATTAATTGTACAGCGCCTGAGTATGCCACGTCAAAAATCCACCACACTTACCAATGCGGAGCACCGCATTATGGAGGTCGTCTGGGCCAGGGGTTCGGCGACGGTCGCCGAGGTTGTCGAGGCCCTTGAAGGGAGGGATGCCTACACGACCATTCTCACGCTGATGCGCATCCTCAAGGCCAAAGGCTATCTCTCCTCCCGCAAAGAGGGCCGTGCGTTTGTCTTCGCGCCCAAAGTGGATCGCGACACCGTGGCCCGCAAGGCCGTGCATCAGCTCTTGTCAAAGTTCTTCGCCGGCTCGCCCAATGAGTTGGTGCTGGCCTTCCTTCGCGAGGAGGAACTGACGCCCGGAGAACTCGAGCAGATAAAGCGGAAAATCATCGAATCCGAGGACCAACGCCATGAACGCTGAAATCTTCGCCGCCCCTGATCGGCTCCTGAGCGCCGCGCTCAACGGCAGTTGCCAGGGAATCTTGCTTGCCCTGCTGGCAGGCTTGGGGTTGCGGCTGCTTGGCCGCAGCAACGCGGCGACCCGCCATGCCGTTTGGTTTGCCACACTGCTCCTGCTGGCCTTGCTCATCCCCGCCCACTACTGGTGTCATTCAGCCCCATCCAGCGCCCCTGCCCCAGGCCCGACGAGCCTTGCCCCGCTTCAGGCCGCCCATCCGCGGAATCGCGCGCATGAGCGCCAAGAGTTTGAAGTGCGGGAGCCTGCTCCCGCTTTGCTGCGCGCCGAAACGTCTCAAAGCGCCCCCGACCAGTCGGGAGACGCGCTCCAAATGCCTCGCCCCGCCGGCGCGCCAGGCCGTGCTAATCCGCGCCACCGAGGCAACTTAACCTGGTCGAATGACACACGAGGAGATGCCGCCGGCTTTCAGGCCGGCGCCGCTGCCTCCGCGTTTCGTACTGAAGGGACGGCCGGCAGGACAGCGGAGAAGAGCGATTTTGGCTGGGAGCTTTGTGTTATGCCCAGAATCCCGCGCAACGCCAGCCTCGTATTGCTGGCCGTCTGGCTGGCCGTGGCCGGCATAAAGCTTATCCTCCTGATTGGAGGCCTTTATCAACTTCAAAAACTCAAAGACACATCCAGCCCGGCCAGCCCTGGTTTGGAAGACCTCTTCCAACGTCTCCGTTCAAAACTCGCAGTTAACCGCACCGTCAAGCTCAAGGTGTCTCAAAGCCATCGCTCCGCCCTCGTGCTGGGATTTGTTCACCCGGTAATTGTTCTGCCTGCAGAATCCGCCCAAGCGTCCGCGCTCGCCCAGGCGGAGCACATCCTGCGCCATGAACTGGCTCATGTGTGCCGGCGCGATGATTGGACGAACCTGGCCCAGCGCCTCATCGAGGCGGTCCTCTTCTTTCATCCGGCCGTTTGGTGGATTTCCAAACAACTTTCTCTCGAACGCGAAATCGCCTGTGACGACTCGGTCTTGCACCAGGGCGTCCGACCCCAACCTTATGCCCTGCTGCTGGCCAATCTGGCCGGCCGCATGACGGGGCGCCTGCCCACGGTGGCCCCGGGTTCTTCCAGCAGCAAGAGTCAACTCCAACAAAGGATAAATATGATACTAAACACAAATCGAAACACATCGCCTCGCCTGTCAAAAGCCAGGCTGGGGTTCATCACGTCGGCGGCAGCGCTCGTCGCTGTGCTTGCCATCTACTCCGGGCCAAGGCTCGTCCTGGCGCAAACTCAACCCCCGGCCCCGGCAGCCACTCCCCCCGCGGCCCCTGGCGCTCCAGTTCCTGCTCCCCGGGCTGAAGTTGCCCCCGTCCCCGCCATCCCCGCTCCGGCCAACGGTTGGACAGTGGCCGAGGCCGGGCCGCCCAGCACTACTCCCCCTCCGGAGGACGTCGAGCCGGGCCCGAAATACAAAACGGGCGAGGTCCCCGCACCGCCCGCGGCCCCGGCGCCCGCCGCCCTTCCCACGCTGCCTCAGGCCCCACGGCCGCCGGGAGCTGGCGCGGTCACGGTTAACCAGCCACCCGCCGCGGTGGTTTGGGCACCCGCCTCCGGCGCCAGCGTCGCCTTGTCCCCGCCCCCGCCTCCAAACAGCGCATCCATCGAGGAGCGCCTGGCGCGCCTGGAGCGAATGGTCCAGAAGCTCATGGCCCAGCAAGGCCTGAGACGTCCGCGCATCAAGGAGTCTTCTGACCTGGCGCCGGAGGCTGAGTTGGCGCCGGAGGCCGGATATCCGCCGCCCGGTCCCAAGATAAAGGAACTGAAGGATTTGAAAGACCAGTTGTTACTGAAGGGGCAGTCCTTGAAAGACCAGTTGTTGGATCCCAACGAAAGGGAACTCCTCGAGGAGCGTGTCAAGCGCGAAGTCGCCCGCGCCACCGACCAGGCCCTGCGGGAGGTCGCCCGCGCCACCGAGCAAGCCAAACGCGCCACCGAGCAAGCCCAACGCGCCTACCAACAGGCCGCAGGCAAGTATTTAAGAGCCGACAAAGACGTGTTCGCTCAGGATTACGACCAAGCCCAGGAATCCCTGAACAAACAACTCGAGGCCTTGCAGCGCCAACGCGAGGCCTTCGAGCGGGAAGTTCAAAAAGTGGAGCGTCAAATCGAGCGCCTCCAGGAACACCGGGAGCAAATCGCCGAAGACCCCGCGCGCCACAACCAGAACAAGGACAACGCCCCCCAACCCAAGCCGGAAACAAATCCGTTTGGAAACGCAGAGAAGAAGTAAACCGCTCCCCTCCCATTCCGATTGCAGGCAGGCCCCCCTGCCTGCAATCAGCCATGAATGTATGAATGCCACGGCCTCAAAACCCGAATCCGAAAACATCATTCCGGCCGTTCATCTGGAGTTCATTCAGAATCAGCTCGAGAGCACAGACCCTTCCGCCCCGGCCGAAGTGGAAGAATACCATCGCGCCCTCTTCCTCCATCACCATGCCATCGAATGGGAAAAATTCCGTCAGCAGGCCAGAATCCACCAGGACCGCCTTTGCTTCCTGGAAGGCCGGCTCAAGGCCGCCCAGCTTGCACTGAGCGAGCGCCCCAAACTGATCCCCGCAAGTGTCGATGGCCGGGAAGACCTCAAACCCACTTGCCCGTGGAATGTCTGGGACCTGGCCATGCTTGTGGTCTCCTGCCTTGGAATCATCGCCCTGCTTACTTTCGGCGTCTTGAACATCTCGTTTAACCTGCTTGAATCCGGGTTCATCACCTTTCGGGAAAACCCGCTCCGGTCTTATCTCTGGGCCGCCTTGTTGCCCGTGGGCGCGCTGGCGGCAAAGATTGGATGGGACTGTCTCAAGGACCCGCATCGGCGCGATGTTTACCTCTGGACTTGCCTGGCCCTGGGAATGCTCGGCGTCCTGGTCTGGGTTGGGGCTTATGCCTGCGTCTATCCCACCTTGTCCAAGGGCATCGATGACCACATCGCCTCCCTCACCCTTTTCGACCACTCCTCCTCCGCTCCGGCCCTCGCCTCGAGGCTCGACTTTGCCGGCGCCAAATGGGTCGATGTCATCACCCTCGCCGCCCAAGCCGTGGCCGAGATTTTCCTCTCCGCTCTTCTGGGCATCTATCTGACCAATCTTTACGCCCGCCATCGGCCCGTGCGCCTGGCTCAAGACCCCGCCTTCTCTCAACTGGACCGGGAGCGCCGGGCACTCGAAGACACCGTCGAGCGCGAACGGTTGAGCTTGGGCGAGGCCACCGGAAACCTCGTGCGCCTGGAAAACCAGCTCTCAGCCTTGCTCGCCTACGGCAAGTCCCTCGTTCACCGCGAAAAAGCGAGACGCCAGGACCAATCGCAGAAACGCCAGATTATACTCGACCAACTCTCCGAACACCTGCGCCAGCACATCGATGAAACTGAAACGGGCAACCGCCTGCCGGCGAACACACCCCCTTCGGCGCTCGGACGCAACAATCGAGAATGAGGGGGCTATTCAAAATAACATGGACACTTTCGCTTGGTTTCTTTCAAGATGAAATGAACAACCTAGCCCGGATACTTGATTCCCCTAGAGGACGTTTCATTAACACCGTGGCTTCAGCCCGGTGTAAAGAGGCGGCTGGGGCGTTGCAGCCGTTTCAACGGTTTGGCTGGGAGCGCGGAAAGCCGTTGAAAAGGCTGGGATGGCTCGCCGCATACGTACTCCGCGCTGAAGCGGCGGTGTTAATGAGAGAGTGGGGGCTGCCCGGTGGAATGTCCGGGTTAGGGCCCGTGCTCCTGCTCCTTCTCCTGGCCTTCGGCTTACAGGCTGCCCAAAGCCCGAACCAAAGCCAAAGCCCGCCCCCGCAGCCATTTGTCGTTGGAATCTCTCCCTTCCTGGATAAGCCGGCCAAGGATGACCTCTATCGGGGCCTGGTTCGGCTCCTGATCGAAGAACTGCCCCTCAACACCACGCTCGCCCTTTATGATGCCTTCAACCTCAAGAGCGTTTGCCAGGCAACCGTGCCGAATGTTGCCGCCTTCAAAAGCCCGAAAACTCGAGCCAACCAGTTCTATCCCGCCATCCGCGACCTCAAGCTCTTCCTGGCCGCGGACCATCCAAAGCCGACGCGCCCGCCGCTGGATTTTGCCGATGCGATTCGCCTGCCGCAGTTCCTGGATTTCCTGGCAGAACACCCCCCGCCGGCCAATTCCCCCCTGGCGATCCTCCTCGTCGGCAGCCCCTTATACCAGGATGCCAAAGAAACCGCCTTTTCGATGATCGATGGTTACTTCCCTTCGGATGGCCACCTGCTGGCCTCTCGAGAGCAATCCGTCTTCGGACTCAGCCCCCAGGCCAATCATGCGCCGCCGCTGGCGGTCCATTGGCTCTACTTCGGCGACCCCTGGCTCAGCGAGTTGCACAAAGAAAAGGTCACTCGCTTCTGGACGCTGTTCCTGCAACAGCACGCTGCCCGCCTGGCCGCCTTGACCGGCGATCTCCCCAGCGCCCTGCGCAGCTTCCTTCAAGACCCCGCCGCCTCGCCCGCCCCTTCCAGAGGCTGGAGCCTGGACCCGCGCCAAACCCGCATCGAGATGCTTCGGGTCGGACGCGACGTCCAACTGGCTGACTGGCTCACCCGCGGCACCCTGCCCGATCCCGCCCCACTGCCCCCCTCCGCCATGGTGGGCCCAATGAAAATCGGAATCCGCTGGAAAGACGACATCGACCTCGACCTCTACGCCACGCCCCGCCGCGGCGCGGAGACATTGTTCTTTCAACACCCTCGCTCGCCGGAGGGTTACCTCTACAAGGACCATCGCGCCTCTCCAGGACGAGATTACGAATTCATCGAGTTCGAGTCCCCGGTCGATATCCGCCAGGTCGAGGCCTACGTCAATTTCCACAGAGGTTCCCGCCCTGGGGGTCCCCGAGGCGAAGTGCGCATCGAGTTCGACCGCGCAATCTACAGCGCCCCCTTCTCCATACCCGCCTCCCAAGGCAACTTCGGCCGCTCCGGCCAAGACCAACAGGCCTTCTGGACCCGCCTCCCCATCCTCCGCATCCTTCACCTCGCCCGGGCCGAGAATTGAAAATGCGTGGACGGTTTTCCTTGCAATATCGGTTGCGGGCGATTAAAGTGCAATCCGACTCGACCAGCACTTTGCATAATCACAACCAGCGCAGTCGTCGAGCCTCCGTTTTATGAACTGGACTTCCCAACCAGCGACGGAGAGCCAACCGACTCATCACGAGGAAGTTGGCCGTCCGGCTCAACCTCCACCGGCCCCAACCCCGCCAGCATCTCCCCCCCGCCCGCGCCGGGACATCTCGGTCGGCAAGACCCGTGTGGTCACCCAGGAAAACGGCAAGGAGAAGGAGATCGAGGTCTTTACGATGAGCCTGGGCAGCGAGACCATTGAGTTGCTGCCGTTGAAAAACTGGGGCCAACTCGATGTCTATAAGTGGGGCGTTCGCGGCAAACTGCCCGGAACGCCGGCCGGTTTGGACATCGGCTTCGACCATGTCAAGATGCTCAGCCAGACCGTATTGGCGAGCGAGCCTGAAGGTTGCTCGAAGCTGGAGACGCTTTTCAATGAGTGGCTTTCTTTGGAAAAAGAGAACCTCGAGCTCGCCAGGAAGAAAGGCCAGCCCAAGCCGCGTTCTGCAGGCCAGGACTCCTCCGGCCAGCCCGAAGCGCAGGCGGCGCGCTTCCGCGTGGAACGGGACGCCAATGGACAAGTCCACATCCGCCGTGTGCAAGGGAAAGAGACCCTGGCAGAAATCGGGCTCAATGCGCCTGGGTTCAGCGGTTTGTTCAGCTCGGGACTGATGCGCAAACCCAAGAAACTGCAGATCGGCGTCATGCATGACTGGGTCGAACTGGACGGTGAGGTTTTCAGCTTCGCCAAAGGCAACAATGACTCAGCCAAACTCGAGAAGACGCTCAACGAGAAATATCTTCCCGACGCCTCCCTCGGACGCGGCAAGGACGTGGTTGTCTTTGCCAATGCGGCCTCCTCGACCGGCTTTGACATCCAGTTTCCCGTCACGAAGGCCGGCGTGCTGGATAATCGCAGGCGCCCTTTAGTCGAGGAATCGCTCGCGCTGTTGCAGGACCCCGACGCGTGCGGGCTGTTGCACAAGGGACTCGTCATTAAACTGACGCGGCCCACTTTCGTTTTCAAGCAAAGGACTCCCGATGGAGGAGAGCGGTATCTGGAACGAAGCCCGGAACACACCGTCACTGTGCCCGGTGATGACGGCGCGCAGAAAGTCATCGACCTGAGCCAGCCCGTCAATTACATGCGCCTGACCCCGATCGAACTGACTGCCGTTTTCAATCATCCGTCTATCAATCGGCACAGTCAGGCGGCGCCCGAGGCCGCTGAGGCCTTGAAGCAGGCCGCCCCGCCACAACCCGCGCGCGAAGGGGCCGGCGCAGACGCCTCGGCTGCGGGTCCGGCCAGCCTCTCGACATCCACAGAAACGCCCGTCCAGAGGCCCTCGCAACCGCCTGCCGAGGAGGCCCGGGCCTTGTTGCCTGCCAGGATGGCCACCCCACCCTCGGAACCCCCTGAACCGACATCCCAGGAGGCCCAGGCTGCTCGTCCAGCCCAGGTCATAGCCTCGACGCCCGGTCCAAAGATAGCAGAAACCCTGGCTCAGCCGGTCCAGGCAGAGGCGCCGCCGCCGCCATCTCCGCCCAGGGAGGCCCAGGAACAGGCCCCCGATCAGCGCGCCACGGCCGTGGCCGAGGCCAAGCCGCTGCCCAATTCATGGCTTAAAGATGTCCTGGCACAACCGCCGATCAGACATGATTGGTTCGCCTGTACCGTGTATGCCAGGATTGCCGAGAGATTCGGCAACTCGCACGACGGCATCATCGGCCTGAGCAGATGCTGGGCCGTTGCGCTGGATGAAACCGAGGACATTGCCGACCCTGCCTTCAAAGGCATCTATCTAACTGAAAAACACGGAATTGGCTTTTTGTGCCAGGGACACATTGCTCGTTTCAATCAAGGCGTCGCCTTCATCGGGACCCAGGAATCCGCCATCCAGGGCATTGGCGTGAGCCTGGCAGGCGTGGGTTTGGATGTCCAGGAGCGCATCGTCTTTGTCATCACCGATGGCTATCGCAAGAAATTCGGCGTCCCCGATCAAACCGTCGCGCAGGAGTTCGAGCGTCTCGAGAAATATGGCGCCGTCATCTTGAGCGTTAAAGAAGCCCTCGACAGCCAGCTCCCGATCGAGGTCCTCTGGACAGTCCCGCTTGCGCAAGAAAACCCCAACGATCCCCAGGCCGTCCAGAGCGTCCGGCCGACAGAGTAAAGCGCAGATTGAGAAGGCGCGACGCCGACTCACCCTTGCGCGAGCCTCAGGATCTCCTGCACCGCCGTTTCCGAACCGCGCCGGGCCAGGGCAGAGAGTTCCTCGCCGATGCCCAGGTCCTCGATGGGAATTGTCAGCAACCATGCCTGAGGCGCGTGGCCGAAAACGTCGCGCGCCAGGGCCAGCAGGGTGGGCGGATCGGCGGCGTGGGCCAGAATGCGGGGAGAATCGGCGGGCTTAAGGCTGCGGAGTTGGACCTCACGCGGGGCGTCCACCGCAGCATCGACGAAAACGACAACCCGTGCGCGCGCTACCGGTTCGGCAAGCTCGGGCGTCAGCAGCGCGCACGCCAAGGCCCGGACCTCCGGCAACCCAAGCGCCTCGATGGACTCGGCCACGCCCGGGCCGACGCCATCATCGCGCCGGAGCGTGTTGCCGTAGCCGATGACAAGAAAGTTCGCCGCCATCCGAGCCTATTCTTCAACGACCACTGCCTGTTTTTCAATCCTGAATGGTCGGAAGAGGTCCGAAGTCCTAAGCCTGCGGGGATTTGAGGCTTGGCCTGAGCCGGCAACCGTTAATAGACTGGCACATGCGTATCACGGGCGGCAAAGCTGCGCGGCGGATATTGAAAGTGCCCAAGGGCCTGGCCGTGCGCCCCACGCCGGACCTGGTCAAGCAGGCGGTGTTCAACAGCCTGGGCAGCCGGGTAGCTGGCGCCCGGGTGCTCGAGTTGTTCGCCGGCACGGGGGCGCTCAGCCTCGAGTGCCTGAGCCGCGGCGCCGCCTCGGCCCTGTGCATCGAGAAATCCCAGCGCCACGCCGAGGTCATTCGCCAGAACCTGGCTGCCGCCGGTTTCTCACCCGAGGTCCTCCAGGTGCGCGTCCAGGATGTCTTTACCGCGCTGGCCCAATTGGCCGACGCCGGCCAGCGCTTCGACCTGGTCATGGCCGACCCGCCTTACGGGGAGAAAAACATCGGCCGGCGCTCCCAGTCCCCGGCCCAGCGGCTGCTGGACGACCCCCACCTGGGACCGCTCCTCGCCCCGGAGGGATTGCTCGTGCTCGGCCATGCCAAACGCGACACCCTGACCCTGCCCGAGCATTGGCGCGAGGTGAAGGTGCTCAAACACGGGGACAGCATCATGCGGTTTTGCGACCGCCGGGAGATATGACGCATCCACCGTTTGCCATGTAACTCCTTCTTGGTAAGTAGTTTATGATGAGACGATCCAGTCCTGTTTCCCTGGAAAAGGCAGCCCGAAAAACGTTCAAAAAAAAGTCTAAAAAAGTGTTGACACCCCCCTTGCGTTCTGAGATAGTTGGGGCACACACGGTAAAACACAAACTACAAACAGTATGAGAACAAAAGTACTAATCTGTGCTGCGGCACTTGCCGCGGCCAGCGCCTTCACCTCGATGGCGCAAAACGTTTACTCGCTGAACGTTGTCGGATACATCAACATCCCCCTCGTTGAAGGGTTCAACCTGATTGCCAACCAGCTCGATTTCGACGGCACAGGCACCAATAACGGCACTGCCAATATTCTCGGGACCAATCTTCCCCAGAACTCCGTGGTTTATACCTGGAGCGGCGGGAATTTCGAGATCGCCAGCTTCGTCAAGCTCAAGGGCCAAACTGCTCCGGCGTGGACCGCCAATTATTCCCTGAATCCGGGTCAAGGCGCTTGGCTCTCTATCCCGGCCGGCGCGTTTGGTGGCGCCACTCAGCTGCTCACCACGGTCGGCACGGTCGATACGGGTGCGTTGGTCAACCCGAACATGGCCTCTGCCGGCGGCTTCAGCCTCCTTGGCTCGATGGTTCCCATCGCGGGTGGTCTTCAGAGTGTCCTGAACTACACGCCGATGCTCAATGACTCGGTTTATCAATATATCAACGGCGGTTACGTCATCAGCACCTACGCCAAACTCAAGGGTGCCAATACCCCCACGTGGAATCCGAATGGCGAACCCCAGATCGCCATCGGCCAAGGCTTCTGGCTGAACAGCAGCGCCGGCTCCGTTTGGAGCAATTATTTCATCGTCCAATAGACGATCAAAGACACGCCAAAAACACAAAACGAACCGGAAAAAAACTACAAGAAAACTCAAAGACCAAACCGAACTATGAAAAGACTAGTATTGACAGGCATTGCAACCTTTGCGCTCGCCCTGGGTGCCTTTGCCCAAGGGTCCATTAACCTGGACAATTCTGCCGGCACATTCAATTACGGCGTGGCAGTTGACACCGCCGGTAACTACTACAGCGGCTCCTACGGCATGGAAGTGTGGGAGCTTAGCGGCGCAACCAGCGTTCCGTCTGGCATCAACATCGCCCCCGCTCCAGGCTCGGGCGCAGCGGCCTATGGCCAACTGGCCAAGGACGGCTTCAAGAACGAGGCGACCTTCTTCGGCAAGACGACCGCTGCTCCTGGCACGGTCATTATTGGCGCAGTCAACATGCCGGATGTCACCCCCGCAGGCAGCCAGGTAGTCCTGGCGCTTGCCGCCTGGAATACATCCGCTACCAGTTGGGCCGCGATGCTCAACGGCGCTGGTGCAACTACCCGCGCTGGCGTGATTGCGTTCTTGAACCCGACCGCCGTTTCTCCGCCTGGCGCGCCTTCGGCGATCGATGGCAGCACGACTCTCGGCACCGGCTGGAACAGCATTGGTGACCTGGTCATGACTTCCGTTCCCGAGCCGGGCACGCTCGCGCTGGCCGGCCTCGGCGCTGCTGCCCTGTTGATCTTCCGCCGCCGGAAGTAATACGGGTTCTGCTCAGCCTTTTCTCTTCAAAAAGCCGCCCGCAAGGGCGGCTTTCTTTTTGATTTCCGGAACATTGACAATCCCCGCGCAACGGCTAGCATTGATTCAGTTGCGGGTCGGCGCGTTCGTCTATCGGTTAGGACACGGCCCTCTCAAGGCTGAAAGACGGGTTCGATTCCCGTACGCGCTACCAATGAACACGGTTGATGGTTGAGAGTTGAGAGTTGATGCCCAATGCGTCCGTTTCAGATCATTTTCAATCCGACCAGCGCGGCTGAATTGGCCCGGATGCCCAAGGAACTGCAGTTGCAAATCCTGGGCGAGTTCCGCGGGCTGCCTCAGCAGGTGATGAAGACCGAGCTGGATGAGTTTGGCAAACTCGAGCGCGCGGGCCGCGTTCTGCACCGCTTTCGGGTGGGCGATTACCGCGTCTATTTCGAGCGGCACGAACTGGGACTTGTGGTGCATCGCATCCTCAACTGCCACACCCTCAAGGACTTTCTCTACCGTTCCGGACTCAAGATGCAGGAGGACCAGGCGCTCGAGCAGAACCCGAAGTTCTGGGAGTTGATTGAAGCCGCGACGGCGGGACGGCAGCCGGGCAACGGAAGCCGGGCAACGGGAGTCTAGCCCGGATGCTCCATTCCCTGGCTGGACTCAAGTTTTTGCGGCCGCTTGGATGAGGTCCCAGGCGCGGCGGACGTGGGCGGCTTCGGTGTGGGTCTGGCCGACGCAGAAGCGCAAGGCATAGCGGCCATGGAGGACGGTATGGGTGAGGTAGAGGCGGCCTTCGGCGTTGAGGCGCTCGAGGAGGCGCCGGTTGAACTGGTCCCCGCCGCGATGGGCGAAGCAAACCAGATTCAAGGGGGCAGGCGCGACGAGTTGGAAATCGGGCGAGGACGCGATCCAGGAGGCGAATTGGCGGGCCAGTTCGACATGGCGGCGGATGTGATGTTGCAGGCCCTGGAGGCCGTAGTGGCGGATGACGAACCAGAGCTTGAGGGCGCGGAAGCGGCGGCCCAGGGGCACTTGCCAGTCGCGATAATCGATGACGGCGCCGGAGTCCGTGGCCTGATTTCGGAGGTACTCCGGCAGGACGCTCAGGGTCTTGATGAGCGGGGCGCGGTCGGCCACATAAAAGCAGTCGCAGTCGAAATTGGTGAACATCCACTTGTGCGGATTGAAGGCGTAGGAATCGGCCAGCTCGAGGCCTTGGAAGAGGTGGCGGAACTCGGGGCAGATGGCCGCGGTGCCGGACATGGCGGCGTCCACATGCAGCCATAGGCCGTGCTGGCGGCAGATGCGGCCGAGGTCGGCGAGCGGGTCGAAGCCGTTTGAGGAAGTGGTGCCGGCGGTGGCGGAGACAAAACAGGGCAGGAGGCCGGCCTGGCGGTCCTGGACGATTTGGCCGGCCAGGGCCTCGGGGCGCATGGCGCAATGGTCGTCGGCTTCGATGAACCGGAGGTTGCGACGGCCCAATCCGGCGATTTTCACCGCCTTCTCGACCGAGGAATGGGCGTGGGGCGAGGTATAGGCGACCAGGCGGCCGGTGCAGCCGGATTCATTGGTCTGGAAGCCAGTGGCGCGCTCGCGCGCGGCCAGGAGCGCGCAGAGCACGGCACTGGAGGCGCTGTCCTGAATCACGCCGCCGCCCTTGGCGTCAGACTTGAAGCCGTCCGGCAGGCCCGCCATGTCGGCCATCCAATCGAGCACAAGGGTTTCCAGCTCGGTGCAGGCGGGGCTGGTAGCCCATAACATGCCCTGCACCCCCAGGCCGGCGGAGAGCAACTCGCCGAGGATGGAGGGGCCGGAGTTGTTAGCGGGAAAATAGGCGAAGAAATTCGGCGATTGCCAATGGGTGATGCCGGGCAGAATGAGCCGGTCGACGTCGGCCAGGATGCTGTCGAAGGCCTCGCCTTGCAATGGGGGTTGGGCAGGCAGCGAGGCGCGGACTTGTCCCGGCTTGACAGGGGACTGGACCGGCAGAGACTGGACTCGCTGCTGGTAGGCGGCGAGCCAATCGACCATGGCATGGCCCCATCGGCGGAACTCCTCCGGACTCATGTGGAACGAGGTCGCGTTGTCCATAGGAGGGGAAGATAGGAGGGGCGAGGGGCGAGTGTCGAGGATTTGGGGGAGCGAAGGCTGGAATTGAAAAAGCTGAGGGAAGCAGGATAATGGTAGGTTGATAATGTCTAGCCCGACTTTCAGCCACCAGAACGAGCGCCGGTATTCCAGCGGCGAGCTTGTGCGGCGGCTGCTGGGCCTGGCGTGGCAGTTTCGTGGCGATTGCCTGGTGTCCGTGGTGCTGAGTCTGGCGCTGCTGTTGTTGGGGCTGGCGGGGTTGCAGTGCTTGGGAGTAACGGTGGACGTCATCCGGCATGCGCTGGACCCGGCGCAACGGACGCCGGTGTATCCGCTGGGCTGGAAACCGCCGGCGGGGTGGACGGCGCTGCAAGTGGTGACGGCGTTGTCGCTGGCGATCATGGCGCAGGCGCTGCTGCGGGCGGTGCTGACCTATCAATACAACATGGTCACAGCGCGGCTGACGCAGGGCAAAATCGTGCCGGATATGCGGAGCCGGCTCTATGCCCGGCTGCAGGGCTTGAGCTTTCGCTTTTTCGACGCGCACGGCTCGAGTTCCATCTTCAATCGCGTGACAGGGGACGTGCAGAACACGCGGTTATTCGTGGACGGGGTGGTGCTGCAGGGGCTGAACATGGCGATCACGTTGGGGGCGTATTTCGTGTTCATGTGGCGGATTCATGCGACGCTGACCGTGGCCTGCCTGTCGGTCACGGTGGGGCTGTGGTGGGTGACGCATTATTACTCGGGGCGCTTGCAGCCTGGCTACGCGCGCAACCGCGAGTTGTACGACCAACTGGTGCTGCTGTTCAGCGAGAGTGTGCGCGGGATGCAGACAGTCAAAGGGTTTGCCGCCGAGCCGCACCAGGTCCGGCGGTTCGAGGAAGCCAACCAGGAGGTCTCCGGGCAGCAGAAGCGGATTTTTCTGGACCTGTCGCTGTTCACGCTGCTGACGCAGTTGCTGTCGCAGATGAGCCTGGTAATCCTCTTTGCTTACGGCGGATGGCTCTATGTGCAGGGCCGCATTTCGCTGGGCAGCGGGTTGGTGGTGTTTGCCGGGCTGTTGCAGCAGTTCAACGGGCAGGTGGCCAACATCACCACCATCGCCAACTCGGTGCAGCAGAGCTTCACGGCGGCCCGGCGCGTCTTCGAGGTGCTCGATACGCCCTCGGAGGTCCAGAACCGGCCGGGGGCGTTGTCCACGGGGCGGCTCAGCGGCGGGATCGTTTTCGAGGACGTGACATTCGGTTACACGCCCCAGGCCAGTGTGCTGGAGGGGATTTCGTTTGCAGCGGCGCCGGGCCAGGTCGTCGGCATCTTCGGAATGACTGGCGCGGGCAAGAGTTCGTTGCTGGGCCTGGTGCCCCGATTCTACGATCCGCAGCGGGGACGCATTCTGGCGGACGGCCATGACTTGCGAGACCTGGATTTGGATAGTTACCGGCGGCAGATCGGAATCGTATACCAGGAGAGTTTTCTATTCTCGAACACGGTGGCTGCCAATATTGCGTTTGGCAACCCGCGCGCGACGCAGGCACAAATCGAGGAAGCAGCCCGGGCGGCCTCGGCGCACGAGTTCATCCTGGAACTGCCCCAGGGCTACGAGACGGTGCTGGGGGAGGCCGGGTCCGATCTGTCCGGGGGCCAGCGCCAACGACTTGCCCTGGCGCGGGCTTTGCTGCTGCGCCCGCCCATCCTCATCCTGGATGATCCGACGGCGTCGGTGGACGCGAAGACGGAGCATGAAATCGTCTCGGCGCTGCGCCACGCCATGGCGGGCCGCACGGTCTTTGTGGTCGCTAATCGGCTGAGCCTGTTGCGGCGGGCGGATGTCATCCTGGTGCTTGAGAAGGGCCGCCTTGTTGAAAAGGGCACACATCAGACATTGGTGCGGGCGCCCGGCCCCTACCGGGAGACCGCCCTCTTGCAGCTTATGGATCTGGATGAGTCCACAGTCTCCAGTCTCCAGTCCACCGACCACGCACCAAGCCGGACTTTATCCAACCAGCCACTATGCGAGCGCAGCGAGCCAAACTGATGTCCCGAAGGGACCAGAGGATGATAGCCCAGGGCAAGCGGAGCGTCGCCCTGGGTAAGGAACCTAACGTGAATACCTCCCTTTTTTTCGAGTTTTGTTTTTCCGGGCCTCAGGCCCGGAAAAACAAAACTCGAAAAAAAGGGAGGCAGGGTTGTGACGGCCTGTACCCAGGGCAGCGGCTCCACCTGCGCTACGCTCCGGCGGGCCTTGCCCTGGGCTATTATCGAGCTGCCCCTCCGGGGCGCCGGAGGTCTGCAGAGTGCTTCGCTTTCGGTGCCAGAGGTGGACAACCGAGAACCCGCTCCGGATATGGTCAACCATTCCGCCGATGAGCAGCATCCGAAATCCGGCCAATCGTCTTGTTTCTGCGGCTGCTGCGGAGGGGGCGCGGGAGGCGATCACCTATTTTCGTCCGATGGAGGAACGGGAGGCGGACCGGGCGCCGTTGAGCGGGGCGCTTATCCGGCGGCTGTTCACCTACACGCGCCCGTATGCGGCGCGGCGGAACTGGCTGTTCGTTCTGACGTTTGCGCGGGGTCTGCAATTGCCGGCGCTGGCGTGGATGATCGGCCAGACGATCAACGGGCCGATTGCCGGCCAGGACCTGCGCGGCATCTACATCCATGCGGGAGTCTATCTGCTGCTCGTGCTGTTCATGGTGGTGACGCTTCACCTGCGCCAGCTTTTCGCCCTCGAGTTGGGCGAGGCCGTGGCCCACGACATGCGGTCGGAGCTTTTCGCCAAGCTCATGTCGCTGCCGATGGCCTTCTTTAACAAGACCAAATTCGGGCGCATCATCGCCCGGCTGACTTCGGACATCGACGGGGTGCGCGTGGCCGTGCAGGACGTGGCGTTTGTAGTCACCATCCAGGCGGTCCAGATGACGGTGGCGGCGGCGCTGATGGCGTGGTACAACTGGAAGCTCTTTGCATTGATGCTGACGCTGGTGCCGGTGATCTGGGTGGTAAACAATCGCTACCGGCGCGAGGTGAGCCATCGGTTGCGAAAGCTCCAGGAGACCTGGAGCCGGCTCACCTCGACGCTGGCGGAATCCGTTGGAGGCATCCGGGTAACGCAGGCCTTCGTGCGGCAGGAGATCAACTCGGGGTTCTTCCGCAAGCTGGTGAATTTGCATGGCGAAAACAACGTCGGAATCGCGCGAGCCTCGGCGGTGTTCATTCCGCTGCTGCAGATGAAGAGCCAGCTTTTTCTGGGCGCCACGGCGCTGCTCAGCGGCTACGGGGCCCTCCGCTGGCAGGGGTGGCTGCACATGGAGGCGGGGGACCTGGTCATGTTCTTTTTCCTGGCGAACTTCTTTTTCGATCCGGTCCAGGTCATCGGCAACCAGTATAACCAGGCGCTCACGGCGATGGCCGGGGCCGAACGCTATTTCCGGCTGATCGATCTCAAACCGGAATGGCAGGACGCGCCTGCTGCGCGGGCGCTGCCGGCCATCCAGGGGCGGGTCGAGTTCGAGGAGGTCTGCTTTGCTTATGAACCGGGCCGGCCCGTGCTGACGGACATCAGTTTCGTGGCCGAGCCTGGGCAGACCGTCGCCCTGGTCGGCCACACCGGCAGCGGCAAGACCACGGTGGTTGCCCTCCTCCAGAAGTTTTACCTGCCCGACAGCGGACGGGTCCTGGTGGACGGGCATGACCTTGTGGATGTGACGGGGAGTTCCCTTCATGCGCAGATGGGCAGCGTGCAGCAAAACAATTTCCTTTTTGCAGGGTCTATCAGCGACAACATCCGTTTTGCGCGGCCGGCGGCGGGTGACGGCGAAGTGCGGGCGACCCTGCGGGCGCTGGATTGCCTGGACCTGCTGGAGGAACTGCCGGGCGGCCTGGACACGCAGGTGGGTGAAAAGAGCGCGGCCCTCTCGCTGGGCCAGCGGCAACTGATCTGCTTCGCCCGGGCGCTGTTGGCCGACCCGCGCATCGTGGTGCTGGATGAAGCTACGAGCGCGATTGATACCGTCACCGAGGCCCGTCTGCAACGGGCATTGGAAGTCCTGCTGCGGGGGCGCACCGCATTTGTTGTGGCCCATCGCCTGAGCACGATCCGCAAGGCCGGCCTTGTTCTGGTGCTGGACCAGGGCCGCATCGTCGAGCGTGGCACGCACCCGACCCTCCTCGAGGCCGGCGGTGTCTATGCCCGCCTGCACGAGGAGTTCATCAGAGGACGGTGAAATTCGGGGCCACATCTCCACATTCGATTCGGATGAGAAACGGGGGGTTTTTCAGCAGAATCGGTATTGTTAACTTTGCCGTTGCTTCCTCCTCTGCCCTGCCAATGCACCTGGCGCCATCGTTTTACAATTGGTTGTCAATTCCAGGCATTTCGATAGGGTCCCAAATAGCGCAGACGGCAGAGATGCGTTGGGACGTTCCGCAGCCGTTTGGCACGGAACCCAGGGCCATTGAGAAAGTCGCTCGGGCTGTGGGTCGTGCCGCGAGACGCGGCCCGAACTCGCAGGCGTCCTCGCCTGCGAGTTTGACGGGCGTCCCGCCCGCCATGGCCGCGTCTGGCGGCACGAGGCCCCCTCAATCCAGGATGGTGACCACGCCGCGATTGCCATCGACCTCGAGGCGCTGGCCGGTCTTGATGAGGCGGGTGGCGAGGCCGACGTTGACCACGGCCGGGAGGCCGTACTCGCGGGCCACGACGCTCCCGTGGCTCAACAGGCCGCCGATGTCCACGACGATGCCCGCGGCGGCCAGGAAGCAGGGCGTCCAGCCCGGGTCGGTGTAGGGGGCCACCAGGATTTCGCCGGGCTGGATGCGTTCGGCGGCATCGGCCTGGAGAATGACGCGGGCTTTGCCCGTGACCAGCCCCGGGCTGACCGGCAGTCCCTGGAGGGTCCGGGGCGGCGGGCCGGTGGCCGGGGCCTCGCCCGCGTCGGGGTCGTAGTGTCCCACGACCACGGGCGGCGGGTCCATGAGCTTGTGGCGGGCGTAGTCGGCTTTGCGAGCCGCGATTACGGCCGGGACATCGAAGGGCGGGCGGCCGAGGAGGACCGGTTCCAGTTCCTCGAGGCGGAGGTAAAAGACGTCCTGTTGCCGGTGGAGCACGCCTCGTTCCACCAAGCGTCGTCCGGCCTCCAGTGCGGTTCGGCGCACGACGGCCGCCAGGCGCACGCCGTCGTTCTTCACGTTCTCGCGCTGGGCCAGCCCGCGCCGGCTCAGGCGCACCAGAAGGGTGATGAGCCAGCGCTTGAGGGGATTGCGCAAGCGCCGACGGCAGTCGGCCATCAGGGCCTCGCGCCGGCGGGATTGCCGGGCTTGGAGGGCCAGCGGATCGGAAGACTCATCGAACCGGAGATAGACGCGCAGGTTGTCCAGGACGAAGTCGGGCATCTCGGACCACCTGGGTTGGAAGAGGTCCATGCCGCCGCGCGCCTGGTGGCCGTGGGATTCCATAAAGGCGCGCCAGCGTTCGAGGAACTCGGGACCGCGCGGCAGGCCGGCCAGTCTGCCCTCGAGGGTGGCAAAGGGGACCGGCTCGAGGAGCGCCGCTTTCAAGTCGGGGTGCCGGCGCGCCCAGGCCGCCAGCCGGAGCAGGGCCAGCCCGTTTTCGGCGGACCCCATGTCCTGCGCTCCGGCCAGGAGGTGGTTGGCGAGGCTGCGGTCGGTGTCTCCAAGCCACTTACGGGCGAAGTCGAACAAGGCGGTGCTGCCGCCAAGGCCGGCGATGGCCATCCACACCGCGGCGGCGGCGGTGCGGTCTCTGCTGCCTCCAGTGGCCAGGCGCAGGAGCGCTAACGGTTGGCGGGCCAGGGCCTCGTCAGCCAGCGTGGCCGGAGGCGTGCGGGCCAAATCGCCGAAGACCCGCCGGCCCCAACGCTCGATGAGCCGTTGTTGACCGATCAGGCCCGGCAGCAGCCAACAGCCCAGCCGGGCCAGGCGCCACAGAGCCCGGACATCCCAGGAACGCCGGCTTGGGGCAGGACTGAGCGGAAGCACCTGCTCGAGGCCGTGATGCAGCCCGCCGAAGGCGGCGGTCCAGTCCACTTGAATGGGCCCGCCCGCGCGCTGCACAAGCTCCAAGACAGCGCGGACGTTGAGATAAGCGCGCCCGGCGATGAGGCCCAGCAACGGGCGGCGGTCCGGGTCCAGGTCCAGGCGGCGCATGACGGGATAGAGAAAATCGTTGAACACCACCTGCATGAATGACCAGGACATCGGCACGACCACGTCCGGGAGGGCTTCCATGACGTTGGCATTGGTCCAGACCTCGAGGTCTGGGGCGGGCGCCGGTGCCGGCGTTGCGGTTTGCCCATGAAGCCCTGGCGCCGAAACGGACGGCAGGGCCGTAATCGGGCGGGACTGAAGGAGGAAGACCTGGCCGTCCCGCGCCGCCCATTCGATGTCCTGCGGCGCGCCAAAGAGCCGCTCCGCCCGGAGGCCCAAATCACCCAGGCGGCCGATGAGCGCCCCGGTGAGGCACGTTGGCATCGTCCCTGCCGGGTCGATGACGCGCAACGACTCCTTGTCCAGCACGCACCGGTCCGGATTGACCCTGCCCGATACGAGGGATTCGCCCAGGCCGGGCGCACCCTCGATGACCATGCGGGTGCGGTCGCCGGTGAGCGGATCAGCCGTGAACATGACGCCGGCGACCTCCGCCGGCACCATTTCCTGCACGACGACGGCCATTGCCGCAGCGCGATGCGGGATTCGGCCCTTCAACCGGTACAAGACAGCGCGGTCGCTGAACAGCGAGATCCAGCAGCCGCGCACCGCCTCCAGGACCGATTCGGCGCCGCGCACATCGAGCCAGGTGTCGTGTTGGCCGGCGAAGGAGGCCCCTGGCAGGTCTTCGGCCGTCGCGCTGGAGCGGACGGCATAAGCGCCAGGCCCTGCCGCGGCACGAACCGAGCCTTGGACCGGCCCCGGCAGGGGAAAGGCCGCCAGCGCCTGGCGCAAGGCGGCGGCAGCCTCTCGGATCTCGGCCGTCGCCCCGGGCGCCAACTGGTCAAGACGCTCCAGCAGAGACGCCGCAGAGAGGTTGCCCTCGAGCCAGACCCGGAAAGCCGCGGTGGTTACACAGAACCCGCCGGGCACGGGCAACCCGGCCTCGAGCATCCGGCCCAGGTTCGCCGCCTTGCCGCCGACGAGGTTCTTCTCCAAGCCCGTCAATCGGGCCAGAGGCACGACCCACGCGACGGGGTCCGGATTGACCGGGCCGGATTCAGGATGTTCTGTGCGCAACACGCCGTTTTGGACAGGCAAGCAGGCAAAGGCTCACGACGATGTGGGCGTCCAACCAACCGCTGCGCCGATTGCCGAGCCGCGGAATCGGTGAGCAGTCGGAGGATGTTAAGCCGGAGGTGGCAAGACCGGCGGGGTTTCAGTCGAGTTTTGCAGAATTGTGGCTGGGTTGTTTCGGCTTTCCCGTGCCGACACTTTGAGATAGGCTCCGAACGTGAAAACACTGACCGTTGGAGAAGCCCAGGGGCGACTTGCGGAATTGATTGCTGAGGCGCATCAGGGTGAGGTTATCGTTGTGACCGATGGCGAGAGGCAGGTCTGGCTCGACACGCACAGCCCGCTGGACTTGGAGACGGACAACCCGGAACTCGAGGCGGAATTGCTCAAGGGCTTGGAGGGGCCTTTTACACCCTATTCGCCGCAAGAGATGCGCTCCATCGGGGAACGCATCATCAAGGCAAAGCGGGGTAAATGAGCCTGGCCATTCAGAAGGCCGCGGCTTTCAAGGCGGATTTTGAAAACTTGTTTTCCTGGTATGTTGATCACGCGGGGGAGGAGGTGGCTTGGCGATTCCAAGCGGCGTTGGACAGGTCGCTGGTGAAGCTACTTTGCTGTGAAACCTTGGCTGTCCGTCATCATCGCACTCCTTGCGGGTGCAGTAATCGCCTCGATCCCTTGAGACCCATGAAAGCGTATCTTGTCACCACCGGCCTGCTCGCGGTGCTGCATGTCTGGCGGGCCGCGGCGGAATGGCCTCGCCCGACCGTTGACCCTGGTTTTGCGCTGCTCATGGCTGCCCTCGTTGCCCTGCCCGGCGTCCTGTCCTGGTGGGCCTGGCAACTCCTGCGGAACTTGTCGGATGATCGAACCCGGGGCGGAAACGAAAAAATGCGCACGAAGGATTCCGATGACTCCGGTCGTCCTCGGGCTTAGCGCCTGATGGGGGCGCATTCCGTCCGATCGGACTTGACGGCGGGTCGAGAGAGATTCAAGGTTAAGAGGTGAGCGAGTGCTGGGGGTCCCGGGCCCCAGCCGCCAAGTGCGTTGAGCCATCACTGCCATGACGAAAGAACAATTCGAGAAATTCGTTGAACAAAGGGATCGCGCCTCGAAGGAGGCGAAACCGATCGATTGGGAATCGCGGAAACGCGATTGGCTGGAAGACCTGGCTGGCTTCTACTCGACAATTGAGGGCTACCTCGCCGAGTACAAGAACTCCGGCAAACTCAAGGTGGAGCGGTCCAGAGTTTCGCTCACCGAGCAGTATATAGGAACTTACCAAGCCGACTCGATGGCCATTTTGATCGGGTCCGATAAAGTGACGCTCGTGCCAGTCGGGACTTTGATAATCGGAGCAAGAGGAAGAGTGGACATGGCCGGTCCTGCCGGGACGGTCAAGTTCATCCTGGCCGGAAGAGATTCAGATGGGATTAGGATTTCCGTTACGGTTGCCGGTGAGAATCAACCGGGGCCAGAGGTTCAGCCGCGGCCAATCGCTCGAGAGGAGTTCGTTTGGAAGATCGCAACTCCTCCTCCAAGAATTCGGTTTATCGAGCTGGAACCTGAAACTTTCTTTTCTGCCTTAACAGAAGTTGTCGATGGGTGACAGAATCTCCTTCTCGCCGGAAGTGCTGCGGTTCGAAGAAGTGGCATTGTCTCACTCCGACATCGCCAAGAGCATTCGCTTTTACTACACTGCTCCGTCGCTTGAAACCCGTGACCCAAAGTTTATTGGCTACTCAATTGCAGAAATACAGCAGGAACAAGACTTGCGTCTCGAGGACCTCGACAAGCACTCTGTCTTCAGCCTTTTCGCGGCGTTGGAAGCAAGCCTCAAAATCGATTTTCACTTGAGGTGTTCCGCTCGGAAAAGGGACGATCTATCGAGATGTTTTCGAGAGGTTTACAAGACAAAGGGAGACAGGGCCTCGCTCGAGGAGGACATTCTCGAAGGCTGGAAGACTCACTTCCCATCGGCGAAATCGCTTCTTTCTGAGTTGAAGGGGGCATTTCGCTACCGGAATTGGCTTGCTCATGGCCGTTATTGGACTCCAAAGCTCGGGAAAAGATATGACTTTTCGTCGGTCTATCTGCTTGCCCAAACTGTTGATCAAACGCTCCCTCTCCATCGATAAAGCGTGACGTCATCCTCGGCTTTCGCGCATGATGGGGGCGCATTCCATGCAACATACGATAACAGTCCGATTCGTGGCGGCCCTGTGCATGCTGGCCGCCGGCCCTGTGCTTGTCCGGGCCCAGGACCAGGACGCCAGGCTGTACAGCTTCTTCCAGCAGAATCTCGACGCGCATTTCCGGGAGCAGCCCCTGGAGGCGACGCGCCTGGGAGATCATCGTTTCGACAACCTGCTGGACGACCTGTCGCAGCCCGCCCGGGAGGCCTGGCTTGCCCATGCGCGCCAGACCCTCGAGGCCCTGCCGCGCCAGGTGGATTATGCCCGGCTGTCGCGCGCCGGCCAGATCGATTTCGAGATTCTCCGGCAGGACTTCACTCGCTCAATCTGGCTCGCCCAGAACACCCGCCCTTTCGAGGAAGACCCGCGCGTCTATAACGATTACATCAGCGACAGCGTCTATCTGTTGCTGACGCAATCCACGCTTCCGCCGGAAACCAACATCGCCAACTGCCTGGCGCGGATGGCGGAGATTCCGCGCGTGGTGGCCGCCGCCAGGGAAAACCTGCGCAACCCGCCGCGCGTGTGCCTCGAGACGGCCATCCGTCAGAACCAGGGCGCCATCGGGTTTTACGAGCGGGACCTCTTTGAATTTGCGGGCAAGACGCCGCAACTGGCCGCCCTGAAATCAGCCGCCGCCCGCGTGGCGGATTGCCTGAACGGTTACCAGAAGTTTCTCGAGCAGGACCTGCTGCCCCATGCCGACGGCCAATGGCGGCTGGGCAAGGACCGGTTCTATCGCAAGCTGGAACTGGAGCTGGATGCCGGCCTCAACGCGGACCAGGTCCTGGCAGACGCCCAGGCCGAATTCGACCGCGTTCAGCGTGAGATGTGGGTGGTTGCGCGGCAGCTTTGGAGCCGCTATTTCCCCCGGCTGCCGGCGCCTCCGGATGACGCCCTTGGCCGCCGGGCGACTGTCCAGAAAGTGCTCGAGCGCATCGGCCAGGACCACGGCAAGTCCGAAACCCTCCTCCGCGACGTGCGCCGGGCGGTGGCCGGGATTCGCCGTTTCATCGCCGAGCGGGACATCCTGCGGTTGCCTGAGCCGGATACCTGCCGGGTTATCGAGATGCCCGAATTCCAACGCGGCAATTCCACCGCCTATATGAACGCGGCCCCGCCGCTCGACCCCAAGGCCGCCGGCTACTACGCCGTGAGCCCCCCGCCCAAGGATTGGGACGCCCGCCGCATCAAAAGCTACTTCGAGGAATATAACCGCTGCATGCTCCAAATCCTCACCATACACGAGGCCTTCCCCGGACATTACGTTCAGTTCGAGTACGCCAATCGCCTTGCCTCCCCCATCCGCCGCGTGCTGCAATCCGGCCCTTACGTTGAAGGTTGGGCCGTCTATACCGAGCAGATGATGCTGGACCAGGGCTATGGCGAGGGGAACCTGCCGTTGCGCCTGACCCAGCTCAAGTTCTATCTCCGCGCCGTGGGCAACGCCATCCACGACCACAGCATGCACTGCGCCGCCATGACCGACGAGGAAGCCCTCAAGTTCCTGACCGAAGATGCCTATCAGTCCGAAGGCGAAGCCCGTCTCAAGATCATCCGCGCCAAGCAAAGCTCCGTCCAACTCTCCACCTACTTTGTCGGCCGCATGGCCCATTACCGCCTCCGCCAGGCCGTCCAGCGTGAATTGGGCGACCAGTTCCAGCTTGGCCGCTTTCACGAAGCCGTTCTCGCCCCAGGACCGGTGCCGGTCAAATACCTGCCGGAACTCGTTCGCTCGGGCTTGGAGCGCGTCCGAAATGACTCGCCGAAATGAAACGATGAGTGCGAGCGAAAACCAGTGCCGATTACAACAAAGCCAACTTCCTCGGCCTTGGCGGCCGTGAAGCGACCTGGGAGAAGGCCAACCGCTGATCCCTTCCGTGTTCATCCTGTCATCCATAATTACTGTCTGGTCCGTGGGGTGGACGACACCACCCCCAAATGGAATAGCCGCGAAAAGGCGCAAAAGGCTCAGAAAACCAGGGCTTTTGCGCCTCTTGTGCCTTTTCGCGGCTATCTGGATTGTGTCTTATCCTCCTAACTCCTGTGTATAACATGAATGCAAATCCGAATCCGAACCAAGCCCCGAGAATCAACAGGGCCGGCATCATTGGAACCGGCATCCCAAATGCTGAGGTGTGCGCCAGACCTAAACGGTTCGACGATGTTCAGCTTCCTCGGGATAGCGCACGCCGGCGCGAAGCGTTTGGAGTGCGGGAGCTTGCTCTCGCTTTCGTGCGCGTCGAACCGTCCAAAAGCGCCGGCAAGCCGGACGCACTCCAAAAGCTTCGCCCTGCCGGAGAGCCCAACCGCATCCCGGGCCACCGAGGAAACCTAACATTGTCGAAACAGTTACCCGGCGTCATTGCAAGAGCGGCACAGCGAAAGGCAAATTCCTGCCGGTTCTTCGGGTGGTTGGCCGTGGCGGTCGGCACGACGCTGGCCTCTGTCTGCGCGGTCCTCGCCCAAGCCGCAGGCCAAACGCCGATCTACCTCGATGCGAAGCGCCCGATCGAGGAGCGAATCGATGACCTGGTGGGCCGCATGACCCTCAAAGAGAAAGTCGGACAGCTCAATTTGCCCTGTGTTTACGTCGAGGACCTGGGTAGGAACATTCCCTCGAAGATGGAGGCGTGCAAGAAATTCGCCGCGGGAACCTACACCCGGGAAATCGGCCCGGCCTGCGGCTTCTTCACCCTCGCCAATGAGATTCTCCACGAAGGCGCCCGCCAGCAGGCGGAATACTTCAATGAGCTCCAGAAAATCGCCCTTACCCAGACGCGCCTGAAGATACCCGTCATGGAGGATGAAGAAGGCACGCACGGCGCCATGTTTCCGGGTGGCACAGTGTTCCCGGAGGGCTTGGCCGTGGGCAGTTCCTTCGACCTGGACCTGGTCAACGCCATCTACGCCGCGGCCGCGGCGGAGGCTCGAGCCGTCGGCATCCACATGCTGTTCAAACTGGTCATGGAAGTGGACCGCGACCCGCGCATGGGGCGAAACGAGGAGGCCTACACCGAAGACCCCTACTTTTATATGCGCCTGGGCGAGACCATCGTGCGGGCAACCCAAGGCTCGGACATCTCCGCCCCTGACAAGGTCATCGCGGTGCTCACGGATTTCCCCACACAAAGCGAACCGTCCGGCGGCCTCGAACGCGGAGCCATCGAGGTATCGGACCGTTCCCTGCGCCAGAACTACATGCCGCCCTGGATCGGCGCCATCACCAAAGCCGGCGGCCTGGGCGTGATGGCCGGCTACCCGGAAATCGAGGATGTGCCGGCGCACGCCTCGGTGAAGTGGATGAACGATGTGTTGCGGCAGGAAATCGGCTTCAAAGGAATCGTCGAGAGCGAGGGCGGCGGTTTCGGCACCCTGCTCTATGAGCACATTGTTCCCACCCAAAAGGAAGCTGGACTGCTCGGCTTGAGGGCCGGCGTCGATTTGAACATAACCTACGAGCCTGCCTACATGGGGCCTTTGGTCGAGAGTGTGGAAGAGGGGCGAGTCCCCATGGCGCTGGTGGATCGCGCTTTGCGCAGAATTCTCGAGCAGAAATTCCGCCTCGGCCTCTTCGAGAATCCCTTCGTCAATGTGGACCACGCCGTCCAGATCGTCCACTCCCAAGCCAACCAAGACCTGGCTCTGCGCGCGGGCCGCGAAGCAATCGTCCTGCTTAAAAATGACAAGAACCTGTTGCCGCTCAAAAAGGACTTGAAATCGGTCGCCGTCATCGGCCCCAACGCCGACGATGTGATGAACCAACTGGGCGACTATTCGCCCAAAAAGGTCTTGCAGCATGTGACGACCGTGATCGAGGGAATTAAGGCCGTGGTTTCACTCCAAACAAAAGTCACCCAGGCGCGCGGCTGCGAAATCACAGGCTCTGACAAGAGCGGGTTTGACGGAGCCGTGCAGGCCGCCAAAGGGGCCGACGTCGCCATCGTGGTCGTCGGCGAGAGCCAGCATGGCATCCACACCGACGGGGAAAGCCACGATGTGGCCAGCCTCGATCTGACCGGCGTGCAAGAGGACCTCATCCAGGCAGTCTTCGAGACCGGGACCCCCACCGTCGTGGTGCTTATCAACGGCCGGCCGCTTTCCACGCGCTGGACCTCCGGGCATGTGCCGGCCCTGGTGGAGGCCTGGGAACCCGGAGAGCGGGGCGGACAAGCCGTGGCCGACGTCCTCTTTGGCAACTACAATCCCTCCGGCCGCCTGCCCATCTCCGTTCCCCGCCACTCCGGCCAATTGCCGATCTATTACAATTACAAGCCGTCCAAGGCTGAGAGGCTGCGGCAGGGCTACGTCGATATGCCGGCGACTCCCCTCTATCCCTTTGGTTATGGCCTGAGCTTTACCAGGTTTGAGTACGGCAATCTGCGCGTTGAACCGGCGGAAATCCATCCTGGCGGCGAGGCGCGCGTGACCCTGGACGTGAAAAACATCGGCGACCAGGCTGGCGTGGAAACCGTCCAACTCTACATCCACGAGAATTACGCCCCGGTCTCAACCCCCGTCAAGCAACTCCGGGGCTTCGAGCGAGTGGCCCTCAACAAAGGGGAAACCAAAACCGTAACCTTGAAACTGACCCCGGAAGACCTCCAGTTGCTCGACATCGACATGCGCTGGAGGGTCGTGCCGGGCGATTTTGAAATCATGGTGGGCAAATCGTCGGCGGAAATCTCCCTCCAGGGAACATTGAAGGTGAGGCCGTAGAAGTGAGAACACCTGCTTTTACTTCCGTTGATAGCCTCCCGGCAACCGATCCCACTCTGGCGGCTCGGCGGCCGGGACCTGCGCCAGGAACTCATCAACCCCTTTGCCGGTCGCGCGGGCGGCGCGTTCTTCCAGATGCGGGTCCGGGACCAGACGCGAGAGGCTCTGAGCCAAAGCCATAGTGACCAGCGCGTCCATGGATAGGTTTTTTGACGCTGCCACTTCGCGAGCTTTCTCGTGCAGGTTGTCCGGCAAATTGACGGTCAATGCGCTCATGTCAGAGAGTTTTCAGAAATTCAGCCGGGGTCAAGACCTTCAGTCCGAACCGTTCGGCATCCCGGAAATCATCCCGGTTATGTGTGACAATATAGCTCGACGCTGACGCCAATGCCAGTTCCAAGACCAGTTCGTCATCCGGGGCGAGGCGGTGCGGGCGCATGGTATGCGTCGGGCGCGCTATCGCGGGCTGGCCAAAACCAAGCTCCAGAACTACTTCAC
>Ga0181533_1000702_pt1 | contig 44948 bp, 36 predicted proteins | sample PEATcosm2014_Bin_45_FD_119772 | JGI IMG/M metagenome (GOLD analysis project Ga0181533, IMG submission 119772) | Peatland microbial communities from MTU Mesocosm Facility, Houghton, MI, USA - PEATcosm2014_Bin11_60_metaG | ecosystem: Environmental > Terrestrial > Soil > Wetlands > Peat | place...
CGGTATTGTCACAAAATATTGAATTGTCTTTCCCATTAACAGTATCAGAAGTTGTGATGATGGGAAGATACCCGCATTTCACCGGAAAACCAACACAAAAAGACAATACGGCTTGTGAAGAAGCCATGCGGTTTTTTAATGTGTTTGATATAGCCGACCGGAACTATATGACCCTGAGCGGCGGCGAAAAACAACGTGTACAGTTTGCAAGGGTGGTCTCGCAAATATGGTATCCCAAAAAAGATAGTAACAGGTATTTAATCCTGGATGAACCACTCACTTTTTTAGATGTGCGCTACCAATTCGCTTTTATGCGTAAAATCTTAGACCTTTTGAAAAATAAGGATATGGTGGTAATCGGGGTAGTGCACGACCTGAATTTGACCGCGAAGTTTGCCGATAAAATAGTGTTACTGAATCAGGGGAGAATAATAGCCGATGGAAACAGATACGAAGTTCTGACAAAAGAAAACATCATGATAGCTTATCAGCTTGAGCCGGTCATTCATAATGAAGAAGATGGGATGTACCTGTTTTTCACTTAATTAATGATTTATCAGAACAGGTCCTGGCCCGGGTACTGACTTTATTATTACTCTTATAACACTGCATAGCCGTCTTCAATCAGCTTTCTGAGGTTATCGTTTTCAGATTTCTTTGAATCCAGGAATCGTTTTATTTCTTTATAAAGCGGTTCTTTTTTATTTTGACCTGATAATTCAAGGATCTCAAGGGCACAAAGCCAATCATCGGGATGATTTGTTTTCAATTCATTCCAGACTTTTGTCAGATCATTAAGAAGATCCTTGTTCTCGCGGATATTCCTGACTTTCAGGTATAGAGTAAACAGGTGCCTGGCTTTTTCAGTATGCTGCAGTTTATGTGTCTTTTCTTCAGGGATCGGGTAATTCAGTCCAAATGCGACAGGGTCAGCCGGGCCGGAATAACAGGAGACAATCCTGCTTCCGACGGCCATATCATATATTCCCCACGAGGGTTGATAGAATACCTTTCCCTGGTAGCTCACCTCACATTCAGTAAACCGGAGTAAGATCAGTTTTCCCTGTCTCCGGATCTTTTCCACGAGGATCCCTTTTACCTTTAATCCTGATCCAAATTCAAATTCCACCTTCTCCTGTTCGATGAATCCCAGCTCTTTCAGCTGATCATCTGCAGCATCTTCAGGCGGGACAGGGAGGTTTTTGAACATCCCGACCGGCGAGCTGAATCCATGCTGGTGGTAAATCTTATCCTGCCCGGGTAACTCTTTACCTGCGAAATTGAGATTTGTCGGGCCGGTCGTCCTTATGAACACTGGTTCTCCGTTTTTCCCGATGACTTCTTTAATTGTTCCCGAAACTTGCAACCCGGAACTGTAAACGCAAGTGGCTGTGGCTTCCGATCTGATCGCTTTCTCCAAACCTTCCAAACCACCCTTACGCAAGCCCATTGTGTTGGCAAATTCTTCCAATACATGGGTAAGCGTATCAAAATCGGGAGTCACAAAAAGCTGGGGTTGTGGTTCAGTGATATCAAAACTGTAATGGACAGCATCGAGGCTATAAGGGATCTTCTTTACTTTTGGCTGCATGCAATAATAACTTTCAGCAATGGAGGATAGCAACCCTGCTCCATAAATCTTAGGGTGATCCGGATCGCCGATCAGTCCATACTCCACGGTCCACCAGTGAAGGTTTCTGATCTGGGCCAGTTCTGAAGGATTACCAAGATCTTTTTCAAGATTGTTAATGGTTTTCTCTGCCTCAAGGATTATCTTTTTTTCAGAGTAGGGATCGGCTTTCAGTATTGAAAGATGGCGGATGGCCTCATACATCTTATAATCATTGGCCGATGAAAATGCTTTGGAACCGATCTCTCCAAATCGTTTCAGGTAGGATGCATAAGCAGGGTTTGCAATAATCGGTGCATGGCCGGCTGCTTCATGAATGATATCAGGTGCAGAGGTATAGCCAATCTGGTCTATTGTCCTGATATCAGCGGCGATCACCAGGACATTGTATGCCTGGAATTCCATAAATGCGGAAGGAGGAATAAAACCGTCAACTGCAACCGCTGCCCAGCCTATCTCGCGAAGAATACGGTTCATGCCATACATCACAGGGATCTGCTCCAGGCTGATTCCTGTTCTTTTCAGTCCATCCAGATAAGACCCATGGGCTACCTTGCTCAGGTACCTGACATTCTGCCGCATCACGTAACGCCAGAGTGCATGGTCCTGTGCCGTATAATCGTTATAAGGCTGATCGATCACCAGGCTCATCAGATGTTTTGGCACCTTATCAAGCACTTCATTAAGTTCCATAATTGCAATCTTTTAAGCTTCTATTCTTTTGCAGGGAGTATTGTGACTGAAGCTTTCCCAAAACCGATCCTTAATCCGTTATTCCCTCCATATCCCCGAAAGGTTACCGTATCATGATCTTCGAGGAAACTTCGCTCCGACATTCCGTTCAATTTCAACGGTTGTGTTCCTCCCCAGGTTAGTTCCATCAAAGAACCAAACGAATCTTTTTCTTCCCCGCTGATAGTTCCCGAGGCATAGACATCTCCAATATTAATATTACAGCCATTTGCCGTTTGGTGTGCCAGCTGCTGGACAATATTCCAGTAAATATTCTTGTAGTTGGTACGGCTTATACGATATTCAAAGTTTCCTGGCAACTTGAGGAAAGCCTCAAGTGTTATATCAAAATGGTGATTTCCTTCAAATGAAAGGTAAGGAAGAACATGCGGGTGTTGCGGAGGTCCGGGGACCCGGAACGGTTCTAAGGCGTCGAGGGTAACGATCCATGGTGACAGGATGGAACCAAAATCTTTTCCCAGAAAAGGGCCCAATGGAGAATATTCCCATTTCTGGATATCCCTTGCAGAGAGATCATTAAACAGAACAAGACCGAAAATATAATCTTCCGCCTCAGCCGTAGTGATCTGATCACCTAACAAAGTCGATTTTCCTGTAATGAAAGCTACTTCCAATTCAAAATCAAGCTGCTTGGTGGGTCCGAAAACCGGGGTTGAACCCTTTGATGGTAAGATTTGTCCTTTTGGCCTGTAAACAGGCGTTCCAGAGACCATGATCGATGAAGCCCGGCCATGATAAGCAACAGGAATATATTTCCAATTAGGGCTTAGCGCATGGGCAGCATCCCTGAAGAGGGTGCCAAGATTCCTGGCATGCTGCTCACTGGAATAAAAATCAGTATAATCGCCTATCTTCACCGGCATCATCATTTCGACTTCCGTGGAAGGGAAAAGGATTTCTCTTTTCAGGTGAACATTATCACGTAAAAGCGGATTATCCCTGCTGAAAAGAACAGAAAGATGCTCACGAACCTTACGATGGATAGGTTTGCCGAGAGCAATGAAATCGTTTAGTACCGGCTTGTTAAAAACTTCCGGATCAATCCCGGTATCTTTCAGGTATGAATATTCAGCAAGTGCATAAAGGCTGATGACAGTACTTCCAATCCTGGTGGCTGCAGATGGCTGTCTTCCAGGCCTTCTGAAGATCCCGAAAGGCAGGTTCTGAACCGGGAAGTCACTATCTTTTCTTACTTCTATCCAGGAATTCAAACCTGGATTAGTTGTTTGATCCATATTTTTCCAATTCTTTTCTGTGGTTTATAGAAATTCTTCCCGTTTTATAATGTCCCGCGTTTCGATTGTTCCAGTTCTATGGCCTCGAACAACGCTTTAAAATTGCCTTTACCGAATGAATTGGCTCCATTCCTCTGAATGATCTCGAAAAAAACAGTAGGCCGGTCTTCCACAGGCCGGGTAAATATTTGCAGCAGGTACCCATCTTCATCACGATCGACCAGGATCCCAAGTTCCTGCAACTTTGCAATATCCTCATCGATTCGGCCGATCCTGTCTGTCAGCGTCTGATAATAGATCTCAGGGACCTGGAGAAATTCCACTCCCCTATCCCGAAGTGCTGTAACTGTCTTTATAATGTTATCGGTAGCCATGGCAATATGCTGGACACCCGGGCCATGGTAAAAGTCAATGTATTCTTCGACTTGTGATTTTTTCTTTCCGGCGGCAGGTTCATTGATCGGAAATTTTATCCGCATATTGCTGTTGGCCATGACTTTGCTCATCAAGGCAGTATATTCTGTCGAAATGTCTTTATCGTCAAAGGAAATTAACTGGGAGAATCCCATGACCTTAGCATAAAAATCCACCCAAGTGTTCATTTCTCCCCAGCCAACATTGCCGACCATATGATCAACATATTTCAATCCGGTTGGAGCCGGGTGGTAATGAGGTTCCCACTTCACGAATCCAGGCAGGAAAATACCCTCGTAATCCTTTCTCTCGACAAATACATGTACAGTCTCGCCATAAGTATGAATCCCTGATAATACAACTTTTCCTGATTTATCAGTATATACAATTGGTTCGAGGTATGATTCTGCTCCGTGTTTTGTCGTTTCCGTATATGATTTCCGGGCGTCATTTACCCATAGCGCCACGACCTTTACCCCGTCACCATGTTTCTTTACATGTTCCGCGATAGGAGAATCAGGAACAAGGGAGGATGTAAAAACAAACCTGATCTTATCCTGCACCACTACAAAAGATGTCCTGTCTTTTAAGCCTGTCTCAAGTCCGGCATAAGCAAGGGGCTGAAATCCAAAAGCTCCCTGATAGTAATGTGCAGCCTGTTTGGCGTTGCCAACATAAAATTCAACATAATCTGTCCCGTTAATGGGAAGGAAATCTTCTGTTGTTGTATTTTGTTTATCCATAAATGTTATGAGTTTTCGTGTGGTTAATAGTTTTCAATTATCCTGATCATTCAATCCATGATTTGTAATAATTTTTATCTTCAATGTCCAACGCCTGTTGCGTGAGGCTTAATGGTCTGAAAGTGTCGACCATTACTGCCAGCTCACTGGTCGATTTCATTCCGATCCCCTTTTCCACGGCGCCTGGATGAGGACCGTGAACAATTCCTTTTGAGTGAAGAGTGATCTGCCCAATCCCGATATTCTTTCTGCTCATGAATTCCCCTTCAACATAATAGATCACCTCATCGGAATCGACATTGCTGTGATTATAAGGAACAGGGATGGCTTCAGGATGGTAATCAAACATCCTTGGGACAAAATCACAGATGACAAAAGCCGAATTCTCAAAAACCTCGTGAACAGGGGGTGGCTGATGAATACGTCCTGTGATGGGCTCAAAATCGTGAATCGAAAATGCAAAAGGATAATGAAAGCCGTCCCAGCCGATCAGGTCGAATGGATGGGTTTCATAATGATAAGGCCAGATTATGTCATCACGTTTGATCTTAACCAGGAAATCGCCGGTTTCCTCATGAGTTTCCAGGTTGCAGGGCTTGCGGATATCGCGTTCACAATAAGGAGCATGTTCAAGCAACTGCCCGGAAGCGTTGATGTATTTCTTCGGGAACCTGATTGGTGTGAATGATTCCACGATCAGCAGCCGGTTGCTTTCACTGGCAAACTCAAACTGGTAGGTAGTTCCCCTTGGGATGAGCAGATGGTCGCCATAAGAAAAAGGCAGTTTTCCATACATTGTTTTCAGCGTCCCGGTTCCCTCATGGATAAAGATCATCTCATCTGCCCCGGCGTTTTTAAAAAAATAATCTGCCATTGATTTTCGTGGGGCAGCAAGGCTCAGGTAAACATCTTTGTTCACCAGCAAATGGACATGGCTATCAAGGTAATCATCTTTTGGCTTGACCTGCAAACCATAAAAACTACGTTGCTGCAAGTTATGCTCAACGGCTATTTCCGGAGCGACTGAATAAGCTTCTTCAATTTTCAGCACCCTTGTAGGCGGATGGCTATGGTAAACCAAAGAATAGATATCGGAAAACCCTTCAGTGGAAACCAGCTGTTCTGCATACAATCCACCACCCGGCCTCCTGAAAATGGTATGACGTTTTGGAGGTATTTCCCCTTCTGAAAAATAATGTGGCATTTGGTTATAATGTTCATTATAAATGATGCCACAAAGTTACGAAGGTTTTTGTTTATTTAGATCAATTTAAAATAATATTTATAAAAAAAAGAAAAACAGTCAGGAAATGTTAAGTGTGAAATTTAAAATGAAAGATAAGGGAACTTATGAAATTTATGACTTTATCCATCTTTTGAATATGACCGAAATTAAATCACGTAAAAACCTGTAAATTAAAAAGAGCAAGGTGTTTATACTACATCGATAATGCAATATATAATAAAGACGGATATAGTAATTATCAAGAATGAAAGCAAGTCGTTTTTTTCTATTACTTGTTTGTGTAAAACTCTCGTTTTTTTGATGATAAACCGCAGATGTAAAATCAAGCACTACAAATTTGCTATGCTGGATCATGCTTAACATTAAGGGAAAATCCCACCTCTTGAATCCAAGTTTTATGAATTTCCCAAAGTCCGGCATTTCACTTCGTCTTAAAAAATAAGATTGAGCGTGAATATAAGCCTTGCCCATGAGCAGATAATTGTAAGTTACCGAGTCTTGCAACTCTTTGATTGAACGTAACTCCTGGATTATTTCCCCATCTTTTTCGATGTTTATTTTCGTCAAACAAACACCAATATCTGGGTGAGATTCCATATAGTCAAACTGAATTTGCAACTTATTATCGTTGCACCAGTAATCATCACAATCGCAAAAGGCAACATATTTACCATCACAATATTTAAATCCCGTGTCATAAGTTTTCATCATGCCACCGTGATGATTAAAAACCGGTGAAACCCTGTCACCATATCCTGAGATAATTTCCTTTGACCCATCTGTACTACCATCATCGACTATGATAACTTCAAATTTAAAATTTGTCTTTTGAGAGAGTACACCGTCTATTGCTCTCGGAAGTAAACGGGCCTGATTAAATGAGGTAATCAGCACCGATACGCTTTTATCATTCATGTTCGAGTAAATTAACAGAAACGCTACTTATTAATGACCTTTCCCTGTTGATTCAAATTGATCTTCCTTTAACCTTTCTTTGATCATTAATTAGTGCTGCTTGTACAAATTTATGTAATTTTTCTTTATCTCATTCTCTCACTTAAGTGAATAAACAGGAAAGGCGAGGAGAAATCGTGACGCGTTACGTGACAATAGTGAGTGGTGAGAGGCGAATTAAAATGGCGAAATGGCGAGATAGCGAAAAAATCGTGACGCTTGACGCGAACATGTGAAAGGTTAAGAGTGAAGTGAGAGGTGATCCGCGGCAGCGAAGTGAAGTCAAAGGTTTTAAAATAATAGATTACAGACAGAAATATTACTTGATTTTAAATGTGAAACTTTTATACCTTTGTTTGACTACATTAAAAAAAATACCTTCTTTTCCCGGATTTCATAAAAGTAGTAACGAAAGACAGCCTGAATGAACAAAACATCTACCGATTTAATTTCTTTATTTGCTGATGCCATAAGGAAGAACTGGGAGTTCAGAGCGCTTTCAGATTTTGGTGGCAGCAGTTTCACTTACAAGGAAGCAGGCAAAAAGATCCTGAAAATTCATGCATTGTTCATGAAATCAGGGATCCATAAAGGGGATAAAATAGCACTTTACGGAAAGAATTCAGCCAACTGGGGTATTATCTACCTTTCCGCAATTACCTATGGTGCGGTCATTGTGCCGATCCTTCCGGATTTTAAGCCTGCTGATGTTCACCATATTGTGACTCATTCCGATTCTGTCCTTTTGTTTGCAGAGGATTCCCTTTTCGGAACACTTGACCCGGAAGCCATGCCGCAGGTCAGGAAAATACTGAAGATACAGGATCTGGCGGTATTGTACCAGCGCGGTAATTCAGATGTTAAAGAAAATGCCCCGGGATCTGCACATGATTTCAATGAAGATATTACACCGGAGATGATCAATTTTGAAAGTTCCCGGGGGGAAGACATTGCAGTTATCAGCTATACTTCCGGGACTACGGGATTCTCGAAAGGAGTTGTACTGCAACACAAAAGCCTTCTTGGAAATATCCTGTATGCGCACCGGAATATGCCTTTAAATCCCAAAGACCGTATCCTATCATTTCTTCCCTTGGCCCATACTTATGGATGTGCTTTCGAATTTCTTTTTCCTTTCACACTTGGCTGTGATGTCACCTTTTTAACAAAGACGCCTTCTCCAAAGATCATCATGCAGGCTTTCCAGGAGATCAGGCCGGAGTTGATCTTATCGGTTCCACTGGTGATAGAAAAGATTTATAAGTCGCAATTGATCCCAGTATTGCGGAAACCTTTAATCAAGATCCTGTCGCATATTCCCTTGTTAAATCAGGTAATATTCCGGAAGATCAGGGGGAAGATGGTAGATGTATTTGGTGATAACTTCAGGGAACTGGTCATTGGTGGTGCCCCATTCAACAGTCAGGCAGAACGGTTTTTCAGGAAGATCCATTTCCCATTTACGGTAGGATATGGCATGACGGAATGCGGACCGCTGATCTCTTATGCATCCTGGAAAACAACGAGGCTGGGCGCTTCAGGAAGGATCGTCGATGAACTAGAGGTCAGGATCGATTCACCTGACCCGCAAAAAGTTGATGGAGAGATCCTTGTCAGGGGTAATCATGTCATGTTGGGATACTATAAAAATGAAGAAGCTACCCATGCCGTACTTGAAAATGACGGGTGGCTGCACACCGGTGACCTGGGTATAATTGACAAAAAAGGGAATATCTATATCAAAGGCCGGAGCAAAAATATGCTCCTTGGTCCTTCAGGTAAGAACATCTATCCTGATGAAATTGAATCTATTCTCAATAACCGTTTCCTTGTCATGGAATCCCTGATCATTGAACGTGACCAGGCATTGATCGCATTGATCTTTCCTGATGCTGATGCTATGGAGAAAGCTGGTGTCACGAAAGAAAGGCTTCCTGAAATATTCAAAGGATATATTCATGATCTGAATCACCGTTTGCCAAAGTACATTCACATCGCGGGGTTTGAAATCGTGGAGTCAGAATTCGAGAAAACGCCTAAAAGAAGTATAAAACGGTTTCTCTACCAGTAACTTGTCCTGATGAAACTTTTTCCTTATTCCATCATAGAATATTTTATCCGCCTTTTCACCCTGCCAAAGGTTAAAGAGGTGATAGCCAAATCTGCAAATGCATTTGCATCAGAGGCTTCGAGATATTCTTCAGGTATGAAGGGAGAAGCCGTCGAGGCAAAGGAATCGTTCATACTTCTTACAAAATATCTTAAGAAAGAAAAGCTGACACACGCAGAGAAGAAACGATTTAAGAACCATACCCTAAGCATTCTTAAAAGTGTTGGTGTTGTTGTCCCGGTTATGCTTATTCCTCTTCCTTTTGTAAGCACTTTATTGCTGATCATCATGGATCATCTTTTGATGAGTATGAACATACAGATATTACCCCCGTCATTCTACCCAGCTAATAAAAAAGGAATCATGACCAAAGAAGGGATCAATAAAGATCTGCGAAAAGAAGTCTTTGGGAAAAAATCTAAAGGTTGATCACATCATAATTTCCTTGTCATCAGTACTGTCGATAATTTATTCCATATCACTTTCATCCAACTAAACGCAACAATTTATAGATAAGCATATTACAGTTTACCTGTTTGGTTAGTTCTTGTTTGCGCCATTTTTTACAAATGGTGTTTGTCTTCTCACGTTGTAGTATCGGGAAGCTGACTACCCCCAGTGGTGTGGCTGGAATTGTCTTAACTTTGCAAAAATTTTGTTCAGCGTGTCACTCGTTAAAGAAATATATCCTGTAGAAGGAATGTCATGTGCATCTTGCGCAATGAGCATTCAGACGGCACTTTCTGCCCAGGAAGGCATAAAATCGGCAGTGGTGAACCTGGCGATGGAAAAGGTAGTGGTGGAATATGAGCCCCAGGTCATAACCCCTGGCCGGATGGAAAAAGTTGTCGATGGCATTGGCTTTAAACTTATTACTGATAAGACCATAAAGGAAGAGGAGCAGGAGAATACCAGGAACCGGCGGTTAGAACGGTTGAAATACAACACCCTTCTGTCCGTGGGATTCTCGATCCCAATTTTTCTTCTCTTTATGGTATTCCGCAAGGTTCCTTATGCCAACTGGATCATGTTTATCCTTGCTATTCCTGTAATTACAGTATTTGGAAAGGAGTTCTTTATAATTGCATGGAAACGGGCAATTCATTTTTCATCTAACATGGATACCCTGGTAGCCCTTGGAACGGGGACAGCTTTCATTTATAGTACTTTCAATACTATTTTTCCCGGCTATCTGAGATCACGTGGTTTTGAACCCCATACCTATTTTGAAGCATCGGTTGTTATTATCTCATTCATCCTCATGGGAAGGTATTTTGAAGAGAGAGCCAAGCACCGCACTTCCGGCGCCATCAGGAAACTAATAGGACTAGGGGTAAAGACTGCAAGGGTGATAAGGAATGGCATTGAAAAAGAGATGCTGATCTCAAAGATCATCGTAGGAGATATTCTTGTGATCCGGCCGGGAGAAAAGATTCCTATAGATGGGAAAGTAATTGAAGGTGAATCATTTATTGATGAAAGTATGATCACGGGTGAATCGGTTCCGGTACAAAAAAAGATTGGTGATCTTGTGATCGGAGCTACCATCAACCAGAATGGCTCCCTGAAGATCTCGGCCAGGAAAGTGGGTAATGAGACTATGCTGGCACAGATCATCAGGCTGGTGCAGGAAGCACAGGGAAGCAGGGCACCGGTGCAAAAGCTGGTCGACAAGGTCGCGGCTGTTTTTGTCCCTGCTGTCATTATTGCGGCCATTCTTACCTTTATTGCCTGGTCAATAGGGCACCCTGCATCGGGAAGTCCAATTGCACTTATTTGTGCAATAGCCGTCCTGGTCATCGCCTGTCCGTGTGCACTGGGACTTGCCACTCCGACTGCCCTGATGGTTGGATTAGGGAAAGCAGCTGAACATGGTATATTGATCCGCGATGCAGAGAGCCTTGAAACTGCCTGTAAGATAGATACTATAGTGCTTGATAAAACAGGGACCATCACTGCAGGAAGACCCTCGGTAGCTGATGTTATCCGGGATGAAAACAATACAAACCAGTCTGCCGATGAAGATGCCATTGTTTCTATTGAGTCACGATCAGAACATCCGTTTGCTGCTGCTCTGGTGAGTTACCTGAAAAGACCTGGCTTTATTCCTTCAGAAATCGTGGGATTTGAAAGCACAACGGGAAAGGGTGTTTCTGCATTTGCAGGTAGTGATGTTTTTCATATCGGAAGCAAGAGCTATATTCTCGAAAATGCAGGACAATTTTCACCTTTCTTCCTGGAAAAAGATGCCCGGCTGAGAGGCCAGACACAGTCGCTTATTTATGTATCAAAAAACCGCAATGTAATTGCTCTTTTCACAGTTATAGATGCTATTAAAGCTACTTCAGCCGGTGCAATATCCGTATTAAAAGATATGGGGATCGAAGTACATATGCTGAGCGGGGATACCGTTGCCATCACGTCACACATGGCGGCCAAGGCAGGCATCGATCATTTTAAAGGGGAGGTCACCCCCGAAGGCAAATCAGAATATGTCAGGCAACTAAAAGTAAAAGGAAAGCATGTCGCCATGGTGGGTGACGGGATCAATGATTCGCCTGCTTTAGCCCTGGCCGATATCGGCATTGCCTTGGGGACAGGTACAGACATTGCCATGGAAAGTGCACAGATCACATTGATCGGTGGAGATCTTGAAAAGATCATCTCAGCGATCACACTTTCGAGAAGAACGGTTAAGACCATACGGCAAAACCTTTTCTGGGCCTTCTTTTATAATGTCATCAGTATCCCAATAGCAGCCGGAATTCTTTACCCATTTACCGGATTTCTTCTCAACCCGATGATTGCAGGAGCAGGGATGGCGCTGAGTTCTGTGTCTGTTGTAAGCAACAGCCTGCGTCTGGGGCGTGCAAAAATCTGAACTGCAATTCAATGAAAATAATATGAACCGCAGATTTACCACTTTCCTGAGTAGTTTACTTTTTCCTTTGCTGTTTCTGAGTTTATCTGCGTGTACAGTTCTGAAAGTTGAACGACCGCCCGAATCCTATGAAGAAATTAATATACAGCCACCTGTTTCTTATCTCAGCATTCCTCTTGATGTGGATTTGAAAAAGGTAGAACAATTAGTCAACCAGCAGTTTAAAGGGCTCATTTATGCAGATACTAGTTTTGACGATAATAATCATGACAACCTGATGGTCAAAGCCTGGAAAATGGCTGATATAAAACTAAGCATGGATGGGAATCAGATATTTTACGAGGTTCCCCTGAGTGTATGGATCAAAAAAAGATTTGAGATCGGAGCTTTCGGAATCGGCATTTCAGATACCCGTGAAGTTACCGGCAATGTGATCCTGAAATTCAGGACACGCATCAGCATCCAGAAAGACTGGAGCATCTCGACTATGACTTTTTCCAATGGTTATGAATGGGTTACAACTCCGGTACTTCAGCTGGCACCGGGTATAAGCATACCCCTGCCCTTTATTTCCGACCTCCTGATGAATGCCAACGAGCAGGATATCAATAAAAGTATTGATAAAGCATTCCAGTCCTCATTTGACTTGAAATCCAACCTTGCCCAGATCTGGAATAAGATACAGGAACCCATAAAAGTTTCTGATGAATATCCTCTTTGGGCAAAGATCACACCTCTTGAGATCAGCATGGTACCGATTGAGGGGTCATTGGATATTCTTCATCATACCATTGGGATCAAAGCTTATACAGAACTCTTCTATGGAGATGAACCTGTTTACCATCTCAATGAAACCCTTCCGGATCTTAAAATCACAAGCAGGTTAGATAATGATTTTAAGATCAGCCTTGGGGTGGACGTTCCCTATACCAATATTAATGAGATTGCCAGAAAACAACTGGAAGGTTATCAGTATACACAAGGAAAATACAGGGTCGAGATCAAAGATATTTTTCTTTTCGGAAGTGAAGATAAACTTGTGGTTGCCCTGAACATTGCCGGTACCATCAAAGGTACGATCTACCTATCAGGGAAACCTTACTTTGATAAAGAAACATCATCGCTGAAAATAAAAAATGTAGATTTTGATATCCGGACAAAGAATGTCCTTATCAAATCAGCTTCCTGGCTATTCCACCAGGACCTTGTAAAAGTACTCGAACAGAAGCTGGCATTTAACATTGGAGATCAGCTCAAATCGGCACAGTCCCGGCTACAGTCCTATCTTGACGGGAATAAAAAGATCCAGTATTTCGGGATTTCGGGGACTATCAATGAACCAGAGATCGGTGACATCCTGATCACAAGGCAGTCCGTGAAAGCTATCATTATATTTACGGGTAGGATCAAGATCAGCCTGGAAACACAATAATATTACGGGTGAATAGTGAATGGTGAATGGCGGGAGTGAGTCCGTTTTATTTATTATTTTTGCCGAATTCATATCAATCCCCGGTTATGACGAGTGATACCTTTTCACCTCCTGCAAATAGTGCTAAATTAAATTATGTCATCTCTCTTACAATTATCGGAAGCTTGTTTTTCATCTTCGGATTTGTAACCTGGCTGAACGGCATCCTGATACCCTACCTTAAGATAGCCTGTGAACTGACCAATTTTCAGGCATTATTTGTAGCCTTCGCTTTTTATATCTCTTATACCGTGATGGCTTTGCCTTCCTCCTGGGTACTGAAAAAAACAGGTTTCAAGAATGGGATGATGGTTGGTTTATGGGTAATGGCCATAGGTACGTTGATCTTTGTTCCGGCTGCCATGGCACGCACTTTCGGCCTTTTCCTTACCGGCTTATTCGTGATGGGCACGGGACTGGCCATTCTCCAGACTGCCTCAAATCCTTATATTACCATCATCGGGAAAAGAGAAACAGCGGCCCGCCGTATCAGCATCATGGGCATCTGCAATAAGCTGGCCGGAGCCATTGCCCCTTTACTCCTGGCCTATTTCATATTGCAGGATGGGGATATGTTTGTGAAGAACCTGAAATCAATGGATGCTATTTCAAAGATAGTTGCCCTCAACGGTCTGGCTCACCGCGTGATCGCCCCTTACCTGCTGATGACAGCAATCTTATTCCTGCTGGGATTGATGATCAGGTTTTCCCCGTTGCCAGAAATTGAAGCAGAGCCCGAAGAAAGTTTAGATAACACGACGGCATCAAACAAAAAAAACATCTTTGCTTTTCCTCAGCTCATCCTCGGGGCTATCGCCCTGTTCTTCTATGTGGGAGCAGAAGTGATGGCGGGTGATACCATCATCCGATACGGCATTTCAAAAGGAATTGCCATTGCCACTGCAAAAGCATTCACGACCTATACACTTATAGCCATGGTTTTGGGATATATACTTGGAATTGCACTCATCCCGAAGATCGTCTCCCAGCGGATGGCCCTCCTTTTATCTGCCATACTTGGAATTCTTCTGACCGTGGGAGTCTTATTTGCAGAAGGGAATACCAGTGTTATGTTTGTTGCCATACTGGGCTTTGCAAACGCCATTGTTTGGCCAGCCATCTGGCCACTGGCAATCCACGACCTGGGAAAATTCATTAAAACAGGTTCTGCAGTTCTCATAATGGCCATTGCAGGCGGAGCTTTGTTGCCCCTTGCCTGGGGATGGTGGTCAGATCATTTTAACTCACAACAGGCCTATTGGATATTGTTCCCTTGTTATATCATGATCCTGCTCTATGCTTCCTGGTGGTATAAGTTGCGTTCATGGAATAAGACCTCATCAATCAAAAGCAAATGAACCCTACATTATTGATCCTTGCTGCCGGAATCGGCAGCCGTTATGGCAGCCTCAAACAACTTGACAAGGTCGGGCCATCAGGAGAGGCCATTATGGATTATTCCATTTACGATGCCATTCGTGCCGGTTTTGGCAAGGTCGTATTTGTGATCAAGGAGGCTCTGGCTAATGAATTCAAAGATTTTTTTGCAGGGAAACTCCGGGGAAAAATTGACATGGATTTTGTATTTCAGGAGATCAATAAGGTTCCTGAAGGGATAACTTACTCCGGGGACCGTCAGAAACCTTGGGGAACCGGTCATGCCGTAATGATGGCTGCAGATAAGATCAATGAGCCATTTGCGGTGATCAATGCAGATGATTTCTATGGTTGCAGCTCGTATCAGTCACTAGTTGATTTTTATAAGGAATGGACGCCTCATAAAAAAGATGACTCTTACTGCATGATAGGTTATGAGCTGGGAAAAACCCTGTCTGAACATGGTACTGTTTCAAGGGGGATCTGTAAAACTGATGGTTATTCTTCTCTGTTAGAGGTGACCGAACGCACTAAAATAAGAAAGGATGCCAGAGGCATTGCTTACCTTGATGAGACCGAAAAATCCATTTACCTGGATGAAGGAACCATGGTTTCTATGAATTTTTGGGGGTTCACTCCGTCATTCTTCGGTTACCTGGAAACAGGGTTTCTCGAATTCATTAAGGTCAATGCCACTTCTCCCAAAGCGGAGTTTTATATCCCGACAGTGATCAACGAATTGCTGACCCGGAAAAAAGCGTCGGTCAGGATCCTTCCCAGCAGAGACCAGTGGTTTGGGATGACCTATCGTGAAGACCGTGAACTTGTTGTTTCCAAGATCGGGGAACTCGTGAATGATGGCATTTATCCGAAGAACCTGTGGAAATAATTCTACAGAGGTTCAATAATATAAAGGATCGGAGCGTTAATAAAAAAAAGACATATATTTGTTCAATCATAAAAATGCGGTCATGAGGGTAGTCTATTCAAAAATCTTTTCTCATTTATACGGCGTTCTCTTGTTGCTGATGGCTTTTCTGTTGATACAGCCGGCTGCACATTCCCAGGTAGTGAATGAAACAACAAAAAAGAAGTTCAACATTGGTTTTGGTATGTTTAATGATTTTGTGCTGAATGTTCCAAGCGGGCTCAAGACACGTACCATCGACCAGGGGGTTGACTTATTTGGCCTTTATAATCTGCCTCTTGGTAAAAGTAAATTCAGTTTCTCTTTCGGGTTAGGGATGAGCGCTCATAATATTTACGGAAATTTCCTCGTAAACAAAGTAGGCGATACGACAGTACTGGAGAAGATCCCTTCTACTGTCAGTTATAAACGCAGTAAAATGACAGTGGTATACCTGGAAATCCCACTGGAATTCAATCTGAAAACAACGAGCGGTGTCAAGATCACCGCGGGTGGAAAAATCGGGTACCTGGTGGGCAGCCACGCAAAGTATGTGGGCAACGTAGTGGACTCCAACTATATGTTCAATACGGGAAAAAAGATCCGGATCAAACAGGTTGGAATACCTAATCTTCAACAATTCAGCTATGGTCCTACCGTCCGTATCGGGTACAAATGGATTGCTGTCAATTGCGAATATATGCTATCATCACTGTTCATTAAAGACCACGGACCTGGTATGACGCTTATCTCGTTAGGACTGGTACTGGTGCCTTATTGATCAGAGGAAGATAAAAAGAAGAAACATAACGCTTGCTCCCACAAGAAATCCGGCATAGATGTCAGATGGCTTGTGGGAGTTTGATTGAATGCGGGCAAACCCAAGAAATCCCCCGAGGATAATTGCTGCAATTACGAACCAGGTCATATTCAGACCCAGGTTCATTGAAAGTCCCATCAGTAAGCCCAGCATTCCGCCAATCCCGATCATATGAAGGCTGATCTTCCGGTAAAAGGAAATAATCAGGGCCAGGATGGTAAGAAATGTCGATCCCAGCATATAATAGCTGAAGATGAAGGAGATAGGAAAACTTTTCAGTATGTAATAGGTAAAATAATAAAAGATAGCCAGGATCAGAAGCGGGTAAATCCTTTCTTCTCTTGATTCCAGGTAAAATGATTTGACCAGTTTCAGCTTGTATAACAGGAAAACAAACAACAGGGGGAAAATAATCGTCATAAGAAAAACCAGGCCGGAGAGTATCAGCTTGATCTTGACGGGGATCATCATTGCAAAAAACACGTTGACATTCAGGAGGATCACCAACATGTAGAATGGAATGAAAAGAGGATGAAAAATAATGCTCAGCAACCTGGCGATCCGTTCTTCCATGTGTGTCTGTTTTAGGGATTAAAGTTCTTTACGGAGCCTTGCTACCGGGATGTCCAGCTGTTCCCGATATTTTGCAATGGTCCGCCGGGCAATATTATATCCTTTTTCTTTCAAGAGATCCACAAGATGATCATCGGTATAGGGATCGGATTTATCTTCCCCTTCGATACAATCCTGCAATATCTTCTTGATCTCCCTGGTTGAGATTTCTTCACCTTTTGTATTTTGCATGGATTCTGAAAAGAAACTTTTTAAAAGAAATGTACCGAAAGGAGTTTGAACATATTTACTGTTTACAACACGGGAAACAGTAGAGATATCCATGTTGATGGTGGTCGCGATGTCTTTCAGGATCATGGGTTTCAACCTGGTCTCATCTCCGGTCAGAAAATAATCCTTCTGATAATCCATGATGGCCTTCATGGTGATATACAGGGTATCCTGCCGCTGGCGGATCGCATCAATAAAATTACGGGCGGCATCCAGTTTCTGCCGGATAAAAGCAGCTGCATCTTTTGATGATTTGCTGGCATTTTTTCCCCCGGTGGAATATTCACGCAGCATTTCGATATATTGGTGATTCGGGCTTAGGTCGGGCATATTTCTCGAATTCAGGGTGAGGTCAAGGATACCTCCGTGATTCGAAATGAAAAAATCGGGGATGATGTAATTTCCTTCACGGGAAATATCGCTGATGGAGATACCAGGTTTTGGGTTTAGCTTCTGGATCTCCGTAATTGCATCCTTCAGTTCCTGTTCTGAAAGATGGGCCTTAAGCATGATCTTTTCATAATGTTTCTTGCTGAATTCAATAAAATAATCTTTCATGATGGTCATTGCATTCTCAATGATCTTTGATCCATGGGGTAACCGTTCCAGCTGAAGTAACAGGCATTCTCTAAGGTCACGTGCGGCAATTCCCGTAGGATCAAATTCCTGGATAATACTTAGAACCTCTTCAACTTCTTTTTCATTGGCCTCTATCCCATGGTTAAATGCCAGGTCATCACACAGTGCATGAATCTCCCTCAGAAGATAGCCCGATTCATCAAGATTTCCAATAATGGTCGAAGCAATGATATACTGTTTGTCGGTTACACGGTGCATGCCCAGCTGGCTTAACAGGTAATCCTGGAAACTTATCCCTGAGGCAAGCGGAGTTTCCTTTATTTCGTCATCCGAGCTCGTGTTATTCGCGTACAGTTTATACTCTGGTATTTCATCTTCGGAAAGATAATCTTCGATGGTGAAATCATCATTTTCGTCACGGGATTCTTCATCATTCTCGTCCCTGAATTCATCCTCATCTGATTCCAGAGAATCCGGAAGAACATCATCCAGCTCATCCTTTTCATCTTCATCAGGACTGGATTCTTCCAAGGCAGGATTATCTTCAATCTCCTGCTTGATCCGCTGTTCAAGAGCCATCACCGGCTGCTGCAGCAGGCGCATGACCAGGACTTGCTGGGGCGAGAGTTTCTGAATAAGCCGTTGTTGTAATTTTTGATTCAGCATGAGAACAAATATAACACTTTATCTTTTCCTTTATTACCTGTAACCTGTAAAACAGGATAAAAAATTTTGATCCTTGGTGAGATATTATCCAATTTCTCAGATAATTATAAAACCAATGGCACATATGAATGACATTTTATCGGGAATACCATGCTCTCTGTCACGGATTTTTCAGTCCCGGTCTAAAATGCCCGCCTAACTATTTGGTTTGGATTATCTTTGCAGCCAAATAATAAAAACTAATGCAAAAACCAGCCGGTAATAAGTCCAGGTTTTTTATCATCGCCATTCATGTCCTGATCTGGGTCGGATTGTACATAATACCGTACATTGACGATACCCGGCAACACATTTCCCCGCATTTTATATGGATGAACACGATGCTTTTCATTCTTCTTGCATCTTTTTTTTATTTCAATACATACTATCTTTTCCGGAAGCTTTTTTTACCGGGGAGGCTTTTCTATTACCTGTTAGCCATCCTGGGTTGTCTCGTTTTCATCTCGGCAGCGAATTTTCTTTCAATAAGCATCATTGATAAATATTTCCCTTCCGAATTCCATCACCCCAATATCTTTCACAGGCTCTTTTTCCCAATCTTTCCCGCTCTATTTGTCTTTGCAATCAGTGCGGCCATAAAGATTACCAATGAATGGTTCAGGGCAGAAAGAGAGAAAAAGGAAATGGAAAATGAGAAACTGAACTCAGAGCTGGCCTTTCTGAAATCGCAGGTGAACCCGCATTTTCTGTTCAATATTCTTAACAATATCTGTTCACTTGCCAGGAAAAAATCAGACAACACAGAGAATGCCATTATTCAACTTTCCCGGATCATGCGGTATATGCTTTATGATTCAAAAGATGAGAAAGTAAGCCTGGAAAAGGAGGTAGAATACCTGCAAAATTATATTGATCTTCAGCGGCTGAGGATCTCTGATTCAGTAAACATCAATTTTACGATCGAAGGTAATATCAATGGCAAAATGGTTGAACCCATGTTACTAATCCCTTTCGTGGAAAATGCGTTCAAGCATGGGGTCAGTTACCTGGATGAATCCAATATTGACATTCACCTGAAAATCGATCAGGAAGTTCTTCATTTCCGTGTTGAGAACAACAGGATCAAAAAAAATAATGATCCCGTTCAGCAGGAATCAGGGATCGGACTGAAAAATGTGCTCAGACGGCTTGATCTGCTATATCCCGGGACTCATATAATTAATATTGAAGAAACTACTGCGAAATATATTGTCAATCTTTATATTTCATTATAAGCTATGATACGGTGCATTGCAATTGATGATGAGAAACTGGCCCTCGACCTGATCGAAGACGACATCCTGAAGGTTCCTTTCCTGCAGCTCGTAAAGAAGTGCAGGAATGGGGTTGAGGCCCTTGATGTGCTTCAGACAGAGAAGATCGATCTTCTTTTTCTCGATATCCAGATGCCGGATATTTCAGGAATTCAATTCCTTAAAAGTCTTACACATAAGCCCCTTGTCATCTTTACGACTGCCTATGAAAAATATGCACTGGAAGGTTTCGAGTTGGATGTAGTTGATTATCTGTTGAAACCTTACTCTTTTGAACGGTTTCTTAAGGCAGTGAACAAAGCCCAGGAACACCTGTCAATTTTGAATAAAAACTCAGACCAGCCTGTAACCGAAGAAATCAGTTTCTCAAATCAGTTTATTTTCGTGAAATCAGATTACAAACTGGTCAAAATTGAAATCTCAGAAATTCAATATGTTGAAAGTCTTAAGGACTACGTGAAGATTGTTGCCGGGGATAAGCCCATTGTGACATTATCGAGCATGAAAGCCATTGAAGAAAAACTGGTCACTCCCGATTTCATCCGGGTTCATCGTGGCTTTATCGTGAATATACGGAAAATTCAATATATTCATCGCAATTTCGTGAAGGTGGGTGATAAAGAAATTCCCATCGGCGACAACTACAAAGAAAATTTCCTGCAAATCATTAACCAGAAAAATAAGATCGACTGAAATGCAAAAAAAATCAATTCTGATCATAGTTGCCTGCCTGCTTTTTATTTCTGCCAGTGCGCAACATCATTTATGGACATTCCAGGAATGCCTGGATACAGCACTTCAAAGAAATATTTCCTTGAACGAGAGCCGGTTGAACAACGATCAAAACCTCATCAACCTTAAACAATCGAATGCAGCCCTTTTACCCTACCTTACTGCCACAGGGAGGGAAGGTGAGGGCTTTGGCAGGAGTCTCAACCCCACCACCAACCAATATGTTGTAAAAACCACCAATTCTACATCTTTTGGACTAAGTTCCGCTGTTACTGTTTTCAGTGGTTTTCAACTTATCAAGACTATCCTGCAGAACAAAATGCTCCTGGATGCCGGTAAAACGGATATCGATAATGTCAATAACCAGGTGACCCTGAACATAACCACGGCATACCTGCAGGTACTATTAGATTATGAATTACTGGATGCTGCAAAAAGCCAGGCCGATGCAACAGCTGCACAGGTGGATCAGACTGAGAAACAGGTCAAGGTTGGAATAGTGCCTGAAAGTAACCTGTACACAATCAAGGCCCAACAGGCGACCGATAACCTGGCCATAGTAAATGCCCAGAGCACACTTGACCTGGCAAAAGTGACCCTTGAACAACTTATGGAGATCCCCATGGTCGATAGTTTTGATTTAAAAGTCCCCGACCTTATCGAACCTGCTCTCATGATGAAGCAAACAAACCAGGAAATCTATGCCAAAGCGCTGACTGTTCAACCTCAGATACTTGGAGCTTCACTTCGCACAAACAGCGCCATTCTTGGAATCAAAATCAGTGAAGGAGCCATATATCCCACCATCAATCTTACTGGTGGAATGAATACCAATTTTGCAGTTTCCTCCAGGACAGGGGTTGCTCCAACTGTCCCTAAGGCCTCACCATTCTTTCCCCAATTGTGGAACGACCTTGGAGAGTCGATTGGTCTGACTATTTCCATGCCTATTTACAGTAACCGGACAATCAAGAGTAATATTGAACATGCAAAAGTATCTGCGCTTCTTGCAGAATTGAATGAACAAGACCTCAAGTTCCAGTTGCGGACAACCATTGAACAAGCTTACACTGACCTGAGAAATTCCATTAAAAAATATGAAGCCACAAAAGATCAGATTGCAGCTGCAGAACTTTCTTATCTAAACATGGAAAAGAAATACAAAGTGGGCATGGCGACTGCCATCGATTTCCTGATCGAGAAAAATGCTTTTTACCAGGCGCAATCCAACGGTATTCAGGCAAAATATGACTATATTTTTAAATCAAAGATCCTGGATTTCTACCAGGGAGTACCCATAAAATTTTAAACGAATAAATCACAACAAAAAATGAAAAAAAAATATTGGATAACATTCACCGTCGTAGTGATCGTCTTAGCGATCGGGGCATGGTTCTGGTTTGGCAATAAAGGTTCTGCTGCTTTTCAATGGAGGACAGGGAAAGTTGACAGAGGTGATTTGAAGGTTGTCGTAACTGCTACCGGCACGCTGAGCGCGGATACCACTGTACAGGTGGGGACGCAGGTTTCAGGAGTCATTGACAGGATCCTCGTGGATTTCAATTCTGTTGTTAAAAAAGGACAAGTCATCGCTATCCTGGATACGACTTATCTTGCATCCTCAGTTGAAGATGCTCAAGCAGCTATGTACCGTGCCCAAATACAGGTCGATCTGACCAAGGTGACATATGAAAGGGATAAAGAGCTTTTAAGTGAAAAGGTGCTTGCCCAGTCAGATTATGATCAGGCCTATGCGGATTATATGACTGCACTGGGGAATGCCCGGTCTGCACAATCTGCACTCGACAGGGCGAAAATCAACCTCCATTATGCAACCATTGTTGCTCCTGTTTCCGGTGTCGTGATCTCAAGGGCAGTCGATCGCGGCCAGACTGTTGCTGCAAGCTTCAGCACTCCGACCTTATTTGCCATTGCCAACGACCTGACAAAAATGCAGGTACAGGCAAGCATTGATGAGGCAGATATCGGAAAAATCAAGGATGGACAGACGGTGACCTTTACGGTAGACGCATATCCTGATCTGACTTTTTCGGGAACCGTTTCGCAAATACGATTAGAACCGGTCATTCTTCAAAATGTCGTCAATTATACGGTTATCGTTGATGTTCCCAATCCGGATCTGAAATTAATGCCTGGAATGACTGCCAATATAACGGTCATGATCCAGCAGGCACAAAATGTCCTGAAGATGCCTGCAAGCGCATTAAAATTCTGGCCACCACAGGATTATCTGGATAAGGCGATGAAAGATTACCCTGATTCAGTGAAAAAATTTCTTGCCCGGCTCATTGAATTTCGCAAGCGGACAAGCACCGGAATGGCAGGTTCCTTTGCAAATGCCGGGAATGCCAGTGGTCAGGGAGGATTTGGCGGTACAGGGAGAACCCAGAATCAAAGTGGATCTTATGGAAACAATGCACCAGGAAGAGGACAAGGACAAAGTGGACAAGGTTCTGACGCAAAAAGAGGCAACAGAAACCGTTTTGGCCTGGTATGGGTCAAAACCATTGACAATAATATAATGCCGCGCAGGGTTATAACAGGACTATCTGATGGCAGTTTCACCGAAGTGGGGAATGCTTTAAAAGAAGGTGATGAGGTTGTGATCGGAATTATCAACCAGGCAGTTACAACAACCACGCAGACACAACAAAGTCCGTTCCAGCCGCAAATGCCGAGGCCGGCAGCAGGAGGCAGGGGAGGAAGGTAATATGTCGGATATAATCATTTCAACACAGCATCTGGTCAAGATCTACAAAATGGGAGATCTTGAAGTCCATGCCCTCAGAGGCATCGACATAAATATCCGCAACAGTGATTTTGTCGCTATCATGGGTAAGAGCGGTTCCGGTAAATCCACATTTATGAACATTGTGGGGTGCCTTGATGTACCTACCCGGGGAAATTATTTTCTGGATGGAGCGGATATAGGAAAACTGAACAAGGATCAGCTTGCACAGCTTCGGAATCGTAAGATTGGTTTTGTCTTCCAGTCTTTTAACCTGCTTTCACGGACATCTGCCCTGGAAAATGTAGAGCTTCCACTGATGTACAACAGCAAGATCAGCTCTAATGTCATGCGGTCAATGGCAATGAAGGCACTGGAATCTGTGGGATTGGCCGATCGTTCTCATCATCTTCCGAACCAACTATCGGGGGGGGAACAGCAGCGTGTAGCTATTGCCCGTGCCCTTGTCAACGATCCTGTCGTGATCCTGGCAGATGAGCCGACCGGAAACCTGGATACCCGGACAAGTATCGAGGTCATGGATATCTTCCAGCAGCTGAATAAAAGAGGGATCACAGTGGTGATCGTTACGCATGAACCGGATATTGCATCTTACACCAATAGGAATGTAAGTTTCCGTGACGGCAAGATCCTGAAAGATATTCAAGTAGAACACCCCCGGAATGCGAGCAATGAACTTCTTTTGATTCCGGCTATCAGTGAGGAGGAAACGATATGAAATTACAAAACCAGTTAAAGGCAGCTTTACGTTCTCTGTCGAAAAATAAGATGCGCACTTTTCTGACCATGCTGGGGATAATCATCGGCGTGGCATCGGTTATTGCCATGCTGGCTATTGGGCAGGGATCCAAGGAAAGCATCCAGGCACAGATCTCAAGCCTGGGAACCAACCTGCTGACCGTTTTTCCTTCTGCCAGTATGACCGGAGGTGTGCGGCAGGAAGCCGGCACTTCTATCAGGATGACAATTGACGATTATAAAGCCGTTGCCTCCCGGTGTCCCGCAGTGATGTATTCAACTCCGACTGTTCGTGTCAGCGGCCAGCTGATTGCCGGGTCACAGAACTGGAGGACTTCCGTTTGGGGTGTTAATCCTGATTATTTCAATATCCGCAACCTTACGATCCAGTCAGGGGATGAATTTACGACTGCCGACGATCATTCAGCCGCTAAAGTTTGCGTGATCGGCCAGACAGTGGCTACAAACCTTTATGGTCAAGGAGTTGATCCAGTTGGCAGACAAGTTCGCATCGGCACTATCCCTTTCCGAGTTATTGGTTTGTTGACTGCAAAAGGACAAAATGCCTTCGGGCAGGACCAGGATGATATTGTGATCGCACCTTTCACGACCGTACAGGAGCGCATGATGACGGTGACCTATATCGGTAGCATCATGGTTTCGGCGACTACTGAAAAGATGATCCCGGAAGCAACTGATGAGATCACCCAGGTATTGAAAGAAAGACACCACTTAGGACCATCAGAAGATCCCGATTTTACTATCCGGTCACAGGCAGATATTGCCAATGCTGCTTCGGCCACTGCCAGTATCCTGACTATTCTCCTGGCCAGTATTGCAAGTATCTCATTACTGGTAGGAGGAATTGGCATTATGAATATCATGCTGGTTTCCGTTACAGAACGCACGCGTGAGATCGGAATCCGCATGGGAGTTGGCGCCCGTGGACGCGATGTGCTGCTTCAGTTCCTGATTGAAGCACTTATGATCAGCCTGATCGGCGGAGTCCTTGGTGTCGGTCTTGGCTTCCTGACTTCAGAGGTTATCGCGGGTATCATGAAATGGCCGGTGACCATTACCCTGGAATCAATTGTTCTTTCATTCCTGTTCTCTACAGCTATCGGTATTTTCTTTGGCTGGTACCCGGCACGGAAAGCCGCAAGTCTAAATCCGATTGATGCATTGCGTTACGAATAGACTTTTTTATTACTTTTATGGTCTAATTCCATAAAAAATGAAAAAGCTCATCCTGATTTCATTGGTAATAGTTCTGTCTATTGGAGTAAATTCCTGTGGGAAAGAAACCTCAAGCACAACTAATTATAATATTTACCAGGTACCTGTCGACATTGCTGCGACATACGTTATCATGGCTTTTTCCAACGCTACTACAGGCATCAACTACCAGCTTGAAAAAGCAGTTGGTTATACAGCTATGGGAGCCGCGGCTTTTGATTCAATTGTCACTTTGAAAAAAACAGACTCGGCAGCTACTGTGAAATACACATACCAGGTCATCTCCACTTTTGCAGTTATCACCAGTTCTCCCCTGAAAACCAGTTTAGATTACACGTCAAATGGCTGGTTCTCCTCCGCTACATTCCGGTCCCAGGATCAACCGGAAGGCGATTGGATAATCTCTGTTCAGGATGCATCGCACCTGGGTATCACCGGCACAGGCAATGACACGGGAGCCCAGGATGACGTTACAGAAAATGTCTTATTCACCAGCCAGATCGCTTATACTTTACAGAGTGTCCTGGCAGACAAAATGACTTATATGGTTACCTCCGGTACTGCACAGGTTACCATCCTTGGAAACGGCCCCGGAAATGTCAGCTTTCGTTATTCCGGTACTCTCACTTTTTCCGGCAACCGCCAGGCAGTTTTGGTACTCGGAGGATCTACTTATAATTTCAGTCTGACTACCGGCACCATCTCAAAATAAATTCCTCAGGGGAAATATAACACTGCACAAGATGCAGCTATCAAAAATCCTTTAATAACAGAATTATGAAACTATTATTACACTTTGCACCTCTTTTCTTTAAAAGGATACTATTGGCCAGTATTCTTTTCATACCAGTTTCTCTCATGGCAGATGGAAACTGGCCGAAAGAAATTAATACGACAAAATCGAACATTATTATTTATCAGCCAGAGCCGGATTCGATGGTAGGGGATCATCTTTATTCAAGAGCTGCGATATCCTTTACCAGTGCCAAATTCCCTACACCTGTCTTTGGTGCTATCTGGTCAGATTCCAGGTTCAGCACTGACCGTGAATCAGGGATGTGCACCATCTACGATGTGAAGATCCTGAATGTGAGGTTTCCGGGCATCGATACAGTAGACCCCGCCAAAGTCGAGAACTTTAAACAGATCCTGTCGGAACAGGCGACCAGCTGGAACCTGGAATATTCACTTGATGAGTTGAAGTCGACCCTGACCTCTAATCAGGTAGCTACCAGCACCGCTTCCGGTTTTAATAATGATCCACCGGAGATCATCTATGTAAAAAACAGATCGATCTTATTGCTTTTTGATGGGGACCCGGTCTTCCAGGAAACTGGGACACAGGGTATTGAACGTGCAGCCAACACGCCTTTCCTGGTTCTGAAAGACATGAACACAAACAGCTATTACCTGTACGGGGCCAATTTCTGGTATAAATCTTCCGATCCGGTAAGAGCCACATGGTTCAATATCACGGGACCTCCTGACTATATTGCAAGTTACCTGGATGACCTGAACAAGCAGGTTGATTATTCCGGCAGTTCCACGCAACAATCAGTGACAAACCCATCCCCAGGCAATGTGAATGTTATCCCGGCGATCATTGTCCGGACGAAACCGGCCGAGTTGATCCAATCCGACGGTGATCCATTATTTGCCCCGATCCAGGGAACGCAGCTGCTTTATATGACAAATACTGACGACAACATTTTTATGACCATTGACAAGAACCTCTATTATGTCCTGCTTTCAGGCAGGTGGTACAGGTCACTGGCACTGTCAGGTCCCTGGCAATACGTCGATCCAAATAATCTTCCTCCTGATTTTGCCCGGATACCGGAAGGCTCTGAAAAAGACGTCGTACTGGCAAGTGTTGCCGGTACCCCTGCAGCAAAAGATGCCATCATGGATGCGCAGATACCGCAGACTGCAGCAGTAAACCGTGCCACTGCCCAATGTACTGTTGTATATGACGGGGATCCAAAATTTGAGAGAATAAGGGGAACTGATCTTTCAAGGGCTTTGAATACAGCCAGTACGGTCCTTCTTTATCAGAACACCTTTTATGTATGTGACAATGCTGTCTGGTTCACAGGTCCCACCCCGACAGGTCCATGGCAGGTAGCTACTTCCATTCCCGATGAGATCCAGCTGATCCCCCCGGATGATCCTGCTTATAATGTGAAATATGTTTATATCTATGATGTTGAGCCGGATGTCGTTTATATCGGATATACGCCCGGATATACCGGATGTTATATTTACGGATCTACGGTAATTTATGGCACCGGATGGGACTATTCACCGTTTTATGGTTCTTTTTATTATCCTAGGCCTTATACTTATGGATTTCAAATGAATTACAATCCATGGTATGGCTGGAGCATTGGTTATTACTTCTCGGGGGGATGGTTTCGTTATAGTTTTGGCGCCCGGATGAAAAGATATGCAGGCTGGTGGGGGCCAACAATGTTCCGACCACCTTATCATCAGCGATTCGATCACTATTATGGACCCAGGAAACCTGTTTACCGGGGAGGGAATACCGTCATTGCTAATAATAAGCGTACAAATATTTACGCTAAAAGAACCGATGGGAGCGTGAAACCGGCCAGGCAGACTTTTGTACAAAGCCATCCCGGCACAAAGGGGGGTGGTATCCAGCCGGCTCCCAATGAAGTGAAACCTGCAAACCGTGTAACCAACCAAAAGAACGACGTTTTTACCGATAAAAAAGGAAATATTTACAGGAACAAAAACGGAACATGGCAGACCAATAATGGCAAGGAGTGGAATTCTGTAACACCTGAGCAAAAGACTAAACCTTCAAAATCATCCACCCAGAAAGTGAAAACTGAAACACCGCAGCCGAAACAGGAAAAGGGTAAAACTGAAGTGCAGACTGGTCAGCAGGTCAGGACTGAACAGCAGCAGCCACCTCAGCCAAAGGTCAAACCTTCAGAACAGCAAGGACAGCAGGTCAGGACTGAACAACAGCAGGTAAAGCAGCAACAGCCCAAACCAGTTGAACAGCCCAGGCAGCAGGTACAACAGGTTGTACAATCACAACCAAAGCAACAGAGCAGTGGATTTAACAGACAAGAACTCGAGAATCAGAATTCAGCAAGAGAGAGAGGTGCCCAGAACTTTAATAACCGCGTCACGGTTCAGCAGTCCATGCCGTCCGGTGGTGGCAGTGTTTCGAGAGGAAGTACCAATGAAGGCCGGAAACGCTAGTACAAATGGCTATCTGAGAGGTATTGCAAATTCCGCTGAACAGGGAGAATAATAGAATAATCGAATAATCGATGAACGATCTTTGAGATCAGATCTGAATTAATATTTTGGTTCTACCTGTTTGCCGCTGGGAGGAGGTGAACATTAGACAGATAAAAACAAGATTTTTTCAGTATTTATTTTGGTATTCTGAAAATTCCTATATTGCAGGGCTGAATTTAACAATAATATTTAACCATTAAGAAATATGACTAAAGCAGAAATCATAGCCGAAATTGTAAATAAGACGGGAATCGAAAAAGTTGCCGTTGAAGCAGCAGTGGAAGCCATTATGGATTCCATAAAGACCTCCATGTCAAAAGGTGAGAACGTTTACCTCCGGGGATTCGGGACTTTTCTCCTGAAGAACAGGAAAGAGAAGAAAGGAAGAAATATTACCAAAAATACTTCGGTCATGATTCCGGCCCATGTGATTCCGGCATTTAAGCCTTCCAAAGAGTTTGCTGCCGAAGTGAAGGCAAAGGTCAAACCCTAAGATTCAGTATATTTCTTATCCAGCTTTTCCAAAATTTCCAGGATCATTTTGTTCTGGTTTTCGAGGTGCATAAGTATTGTCTCGATCTCAACTTCTGCTTTTGTGTTCACTTCAAAATCTGCTTCAGCACGTACCTCGGCATGATCGCTTTGCAGGTTCTGACCGATCATGATCAGCGGCATAAGGAATATTTGTACAACATTGGAGATAAAAAGCCATAGTACAAAAGCCGGATAAGGATCAAAACGGACATCTTTCGGCATTAATGAATTCCAGCCAAACCAGACCACTGTCCAGACAAAAATGATTAAAAAGAATCCCATTGACCCGACATTGTTTGTGATCCAGATCGCAATTTTATCAAGACTCGTTAATTTTTTCCTCACTTCAACATTGACATTCCGGATGGGTATGCGCAGGGATTTTAGTTCTTTTAATGATTTTGGCTTATGATTTTCCATAATATCAGATTAAGTGCGTTTTTTCATTCCAGGGGATACTGAACTTCAAAAATAGTACTTTTCAATGAAGGCCAGGGAAGGCAGGAATCGAATAATCGAATAACGATCTTTGAAAAAAGATAAATAATAAGTTTTAACGCTACCCGGCCAGTTGAACGGACCCCTCAAATTTTATAACGACGACAATTCATCCACGGAGGGAATTTAATCGTTATATTTGTATGAAAGAAAATGATTCAGAATAATTGATCCCATGATAGCTACTGAAGGCATAAAATCAATTGCTTTGAACCTCGGCGCCGACAAATGCGGGATTGCGGGTACTGACAGGTTTTCCTCTGCACCTGCCGGGTTCCACCCGACGGATATATGGCCAAAATGTAAATCTGTTGTGGTTTTCCTTAAAAAGCTGCCTCCTGAAGTGATCATGGCAAAGAATCCTGTTGTCTATACCCATACTGCACATATACTCTATGTCGCACTGGATCAAATCGGGATGAGCCTGTGTTACCATCTGGAGAAACTGAACATACATGCAGTTCCGGTGCCAACCGATGACCCTTACCTATACTGGGATGCAGAAAACAAGCATGGCATGGCGATACTTTCCATGCGTCATGCTGCATTCAATGCAGGATTGGGGATCCTGGGCAGGAACTCTTTGCTTATCAATCGCGAACTTGGTAACATGGTCTATATTGGAGCCGTGCTGACTGATAAGGAACTGGAACCTGATCCTGTCATTGATGACTTTACCTGTCCGTCGGATTGCAGCCTTTGTCTTGATGATTGTCCTGTCCATGCATTGGATGGGGTGATTGTGAATCAAAAATTATGCAGGGAATTTTCCTGTCTCCGGCATATCAGAGGGTGGGATATTTATACCTGCAATGAATGCAGGAAAGTTTGTCCCATGAGGAGCGGGGAAAAGGGAACCAAAGCTAAAAATTGAAGATTAAAGAAGCCAGGCAGATCAATTGTTCTAATTATGATTTGACACTATAGACTGCCATCAAAGTATGATCAACAAGTTTAAAACGATATAACCATGAAAAAACTATTTTACCTTTTATTCTTACTGTGCCCGGTTGCAGGTTTCGTTCAGCAACCCTGGCACGATTATTCCCTGTTGAATTATGCGTGGAAGGATGTCGGAAATGTGGGTTTCTCTGCAGGCGGGGCTCAATATACAAGTATAGCAACCGATCCGTCCGGAGTGTTTTATGTGGCATATAAGGACATGGGGAATTCAAATAAGGCGACGGCCATGAAATATAATGGGACCGAATGGGTGAATGTAGGATCACCGGGGTTCTCAGCCGGAGCCGTGAACTATACATGCCTCTCCATCAGCCCATCCGGACAACCCTACGTGGCTTACAGTGATTCGGCAAACGGCTGGAAAGCGACAGTAATGAAATTTGACGGGACCAGTTGGACGAATGTGGGTAGTGCCGGTTTCTCGGCAGGAGAAGCTGATTACCTGAGTCTTGCTTTTAACACTTCTGACGGGCAGCCTCGCGTGGCATATAAGGATTTTGGAAATTCCAGAAAAGCGACAGTCATGAAATTTGACGGGACCAGCTGGGGAAACGTGGGTAATGCAGGTTTCTCGGCAGGTGAGGTCGATTATACAAGTCTCGCGTTTAATGCTTCCGGTGAACCCTGTGTAGGGTACCATGATTCGGTGAATTCCGGTAAAGCAACAGTGATGCAATTTAACGGGACCAACTGGGCGAGCATAGGAAATGCAGGTATTTCAGCAGGATCGGCTTATTATATAAGCCTCGCTTTCAGCTCTGCCGGAGAACCTTATATCGCTTATACCGATAATGGTAATGGCGGTAAAGCCACAGTTATGAAATATCATGGAGGGAGCTGGGTGAATGTGGGAATTCCAGGTACCTCGGCGGGAGAGGTCAGCTATGTCAGTCTTGCTTTCAATTCGTATGATGGGCTACCTTATCTGGCTTACCAGGATTGGGAATATTCATATAAGGCAACCGTGATGAAATTACACGGGATCGGCTGGATAGATGAAGGGACGCCGGGCTTTTCTGCGGGCCGGGTTGATTGGACAACCATTGCCTTCAGCACATCCGGCGAACCATATGTTGCATATGAAGATTTTGGAAACTCAGGAAAAGCGACGGTAATGAAATTTGATTCGGTTTTCGTAGGGATCAATGAAACACAATTATCATCACACTTATCCATTTACCCTGTTCCAGCTACAGATAAAATAACAATTGAAACACAGTCAACTTCAGCTCAAGGCCAATTATCTATAGTGAACACGGCCGGGCAGGAGATATTGACCCGCCAGGTTGTTATCAGCCCCAAAATACAAATTGACATCATCGACCTGCCTGCCGGAATTTATTTCGTCAGGCTGACTAATGACAAGACGGTAGAGACGGGGGTGATGATTAAACAGTGACGGGGAATATGATAATTAATTTTTCAACTCATTTTTCCATAAATTTGGGATAGCGGCCGGGTATAATGGATAAATAATATTTTACGACCCCGGAGAAACTATTTTACTAACAAATACAGCTACTGGCTATGAGAAAATTACTGTCACTAATATTCATCTCTTTTCTGTTCCTTATTGTTAAACCAAGTTCATTGGCATTATGTGGGAATGCACATGACCTGGCTGCCAGGCAAATAAAAAGCATAACTGCCATCACTGAAGTATTTAGGGATGGGCAATAGCTGATAGCTGTTGCCGGTCAATGGGATCCGGCAAAAGTGGCTCCATTGGCAAAAGATAAGCTGTGGATTATCGTTTCAGAAGGTGATCTGAAAGCTTTTCCCGGTATGAATGCCATTACGGCCACATTGGAAAAAGAAGGAGCGAAAATCAGCAGGGCAAAATGGAACGGACGATTAAGTGCAACAGAATTTGCATCTGAAGTGAGTAAAATGATCGCCAAGGGCAACGATATTAAATATACAGTACTTAAAAAAGGAACCGTGGTACCTGCCGGAATGACTGATGATGGCGGCAGCAATCATATCTGTACATGGCGGATAGCATATACCATTGAAGGAGTCAGGGATTGGCTGTTTGCACAGAAAAAATAGCCAGCTTACCAAATTATCATCAACATTTATAAAGTTTATAAGGTTTGTAAAGTTCTAAAAGGGTTGACTAATAAGTCAACTACATTCATTCTTTTGGTTTTTTTCTATGAATAATATAAGTCAGACTTACAAACACACCAAGATTACTTGTTTTTATAAATCCGGCACTACCTATGGTATTATCGATATTCAAAAAGCCAATACCGCCATTTTCTTCAACAGATAAGACCAGACAAGGTATCAATGAATAGCCGATTCCTAAACTTTCCCTTATTCCCACGTCTGCTGGTTTGAAATCATTTTTTGCAGAACCCGATTCAATATTATCAGTGTATTGCCCCGGATAGCTATAATCCCAACTTATCCCTGTTTTAGAAGAATTGACTATTAAACTCAGATAAGGCCCGAGATTGAAAAAGAATTTAAGCTTGTTTCCAAAAAACAATTCGGGGTAAACAGAAAAACGCAATGTCCCTAAATGATAGCAAATGTTTTGTCCCAGCGAAGTCTGTACTCCCCCATATTCTGCATTCCAGTTAATGTTATTCAGGTAATACTCAAGTGAAAGTCCGAGATGTAAGTGTTTTGTTCTTGGCTTTAGTCCCTTTATATCAATCCCCATGCTATAACTGGGCGGACTTGCAAAACTCCCTGAATAACCTTCAGTTTGAGAGCTATTTCTGAAAGTCAGCCAGTTTATTCCTCCTTTAACGTCTATTAAAGTTTGCCCGGTCAAGAAGCCCGATATGAAAATGAATAATAAAACAGGAAAAACAGTCAAAATGATCCGATTCGGACGGGGTAAACTGACCCACTTAAAAATGGTACAAAACAAGACCCTGGACGATTTAACCTGAATTTGATAATTCATGATTAGTTTATAAAGTTCATAAAGTTATCAAGTTTATCAAGTTTATGATGGTGTTGATTTATAAGTTTTTTCCCACGAAAACGCTAAAATTTAGCAGCTTTTGCGATCAATTAATTTTTCAACTCATATACCCCGGAATCTTCTGACGAAATCCATTTATTATTCTGGGCATCAACGGCAATGGCGAAAATAGTACTACTGATCTGTCTGTAATTAGTCCAATGAGTACCATCAAATTCCGTGATAAAGCCTGTCCAGCTTCCAAACCATTTATTCCCCTGCATATCAGTGGCAACGGCAGTGATAACATTTTCAGGCAAACCATTGTTTGTATTGGCCGTATTATAGATTGTCCAATTGGTGCCATCAAATTTATAAACCCCGGAATTCGACATATCCTCAAAACTCCCTTGGGTCCCGAACCATGCACTTCCCTGGCTATCAAATGCAATTCTCGTAACGACAATACCGGGCTGGTAAACTGTCCAATTGGTGCCATCAAATTTTGAAATCCCTTTATCAGTTCCAAACCATATATTGCCCTTGGCATCTGCGGCAACGTACCAGACTGAATCACAGACCAAACCATTGTTTGTACTGGCTCTTGTATAGGTCGTCCAATTGGTGCCATCAAACTTCTTTGCCCCGAACGACTGGGTTCCAAACCATTTATTGCCTTGTGCATCGATGGCTACTGAATGGATCCAGTAACCAATCAGGTATGAAGTCCAATTGGTGCCATCAAATTTCGAAGCCCCGAGGCCGGTACCAAACCATTTATTGTTTTGGGCATCTATGGCAATGCTATAAACGATATTATTGACCAAACCATTGGCCTTTGTGTATGTCGTCCAACTGGTCCCATTGAATTGTGATACACCGCCTTCTGTTCCAATCCATTTATTCCCCTGTGCATCAACGGCAATGGAAAGAACCCAATTGTTAATCAGGCCATTGGCTGTCGTAAAGTCGAGCATGGTTGATGGGTTTGATGATGTTGGCGTTGTAGTTGTTGTTTTTTTGCACGAAAATGCTATGATAATAATAACAAGTGCTGCAAACCCGAACTTAATAAATAGTTTTTTCATCTTTGGTTGATTTTAGGATCCTGTACAAAATGAATGATAAATATACGGGAAATAAGTTTATAAAGTTCATAAAGTTTGTAAAGTTTGTAAAGTTTATGAGGTTTTTGTGACAAAGATAATTTACCAGAAAGGCTGGCGGTAGTGGAAGGGGTGGAAACTTTTGTTTCACATATTTAATTATGAGGCAGATAGAGTGGCGAAAATTCTTTAAAAAGTTTTTTGGGTACTTTACTCGCCTCCAGTGGAAGAGGGTTCATTCTCCGCCTGATGAGGCAAAATTAATTCTGTTAACTTTATTAACCCGCTGCTTGCTTCGGTAAGTTTTATACGCTCCGGAGGAGCGTTATGTTGGTAATGCAGCGATCTCAAAAATCTAAATCTCGCTCTGTAGGAGCGATACATTATCCGACTTGGTTTAGGATACCGCTCCTCTGGAGCGGATGAAACTCAAATTCCCATTTACGGCTACCAATATATTGCTCCTCTGGAGCAAGTTAATGTGAAACAGATTGGACAAGTGGACGGGCGGACAAGTGGACGCAGGAAAGAAAGAGTTAGATTTGGGAGGGAGTTATTGTCGTTTATCTAAATCCTGTCTACCTGAGGTCGTTGATCATTGAAGAGATCTTCTGAAAAGCGTTTTCGTCTTTAATAACATATTGTGCGGCACCCTTTTGAATAGTCTGCATGGCAATGCCGTAATGTTCCTGGCTCGAAAGGATAATAACATGAATGGAGGGATCACATTTTTTTATTGCTGTGAGTATTTCGATCCCGTTTGCAGCATCTTTTGAAACCGTATTCAGGTAATAATCCAGTACTATTACATCCGGTTTATCAGAAAGATGTTTTAAACAATCTTCACCCGTATTAAATGTTGAGACCTGGTGAGGAATGTTTCTTGTAAGCCAATCCTTCAATGCTTCCGTAAGCATTATATCATCATCTACTATGAATATTTTCTTTGCTTTTCCGATTTCCATAACATTTTTTTAAGCTACAAAAGTAGAAAATCTTCCTGAATAATCATATCACTTTCAATTCGGTAACTGCCTTTTCAATCTGCTTTATAAATGTCAGAATTTTTTCTTCCAGGATATCTGAATTTATTCCTTCCTTACATTGCATTTCAATTTCCGCCGCAAGATTTTTTGCTTTATTCATACCCATCATGATCAGTTTTGTTTTATTACCATGCATCTGGCCGGCGATCTCAGTGTAATCCTTGTTATTCAGCGCAATATTTATATAATCTATGATGTACGGCGCCGACGCCAGGAACATACCAATGTACTTTTGCATTCTTTCTTTATCGCCCTCACAAAATTCTTTAAGATAGCCAAGATCAGTTACTTTGTCATTTTCTGTTTCATTCCTGGTACCAGGAATAGATTTTTCCGAGAATCTTATCTCTCTTTGCATCACCTTTGCAATGACAGAAATAAGCTGTGATGCCCTGAATGGTTTGGGAATATAATCATTCATGCCTGCGTCACGGCATTTGTCAATATCGCTGCGAATCACACTTGCAGTCAAGGCAATTACCGGTGTCTGATTCTTTGGAGAAGAAAACCGTTCCCTGATGTAACGTGTGGCTTCATAGCCGTCCATTATTGGCATCTTCACATCCATCAGCACCACATCAAAATCCTGCTGACTTAGCAGATCAGCAGCTTCTTTTCCGTTTGTTACTTCCGTAATTTCAACGCTGGCTTTCGAAATCAATGTATCATGGGTAACGATGCGGTTGTATTCATTATCATCAGCCAAAAGTATTTTCAAGCCATTCAGAATACTTCCGTCAATTTGTTCTGCTGATCTTTGTTCTTTCAATCTTTCAGGAGAGCCAACGGGAAAACTGATCTCAAATGAAAAGGTAGTTCCCGAACCTTCTTTACTTTCAACCGAAATTTTTCCATTCATCAGCTCCACAAACTGCCTGCTGATCGTAAGTCCTAATCCTGTTCCACCGTACCGGCGGGTAACGGATGGTTTTGCCTGCGTGAAACTTTCAAAAATAGTCTGCAATTTGTCCTCAGGAATACCTATCCCCGTATCCGTAATGCTAAATTTTAACCCTACCAGACTGCCGACTGCCAACTGCCGATTGCTGACTGAAATTGTTACACTTCCTTTCTCTGTAAACTTGATCGCATTGCCTGCCAGGTTCATCAATATCTGGTTTAACCTGACAGGATCGCCTATGAGCACATCCGGTACTTTGGCATCCCTGTCAACGATCAATTGCAGACCTTTTTCTTCGGCTTTATGCTGAAGCGTTTGTTTCACCTGTTCAAGTACCTCGGAAACTGAGAAATCAATGTTCTCTATTTCCATTTTTCCCGCTTCAATTTTTGACAGATCAAGAATGTCGTTAATGATGTAAAGCAGGGTCTCGCCTGATTTTCTGATCCCTTCAAGGTAAAATCTTTGTTTTTCGTTAAGCGGTGAATCCAGTAAAAGACTTGTCATTCCCATCACTGCATTCATAGGGGTGCGGATCTCATGGCTCATGTTTGCGAGGAACTGCTCTTTAAACTTTTCGGATTGTTCAGCCCTTTCCTTCGCCAACTGCAAGTCAATATTTCCTTTTTTAATCCTGTTACGCTGACGATATACAATCAAAGAAAATATCAACACCAGGGCAAATCCACAAATAAAACCATTACGCACCAGTTTTTCTTTTTGTAATTTTTTTTGTGTCATTACATCTTTCTTTATCTGCTCTGCCTTGACAGAATCCTGCACTTTGGCAAATTCGTACTTCATCTGCAAAGTGGTTACTTTCTTTTCCTTATCGATATTGAAGATGGAATCACTGTACTGCATATAAAGCGTCCGGTTCACAAAAGCATCCCTGAAATTATTCATTGCAGAATCTATCTTAGCCAGATTCCCATAAGCGGATTTTATGTGTTCCTTAGCCCCAATTTCCAAAGCTATTGAAAGTCCTTTTTGTACAAATTTCAAAGCCTCATTCATATTTCCCTGCTTTTCATAGATTTCTCCAATGTTATTATACAGATCACTGATCATTTCTCTTTCTCCGATCTCTTCAGCTATCTTCAATGCTTTTTTAAAATTCTCCAATGCCCTGGGGTAATCGGTCAAATAATTGTAAGAAATCCCAATATTTTCAAGATTACGTGTAATGCGCTCTTTGTCTCCAAATTGCTCGTTTATGGCTAATGCTTTTTGAAGACATTCCAATGCCTTCAGGTAATCGGATGAATGATTATAGACAACCCCGATATTGTCAAGATTAAATGCAATACCCCCTGTGTCTCCCAATTGCCCGAACATATCCATTGATTTTTGATAAAACTCCAGCGCCTTAGGATAATCGGCTAAATCATTATAGACATTACCGATATTGCCAAGATTATCTGCAATACCTCCTTTATTGCCCAACTGCTCAAATATAGTTAATGCTTTTTGCCAGTATTCCAAAGCACTGGGGTAATCGGATAAATAATAATAAACATCCCCGGTATTGCCAAGAATAAGTGCAACGCCTCCTTTATTGCCCAATTGCTCAAAGATAGTTAATGCTTTCTGCCAATACTCCAACGCCTTAGGGTAATCGGATAAATTATAATAATCAACCCCTATATTTAGCAGATTAATTGCAGACCAGGGTTTATTGCCCGATTTTTCATTTATTGTCAATGCTTTTTGATAAAACGGCAAAGCCTTTAGGTATTCTGCTGACATCCGGTAAGCATTCCCGATGCCATTGAGATTAGCTGCCATACCTGTATTATTGCTTAATTGCTCATTTATAGCTAATGCTTTTTGATAATACGGTAAGGCCATGGTGTAATCGGATGACAACTCATAAGTTATCCCGATTTTATAATAAGAATTAGCTATTCCCTTTTTAAAATGAATCTTTTCAGCAAGAGCCAGGGCTTCACTGGCATAATCTCTTGCCTTGGAATATTCACGAGTGTTAGTTTTTTCGGCGCATACATTATTCAGCATATTAATTTTCGAGGTATCTTCTTTTGCGGTTTTTAAAATAGTTAAGAGGGAATCAATTTTTTCTCTTCCCTGCTTATCAGCAAAGGATTGGCTCGTTATACTTACAATGAATATGAGAAGAAAAATCGTTTTTTTCATTTTATGCTTATTTATAAGCGTAACATTTATTATTCATTTCCTACAATCAGCAGGAATCTGGACTATCTCAAAAAGAATATTTGAAGAAGTCTGTCGACTAAAAATCGAACTCATTTTTAAGATCAACATGTAAAGGTACATCCGGTTACAGAAAAGATGATTATAAAATTTTTAATTGGCAGAGGATTGAGAAATAATGAACTACCCTGTTGCTTGCTTCGGTAAGTTTTATACGCTCCGGAGGAGCGTTATGTTGGTAATGCAGCGATCTCAAAAATCTAAATCTCGCTCTGTAGGAGCGATACATTATCCGACTTGGTTTTGAATACCGCTCCGCTGGAGCGGATGAAACTCAAATTCCCATTTACGGCTACCAATATATTGCTCCTCTGGAGCAAGTGAATATTAAAGATTTGTTGTTAATCTCTCAACTATTAATATTCAGTCACTTGCGGTGAATCAGAAATCATTTCTAAGAACAACGTTAAAAATCTAAAAACCTGCAGCGGGGAAGTTCATTAAAAATTCCTTTTCGACCTGGTTTGATTACTTCCAATGGGAGGTATTTAGAGTGAAAATATAGTAAGCTTTTATTAATCAGCAGTATAGGTCATTTTTGCCGTGAAATGCTGCGAATTGCCACTTAAGGTTAAAAATAAAGCATTCTTAGTAAGAGGTTGACAATTTGTCAGGTCAGGGAAAATGACTTGTAAGGAATTCATTGATTGATTCGATTATTCAAAGAACTTTAACAGTGCCAACATACCTGATAACATGCATCGGCTTGCCCATTAGCAGGTTTACCCTGTCTAAACATTCAAAGTAAACAGCAATAGGAAGCCCCGACATCCCGGGGTGAGTAAGTGTAATGGTCCCTGAACTTCGGATCGCATCCTGGTCGAACCGCCAGATGTTGCTCCCTGAAACATCAAAGCCATATGCTTTGACAGCATCACCGCCTTCATTGTCATTTTGAGCATTGCTATCGAATGTCCCCGTAATTGTTCCGGTAACTGTTGATGTAAGAACCACATTGTCGACAAAAGAACCATCGTTGTCACATAATACAAACTTACTCGGATCAATCTGGTCCGTATCACCAATAAAACAATGTTTAATGTTTATTGACATGATATGATTATAAGGTGGCATATCCTTCCGTGAATCTGCATAAGCTGGGTTTATGTATTTAAGCATGGGACAGATTAAATTACGGACCTTTTTAAACCGCCCTCTGACAGCCAGCTGAGCAGGTGACTTAGCATCATTAACTTTAGCAGCTTTCGATCTCCCGACGTTCTTTCCCCAATGTGTAGAAAAAACAAGGTTCCCAACCGAATTCCTGGCTCTGCCAATTTTTGGATTTTCAAATATAGCCATAACGTTATATTTTTAAAGGTTTATAATTAAAATTAGTACTGGATTTTACTTAACACTTAACACTTAACACTTAAATCTTCTCTCTCAATTATTCAAAGAACTTTAACAGTGCCAACATATTTAATAACATGTTTAGGGCTGTTATTAAACAGGTTTACGCGGTCAAGACATTCAAGGTAAACAGCAATATTTAACGAGGACATTCCGGGTCGCGTTAGTGTCATCGTTCCAGTGCTGCGAATTGCTGACTGGTCAAACTGCCATATTTGATTGCCCTTGACATTAAAACCGAATGCTTTAACAGGATCTGCGCCTTCCTCAGGATTTTGAGCATTACTGTTGAATGTAACAGTAATTGCGTTTGCAACAGTGGAATTAAGAGTAATGTTTTCGACAAAAGAACCATTGTTTTCGCATAATACTAACAAACTGGGATCAATAGCATAAGATTTGGCAACAAAACATTTTTTAAGGTTGATGGTTAAAACATGACGGAATGCATACGTATCCTTTAACATTCCACAATATGCCTCGTTGATGTTATCGAGTACCTGGGATAATAACTTGGTAAGCCTTTTAAACCCTTGGCTGTAAGCCTTCTGAGCAGGCGTTCTGAAAATAGGTTTCGATCTGAGTATGATATGTCCAAACTTGTCAGTATAACACTCAAGGTTGCCCATGTCTTTCCTGTCTTCATCTGGCACAGGATGTTCTATAATAGCCATGATATAGTGTCTTTAGTTCATATTACATTTATAAGCAGCCTTGTTTTCTAAAAAGGCCTGATCAGAATAGGGGTCCAGGGCTTGCCCTGGGGTTCATACCCGTGATCCCACCTGATTTGTTGCAAATGTAAAAAAATAATTAATAAAATAAACTATAATTTTATAATATTTATAGTTTGTGTTTATTCTGATGTATTTGAACGTATATAAGTGTATTTGAAATATAGTATATTTTAATATTTGAAAAATCCACTCTCATCTGTAGAAAGGCTGGACAAACCGCTTAGATTGAACAATGAACAACCCCGCCGCAAGCAGCGGGGTATCAAAGTCATTAGAATTATTTTCGCCTCAAGAGGCGGGGAACTTGTCCGCCGGAGGTGGATTGACCCTTGTCCGCCGGAGGCGGATTCAAGCCCTAAGGAAATTAGCCAGCTTAAATAATTATTATCAGGCTAATACGGTGGTCAATCTAGACCAGTAAAAGATTAACAGGAACTTCGGTTTTCCACCTAAAAATTAAGACAGATAAAAAAGATTCTTTTAAATTATTTTTGATTATTTTTGAACCTGAATGTGAGAAAAATTCATTAAAGATTGATGTTATGAAAAGAGCATCCGTTTTCAACATAATTGCAATCATAGTGATCAGCATAGTTCTCGCTTTAGGTTGTGCTAAGACAAATGACCAGGGAACATCGAATAATCAGGATACGGCTAATATTCCCGTTTTAACCACTACCGCTGTTACTGGAATAAATATAACAACTGCTATTTCCGGTGGCACAATAACAAGCGATGGCGGTGCACCTGTAACAGCACGTGGGGTATGCTGGAGTACTGTCCCTCCAAACCCTGACATAACAGACAATAAAACAAATGACGGTACTGGTTTGGGAAGCTTTGTCAGCAATCCTGGAGGGTTGACAGAAAGTACGCATTATTATTTAGCTGCTTATGCAACTAACAGGATAGGAACAGCTTATGGGGCTACGATCATGTTTACAACAAAGGGATCAACAGGCACAGTAACTGACATTGACGGGAACCTCTACCCTACAATAACCATCGGCCATCAGGTATGGATGGCTGAAAACCTTCAGGTAACACATTACGCGAATGGGGATGCAATACCCGAAGCTAATAATGACAGCATTTGGTCGAATCAAACAAGCGGGGCTTACTGTTTGTATAATTTTGATTTAACGAATAAAAACATTTATGGTGCTCTTTACAATTTTTACGCTGTCACTGACAATCGGGGTATTGCTCCTGCCGGTTGGCATGTGCCAACCGGTAGTGAATTTGATACCCTTATTAATTTTCTGGGAAATGACGTACAGGCTGGAGGAAAAATGAAAGAAACCGGGACTGTCCACTGGCTGAGTCCGAATACAGGAGCAACCAATGAAAGTGGTTTTACAGCACTCCCGGGTGGTTCAACAGGATTTAACGATCTTCATTACATTGGTTATTGGTGGACTGCCACAAAAGCCAATCAAACAGATGCTTCTGCGTTTTATATAAGCTATGATGGCGCAGGCATCAGTGGAGGTGAGTTCGGGAACAGTACAGGATATTCTGTGAGATGTGTCAAGAATTGAAAGTAGCATAAAGTAATCAGAAAAGTTAACTACAGCCTGATTAAATATTTCCCTCATCAGAAAACGAATAATAGTGCTCTTTCCCAATAATTACATGTGTATCCCTTTTCCCAGGTCTAAAATCGTTTGATCTGTGGTCAGGAAAAACTTCAGAACTAAAAGTCTTCTGTAACATTGAGGTTTCCAATTTCTTTGAACATTGCACAACCGGGTACGAGAAAGATCTCGACATGGATCTTGTAGATTTACTGGCATGGAAGTCTTCAATTAATAGAGTTATTGATGAATTCAATAAGGTATTTCCAAATTAATATCCAAAGGGTTTAGTAGTCAGTAATCCTTGCCCCCACAACTCTTTATTGTGCGTGGGGGTCTGGGTACTCCGGCAATAGCAACACTCTTGCGGGTTGAAAAGCCCCAGAATCCAACTAGTGACAGAATTGCAACATGGGTTGCATTTGAAGGGTTGCAAACGTAATTCCTGGGTTTAAAAAGATTGAATATTGAAGGACAAAATGAAAAGACCTGGTAAATTTCCTCAAATCATTAAGGCTCTATTCTCTCAATACATTTTTGATGAAGCTCTATTATTTCTTTTCTTAAAGTCATCGGCTGTAATACTTCCACATCCGGTCCCCAGCCAAGGATCAACATCCTGAGTTCGTAGGTTGGGACCACCTTCAGCTCCACCAGGGCATGATCTTTCTTCATCTTTACTTTCTGGCTTGAATGAATCGGCTGGGTGATCACATACCAGGCCTGGCGCGGGGTTAATTTTAAAACAACTTTCTGTGGCTTTTCAAAAGAGGTAATGATCCCGATCACAGATTTAAAATATTCCCTTGTGTTAAAACCGATGTCCTGGTAAGGAATGTCCACTACCACAGGATCACTGGAAAAACGGTCCAGACAATAAGTGGTTATATTCTTATAATAGTCATGGAGGCCGATCAGGTACCAGCGGTTGTGGTATTGCTTCAATAAATAGGGATGGATATTATGTAATTGAACTTTATCGGTGTCAAAACGTTGATATTTAAACCTGATGACCTTCTTGTTTTTTATGGCAAGGATGATTGGCTCAATGAATTGCTGGCCGAGTGAAACCGGGGATTGTTCGAATTCAATGAACGGAATAAGATCGTCTTCCTTTGATAACCGTTTAATGTTGACTGCTTCCACAACCTTTTGCACGGCTCCCGTAAATGTGGAAAAGATTCCGATATTCCTGAACTGATCAAGCATGGTGGCTGCAAAGGAGAGGGCTTGTACCTCCTCGTCATTCAAAGGGATATTGTCGATTGAGTAATCGGGATCCTCATAATAATAACCTTTTTCACGATCCAGCCTGATCGGGGCAAAATACCCAAGCTGACCCTCCTCTTTCATGTCCTTGATATCCTGGTAGATCGTCCGTTTGCTAATATTACTCATGCTAAGCGCATCTTCGCATACCTGGATCAGCTTATCCATAGAGGCATAAGTAAAATCTTTCAGGCAGCGGTTGATTACCCGGTAACGGATCAGGGCATATTTGTTGGCTGGCATCTTTGACCTTGTTTTCTATCAAAATTAAGAATTTTAAAAAATAATATAAGATTTTTCTTTTTTGCAGATACACTGCAACATCAGTTCAGAATTTTGCCTCAGAATAACTTTTCAGCAACCATGAAGACAAATCTTTTACGCCATATCGAGTTCATCTCCCGCCAGGCTGTCGATTCAAAACTGTCGCGCCAGTTCATGAGAAAAGTGAAAGAAAGCGCCGATGTACTTGCAGACTTCCTTGGATGCAACCGGATGCAGGCAGTACTGTTCTCTATCATCTGTAACCTTAATTTCGGTAAGAAGGCTGTCGGGATCGATCGCATAGCCGATATCCTGGCATGCTCAACAATAACCGTTGCCAGTCACATTAATGAACTTGAGCAGCTGCAGAAGAATAAGATACTCCGCAATGAATCGGATGATCATAATATCAAAGACCTGGATTACATTTCGTCAATATCCTGGTCCGTCAACCCTGCTCTTTTTGATGCACTGAGAAGGGGGGTGCCATTCATGATCCGGAAAAATGAAATCAAGGACAGTTACGAACTTATTACGGCAATCGGGGAATTAACGGAACAATGCAACGAAGGAGAGATCACTTTCCGGGAACTATGGAAGGAATTTGCCGGCATCGAGGCAAAAAGCTCAGGAATTGAATTCCTGAGGGAGATAAAACGACTGGTAACTGATAAAAAAGAGAGAATTCTTTTCGGGAATCTCTGTTACGAATATTTCAATGGCAATATGAATTGTGAGCTTATCCCCATGATCAGCATGGTCACCCCTGACAGGAGGGAGCAGCTGGAGATCAGGCTCAGGTTAAGTAACGGTAACAGCCAGCTGATCTCAAATGGATTGATAAA
>Ga0181533_1000703_pt1 | contig 44819 bp, 47 predicted proteins | sample PEATcosm2014_Bin_45_FD_119772 | JGI IMG/M metagenome (GOLD analysis project Ga0181533, IMG submission 119772) | Peatland microbial communities from MTU Mesocosm Facility, Houghton, MI, USA - PEATcosm2014_Bin11_60_metaG | ecosystem: Environmental > Terrestrial > Soil > Wetlands > Peat | place...
AACTGCTGCCAGCATGTAAAACCCTTTGCTCCCTTCTCCGCCTTGCTCTCAGCAACCACTTCATAGAAATCCTGTTTCGAAAACAACTTTACAATTTGCACGAAAATACTGCTAAACTTATTCAACGGAAGCCTCCTTAACAGATAGTTTTTTCTTTCGCAAGAGTATTCTACCTGTTTGAGGTTTCCGTTAAAAATTTATCTTGGACAAGTCTGAGCTCATACAAAGGATCAATAAGCCACTCAGCCGGTTTCTCAAGGAGGTCCGGAAACGTTTCAGTGAGCCACCAGCCAATTGGATGAGTCGATTTGGTTTCTTCTTCCCAAGTATCCCATCCCTCAAAAGACGCATATTCAGGTTTCTCAATCTTGAATACCTTTCGGAGGAATTTAAAAAATGGTGATTTTCCGTAATATCTATTCATAATTTGACTCCATTGCGCAGCTCAGGGCGACTATCGATTCAACATCAAGTGGCTTGTGAATAGACCACCATATGGCAGAGCATGTTTTCACACTAAGCATTGTGTCCTTTAACACCTTCAAACTCATCCCTTTTTTGCACTTTTTTTCTTCTTAATATGCTTCGTGTCCTCTTCCGAACTCCTAACTGCCTGTCCAAGTAGAACTGAGGGATAGTCGACCTTAGCAAGGGCTTCCCGCTCGCTCTGGAACGGGAGGTTTTCCCTTGGAACAGGCTGAGAACTCTGCCAATCTTTCTCGCCGAGAGCATAAAATCGCCTAATGGCTTCCTCAATGGTTACACGATCAATGCTCCCGGCATCAATAACCATATGTAGACCTATGCCGTATCGGTATGAAGTGTCGATTTTGAAGGACTCGTATACTGCGGGAGGCTCACTGCGAACGATCTCTCTGTTTATTTTCTCTTGATATTCCTGAAAAGTCAGACCTCCCAATTCGTTATACTTTGGATAAGGCTTCTGGAGAAGATATCTAAAATTACGCCTTGTTTTAAGTTCTTCCGGAGTCAGCAGGGAAGCGGTGCGGTCATAAGCTATGTGCCGGACTGCACCCCAAAAGGCCAAAGTCGCTGTGGTGATAGCAGCATTCCATATAGTGTGTCCGTCGCTACCCAGGAAATAAACATCAAACCATTGGTTATAAAGAGTCGGGCGACTTTCGTCTAACTCCAAATGGCTCGTGAAGAGACCACCATATAGCGGGGCATCACGAAGAATCTTTCCGCGAAGACGAATATAGAGCTCTCGTCTGTTTCTCCTTGGTAACGCCACAAATGGGCATGATAGATGAAGTCAGCTATTTTTCACTTTTCTTTCTCCGCTCTGTGTCTACTCGTTTATTGGGCTTTTCCCCTCTTTTTTGCAATCATACAAATACTCCTCTATAGATTTATGAAACGCCTTTTCGAGCTCTTCCACACTGTCCCCTTCAAGAGAGAGTAAAGCTCTTATCCCTGCTACCTTACTGTGAAATGCTTTGTCCTCATCACTGTAATTTATGACAGCGGTGTAACCTTCATACTTCATTAGATTCCTGTCCTCTTCACGTCTTCTATCACATCGGCAACAGCCTTCCGGATGCCTTTCATCGCCGCATAAGGTGTTCTCTCCATCCAGCTTAAGCCAGGAAATTCCGTACAGAGCCCAACATACTCGCTGTCTTCTGCTGACCAAGTTACGCTATATGTGTAATGCTTATATGTGCCTAAAACTCCCTTCTTTTTGAACAACTTTCTGATATAGGCGTCATGCGATGCTTCGATTTTTTTGTTATCACTTTCCCATCTTGAGACTGTCCCAGAGCTAACGCCAAGCAGCTCAGCCATGCGCTTTAAGCTTATCTTGATTTCTTTTCTTAAATAACGCATCTCACTTCCAGTGAGACGGCTCGACTTCTTAATTAGCGCATCGGCAATAGCATTGTGAAGCTTATCGATGGCTTTCAACGCCGGCATTACTTCGCCGCATCTCTTTTTTGTACATCTGAGCATTTGGGTACCCACAAGCTCTACGTTGTATAGCCCGGACTCCCTGTATCTATAATCTCCCTTAGTTTCCTTCAAGTTGCTTCCGCATGCTGGGCATTTTATTTCCGTTTGTTGTCCAACTCCTTTGCTTAGTGCAGTATCCCTTATCTCATACAATACAAGTTCATCTACAAAGCCGGCCTTAAAGAGAAGGTGAAGAATCTCGTTTGTGTTTAAAGTTTTACTCATAACGACTGCTCCTCTCACGAATTCCCGTGCGTTTTCTCAATGATAATAAACGGCAAAAAATGTGAATCTTCTAACCCAGTTTGTTACAGGCACCGTTTCTACGACCACAAATATAGCGCTCGCCAGAAGCCCGGTTTTCGATATAAATCTCATCCCCTTTAATTAACTGAAAAGTGCCGATAGCTACAAACGTTCCCTTGTCAGTTGTTATCTGGGTTCTGTCCGCATCCATAAAGCTTCCTGATATAAACTGCGCTGCCTGGGCAATACCGCCAGACTCAGTCGAAACGACTATTTTGTTTCCATGATTTTCCCAATCGTTCCATGCGATCAGAATTAGGATCATTGCAACTCCCCAAGCCATTACAATTTTCTGTAGTTTCCCCACATTAATCCCCTTCAATGAAAAGTTTGGGTGGCAACAAGCATCTGTTATTCATGCATTTCAAATCCCCAATGCTAATGTTTCCTGCCATCCCTATATTTGGGTACAGGATGCTTATGCCCCGCCTCCATATTCAATGCTCCAGAGTATGTTTTCGACATCTTGCGCCCCTTTGAGCGATCGCATGTGGTCAATCGGGCGTATGCCACCTAGTCCGAAATGGGGTGCATGCAGCCAACGGGCAGCGCTTTCTTCACTGGTTAACACCTGGGCTGCCAAATTCAAGAGCTTTCTATAAGCGCTAGGACGGTTTGTAGCTGGGATCACCGTCAGCGTCCCGTCTCCGACTATCAATTCTACTGCCCTGCCGTTCTTTGACCCCAAAGTCTCCGGGGCCTTTTGCTGAAGTCTGATGTACCCCCGGCCTGATATTTTGTCAGATACAATTTTTCGACAGGTCTTAGGTTGAAGCGACTCTCCGCACTGATTGTCAGGGCCGATCTTTTCTACCAGTTCATTCAACGATTTCTCACTTCCGATTAGGCCCTCGGCTGTTGCGGAGACTTTTTTTATTTTAGTCTTATACCTCTTCATATTAAGCATTCACCTTAAACCTTATAATTGATATGCATTATTTGCTGCTTTACTCACCGCTCTGATTGCGTTAAGAGCACATCTATGTTAATTTCCCTTTTGGTTTCCTCCTGTTGGTTCTTAATTGAAACCCTTTTTTTGTTTCATAAATGGCTCTATATTTAGCTGTCTGCGTATGCACTTTAAGCATAAAAGGGATTCCATACTCACTGCTTGAGTTCACTGTAATCACGCGGCCCCCATGAGTGGCATGAGGCCCCCATACGGCCAGCCGCGGTTCATGGCTTCTAATAAGGAGCTTGGTATTAATAGCCTTTAGAACTGCTTCGGTCACCTTCGGGCCGAATACAACCCCTCCCTGTCGGCGAAAGTTCAGCGCCTCTTGTTCATAATCTGGCCGAACTTCATAAGGAGAAGTCGGATCTGACCACAACAGTAGACGTTCATAATCTTTATTCGCGAGGGCTTCCACACTATCAAATGCAAACGACACGCCGCCGTGGACAAATAGTACATTGTTTACAATGGCAGCAACCTTCAGCCGATCGAGAAACCCGCGATAAGTATCCTCGTAAAAATTATCCCATGAGACACGCTTTCCGCGTGCTTCTCGCATGATATCGCATGGCGAGAAGCTTGGTTCATCGTGAGATCTCCACTCTTCATGATTCCCTTTTAAAGCGATAATATCATCGCGAGTTTGAAGCATGGAATTCAGCATTTCAATAACTTCAACACCAAATTTCCCTCTATCGGCATAATCCCCAAGGGTAATCATAAGCTCGCCTGCTTCCTTCTGTTCAATAAAGGCTTTTGACATTTTTTCGAAGCTTGCCAGATCCCCATGAATGTCACCCAGGACATACACGTAACGGACGGATTTATTTTTTATCACTGCAATTCTTTTTTTAAACGTTTCATCCATGATCCATCACCATTCGGGATAGTAATTCTTCTTCATCGTTCCAGTTCATTTGCAGATACTGATGCACCCCTACCAACCCATCAAAACCTTTTTCTTTTACATAATCAACTGGCGACCCGCCACCGAATGCGGCATTGGGTATTGTCGGCCATCTATAAACAACTTCGCGATTCCTGGGAAACGACACTCGCAGGTTCTTGTGAATGGCGATCAGTATACCTACTTTCATTATCAATTCCCGTCGGGTCGGGAAAGAGGCGCCACGGCGGTATCGCCTAATTGAGCGACTGCTTGATAGGCCCAGCAACTCCGTCTGATCCGCCATTGAAAGGTCCCATAGGTCAAAAAGACGTATTATCATTTTGGTCAGGCTGGTCCTGCCTTCCTTGGTGAAAGGGTCTACCTCTCCCATAACTTGCTCCTTTCAAATTTCTGCCATCTTTGGATCTTCATGACGTCGAGATCGATAGTTACATAAGTCAGTCGGCTATTGGACTGACCGGGTTGAACGCATATTGTTTCTCCTATCTTTGCCTGCCATATGCTTGTAATGTCTGGAGATTCATGAATGTGCCCGTGCAGGGAAAGCAGTGGCTGATTATTTTGCAGGAAATGGTATAGCGCCTTAGACCCAACTTCCTCGCCGCTTTTGCACCTGTCGAGACCCAAACAACACGGCGGCATATGGATCACATATATGCTTTGCTTTATATTCTCAGGACGGACCAACCGGTTAAGTTCATTCTCTATGGTAGGGAGGGTCTTTGCATACGAAAACCAGTCATCCAATTCCTGCCATCCTTTATTGGATGACAACAACCCTTTCCCTTTCTGCTTTTGAAACACATAATCCTGAGTATCCATTCTGCATCTGTCTTTCAGTCCAAAAGGGTAATCCACGACCCAGTTCATCCCGATGAATTCGTAACCCTCGATTGATATCTTGCGCTGTGCAATATTTTTTACAAAGGGGTATTTGCTGCACGTCTCGTCAAAAAGGTCGTCGAATATCCTCAGATCATCGTTTCCCAAATAGCAAAGATAATAAATGCCTGCTTTGTTGAACTTGGCAAAGTGTTGGTCCAGATTGTAGTTGACGAATGACATTTGATCGACTATGCCGCCGGTGTTGGGCAGCATATCTCCGGCGTTGATCACCACATCAGCGTGGAAGGCGTTAGCCACCTTAAAAAGGAGATCATACTTCTGTTGAATCCCATGCAAATCAGTTGCAAATAATATTCTCATCTTGCGGCTTTTCCATTTGAAATAGGGTTTGCCATTATCTTGCCGGCCGCTGATCAATTCTGCACCGAGTCGGATAATAGGAGACAACGCGCATCTTCAGAAAATACAAACAATAAACAAAGGTACTTATACAAGCTAGCTGTGTTTGCCCCAAAAGCCTTATTCGATGCAGTGTTGTAGTTAGAAATATCTTACACTAATAATATTTGACTGTCAAGCAAAATGGAAGGTATTATTGACATGTGACGATTGGCAACTATTTGAAGACTAAAAGAAGCGGCCTTGGAATGTCTTTACGAGAAGCCGCCAAATTAGCGGGCATATCACATGTCCATGTTAAAGATATAGAAAACGACAAAATAAAACCGAGCTTTGAAAAGATTATTAATCTGCTCAGGGCTTACCATGCTGACATTCAAGAGTTCTTACGAGAGACGGGGTATCTACCGCAGGATGTTGAGCTGGCATCCATTGGTAAGTTAAATTCCGTGCCAGTTATTTCTTGGGTGGCTGCTGGCGCGTGGCACGATGCCTGTGATATATTTCAACCAGGCGACGCTGATGAATGGATTACCTCTGATGTGAAAGGAGAAAACATCTTTGCGCTAAGAGTAGTAGGCGATTCGATGGAGCCCGAGTTCATAGAAGGGGACATTATTATCATTGACCCTCACGTGACGCCCAATCCTGGAGATTATGTGATTGCAAAAAACGATGAGGGAGAAGCTACGCTGAAGCAGCTTAAACAGTATGGGGGAATCCAAGTATTGCACCCTTTGAATCCTAAGTATCCTGACATAGAGCTGTCCGAAAGTCGTCAGCATGTGATCGTTGGAAAGGTTGTGGAGAAGAAGAAGAGGTATTGACTGCGATGTGCGCTTAATTAGACGGATCAGGCTCTTCGCAAATATTGCTATTTTTTGCACAAGTTGTTGTCTTAAATGTATTCCGATGTTAAAAATAATAAGACCTAGTTATGCTTAGTAACGATATTGGCTGCGAGTGCTACAAATGCCGGGGTGCATGCCGGCGCAGACCAGGCTGGTTCCTTCCAGTCGAAGCGGAGATAGCCGCCGACTTATTGGAAATGTCATTGCTCGAATTCTTTCGGAAATATTTGGGTGTTGATTGGTATGTTAGGGGCATTGGCGCCAGAGACACTTTTCTGCTTGCCCCTGCAATTATTGGCATGACACCAGGCGAAGAGTACCCTTGGAACCCCACCGGCATTTGCATATTTTTCGTGGGCCGCAGTTGCTTGATCCACGCCGCGAAACCTTTCGAGTGCGAGAAATACGCGCACAATGACACTCATAAACAGACCCAAAAGCGCCGCGAAACAGTGGCAGATAAATGGGCGTTAGAGGAACATCAGCGGCAAATCGAACGGCTCCTGGGCAGGGAGCCAGATCGGCATCATTGGAGAACCTCCCTTAAGGATACTGCCTCGAACTCGTAATTGTTTGACCAAGTAGAAACGAGGATATTCGACTTTGGCAAGAGTAATCTTACAGATTTCCACCTGTTTTTTCTTCTCTTGAAGTTTTTCAAGGCAACAAGGTCCCCGTACAGTTTTATTTCAGTACATCGTAGTCCATTTGCAGAGATATGATACGTGGAACTTGACAATATATCTCGAATTATGGGTAGTGTCTCAGTTTGTTATGTGCTGGAATCGCAGGTCGCTAATTGTCCCGTGTAATTTATATCTTACATTTCCCTTGACAGGCATCATGATTCTTTGTAAACTATTTCTAACAATACTGAGCTGTACTAGCAAACAATGTGCCTTCTTTGTAAATTAAGTTAGATAAATATACCATAACAGTAGGAAAGGTCGTGCTGAAGAAGCTATGAACATCAAAAAGGAGGACTTCCAGTATTTTTTGAAGGTCTTTACAAAAGTCTGGATGAAACAACAAGGAAGAAATTTTTGAACGGTCTACACCAGGCTGGCTGCAAGAAAATAGGCGAGGATATCACAAAGATGCAGGTTGTAGATGATGACATATTGAATGTGCGGGGCATCGAGCCTAACGAAATGATAACACGAACCATGATTAAAAAGGCATATAAAGGAGCGAAGGAGGAGCGCTAATGACTAATACTGGAAAACCCGCGTTACTGCTTGCATATGCCGGGCTTGTGCTGATGTCCATTATGGTGTTAACAGTAATACCTAAAGAATTTGAGCGGATGCCGTGGCTGGTCAACAAAAAATGGAAGCGTGTTCTATGGTTACTGAGCTGTTTTATCTTATTGCCGCCTGCGGTTGTAATTTTGAGACTCCCCTTTTTTGTGGTCCAGGAAATAAATAAATTTATCAGGGGGAACAATCAAAACTGATGGGGAAATAGTATAACTGAGACTTTTATTAAAGGAGGGTGTCCTATGAAGGATAAAAAAGGGAATCTCTATCTTTATGAGGCCATTGAACTGAGGAATGAGTATGACAGCCATGTAGAGCTGTTGGAAAAACTGCTGGGCGTAGAACCTTCAAAAAAACGCGGGTTTTACGATGAGGACGACGACAAAGACAAAGTCCTGGCAGCAGGCTTCGATCCGAAAGAGATCGAAGGCATGCTCAAAAAGCTTCAGACCAAAAGGGTGAAACTCAATCAGGAGATTCAAAAAAAGAATTTCGAAACACTGATCGAATATGAGGGCACGGGAATTTCGATAGCGGAAGCCCTGGAGATTAGAAAGAATTTGATCGGCGACATTAAGGCGATTTCCGAGCGTGTTAAAAAGTCTTCCTATAAACGCGTTATTCATAAGGAAGGACGTGATATAGTCGAGGAACCCCGCCACAACTTTACTGAAATATACAAAGAATACCAAGATAAAATAAGGCATTTCAGGAGCCTGGCCAACCAGATCCATGCGGCTAATCACTTGGCAACGGTCAAGTATAAAGACGAATAGGATGCAGCAGAGACAGGGGAGCAAGCGCAAAGCTGCCGTGAGGCAGGATAGCCCGAAGCCCGATAGCGTGAATCGGGGGTGGCGATGCTATTTATCCACCTTAAAGAAGAATAGCAGTGGGCTCAGAACCTATCGAAGTTTACGGTTTACGCATGACGGCTTACCTCTTACAGAATTACGATTTACTTGTTACCTGTCGGCTCCGAGTCTCTGCACTTTGAACAATTAGGAATATTGTGGAGTCAAAAATTACAGAAGAAAAAAACGATGAAAAGAAACCGGAAGGCTTGAGCGCGGATGAAGGTAGAGTAAGCCTCACGAGAATGATAATGCGCCTTTTTGACCTATGGAAGATTTCAATAGAGGATAAGTCGGCACTATTGGGACTCTCTACCAGCCGCTCAATCAAGAGATACCGCAATGGCGGATTTTTCCCGAAAAAACGGGAACTGATAATCAGAGCAGGGAAACCGCTTTCCATTCACAAGAGCCTGCGAGTGTTGTTTCCCAGGAATCGCGAAGTTCTTTATAAATGGCCTACAACACCCAATGCCATATTCGGTGGCAGGTCGCCAGTTGATTATGTAAAAGAAAAAGGTTTTGATGGGTTGGTAGCGGTGAAGCAATATCTGAACTTTGAAAAGGAACGATGATGGAAAAAGGGAGAGAAGGAGGGCAATTAATAATCTGCGCAGATAGATTCACCGGGCAATCATTTCGGCATAAAACCCAAAGGGAGTTCTCATGTTAGAAATGTTCATTCCCTTTATCGGAATTTTAATCATGGGGTTAATTATAATTACCCTTGATGAATATTCAAGGGAGAATCGCATTACTATTCCGACATTGATTTTGTGGGCTGTATGTATGGTGATGGGAGTATATGTATCAGGCAGCCTTATCATTGATGCCCATAGAGATAAAAAAGTGGTTTCCATCGAACCTATGGGCAAAGGGCAATCAGCGCAGTTTATGCAGGGAAGTTTTATGCGGAGGTCGGCCACGCAGATTACAAGCGATAAAGGCGTTTTTATTGTAGAAGGGGCTTTTCAGTTAGTCAGGGGTAATGAACTTTTCCTGGAAAAACGCGCATCCGGCAAGAGCTACATTTGTGATCATAAAACCAGCGATTGCAACATGGTAGAGCGGTAAGGTTAGGAGGCAGATCGGTGGATATTGAGGGCACTGGGAGCGAAGCCAGGCGAAAAAACAGAGAAAGGTTTCTTCTTTACAACACAAAACTCAGGCTCCCTTATGATAATATGACTGTCCTTTCCCCCGACGGACAGCCGCACTGTAAGATAAGCAGGCGGAAATTCGGGTAGTATCTTCAACAGGGGATTGCGGAGAAGGTTGATGAAAACACCATTCAGCTTCTCTTTGAACCCAACGGCCCGGGCAAGAGCTATGATCCCCATTATCTGCAGGATCTCAAAAATGAGTGCCTTGGCTGCGGAAGTAATGATCATCTGACAGGTCATCCGCTCTGAATGAATGGAGATATCAATTAATTGAGCAGCCGGAATGGGAATAGATGCGAACGTTATGATAAAGCTTGAAGAGATCAAAGAAAAATATAAGTTTGACGCCAACTACACCTACTCGCAGCTTCAAAGGAGTTTACCGGATAAGTATCGGCATCAGGCTCTGCGTATACAAGACAGCGCATTATTCAGGGCAATTGAAACGCTCACAAAGAAAGCCTGTCCCAGCCAGGACGACGGCTATGACCAGAGGTGGCTTTATTTCTATCTCCCGCTCAAAAGAAGAGGCCACTTTATAGTTGTGCCTGTCGGGATCGTGCTTTACGAGGATAGATTTTTTGTGGGTTTTGCTGATTCAGATATCGAGGTTACAGAAGGCCGGGAGAAAAACGCATTCTGCCGGGGTTTGATAAATGAAACCTTGGACTTCTGCCGGATAGTAAGGAAAGACCCTGGGATCATAGCCAGAGCTATTCCGAATGACATCAGGACGGGGCGAGTACTCGGCAAGTACGTCATGGAGGGGACGCTATTGCCTAAGGAAATAAAAGAAGAAATATTGACGCTGTATAAGGGCCATGCCGCAAAGATGGAGCAACAGTATGGCTGTTGTCTTGATGAATATTTGGATACGGCAGCCATTTGCTATAAGGCCGCTTTCGGTAGCGAAGTCACTGGGTTGACTGCCGAACAGATGTACAAGAAATTGGCGGACGGCAGAGATTGCGGTATGCTGGAAATCAGAGACAGAAAAAGCAAAGATGTTTTTGGCTATTGGCTGAAAACCGAATCAGGCTGCGGCGGCCATCCCTTTGAGATCAAATTCAGTTGGCACGGCCACGGCATCCATCTCTTTCCGCCACAGCAAGAGAGGCATTATTTCCTCCTAAGAGTGACGGACTACATGTATGCAGGCGTGTTTATCGAAATAGTCAAGGCATTAGTTCAAAACAATGTGGCGTTTAAGGCCCATGAACTCGACGATGTTCTGGAATATTTATGCGGGGAAAGCTATTTTACAGTCAATGCTCATTCTGAACACAACATCGATTATGACAACAGTTATAGGAAAATTTTACGTAACATTGAATGGGATCAGCCCGGCATGCTCAAATGGAAATAATCTAACTATGAAAATAATTTTTGTAACCGACTTGCACGGAGACGAGTGGAAATATAATAGGGTGCTTAAAATAGCACGAGAACTTAAAGCTGATGCGGTCATAAACTGCGGGGACATGCTGCCTAAGGGCAAGAGAATACTGGATCAGGGTGACTTCATTAGTGACTATCTGGATAGCCATTTTGCCGAATTTAACGTGTCCGGTATTCATTACCTGTGCTATTTGGGCAATGACGACCTAGCCATTTACGACGACATCTTTGAGAAAACCTGCGCTAAATATCCGCATGTCCATAACATTGCTCAGCGAAAGTTGAAAATAAAGCAATATGAGGTCATAGGAATGAATCTGGTCGATGATTATCCCTTTTTGCTGAAGGACCGATGCAGGCGGGATTCCGATAATTATGAATTCCCGATGCAATACGGCAAAGGACTGTTATCCACACCAATGGGACTGAGAGAAATCCGGGACTGGTTCAGTTATGCACGGACACTGCCCACTATAGAGCAGGAGATGAACAGTCTGCCAAAACCGAAGAATATGGCGAATAGCATTTACGTAATCCATATGCCGCCTTATAAGCTTGGACTCGATAAGTGCGCGCATGGCGAGGAGGTGGGCTCGAAGGCTATTTACGATTTTATTCTTAAACATCAGCCAAGGCTTTCGCTGCATGGTCACATACACGAATCCCCGGAATTCACAGGCAAATGGCGCGCCGAACTTGGCAAAACCATTTGTGTCCAGCCTGGACAGGCCAATGCCGGGCTGACCTATGTAGTCATCGATCTGGCGACCATGGAGATGGAACGGATCAATGTTGGCAGGAATAAATAAGCCCATCAAAATTGGAAGCAAGATATGTCGCGGACAAAAGCCGGGTAAAGTAACAGAAAAGAACTTTACCCGGAGATTATTTTTTGCCGGTGCAAAAAAAAGGCAACCTCTCATGGACATTCACACAGCGGAACAGCAGCTTAAAGAAAAGAAAGGGATTGGTCATGAAGAAGCAAAAAGCCAGGTGTTGAAAAAGATACGGTCCATAAAAGGCAAAAAGTGAAACAAGTCGGTCAAAGAAAGGTTATCACCCAAAAGGGCTTTAGCGCTTAAAAATCCTACTTACTGGATATGTGTGCTGCCATCAATCAAAACCGGATTAGGCGTGGCGAAATTTCCGATAAAGATTTTGAAGCGATCCTCGAAAAAAGAGTGAAAAGCGAATAATGAGAGATACGAAGCAGGAGGAAGCAATGAAAGAAATTCGTGGGAAAAGTCAGAAGAAGGTGCCGGATGAGGGAAAAAACAAAAAAGAGCTGCAGATCGATGATTTGAGCTTTTTCGAAAATGTTGACCCGAGCCCCAAGGTCCAGGAGCTGTTGAAAAACATAAAAGCCCGTTTGCCGGAGTTGAAAGAAAAGCTGGCTGATTTTTCCTCTCATTGGGGATTTGAAGATAGAATTTATAGGTATTATCATTACAGCTTTAAGATAGTTGGTCTGCAACAAAGCACTATGGAGATTATCGAAGTGCTGAAAAGCCTGCTCCCCGGTCAGGAGCTGAATAAAATGTTCATGGAGATAATAAGTGAAGGTACTGGGAAAAGATTTGATGCTTCTTGGAACCATACCTGGAGCCAGCATGGCCGACCGATACTCGAGGCTTTTTTCCATGCAAGGTTCTTTTTGGAGATGGCTGTGAAATATGGAGACTCTCTCGACGTGGCTCCGAGATTACTCCCGAGCGGTTGGGCGGCCATATTGTGCCTGTATGATATACGCGAGGAAATGTTGGCTAAAAAAACAGGTCCTTTTGGGAAGGGAACAAGTTTAGAGAAAAAGCTTTAGTATATGGGATTAAGAATCAAAACGCTGCAAAATGGCGGTATATAAAATCTCAATAAAAACTTGGGAGGGCAATTATGTTCAAAGAATTGCTGAAGGTTTTCAATGAAATGATGGAGTCGGAGATGAGTGGGATTGCGGCAAAGCAGATACTGGGAGACGATATTCTGCATGCCTATGCCCGCATCATATATAAAGGATTGCTCGCCTATCTATATAAGCACTGGGGCAGAGGAGAAGAAATACGGCGTGCCTTTATGCAGAAGGCTCCGGCAGACCTGCAGCAGTTAGCCGCAAGCCTCAAAGAGATACCAGGTCATGAGAGGGCTGGGCGACTACTTGCAGAGCTGCCGGAAGAAACGCTATCAACGATAATTGGAATTATTGTTGCAGCGCGAGCAATGCGCTGACTGATAGGGGCGGAAGGATGTAATGGCGGCGATGGAGACTTTAAAATAACAGATACTCACTGGCAATAAGCCTATAGAAGACGACAGGACGGTTGCGGGCTTCAGGTATTGATAATTCAATCTGGCAACTTCAATATGTGGAGATGGACACAAATAAATCGCTCCGAGTGGTTATGCAATGGGGCCAGGCATTACGAGTCTGATAGATGTTCTTTGGATAACAAAACCGGAATGCCTGATTGACGGAGCCAAACTGGTGGTTTATCGTAAAGGCAAAATATAACCCGGCGTCAAAGAAGATAAAACCTTTGAAATAAGTGGGAGAGGGAAAAAATGTACTGGGATGTTGTTTCAGCCAAAATTATTAGTTACCTTGAATTCGAAGTGATTTTTGCTGATGGGCTTACGGGGAAGGTCCGGCTGCTTCCATCAGCTCTCTCTGGCGTATTCGAGAAACTTAAAGACCCTGCCATATTTAATCAGCTTCAGATAACAAATGGTTTTGTTTCATGGCCCGATGAGATCGATCTTGCTCCCGACGCCATGTATGAAGCTATAAAACAGCACGGGGAGTGGATATTACAGTAAGATGAACCGTTGAGGCCGATAAAAAAGCTGAGCAATGGCATACGCTGATGCATGACAGGGAGTTTTGCCCGGGGGACCAAGGCTGGACCGGAACATCCGTAGTCCGGCAAAAATTAAGTCTTTGGCAAGAAGTCATTGATGTCAAAAGGGACATAAATGATTGGACATAAACTAGATAAAGAGGACATATTGGCGAGGAGTCAGCGATGTTAAATGGGCATAAGGGGCAATGAAGCAATGTGCAGCCTTGGAATATTGACAACTTCAACGGAAACTGCCGGATTGCAGGCAACGATTTAACATTCGCTAATTTTAAAGATCTTTTAAGGAATGTATAATGGCTTATAAGGAAGAAGACGTATTGGAGCGAATTCGCCGGAATAATCCCGAGGCGGCACATATTCTGGATATGATGGACAAACATCTGCGTGAGGCCGGCTCTACCAGCGCGAATGTCACTCTCGACGACAGCATGACAGAAGAGGAACAGGAGATGGCCATATTTGCAGGGCTGCTCAAAGACGGGTGTGCGCCCGAAATAGCGGCTAAAAAAGCTAAAGCGCAGCTCCATCTGTTAAATACCATTTTCGATGATGAGCGCTAAATGGGGGAACACGCAAGAAAATGATGAAACAAATAAGCGTCAGTTAGCGGGCGACATTGCTTATAAAACAGGACGACCCTGACAGGCGCTGATAGGTTTCCAGAAATATTTTCTGGAATCAACGTCAAAAACCACGGTGACAAATAAAGATTCCCCGTCAACTATCCTAAAAAATCCACGAAAAGCTCGTAGACAGACAATCCGGCCACGGAAGTGCCTTTGAACTTATTGTGAAGTTGCAGTCCATCCTGCAGATGAGAAGTTTTAATGCCGATTGCATTAGCTGCATAGGCTTCCAGGAAAGCGGAGAATTTGTCGGACACCTCGATAAGCTTGCCGTCTATCGGGCTAAATGCATCGTCATTGTAACTCTCACTAATATCGTCGCTTGATACAAAATTAACCTCCCCGTCCTTGACAATCTTGCCTTCGAATTCGTTCTCAGTAAAATATTTGAATTCAGGTATCCACGACTTTTCAAGCAACGGGTATATCTCTGCAGCCGCTAGATCTCTTTCGATCTTGCTTATAGCTTCCGGCATTCCTTCCACCGCATTCTTGACAGGTGATATGATATCTCTGGTAACGACTTCGGGCAGATCGTGGAAGAGCCCTCCAAAAAAGTTGTTGTAGATTCTCATAGGACAGGCATCTATCTCTCTTGCGAGAAGGTAGCTGATACAGGCCACTAATAGCATATGCCCGAGAACAGAAGTTTTGGGGATTCGGGGTGTATGCCCCCACCTGATCTGGAAGCGAAGCTGTCCGCAAAGGTTGATGAAATCCGATATTTTGTGTTCCGTCAATATCTTCCTCATCCCTATAAGGTCAAGGTGGTTTACCATGCCGTTTATCATCTTTTTGTGAATTTCTGGTATCTGGTAGCCGTGAGGGTTTGCCTGGCGTATAATCTGAAATTCCCAGTAGCTCGCATAGGCATGCGCCGCCTTCATGATCGCATTCGTCTTTTCATCAAAACAGTCTTCCGTCGTAAGGTACTTAAATATCTCTTCTTTTATGGAGCCCTTGGCAAGGCCCGTCAATTCTGTCTCAAGATTCTTGAAAACCCATTTATTAAGTTCATCATATTCGCTTTTGAACTCATCCTTGATCTTCGCAAAAATAGGAGACTTGATGTCTGAAATAACAACCCTTCGCAGCAGCTCATAGATGCCGCTTTTGATGATGGAATGCCACTCAATCTTCTCTCCGTTCAATTCCTCGTATTTGGCAAGGCAATAGGCGATAATCATTTTGTGGGCGTGCTTATCAAGCTCGGTTAGTTCGACCGGTCTTATCTTTTCATTCCACCTCTGAATATAAGAGGCCTCGAATAGTCTTAACGCAAGCTTTTTATGAATCATAAAACCTCCGGTGCTTTTGATTTGATATCTGACTTTATCAGGGATTCATATTCTCTTCAATCTATGATACCATTAGTGACATGCCTCTGTTATAAGTGAAGATTCCGACGAAACCTGCCACCTATTCCGATTCAAGCCGGCCGCTCATTCCGGCTATAGGTTGCCAGGGTACAGTCAGGTGCTGGAATTTTCTAATTATCACTGGCACTATAGATGGGACAGGTCCGCCTATCTGGTAAAATTGGCTATGTCCTCTTTGTAGGTATGGATCTGGATGGCTTTTTTTTAGTTCCAGCTGTTGATGCGGGTTTCAGGTCTGCATTTTATGCTTTATAGAAATAGTTTAATAACATCTTTGTTAATGGATGTTGAATGCCAGATTTCCCATCTATATCAGCATTAAACAATAATTGAGTATTGTCACCTTTCCCTTGCTTAAGTTTCCAATTTATTCCTCCGACAACCAGTGGCACAGGTGTTTGTGCTTCTTCTAGCCTAAATACTTCACTAAACGCCTTTTTTTTGTCTCTTCTTAACATAAAATCAGCCAGAGCAAACGCATTAGACTCAGGATCGAAATACACATATTCTTTAATATCATCTATATCAAGAATTTTCTTGTCATCAAATAGTCCTGCATATTTTATTATCTCGGAATAAATCAATCCTAACTCTCCACCGGATGCTATTTTTAAATACTCTATCGCATTCCCTGTAAACTTTATTCGGTTTTCTTCAGCAATACGAGAAATCCATGTATTTATTTCGCTGTCACGAAGAATAAGCGATACGCTCTTCACATGTTTAGCTTTGCTCATTATGTCCGCTGCAGGCACCGTAGCTTGATAAAATATGAACAGCTTAGTGCAAGCTGATGGACCGCTTATATAATTGTTCAAGGCCGATAATTCTTTTTTTCTTTTGCCAGTTGTTTTATCCTCTGTATCGGCAGGTCTATCAGTATCGTCAGTGCCCGCACTTTCATTCTTCTTTCTTCCAAACACCTTTTGTAAATTTCTTATTACCATAACTTTTTCACCGGTATCAAACATAGGCATTGTATTGGCCTCGTCTATTACATCAGACAACGAACTTGTAATATCCGGGTCTGCAAAATCATACATGGTAAATAACCATGGATTACCTGTGTAATATTTCTTTTTTATCAGGTCAAATGCCTCATATAATAAAAACTCATCCTCGCCATATAAAATATATACGTGAGCTGGGAAATTATGTGACATTTCTTTGTAAAAACCTTTCATAATTAATTGTAACCCTTTCTCTTTCGAAATTTTGCGTGCCCTGGAATATTGCCCTATCTAATAATCGTGCTGGACAACCAAGACCAGCGCTGATAACGCTGATAGAACAATTTCTAACACCGTCTATACAAAACTCTTCAAGGCTTCTATAAGCTTGCTCGCCGCTTCTTTTTAAAGGGCATTGATACTTGACATGGCAGATGAAAACGCTTGGTCAGTCTGACACGCGGCTTTGGCAAGCAGGCTCTTCAAATAGTTTAGCTGGCTCTGAGTTGGCGTTGAAGCAGAATTGCTCTTTTCTGTGGAAATATATTGCCCCAGCCTTAGATATAACTGGGCAAGAGCTATAGTATCCATCGCGTTATAAGTGGCTATATCCCGATATTGTTTGTTTTTAAATGCCTCGCCTACCTTTGCTCCATCCAGTCCTTTTTTTGGGCTCTCAATGCCAAGACGCCTGCAGGTGAAATCAAAGTTGAACTTGTGGAATGAATTCTGATTGCAAAGAAAATCCATAATATCCAGATGGAAAGCATTGCCTTTGCCGTAGCGCTGGCCGAGGATATCCTTTTTCACTGTAAGGCCGTTGATTATGCACCTCAGTCTGATAACCGGTGCGTCGAACTCCAAGCCGTTAAATGAGATAATTCTATCGGCATCCTCTATACCACTCCAGAATGCATCCAATATTTTTCTTTCGCATTCAACAGTATTGTCTTCAAAGGGGTCAAGAATTACCGGCTTGTATTCCACGGGTACTAAAGAACCGTCGTAAGGCAGATCCTCGAAACCTGTCCCCTCAGATCCGTCGGAGATGTAATGAACCGCGGTTTTTTTAATCACGTCGTCCTCAATAGTGGTCAAAGCTATAGCAATTATGTTGAGGGCATACGGGTTGAAGCCGAGCTCTGCGAGGACTTCTTCTTCAGTGCGCTCCTTTCCGCCTCTCGTCTGCAGGTATTTGATATCGTCTGAGGTCAATATTTCCGAATTTCCGTAAGTTTCGATGTCAAAGGCTATTGTTTTCATATTATCCCTCGAAACTACTCCCGATAGTATCAAGTCCCTGACTTATCATCTCAGCGAGTTCGCTTATACGCAAAAATCGCCCTTGCCGGTCCTCAGGCGGAAGCTCCTTAATTAGCTCCTTTAGTTGTTGCATTCGTTCCTGAGTATGCCGAATAGCTAACTTCCCCTCATTTTTCTGCTGTATCTTCTGATCGATTATTGTTCCCGCTCCTGAGGCCTCAGCCATAAAACATTTGATCTCGACAATATCGCCCTTTGTATCCGCAATAGTGGTTGACTGCACAATATACTCACCTGAAGCGCCCCGCTTCACAGTTTCAGGTTTGCTTATCTGTATAGTCGCAATATCGTGTAATGTTAACACTCCCCGCACCTGCTCTCCTCCTTCAAGGCTTACAACTAAATTATCGTCGAATCAGTAAATGCCCACTCATAATAATTTAAACAGTAGCAATAATCAAGACCAATCAGGATAAACACCTGGTCGCAAATCTTGATTTTTATATATAATTCAATGTTTATGTTCTTCAGAGTTTTTGATTTACGGAGGCGCCATGAAAACTATCTATTTGGCAGGCCCTTTATTTTCTAATGCAGAGCGGCAGTGGAATGTGAAGTTAAGAAACCATATTGAGCAGGTTGCCGGTTTTAAGGTGCTCCTTCCTCAGGAAATGTGCATGGGACTGAATCCGGCAAACAATGGGGATGAAGATGCGCTGAAACTCTTTCGCATCTGCGAAAAAGGCGTTAGAGATGCAGATATAATCCTGGCAGTCTTGGACAATGCCGACGTTGACTCCGGAACTGCGTGGGAGGTCGGTTATGCGCGAGGCATAGGAAAGAAGGTCATAGGCGTCCGGACGGATTTCCGTTTGTGCGAATTTTATAATGTTAATATAATGCTCAAGTTCGGGGTTGATGAAATCGTTACTGATTTTTCTGGGAACGACGCAGAGCTATTTGAAAAAATTATTTTAACGCTAAATAAATATCTTAAGGCTTGAGTTATGGTATGTATGGTTGGCTCGCAAGATGACCCATAAAAAACAACTCTATAATATCCAGATAGGAGCCGTATATGGCAAAGTTTGACAGAATTTGCCTTTTCACAGATGGTGGCAGCAAAGGGAATCCGGGACCCGGATCTATTGGAGTTGTCATTTGTGATGGGAGTGAGGATGTCGTTTACGAATTTTCAGAGTGCATTGGTCATTGTACAAATAATCAGGCTGAATATAGGGCTCTTATTAAGGGGCTTGATCTATGCGCCAAGTACACCCATAGCTTAGTCTCTGTTGTATGTGATAGTTAATTAGTTGTAAATCAAATCAATGGAATTTATGCACTTAAAAATGATGACCTTTACAAACTCTTTCAGGAAGTTAAGAATCCAGAACGTTTATATGAGAAAGTTGAATATGATCATAAGCGTAGGACGGGCAATAAGAGGATCGTGCGCGCTGATGAATTATTAAATCTCGCGTATGACGGCAGGCCGTGTGACCGGTGCATTGTAAGTCCTGGACAGACAATAAAGAAATCATCATTTTATGATCATTTCTGTTAATATTTCAAAACATCTTTAGCAGTAATGACTAAAAATATCATCTTTCTCGTTCTGAGTAGAGATTAGAAATTATTGACAATATCTCATTAACGGGGGATATGCATGGCTTATTGCAAGCTCCTGTCCTATCGAAGAGGAAATGGGGGATATCTCTAAAAAAATACTTGTTATGGACAAAGTTGCCGGACCAGTTCTAAAATCAATCACAGAAAAAAGTGGGAAATAAACTTGAAACTCGATAATATAAACACCATGTTTGAAATGACTCCCGAAGATCTGGATATCGTTAAAGCCATATCAATATCTGTGGCTCCTGATGAAGAGACTGATGAAAAGGCGTGGAAACGTGCAGAAGCTACTAGGAAACGAGCAAAAGCTATGTTGGCCTTTCATAGTTCTGCTGACATTAAAACTGCTATTAAAACGGCGACTGAAAAAAGCGGCTTAGAAAAAGAAACCGTCAGATACTGGTGGCGTAAGTACAAGGGATTTGGATGGTCAGCATTAATTACAGTACGACGTCCGCGTGGTGGCGATTTCCTCGCTCGGTATGATCAAGGTTTTTGGGCTGAGAAACTTACGAGAGAGTATCTGGATAAGAGTGACAGTCATCGAGCCATCCCTTATGGCACTTCGAGAAGTAAGCCGTTTACTAAGATGGACTTATTTAAGGAGTACATGATTAACGAAATGAAACTGCAGGCATGGTCAGGTAGCAACCGATGGAAGCGTCCAGATTTAGTGATGCTCCCTCTGCAAGCGTTGGAAAACAAAAAGGGCAATGACCGCTACCCAGACTTAATTCATTGGGACAATAACCGTTGCAGTTCTTATATACAGCAATCGACTGCTGGGATAGAAGTGGAAACGAGCTTGTGGCTGGTATCGCGCGCTGTTGCCGCATCTGTCCAATTGAGTTTCACTGTTAAGACGGAGGACTTAGCAGCTTTACGTTCTTGGGTCAAGTCAAACAACAACAAAGCATTATATATTATTCAAATCTTTTACGATCAAGCGCATGTGTTGCCTTTTTCCAGACTGGAGTCTCTCATCCAAAAAGGGGAAATTAAGGCCAAAGCTGATCGTGAGACTGGAAAAGAAACATACTTCGTTCCGTTACAAAAGGGTTGTAAACTCGGAGATATCCCCGAGCCTAAGGTTAAGAGCCGTGTTTTTATAGCGGAGAACGGCAAGGTAACTATATATGGACAGTTAAATGGTTCTAAAATTAAGATTGATGATGAGGGTCGTGAAATTTTGGAGAAAATAGCCAACGGAACTTTAATATAACGTTGTTTGATCTCGCCTACATCAGTTGTATGCTGTACACCATTTTCTCTGGCGCTGTAGGCTTACATAACTCATATAGCCACCTCCTCTTTTAACACGTCAATGTGAGGCATTAGAATATTCATTACCTCGCCAGGTTCGAATTTAGTCAATCCTCCGGCATAGGTACGTCCTAACCCTATAGAAACATTGCAGTTTAGCCAATCAACAATTAGGTTCAATTCTTCTTCAGTAAGAAGAGTGGTGGGATATAGCCCATGAACCACATTGATATGTCGCACGTTGCATAAGTTGTGGGCAAACCGAGGAGGTCTTCTTGCCATATATGTGCACAGTATTGGTGCCGGCTTGTAAAGGCGAACAGCCCACCATGGCTCACGATGTTTTGCTATGTAAGATTCATTAGCCTTCTGGTCTATTGCCCACACTATAAATTTATCAACGGCGCTTCTTTCTGCTTCAGTAAGAAGAGATATATCTGTGGGGATATCAATTACTTGTTTAAATCCGTCGGCTGTTGTGAGAATTGGTCCACAATTAAACAGATCTTCGCCTTTTGTTATTGTTGGATATAGCATGGATTTTGGGATATCTCCTTCGTAGTTGCCGTTAATAAAAACTCTATTGCAACCTGTTACCTGCCCTCTATGAACGTCAAACAAGTCGCCCAATTTTACAGTGCCAGTTATCAAAGGTCGTGATCGTTTTGTAAAAATAGACCACCTCGATGATTTTTGAAGCAAGAGCTTTGATACATAATGACCACCTATTGAGAGATCTCCCAATTGGCGTATCGAGTTCACTTTTTTAAATTTTATAGCTTCCTGGGGATTACCTACCCTAAAGCAAGTAATCGTTCCTGTAGTCTGCGTGTCTGTAAACGGTAAACTCTCAGGAGACAACACATGTAAAGCTAAGCCACCGAGCCCGTTCGTGAGTAAATGCCGGAGAATTTTACCGTAGTTTACATCGAGCCACTCCGAAGAGGTAATAAATGCACCATAGTCACCTTTTTTTGCTAACTGCAGAGTTTTGGCAAAAAAATGGATATGTAGGCCTGCTAATTTACTGGATGGGGAATCATAGTTTAATAACAGCTCTGAAAACCAATCCTTCCACAGAGTAGGAATGTCATGATGCCTGGTATACGGAGGATTACCTATGAAAAGCGTGGTTCCCTTTATGTCTGGAAGGTTAATAGAGCGATAATCATTGACGAGAACTTGCAACCTCGAGAGGAGCCCTAAAGAGGCTGCATTAGCCCGGAGAATCAGAGCGGCGACGGGGTCACATTCGATTCCGATAAGTAACGCTTTCCGGTACATCTTCCCAGCTTTCAGAATAAATCGACCCGATCCCGTTCCCGCGTCGATTATTCTTTTGGGAACTGGTTTCTGCGCTCGTGCCCACAAGAGCATCGAATCTACAATATTGAGAGGAGTATAAACAGCGCCAGCTTTTCTGCGTTCATCTGGAGCAAGAAGGGCACAATATGCATTTCCAAGCGGGTCATTGCCATTTCTTATAAGAAGTCGCAAATTACTCGTTTCTTTTTTTGACAGTTGACCGGTTGCAACGGTTATCAACTTCTTCTCTTGTGGAGTGATAATATCTCCGTGACTGGGCAACAAAGACAAAGCAGCATCTATTATTTTTTGCTTTGAGGTGAGGCTACCGATGATTTCCTGTGCATTCATAGCTTTCCTTTCTCTCCAATGTGAAATATCGTCGTAGTCCTGGGCAAATTCCATCGCTACGTTTTTTGTCTTCATTTACAAACCAAACTTAGAAAGATCATCAATACGGTGTTCCCATACCCAATCAATGCCTTCGGCGGCCTCATAGCCTAGGTAACCGGTGTCGAAGTAGCCACAAAGAAAGAGGATGAAGGAAACACGATCCCCATGTGTATGACGAAGTTGAGCGACTTTAACTGCCTCTTCCTTGCGGCGCTTGTTAACATTGGTAAAATCTCCTGCCGATTTTGCTTCAATCAACAAGGGGAGGTCACCAGTCTTTGCCGTCTTCGGCATGACGACCGCATCAACTGGGATATTGATGCTTTTAGCCGTTGCTTCCTCCTCCTGTTTCTGTTTTATAGGAATATTCAGCCGGAAAGTATAAGTCGATGGTTGCATGGCCTCGAATTTTGTCCCGTTGCCTAGAGGGATTTGTTTATAACCGCGTGCGTCCAGCCATACCGCTATGGCGGCAAGCTGCCGCTTTTCCTGAGCATTACGGATGATAGGATTTGCGACGGAACCGCAAAGGCGGTCAGCAACAATTGTAGCGGCGCGATAAACTTCCTCTTCAGATGGCTGTTCTTTCCGCCCTATCCAGACAAAAATATCAGGATCAGCCATTTTCCCGATGATCTGACTTATTTTTTCAAGCTGAGTTTCTATTTCATGATCCGGCATACGCAGCGGCATTGTTCCCTTTTCTTCCATTACTTGAACAAGGTTCCTTGAAACCCCGGACAATCCAATAAGACGGTCGACCGCCAGGGGAGGACAAGTAGACATACGCAAGGTTGGCAATACGGACGGGTTTTCCTTAAGGATCGCTGTCTCAATATTGATTAGATTTTCCGTTGCCTTCAGGGTTTGCGCTACGTGTTTTGTCGTTTCAATTCGCGTGTTCCGGTAAGCCTCGGGCGCAAAGATCATAAACCAGGTGTTATACATATCAACTGATTGGACGATATCGGCCTTCCACAAATCCGGCTTATCTCTGTTGACTGCCATGCGTTTTAATCCTTTCCTTCCACCAAAATCTTCCCCAACTCGCCGGGTGTCACGGCGCAAATGACGGCATTCTGTATACTTTAGTGTCTTATATAGCCCTGAGTCAAACGTGTGCATTCGGGCCGGTCCCCACTTTCAAATTGTTCATCGCGCTTTACTTGTAATCCTATAAGTTTTTCAGCCCAGTTACACTTTTGCCCTATATCGATTTATAAGAAAATAAATACATTTGTCAAATACTTTTTTGCTCAACCTCCCTGGCAACACCGTTACTGTCGATATAATAACTTTCAGTTAAGTTAAGAACCCCAATTTTTTCCCCTTCAGCAGCAACACAAATCCTTTTGAAGCCGACATTAAAACCTCGCCCGGGTGAAAGCCAGTGTCCAAAGATAAGAATTTTACCGTAATCTCTGGTATTATCCTTGATGAAAGCTTCATCTCCATATATAAAATCGCCAATCTTCTGATCGGCAAATGACTCATAAATGACTCAAATGATTTACATCCCAGCTAAGCGCGTGATTGCTGGATAGGCAGTCACACTTCGTTATCACCTCTCTCTTAATAATACCTGTCACTTATCTATCCATTTCTTCTTGTCCAGAGCGGTATATGCCTCCTCATACTCCGAGGATGTCAGTTTCTTGTCTTTGAGAGACTTCCGCAATTCAAGGTAATCAGGATCGGTTTCCTCCGGCCCCCACGGGTTCTTCTCCCAAGCCTTGTACTGCTCCTGAAACGTTATTTCCGATATCTTTCCTTGCTCGCGAGCTTCCAACAAATCCCAGTGCTCTTTATGCCATGCAGAGTATTGCACCTCGTAATCAGGGGACCCTCTTCGCCTGGCGCCATAAAGGAGCTGGTTCAAGTCAGCCTCCGGATCAAATAAGAACTTGACCATGTGGCCGTCGGCAAAGCTCAAAGTCGCAGCATTGTTTTTGGTGTCGACCTTGATATCCCTAATATCCTGAGCCCGATCACCACCTATATAACCCTGCGGCACAGATAGGGCAATTTAAAAATTATGATTACCAAGCTTCTCTGCTATCTCCTTACATATAACATCATATAAATCCTCGAATCCCTCGAAATCCATGTCAGTCACCACGGTTTCTCCAATTAGCCCCGTCGCATCCCTTGCCCGGGGCTGATAGAAGCCGAATCTGCACCAACAACGCCATAGCCAGCCTTTTTGTGAGGCATTCCTTCCTCATTAATAAATATAATACAGCTCAGTTGGATTGGCGCGGTGGAGAAAGACTGATCAACGCGTAAATATCATCCCACAATTTCTTTGCTTCGACTTTGATCTGAAATTTAGGCAATACACTACCATCACTGCTCTGCCACCAGGATAGATCCTCAATAGCCTCAGCGTATACGGTTCCATCTTCCTGTAAAGACTGAATGACAGAATCCTCCGGCACACGCATATTTCTATGAATTGTGAAATTATTTTTTCTGGCAGTATCACTCTGAGTCACCCTTACGGCGCGTAAAACAGGAACCGGCTGCTCTTTAAAAGATAATGCTCCTTGACATAGTTGACCCTGCTCACATTTTTTTAATGCCTTCTGACAAAGAATCAGCATGCAGGGCTCAGGCCATGCTTTTACGAAGCCCAAAAGAGAGGCCAGATAACTGGCGTCTGAGCAGAGAGTTTCCCGAAGTGAGTTTATTTTCTCAAAAGATATTTCACCGGAAATATGCGGATTAATAAGAGGAGCATAAAAACCAAACTTCCCAGCAATAAGATCAACCAGCTTTTCTTCCGGGTCCTTATCGGGAAGGTGCAGGGTGCGTTTAAAACTGAGACGCATTTGATCAGTAAGTATGAGCAGATGGGCCAGTTCGTGCCATTTTGTAAAATATGCCATCAGTGCTCTGGTGCCGCGGCAATCGATAACAGAAACGAATGCCGGTTCCCAGTGTTCCCGATTCGTCCTCTCAAGTGTTATTCCGCAGACTTCATCGGTAAATTGCTCTTCAAGGATAGCAAATATTTTCTCGCCCATTTTCATATACTTGTTTTTTAAATTCATAAGATCTGCATCACTATGTATTTCCTCGAAAACTGTTCCAAGCATAGCGGCTGACCAATTAAGCAATTCCGACAAGGTTGTGCAGTCAGAAGCATGTTTTAAAAATTTCCGGAATTTCTTTTCACAATAATCTAAAATGTCGGATACCGGGTTATCGATATGTCGAATCCCCAAGTCCTTGGCCAGCGTCCAGATCTTCTTTGACTGCTTAAGAGGCGTCAATCAAATATCCCCTTTATAGCTTTATGAAGGTTTTTCCATTGTTCAGCCGTCAACTCCTTGCGAAATTTGCTACCCCTCCTTGCTACTACAGATCTATCCACTTTTAGCAGTTCCAAAGTTTCGCTATAGGTGAGATTTAGTTCCTCTGCCACCTTGGATAGTTCTGGGGGTATTATTATCTGCTCGTGCTCTGCATTAGTACTGACTTCCCCGGTTAAAAGGAAGTCAACAGAGGCGCCAAGAATATTTGCAATCCGTAGAAGCCCCTGTGAGCCGATCTGTCTCTTAGCATTCTCAACATCACTCAAAAAACCCTTACTGATGTCGGCATCCTTAGCGAGCTGCTCCTGAGTCATTCCTCTTTTTTCCCGTATCTGCCGAATCCTGTCACCTGTAGTCAATTTGCTCTCCTTCTCAATTACAACCGATGATATATTGTACATTAGTTTTGTTAGACAATACAAGAACAAAACATGCGTTGACTTTTTTAGAAGCAGTCGCTATAATAGATATTAGTTACTGTTTAGCGAACATATAAAGGGTCAGAAAATTAAAGGCAAGGGGGAAGACGGCATGGAAACACAAGAGCACCAGAATAACAATCAGGGAGCTGCCATTATCGACATTTTCCTGCAGGGGGAAGGCATTGAGGAGATCATACTCCTGCAACTGCCTGAAAACAGCAAAGTTGCAGAAGTAATCGAAATTGCAAAAGCCAAAGGATGCCCCGTCGATGACTCCATGGCTGCCGCTGTTTTCCTTGAGAATGAAGAAGAACCCGTAAAAGATATTGAAAAAACAATTAAATCTGTCGGGATTCACCATCGCAAACGCATACACGTCCATCGCTGCAGGAAAATCGCTGTCACTGTCAACTTTAATTCTGAACAAAAGATGCGGGAGTTCCCGGCTTCCGCCACAATCAAACGAGTTCATAGGTGGGCTGTGGGAGAGAACGGATTCAAGCTCGACGATCAGGATGCGACTGAACACGCACTCCAACTCTGCGGGACAGATGTCCGCCCTGACGAAGAAAAGCATGTGGGAACCCTGACCACGTTTCCGACTTGCACCGTTTGTTTTGACCTTGTCCCTAAAATAAGAGTTGAAGGTTAAGAATATGTCTCCTGACGAGAGCGTTTTTCGTGAACATATAAAAGGAGGTACTTTCCAAAGTGGGGTTGACAGCGGCCGTTGGATGCTGATTTCAATACAATGGCCATATGCCGTCATGGCAATTTCGGCCGCGCCACGGGAGGGTGGGCCCAAAGAATACGAATTGAGATTTGAGCTGACCAACTATCCTCAGACTCCGACCGCTCAGCCTTGGGACAGTGCAAAGAACGCTCCCCTTGAATTCGAAAAACGTCCGACAGGCAAGTCAAGGGTTGCAATGGCTTTTAAAACAGATTGGGAGGGGGGTCGGGCACTTTATCTGCCGTGTGACCGCGTTGCAATCAAAGGACATGATGGATGGTGCAACCAGCATCCGTCAATGATTTGGTCTCCGAAAGGAAACATAACACAATACTTGAGGATTGTAAGTGAACTACTCAATTCCAGCGATTATACGGGGCCTCGTAGCCCCTGGCCACAGGCTTAGCTGCTCAACACGGCTGTGGGCCGATGGCATAAGAGAACTTAACCGCAGGGGGAAAGGGCGTCGGGAAAGCGGCGCTTTCCTCCTTGGCACAATATCAGGAAATCGGCGCAGCATAAAACGGTTCATATTTTTCGACGATCTTGAGCCCCACTGTCTTGATACCGGCATTATCGTGTTCAAAGGGACGGGATACGGGTCTCTCTGGCAATTGTGCCGCGAATCGGGTCTGAGCGCAGTTGCCGACGTACATACCCACCCTGGCATGGCCAGGCAGAGTGGCCTGGATCGCACGAACCCTATGATCGCAAAACAAGGGCATATTGCAATAATAATTCCTGATTTTGCACAAAAAATGGTCAGTCCGGGAGAACTGGGGATTTATGAATATATGGGAAGTCATCGATGGCATGATTCCAGCGGCAAGACGGCGCACAAGTATTTTTATGTGGGGCTCTGGGGCTAATTATGGATGCATGGGATATTAAAGACTGTCTTCACCGCACTGCTAAAATGGCGATGGATACAGGCGAGGCCAAAACTAAGGAGGATGCGGAGAAACTATTCTCATCATATAAACTTGCTATCGAAGCAGGGCCTGATATTGCTACCTCGCCAACACGTCAGGCAATGTTGCTGACAGCAGTCAACGCAGGCAGGAGATGCTTTCTTGGTGGAGTTCAAGTGGCAGGCAACCTCAATGTCCCTCTGAAAATCGGGTGGAAAGATTTCAATACCCTGGCAGATGCGGTTCAGGACCTGCAAGGACGATTAATAGATAAAGTTTCTCCAGAAATGCCGAGAATTGTTATAGGTGATGCAAGACCTGTTGAGGAAGGGCACGGATTTTCAGTACAAGCAACCTTTGATGGGTGGTCAGGTGGAGTCGTGTGTTTGGAAGAAGACCGCCTTCCTGAGAGCAAAGAGTTTGCGCCTGCCGGCGTCCTCGCAGGAGCAGTAGCGGTAGCAGAGGCTTTTCAATTTATAAGAGGTAACGTATTAGCAGGTCGTCGAAATGCAGGATTATCGATATGGGATCCAAAAGCGCCGTGGCGAGACAACAACTGCGCCTTTCCTTCTATAGAACGTCTGCCTTCGAAACTGTGGCTAATTGGCTTAGGACATCTTGGTCAATCATTCCTTTGGACACTTGGCTTCCTGCCGTATAAAAATCCTGGCGATGTTTTTTTAGTTCTTCAGGACTATGATAAATTGGTGCCGGCGAACGATAGCACATCTCCTTTAACATTTCAGTCCATAGTCGGAATGATGAAAACTCGGGCCATGGCTGAATGGTGTGAAAAAAGAGGTTTTTCTTCGAGGATATATGAAAGGCGATTTTCGGCAAATTTCAAGGTTGCCGCTGATGAGCCGGGGTTAGCTGTGTGTGGCGTCGACAATGCCAAAGCACGTGCCGAAATCGAGGAAGTTGGATTCGATCGCATCGTTGAAGCCGGGCTTGGCAAGGGTACTGAGGAGTATTTGGCATTACAAATGCACTCTTTCCCCGGGCTAAAAAAAGCAAAATCTATATGGCAGGCGGCTTCAGAAGGTAAATCATGGGAAAAAGTAATTGAACAACCGGCTTATAAGGATCTGGGACAAAAGAAACTTGACCAATGCGGATTGACGATGTTGGCTGGGCGGTCCGTCGGCGCGTCGTTTGTGGGGATAGTTACCTCCTGCCTGATAATTGGCGAGATATTAAGAATGATCAATGGCGGCCCCCAATATGCCGTTATCGATGGTAGCTTGCGTTCCCTCGACAATATTTCTGCCATATTGAATAGGGCGGCACAGCCATACAATCCGGGCTATACCAATATGATATGATAGAGCAACACAATGGCATTTTTTTTTAAGATTCGGCATTGACCTGGTACCGGTCATATAATTTCAAGTGAGGAATTTATGGGAGAAACTGTTTTAACAAAGGACACGGATTCAAAGTTCCCGCATTTCACTGTCCTTAAAGCATCGGCGGGCTCGGGCAAAACATATACATTGACGGAGAGGTTTGTCCAGTTTCTTCTTTCCGAGAAGGTTCCAAAGAGCGGGCTCAGGAACATGCTTGCTGTGACTTTCTCCAATAATGCCGCAAAAGAGATGAAGGAGAAGACCCTCTTATGGCTGAAGAATATTTATTTTGGAGATGAGGAAAAAACAAGAGAACTCTCACTGATAACCTCGATGAGTGTTGGGGAGATTAAGGATAAGGCCGGTGTCCTGATTGATGAGATATTGGACAGCTACTCGGATTTTCAGGTGAAGACGATCGACAGCTTCATGACAACGGTGTTTAAGGCTTCGGCCATAGACTTTGGCTACAATCCGGATTTCGATATTCTGATGAACAACGACCTGCTAATGGGATATGCCTTCAATCTTTTCCTGCGAAATGTCAGCCAGGGTACACCCCAGGCAGCTTGCCTTGAAGAAATTGTAGATAAGCTCCTGGAACAGAAGAAAATTGCCGATTCATATATGTGGGACCCCTCATCTGCCCTTCTTGAGGATATAAAGAAGATCCATAAGAAGATTTCTTCCATTGGGAAGCAGCTTGAACTCGAAGAGTACACGGAAGAGATGAAACAAGTTCAGGACAAGATAAGCTCTGCTATCGATGCCATAGACAGGGAGATCCGAGGCTCAAGTCTTACGGTAAGTGGCGGTTCCTCTTATAGCAAAACAGTTCTGCCGCTGGTCCGATCGAAAAACTTCCCTGACCTTATAGGGAAGGGATTCGCAAGACCGCCAGTGACAAAGCCAAAAGCGAAAAGCAGCGAGCAGGCTGTGTATGAACTAATTGTAAGCTTATGGAACGACGTTAAGGATTTAGTGAACCAATTCGGTGTGTATTTTACTCGCTCACGATGCTTGCCATGTATCAAAGCCTATCAGGCATTCAAAGGTACAATGGATGCCGCCAAGAAGGAGCAAGGCAAGATATTCATCGAGGATATTAACATGCAGCTTGCTGAATACTTGGATAACGCGATAGTTCCCGCAATCTACTTCCGGTTGGGCGAGACGATATACCATTTTCTCATTGACGAGTTTCAGGACACCTCGCCCATCCAGTGGCGGAATTTCTTCCCGCTTATCGAAAACTCGCTTTCCCAGGACGGTAGCCTCTTCGTTGTTGGCGACACGAAACAGGCGATATACGGGTTTCGAAACGCGGACTACATGATAATGAAAGGACTCGAAGAGAAAAATCCGTTTCCGTCCGCCGAGTATGCGGTCAGGGAACTTAAAACAAACTACAGGAGCAAGAAAAGGATTCTTGAGTTTAACGAGAAGGTATTCATGGAAAAGCTTGTTCAGAATGAAGATTACAAGGAAGCCGGCGAAAGAAGTGGTCTGACCAAATATGTTCAGAACCCCAAACCGGGGGATACCGAAACCGGCTATGTGGAGGTTTCCCTTCTGGAAAGAAATGACGAGGATCCGGCTGAGCGGTCCAGAATCCAGGAACTGATAGAAGAACTCCGCAGCCGGGGTTACCGGTATGGCGATATTGCTATTCTCACTCAGACTAATAAGGTTGTAGTTAATGCAACTACCTGGTTAAGCGAAAAGGATATCGATTTCATTTCATACAGCAGCCTCGATGTGAGGAGGCGGAAAGTGACAGGGGAGATTATTTCGCTGATGAACTTCCTTGATTCGCCCACGGATGACCATTCATTCGGCACCTTTATTTTGGGAGACGCCTTCACAAAAGCGATATCGAAAGATAATTTTGACTACAGTATCCATATGCTTCGGGAGTTCTGTTTCGCTCACCGAAATGCCCCGCCTCTTTATAAGGCGTTCCAGGCCAAGTTCAATGACCTCTGGCAGCGATATTTCAGTGGCCTTTTTAAGGCGGTGGGTTTCCTTCCCCTTTACGATCTGGTCACTGAGGTTTTCGCCGTCTTTGGTGTTTTTGGAAACATGCCGGAAGAGGAGGCCACTCTTGTAAAGATCCTGGAAGTGGCGAAGGAGTTCGAAGGAGGAGGGTTCAACAGTCTAAAGGACTTTCTTGGGATTGCGCTTGATGATGAAAAAAGCGACTCCAACTGGGACATGGCAGTCCCACAAAGCGTTGACGCTGTAAAAGTGATGACGATACACAAAGCCAAAGGGCTCGGGTTCCCGGTTGCCATTGTCCTTCTATATGAAGAATCTAACAGGGGATTCGACTATTTATTCGAAGACAGGGGTGAGACCGCATGCCTTCTTAAGATCACCAAGGACGCGGCGGCCTGTGACAGCACCCTTCAGGAAATCTATGACAGGGCAAAAATCGATGAGATGGTGAACAGGCTCAACAAACTCTATGTCGTGTTTACCCGCCCCAAGAGAGAACTCTATGTCATAGGTGTCAAGGGCAGCGGCAAAGGCTTTCCTTTCCCGCTGCTCCCTGCTGAGGATTTCCCTTCAGCGGAGAAGCCCAAATACATTCCAGACAAACAACTGACAGAGGAGCTGGAAAAAAAGACTCCCTGCCAGCTTCTGTACCGCGACAGACCGTTAGAGTTCCTGGCTATCACTGATAAATTCATGACCGTTGAGGAGAAAAGAAGAGGCGAATTTATCCACAGGGTAATGTTCTTTGTTGATTATGTGAAGGACGGCTTCGAAGTCGAACTACTAGGGATTATTAGGCGCGTTAAGGAAGAAACAGGACTGGATTATGACGAAGAAGAAGTAAAATCGGTAGTCATGGCGATGACAAGCCATAAAGACATGGCCGGATACTTCATGGAAGCCTCTGGCAGGAGAATCAGAAAAGAGCAGGAGTACGCCGATGGCACAGGTCAGCTCTTTAGAATGGATAGGGTCGTAATAGACCGTGATGGCGCTGTTGTGATTGACTATAAGACAGGGAAGGACAAAGAAGCTCAGGATAAGTACAGGGCCCAGCTCAGGGATTATATGCGAATACTTGGCGAGGTCTATACGGGAAAAGCTATCAAGGGTATTGTCGCTTTTGTCGATCTTTGCGAAATGGAGAAGCTGTCGTGAATACACTGGTAATTTCACCCGATAAAAATTTGATAGGAGAGGTTCTCAACAATTTGAGGGGTGACGGAAGGGATTATTCATCCTCCTTAGTAGTCTTCCCCGGTAAAAGACCATCTCATTTCCTGAGAAAAGCCCTGGCTGAGCAGTTCAAGACCTGCTTTATTCCCCCTGTCATCCTGTCGATGGATGAATTCATAGATTCTGTGTGCGATGAATTAGGTCCCTGTAAAAAAATGGAAACCTTGGATGCCGTGGCAATTCTACATGATATTCACAGTAAGTCTCCGGTCCCGCTTGGGGGAAAGGGCTTTATGACGCCCGATAGCTTTTTCCCTTTGGGACTTAAAATATACCGTGACTTGGAAGAGCTGTCCATAGAAGGCGTTAAACTGGAGGCGGTCAAGGGCATAGAATCTTTGATTGCGGAAAACCTGCCTGAAGAAACAATAGAAAGATTGCAATCCCTCTCTTATTTCTACGAGCATTTCTTCAAGAGAATCTATTCAATGGGCTTTTCAACCAGATCGTTAAGATACCAGTTAGTGGCCGAAAAGATAAGCGAAGCTGTCACCGGCAAGTTTGAGACTATGATTTTTGCGGGTTTTTTTGCGCTGACCAATGCGGAAAAGAGCCTATTCCGTTACCTGCTGTCAAGCAAAAATACTCTTCTTATCTTCCAGGAAGGCATCGGGATCAATGATAGACTCAAGGATCTTGGCATGGCCCATAAGGCTGAGGAGAGTGAATGTTCAAAACCGGCAGTGCACTATTATAGCAGCCCGGATGCCCACGGCCAGGTCCTTGCCCTGGGGCAAGTACTGAAAACTGATCCTAATATAAGCAATCAGATTGATGAGAAAACTGTTATCGTACTGCCTTCGCCAGATTCGCTTTTTCCTCTTATGCACCAGGGACTGTCAGCTATCCCCAATGATAACTTCAACATATCATTGGGGTATCAGTTACACAGGACGCCGGTCTTTGGATTCCTAAATAATCTGATGGAACTGGTCAATTCAATGGACGGCGATCGGATTTATATTCCGGACTACCTGAAATTCGTTCTTCATCCTTACGCGAAGAACATTTATTTGAGTGGAAAATCCGAAACGACTAGGATAATGTTCCATACTATTGAGGAAGAGCTGCTTAAAAATAAGGCGAAAACATTCACCACCATTAGGGAGATCGAAGAAAGCGAGACGCTTTTTAAGGAGATTATCAAAAAGCTGCCACGGGATGACAATGATGTAACAGAGGAACGCATCAGGGAGCATCTGAAGACTATTCACAAAAACACTATAGAACGATTTCTTTCCTTCGTAAATATCAAAGACTTCGCCAAAAGGTGCATTGAGGTTCTGGTTTTTCTTTTTAATAACAGCACGGCCAAGCTTCATCCTCTATTTTATCCATTCTCTGATTCCTTCATCACATCCATGGACCTTCTTCTACGTTCCATGCTGCAGGACATCACGTTTTCGGAAAGGTCGAGTTATTTCAGCTTTTTGAGGAAATATGTTATGACCCGGCATACCCCTTTTCCTGGCACCCCCTTGAAAGGGCTGCAGGTTTTAGGGTTCCTCGAAACGAGAAACCTGAAATTTGATACTGTTTTTGTCCTGGATGCCAACGAGGATGTCCTTCCTAACACGAGGAAAGAAGAGACATTGCTGCCTTTCAAAGCACGGGAGATGCTGGGACTTCCCACATATCTGGATCGAGACAGGCTCACCGCGTATTATTTTGATTTACTTGTAAGTGGAGCAAAGACTGTCCATTTTTTCTTTATCGAGAATGACAAAGCTGAACGCTCCAGGTTTATAGAGAAGCTTTTATGGGAGAAGCAAAAAGAAGATAAAAAGACCGAGGCTGGGCTTTATATAAAACCTGTCCAATACAACGTAAAACTTTCAAACAGCTCTCCGGATGCGATTGCAAAAACCGACGAGATGATAGCCTTTCTCAGGAATTTCCCGTACAATGCTACCGCGTTGAATCGGTATCTTAAATGCCCGCTTCAGTTCTACTACGCTTCGGTGCTTGGGTTCAGTCGAAAAGAAGAGATAACGGGGGATATTAAACGTGATGACCTGGGTAATTTTGTCCATGCCGTCTTAAGACAGTATTTCTCTGACAAAAAGGGGAAACCGTTAAAAGAAGTCGACATGGATGTTGGGCAAATGGATTTTATCGTCGAAGATCTTTTCGAGAAACAATATGGGGAAAAACCCACTGGAGCCCTCTATCTTTTGAAGAGGCAGATTAAACGGCATATGTCCGATGTTCTTAAGAATTATTACATCCCGCTTGTGTCGGAAAAAATAGTTACCGTCTTGGAAAGCGAGGAGATGATAAACATCAGTGTAGGTTCATTTAACCTGCGTGGCAGGATAGACAACATTGAGCAGAGGGATGACAAAACGGTTATTGTGGATTATAAGACGGGGGCCAATCAGAATTATCTCAAGATTGCCATAGAAAAACTCGACGCCGAAGATAGAGAAACATGGAGCAAAGCTATAGGAAGCCTCCAGCTACCGTTTTACATGTTGCTTTACATTGAAAAGTATAACAAACCAATAACTGATCTCAATGCGCTTTTCCTGCTCCTCGGTCGCTCACAGATAAATAAGGAGATAGAACTTCCACTCTTTGATGAGTCATCTTCAGTGGAAATATTTGAGATCTTAAAGATAATAATATTTAAGCTGCTTAAAGAAGTCACCGACCCTTCGGTACCTTTTAGCCAAGCAGCCGATAAGAAAAAGTCGTGCCCAATGTGCGATTTTCAGTATATCTGTGGCACGCAGTGGGTTATGTAATGACTACATCGCTATGATATTTCCATTCTTGACAACATATGACCCACCCGGTACCAGCGAGGGCACACTTGATCCGATGGGGCTCTACCAGATCGCCGATCAATTGGCGATGCAGCTTGTACCGGCGGTGAGGGAACGAATGCAGCGTATTCGTTTTTTGACTGCCATAGCACTAGGCTCGCTGGTGACGGAGGGGTTAGAAGATGATCCACAGAACCGCGATGCTTCCCCTTGCCTTGTCTGGGAATGGCTTGTTGTAGAGTCTTTGATTCGCGAAATGAACAACGATGCTTATATCTGGGGAGTGCCTGGAACGCTTGTGGCGCGTCATGCGCTCGCTGACCACGGTTATCTCGATGCCCGCAGCTATCTGAAAACTCCCCGCATTTTCGGGTTCAACGGTGTTTATAAACGACTTGCAGTGCATCTCGGCCTTGAGGACTTGCATTTGGGACCCAGCCGTAATACAGAAAGGCTGGCAGATGCCTGGGCACGTGATCTCGGTCTTAGCGGTCTCGCAGGTGCGAAACCTATTTTGTCACGTTGGTCGGAGGCTATTAGTCGTAGTTTGGCTGAGAAGCCGGCGCACACAAGCCCCGGATGGAACTTGTCCGCTTGGTCTGAATTGGCAAGAGCATTTGCCCCTGGAGGGTGTGGTACTCGTGAAAAACGATGCCTGCGTGAACTTCTTCTCGCTGAAGAAGGTCGGTTAGGGGCTTTGCCTAAACTCTGGCAGCTTCAGGCGGAGTTTGACGACGAAGGGTTAAGAGAGGAAGCCCTACACGAAAAACTGGGAGAAAAAGAGCCAGGATACAGGCCGCTTCTTATGGCTATACAGTCCTATGAGGCTTTTGCTCGTAGCCTGCAAGACGCCTTCGATATCCTAAAAGCTGAGGCGGCAAGGTCGGATATCCAGGGATTTTCTGTACAAGAAATCGGTCACGATGCTGATTTCACACGAAGCGTGAAAGGCCTCTGCGAACGATTTGAGACAGCATATCGAGCTCTTGCAGAGGTGACTACCACTAGCGTTTCACTTCAGAACTTATTCGGCGAGCGCTTCAGGGTGTTCGCCGATCCAATGGATGCTGGGGTGTGTGCGCATGCGCTATGTGATCATCATGAAGCGGTCCAGGACTCCAAGTCAGCAGGTGGCAAGCGTCCGTGGTTCGATCGAATTGGGCAGAAGCGTATATATGTTCGCCGTCAGTTTGTTGAACCCCGCCGTGAAATTCATCCTGACGAGTATGTGCATGCCTACCGTAGCTGGCCAATTCGACGTTTCTACAAGGACCTGTCTTGACCAAACAAAGAAAAACATCCCGCGGAACAATGCTCGATCTATGGAGGCCTCCCCAAAACGCAGGAGACCCTGTCGGGTGTCTTGCCACAACATTTACATTCTCCCCGGGATTGTTTGACGAACAGTGCATCGCACGTTTCCTAGAAATTGAGTCGGAACCAAACCGCGAAGATCTTGCATTTTTGCTTGAACGAGAAAGCAGGCTTGGTAGCGTATATGCTGGAGTCATCGTCGATTTTACGCGAGCGGGAGTAGAACACTCTCTGAGGTGGGATGTGTTGCCTGTGAGGATCAGAGGAGGCAAGCAACACGCAAAACTCAGCTTGCTGGCGTGGACACACCATATACGGGTCATCATTGCTTCTGCAAACCTCACGGAGACGGGCTACCGGAGCAACTTCGAGGTTGCCTCATTAGTTGACCTTATACCTCAGGATGCCAATATTGATATATTAAATGAGGTGGTTGCATTTCTCCGAAGTTTGCTGTTGTTCGTGCCAAGCGCATCGGATTTGCCGCCTGAGATAAGGCGGGCTGAGGCGTTCCTAACCCAGGTTGAGCGACAGACGAAGGGATGGAAACCTATTCGGCGAAGGGAGACTATACGGCAGCAACTCGTGTACACACTTCCTGCCAGAAAAGACATTCCCGCACACAGCAGTATCGAAGAGGTAATCCAAGGTTGCCGCGGACGTGGCGAGTCTCCTCATGAGGCTTGGATTGCTTCGCCTTTTTATGATGTCGATGACGATGCCGGGCGGGCAACGGTTTCTTTATGTAAACATATGGCTCGGGGAGTACGACGCGAAATTACCTTCTGCGTGCCGGTAGTTCGAGATAGAGATGCTGAAAAAGCTGGGGGGTTGCCTCGCCTATCAGCACCTAAGGCACTGTTGTTGACACCAAAGCACTATCAAGGAAATGTGACTATCGAGATGCTACCACAAGTGGATAGGGACAAAAACTATCGCCCATGGCATGCGAAGATGCTTGCCCTTATTGGAAACCAGTACTCTGCCCTGATGATCGGATCATCCAATTTCACCTGCGCCGGGATGGGTGTGGGACAATACAGGAATGCAGAGGCCAATCTTCTAACTATCGTGGACCGGGTGGCATATGGACGAGACATCGGCCAACTGGAGGAGGTATGGCCCGATATGGAGGAGGTTGCTGACCCGGAAAGCTTGGAATGGATAGGCGCTAGCCCAGATCACGAAGAGGAAGAACAGAATGGTGACCCGCCGTTGCCCGCAGGCTTTTTATCAGCCACCTATCGAGCTGGTGAAAATAGACAAATCATCCTACGATTCGATCCGGTTAATCTCCCAGAGGAATGGCATATTTATGCCTGCGCCCACGAACAGGGAGATCTTCTGTCTGCTTCTATCTGGGAGAAGAAAGGTTGCCTCCCTATTGTAGAACTCCTTTGGGTACCAGCACAACCTCCTGAAAAGCTGCTCGTAAAGTGGATGGATCACGCGGCCTTCATGCCCCTGAATGTAGAGGAGAGCAGAAACTTGCCACCTCCGGCTCAAATTGAGCAGATGTCTGCAGACGACATGCTTCGTATTTTGGCCGCTGCGGATCCCAGCGCGGAGTTTCGAGCGTGGCTTGGGAGACGGGAGCAGTCGGAACTTTTCGACCCCGATCTCGATTCTGCTATACCTATCGACCTGGACCCACTGCAACGCTACGATATTCATGCTACATTCCTTCATCGAGTCCGCCGGCGAGCGCGAATCTTCGCGCAGTTGCGTTTGAAAATGGAGAGTCCAGTATGGGGATTGCAAGCACTTGAGTGGAGATTGCGCGGATTGATTGGCATTGAACCCCTCTTGAGCCGGCTTATCGCAGAATTTGTAAGTTCGAAATCTGCTGCGGACGAAGCCTTACTGACCTTGGCTGATTCTTTGATTTTGCTCCGAGAGGTTAACTATCAATCTATAGATGGTTACTTGCCAAAAGCTGATTTTGAGAGGGTTTTCCGATCTTTTATTTCGGAGATGGCCGAAATGCTCGACCATCAAATTGATGCTCATCGCAATCTGGTTTCTGATGAGCTGATAGACTTTTGGAAACGGGTGGTAAAACGATGCCGCGAATGAACAATATCTACAGTCTTCCACAGGTACCACAGGAACTTACTCTTGGAACTCGACTGAATGAGCGTGTACCGAAAGCTGATCAGAGGCGTCAGCGTGCCGAGGTAGAGGAAATCTTACAACGGTTCTCTAGCAAACCCGGTGTAATTTTGGCGGATGAGGTGGGAATGGGTAAAACTTTTGTGGCGCTCGCAGTAGCATACAGCGTAGCAACAAGTAGCCTTCGCGGCCCTGTTATTGTGATGGTGCCTGCGAATCTCATGGCTAAATGGGAGCAGGACTTGAAGACTTTTTGTGAGCTTTACCTTGAAAACCGTCAGCCGGTTGAACGAAACGAGACATCAGTAAAATATCTTGCGAACGCTAAAGCAGTTCGGTATGGAATCGCGCGACATAGTATTGAGTTGATGAAACTGCTCGATGACCCTCCTCGCCAGCGTTGTCATCTAATTTTTTTGGCCCAGGGGGCAATGGGTCGTCGCCAAACAGACAAGTGGGTTAGACTGGCACTTATAGCTGAGGCACTGCGGTTTCATGGAAGAGGCATGGCAGATCGACTCATTCAGGTCAAAGAACAGATCCACCGATTTCTTGCTGAGTTGCTTTGGGCGATCGGCGAGGAACGGGCCAATGACTGGGGGGATGAGCTTTGGCAGCGACTGTTACGGACGGATCCAGCAGGTTGGAAGAAAATCTATAATTCAGCCGCTCGGGACCAACGGCGATTGTTAAGCGATGATCCTGTCCCCAAGTCTGTGACAAGGGCATTGTTACGGATTAACCTGAGGCCGCTTGCAAATGCTCTCAAGCAGATGCCGATTCGGGCTCGTGGAGGCGATACTCGCGTCTCTGAACGAATAAACGAAGCACGCACAATTTTGCGACGGGTAGAGGAAGAGTTGTGGAAGAAACTATTGGCCGAGGCTCGGTGGCGATCACCTCTTCTTGTGATGGATGAAGCACATCATCTAAAGAACCCTTACACGTCTCTTGCCAGACAACTTCAGTCCGCTGATTCGGAAGAAGATTTGCGCACTGGAGACGGTGCTATGTCCAATGCATTCGATCGGATGCTCTTTCTTACAGCTACGCCGTTTCAACTTGGGCATTATGAGCTTGTACGAGTGCTTGAACGGTTTGGGGATGTCCGATGGGAAGAGAGCAAGTTAGGCAAACGGGAGGATTTTAGCCAACAAATGGAGGAACTTAGTCGTTGTCTCAACGATAGTCAGCGCACTGCTATTGCTCTGCAGCGTTGTTGGAGTAAGTTGCGGTTAGAAGACTGTGGCAATGATGTTGAAACGTGGTGGAATCAGCTCCTTGGGTCGCCCACGGAGTTGCTGAATAGCCGCCAACGAGCTGTTACCGATGCTTATAGCTGCGCGCAACGCTACCGAGAAATGGCAGAGAAGGCTCTTCGCCCTTGGATCATACGGCATAACAAGGGTACCTATTGGCCAGGTACCAGCATCCCTCGCCGCCACCGTCTGGAGGGGGCATCCATCGCTGGGCAGGATGCCTCGACGGGGCTTCCAATTCCTCAGTCGCAATTGTTACCTTTTTTTCTGGCTGCTCGAAGCGTGATCAGACGGGAACAGGATCTGCTGGGGGAAGCACTGAGTTCTTCATATGAGGCATTCAGATTCACACGGCAGAATCGTAAAGCGGCAAAAGATGAGCAGGACGAATCTTTGACAAATGCTGTTAATTTATCACATGCGGACTGGTACTTGAGCGAATTTGATTGTGCGCTTGAACGCTGCAGTGGATCAGCCCATCCAAAGGTGAATGCAACAGTTCGAAAGGTTGTTGATCTGTGGGAGGCAGGTGAAAAAGTGCTTGTGTTTGGGTTCTATCGACACACCTGTCGGGCCCTGAGCATCCATATTAGCAGGGAGGCGGAGAGGCGTATCATGTTGACCGGGGAACAAAAACTTCGCAAAGCAGGTCGCGAAGGAGACCATAGGGAGATTGAGCGATTGATTGAGCATACTCAGAAGCGCTACTTCGATACAATCGATTCCCCGGGACGACGAGCTGTAGACGCTGCGCTATCGGAGATCATTGAGACACAAAGAATAACCCTTGATAGAGCTCAGGTGTCTGACGAACAGTGCGAAATGCTTATGGACGTTATGCGCCGATTTTTGCGTGTTGCAACCACATTAGCGCGCTATTTTCCACTTGGGGAACTGGACTCGCTAAAACCGAATGAAGCGATCGCGAGGACGCTTGGCCATGTTGATGTTTCTGGCGTGTCCTGGAAACACAAATTTGGTGGTTTCCTCGATTTTCTCGCCAACCAATGTTCCACAGAGGAACGAAGGCTCTATCTAGAGGCTGCGGTGTCAACTTCCACCCGTGATATACTAGTCGAGGACGAAGAAGATGAGGATATTGGTATTCCTCATGCGCGCACCTCAGTTCTCGCCAATATTCGAGTAGCAACAGGAAAGACAAGGCGAGATACTAGGACTCAGCTTATGCGTTCGTTCAACACGCCTTTTTTTCCAGACATCCTGGTTTGCAGCGAAGTAATGGGCGAGGGAGTTGACCTCCAGAGGTTCTGTCGACATGTGATTCATCACGATCTTGCCTGGAACCCTAGTACAATTGAGCAACGAACTGGCCGTATCGACCGGCTGGGATGCAAAGCGGAGAGCCGCCAACCTATCGTCGTTTATTTGCCGTTTCTGGCTGGAACGGCTGATGAGCGACAGTATCGAGTAATGTCGGATCGCGAAAGGTGGTTCCGTGTTGTTATGGGGCAGGCCGAGGTTGCAAAATTGATTACTCCGGACGGCGAGAACACGATTCTATTACCTATAGCTGTTATCGAAGAATTAAGTTTTGATTTGGGATTATCGCCGCGTGATAAAAATAACTCTTAAAAGGCTCTGCTATCAACTTAATTGGTTGATCCTTTATTGTTTTTTTCTTGCTGCTGATGTGCTAAGAATGAGTTTCACAGCATCTTCTATCGACTTTCCAGCAGTCCAGGCTCCTTCTCCTACAGAAAACCGAACTTGACTGTCCTGGACGATTAGCCCTACCTCTCCAACGTGCGTACAGACCTTGTCTTTGGTATCCTTGTATTTATTGTATTCTTCCCATACTGGTTGAATCTGATGTCCAATGTCCATCACAAACCGGCACCGTTCCTGCACGATTTCCGGCGTTACAGCGGGTGTATCTAATCGGACCATGCAGAGGAGGAACTTATCTTTATTGGCCACAGCGGTTTCAGCTTGCTTTACTGTCATTCGTGCAACTGTCCCTATGGTTGCCTTGATCTCAATTAAGAAAGATTGACGATCATTTTCGACTAAAAGATTGATCTCCTCATCATCAATAATAAAGTCTTCTTCGACTTCATAGTCTGATCCAGTACCGGTACGGGTGACCTTGAGATCATATTCGCTCAAGGCCCCTTCAAGTAGTTTTTCCACCGCGGTGCCGAGTTGCATGTTTCTTAGCACTTTCTCTCTTCTATCACGATGCTCCCGAATTTCATCGAGTAGTTTAGGCGATTGCCTGATTTCTTCCGCAACAAGCTTCACTTTTTCGGCGTCATTATTGGCTGCATATACTATATTTGTTAGAGAGTCGATTAATGAGATGCGTTTATCTTCGTCTTTGGCAACGGCGCGCAGTGATAAATCTGCCAGACTGATATTAAGAGCTTCAAGTAGTTTTCTGCCCTTGCCTGTTGTTAATAACCGCAATTGGTCCTCTCGGCCATCGAACAATTGGGCTATACTCTCTGCAGTTGCCGCCGACCGCTTGTTATCACCCAATGGCACCCATTGCCGGTCCCACATCGGCACAAGCCAAGAAGCGCGGTAGTAATTATGCGTACTACCGCACTCACATTCGGCATTATGTGTATCAAGAGCGCTTGCGTCTTCCGGAAGCACGTAGGTTGAGAGGTATAGTAATAGATTAACCGCACGGATTTTGCTTCTTACAGCATCCAATCCCGTTTCATCCTTCTCGAAAAAGGCTATCGCGGAAACTTCTACGGCCTCTTTCGTGCGATGCTTCTGTTTCTTGTCCTTTTCGGACAAAGGGATAGGCTCATCAGGTATGAATGGAATATGGTTTCGCAATGTTCTGAAGAGAGGATTAAGCCGAACATAGCCTTCGTCAGATATTTTCTGCCAAATTGGATCATCTAAAAGATCCTGACTATAAGCATCAGCCATAGTTTGCCTCTTAGGGAAGAGATCGACTACCTGACTAGCTGGCTCCGGCCAGCAATATGAGGGCGCGAGAATCTTTTCATCATTCCTAGCAGGATCGCGGAATAGCGTTGCCAGCGCCGGATCATCGTCAGTCGTAGCTCGAGTGAGTACTGGGAATCCGTCCAACTTGTCGATTTCACCATGACGAACCAGCCAAACAAAGAAAGGTACTGCGATCCGTCTGAATGGTGCATCGACACTTTTTGCCTTGTCTTTCAGCTTCTGAACTGCTGACATCAGGACATCGGCTGCCGATTTTATCTTTAGCTCTAATAATTCTGCCATACACATCCGTTGGTTAAGCAAATCATCTCTGACCGTTATGTCAAGGCTTTCCGCGATATCTTTTAGTTCCTCGTCAATACCTGGGTCTCGGCTCAAATCAGTTATCTTTTTCAGCGTACCACTCTGGCTTGAAATAAGACGGTCTTGGTCGAATAGACTTCTTTGATCTGCCTTGCTGATTAGCGCGTGCAGCTGATTTAGCCACTCGATAGGGTCAGTACCCTCTTTGAGTTGTTTCCCGAGATCTACGACGTTTCCCCACGTTGATACCTGCTTACAAAGTTTCTGCAAAGTGAAGCTCTCAGGAAGTTGCTCGGGAAGCTCTGAAAGAAAAGTTGCCCAACTTGTTAGGTTAGCTGCCCAGACAGTAGCCGCATCGCGTTGAGGAAGCCGTCCTGATAGATCGTTGATTCGCACGGCAATATCCCACAAATCACAACAGAGTTCCAAGTCAGGCAGCAACGGAATTACGCCGTTTATAGGAGCAATCCTGTCACCAATGACAGTTGTCATTACCTTTGCAGCTCGGAGTGGTCGGACAAAGCGGTCGGCTAACAATTTACGGAACCAGTTCGTATCGATCAAGTCCGATTGGATCAAAGGATTCAGTCGGAGTAGCGTTTCCGCTCCGTTCCAGCCTTCTTCCGCTGATAGTATGACCATACGCACAGTAACGTCACACGCCTTTTCCATGTGGAGCATGTTTGGATGATGTTTGCCCTCAAGGTTAGAAACAAGCACTAGCGTGTCGCGCTCCTCGCGAGGCTGAAATTTCTCATTATTGATTACGATCGGCAAACAAAAGTTACGCGTTCCTGTTAGGGGAAACGCCACAAAAATACGCGGAATCTGCCCCTGTGCAATGATCGACCAATTGTCACCAACCTCTGCCATTTCAACAGCCGCAGAGGTTTCATTGTCTGAAATTACAGTCACAAACCGCGAGACAGGGGCATTGCCAGTAACGATCTCCTCAACATGTAAACGCTCGGTTCCTTCAGTGAGCTGTTGTACAGCTCTTTTCTTGATAGTGACGCGTCGATTCGGCTGTTCAACATAAATAGATCTTATTCTATTATTGAAGGCGAGCAGGTAGGCAGCATTTGCAATCAAATCGCCTATGCCGGCTTCAACGACTTCCACAATACCGTCAGCCAACGGGTAGCCAAACTCAGTCGTGAAATCTCCGGGATATTCTGAGGCGCTTTCATTTAAGGAACAGGAGAATGCATCCCAAGACGCGTCCATCGACATCTTGAGTTCGTCCGCATTGTCTCCTCGACGGTCCAGTTCGAAACAGAACTGCTTTCCATTATTCATTATGCCTTTAATCGTAACTGTCTTAGAAATTAGGTGAGTTGTTAGAAAACCAGTGCCGAATTGTCCGATCGGGTCCAACTCGGTAAGATCGTACTTTGTCGAACCGTGGTAGATTAGGTGCGCAACGCTTTTAAGATCAAATGTGTCTTTCCGGTAAGCGTGCATGAAAATGTAGGGGGATGGGATAAACTCAGTTGCAAGAGCAATTGATCAACGGTCAGCCGATATTGAAGAAAGCTCAGCCCACATTGGATGATGTTCGACA
>Ga0181533_1000704_pt1 | contig 44816 bp, 36 predicted proteins | sample PEATcosm2014_Bin_45_FD_119772 | JGI IMG/M metagenome (GOLD analysis project Ga0181533, IMG submission 119772) | Peatland microbial communities from MTU Mesocosm Facility, Houghton, MI, USA - PEATcosm2014_Bin11_60_metaG | ecosystem: Environmental > Terrestrial > Soil > Wetlands > Peat | place...
CAGACCCTCTTACGCGGGCTGACACGACTGCACGATATGGTCTGGGGACATCGTTTACTCAGTGAGGAATCGTTGGCCACTGTTGCTATCGAAAATTTTGTGGGGCACGCGTAGGGCAAGCCCTACCCCTACTAATTCACCGCCCTGCCCTTTCCCACACGCAACGAAAACTGTCATAGAAGTCCCGGCCGCCGGGGTCCTTGCGATCGCGGTAGGAGACCCGGACGATCCAGGGTGTGGCCGTCAGGGGCCCGCCGCGCAAAATCCGTGACCCGTCACCCACGGGCCCCGTGGGGTCCTTCGACGGGCTGTGCTGGTAATACTTCTCATCGTACCAATCGTTCACCCATTCGGAAGCGTTTCCCAACACGTCGAACAGCCCGAAACCGTTGGCGCGTTTCTGACCTACGACTCGCGGCAGGCTTCCATAGGGGGAGCTGGAGGCGATCTCCGCCAGGCTGCCATAGCGAGCTTCCGTGCTGCCACCGCGCGCCGCGTACTCCCATTCGGCTTCAGTGGGCAATCGGCCTCCCTCCCACACGCAGTAGTCGCGCGACTCGTCCCAGGTCACGCTCACAATCGGCATGTTCTCGTTCGCCCAGTCCTGGTTGAAAGAGGGCGCCGCATGAATCTGCCGTCCGGTGGCCGCGATAAAGCGCTTATAAGCTCCCACCGTAACCTCCGTTTGGCCGATCCAAAAGTCTTCGGTGACGGTCACCTCGTGGGAAGGCTTCTCGTCGGGCTGGCACTCCTCATCTCCGGGCGAGCATCCCATCATAAAGGTCCCGGCGGGGATGCGAACGTATTTGAGCCCGTCCTTCGAGTTCTCCTGCACATCCGATGGCGATGGCGCAGCGTCCGCCACGCGGGCCGCCACCAACTTGGGTTGGAGTTTTGCAACCAAACCCGTCTGCGCTTTTCTTCCCTGAGTAAATGTCAAGCTTGCGATGAAAAACCCCATCAAGCCGAGGGCCATTAGTAGGACCTTCCACTTCATGTGCATGCTCCCTCTCCTTCACCTTGCCGCGTGCGCGGGGACAACGGACTCGCGGTTCGGGACTCGGGAGTCGGAATTCGGGACTCGGGATTCGAGATCCATGGACTCCCTCTGATCGTGGAATGACGGATTCCGCATTCCGAATCCCGCAGACCGAACCCCCAATCCCTAATCCCGAGTCCCGAATCCCGTGTCCCGTATCCCGTGTCCCGTGTCCCGAATCCCAAGACCGGCGCGATTCTGCACCCCCAACGCAGTATCAGTCGAATGCCGATTGCAGGAACGACGCCATATGGTATGCATCGAGGAACTTGAAAGGCGCTTCGGCGGTGGTGTAATGGCCGCAGGGCAGGACGGCGCTGCTGTGCGGCAATCCCCGGCGGGTGAATTCGTCGAGAAGCTGGTGGGAGAATTCGGGCAAGAAAGTTAAGTCGTACGCAGCGTAAATGAGCAGCGTTTTCTTGGGCCAGCGCACGTACTTATCAACGTAAGCAGCGGGACTGATGGCCATCCAGGCGCGGCGCAGGGTGTCCCGATCGATATCGCCCTCGATGCCTTGCCGCACGTGGCGAGTGGACTGCCCCGTCCAAACCACGTCGCCGAAGGTCACGGAAAAGTGGTTGAAAAGGTTCACCCGCAGACGCGGGTCGTGCGCACTGGTCAGGAAGGCGTAACACGAACCGAGGCTAGTGCCGACGATCCCAAACTCCGTGTAGCCCTGCCTTTCCAGCCAATCCAGGCAAGCGCGCGCGTCGATGACGGCCTGGCGACCGGCATCAATGGTGCGCCCGATATTGGCGGAGACGGCGTAATCCGCCCGCTCGGTTTCCGCCGGCTTGCGATAGTCGTGGTAAGGCAGGCTCAGGCGCAGCGCTGAAATTCCCAGCATGTTGAAAATCCGGCAGAGCCCGTTGTGGCCTTCGGCGTCGGAGTTCCACTGGGGCATCACGATGAGCGCGCGGCGATGTCCGGAAGGAAACCAGCGCGCCCGCACCAGATTGTTGACCGCATATGGTGTGTGCACCGGAGACGTAAAGAGCAGTAAGTCGCCCTCCAAGCGGAAATCGGTGGGAGCCCGGTAAGAGTAGAAATCATCACTGCGGGAAACAATCTGCTGGTTCAGTTGGTCAAAGTACGCCGCAGGGTTTACTTGCGCCGCATCACGCGTGCCATTCACCACCGGCCAATGCTCGGTCCAGTCAAGTCCCCACTCCAGGGGACGCGCCACGCGGTTCGTGTCGCGGGCGTTCAGCCGGGTTTCCCAAGCGTACATCCAATCACGGTAGCGGTCCCACATCACGGTGCAGCCTCGACTCGGAATTCTACATTAGTGGCTGGCAAACTCCACCAGCGGCGCTACCCCTCGTTCCAAGGGTGCGGAGTGGGCGAAAACGAGCGTCTTGATGCTGCTGTCGCTGGCCAGGCGGCGCGCGAGTTCCACCAGCGATTTCCGGTTCTGCGTCGCACTCTGGCTGAAAACCCAGTGCCCCGCTTTGAGGCGACCGTCCTTGCCTTGGTTGGCGCTGTCACCCATGAACAAGTTCTCCCCGATGGCGTAGGCAGCGCTTCCCGGCGTGTGGCCCGGCACGGCGAAAACGCGGACCTGGTAGGGACCCAATGGCATGACCTCGCCATCCTGGAGGGTTCGGGAGAGGCGAATGCCGGTAGGCCGCGGGGACCGGAAACGCAGGATTGGACCTCCCCCCGAGGAACGGCCTTCCACCACGTCCACTTCTGGGGCCAGCGCCATCACCTGCGCCTTTGGGAACTTGGCAATCGCCGCGATGTGATCGTGATGACCATGAGTCAGCAGAATGACCTTCACGTCGTCGGGGCCCAGACCGCGGCGGGACAATTCCGCGAGAAGAGCCTTGCCCTCGACATCGTTGCCGGCATCGACGAGCGCCGCCTCGTGGCCGCTTAGCGGCACGACGCCGGCGCTCACAAACCCATCCTTGACGAGGTACATGCCGTTTATTTCCGCCCCCTCCGGCAGGCGCTGCCAAGTCATGAAGGGGACAGCGACCACGGCCACGGCGGCAATCAAGATCACAATAATTGCAAGCGCCACGATGATCCACATACCATTCCTCCTAAAGTCAGCGTCTCCGTTTTCGCCTTGTGGGCAGTACGAGTATACACCGGGTTAATGCGCGGCTTTGCTTGACCAATCCGACGATTGTCCTTAGACTAGAAATTTGTCCAGAGCTTATGAGCCTGTGCCAACTATGATGCTACTAAGGCGACTGTTTACCAGCCTCGCGTGGGTTTTGTTTCTTGCCAGCCACTTGCTGGGCCAGGCAAGCCCGCCGATCTTCCCGCTCAGCGATGTGCGCCCTGGCCTGAAAGGCGTGGGGCGAACCATTTTTGAGGGCGACAAAATCGTTGAATTCCAGGTGGAAATCCTGGGGGTGCTGAAGAACGCCCTTGCGCCCCAGCGGGATCTCATCCTGGCGCGGCTTTCGGGAGGCCCTCTCGCCACGACCGGCGTGATCTCGGGCATGAGTGGGAGTCCGGTTTATGTGGACGGCAAACTGATGGGCGCGGTCTCACGCTCATTTCCGCTTTCCAAGGACGCGATAGCAGGGATCACTCCCATTGAGGAAATGCTGTCAGTAGTGCCCTCCCCCTCGGCTTCTAAGGCGCACTGGTCGCCCAATGAGAGCTTTCGCATTGCCAATGTCGCGGGGGGATCGCCTGACCTCGGGCGGGTGATTGTGAATGAAGACGCCGCCCCCAATCTCTCCCCTCTTCCGGAAGCGCGGGAGACCACGTCCTTTTCCAGCTTGCTGCTTCCCTTGCGCTTCGGGGGCTTTGCCAATGCCGCCGTCGACCTGTTTACGCCGCAGCTCCGCCGCTTGGGGCTGGAGCCCGTGCAGGGGGGCGTGATTTCAGGGAGCGCGCAGAACACGCCGCCGAGCCCCACGGACCTCGAACCGGGTTCCATGATCAGCCTGATGCTGGTGCGGGGCGACCTGGACCTGAACATCGACTGCACCGTCACCCTTCGGCAAGGGAATAACCTTTACGCGTGTGGTCACCAAGTTCTGGCGGAAGGCCCGGCGCAGTTTCCTTTCGCGCCCGCGCACGTCATCGTTACGGTCCCCAGCATTGCCGCCTCGTTCAAGGTGGATGCGCCTGGCGCCGTCGTGGGCACCATCCAGCAGGACCGCTTCGATGCCATTTATGGCCGGGTGGGTGAGAAAACTCCGCCCATGATTCCCGTCCACGTACACCTGGATTCGACGCTCAATAGGAAATCCGATTACAATTTCGAAATGATCGAGGAGCCTTTTCTTTCCCCGCTGCTCCTCAACCTCGCCGTCACTTCCGCGCTGACCGTCACGGAACGCTCGATTGGGAATTCCACCTTGAATGTGAAAGCCAAGATCCGGCTGGTGGGTGGCCAGTCTGTGGATCTGGAGGATGTTCTCTCCGGTGAGGTGGGAACGGCCAACATGGTGGGGGCCACCGTGGCCGCGCCACTGGCCATGTTGATGTCCAGTGGATTTCCCGACCTCAAGGTTCAAGATATCGACCTCAGCATTGACTCGGTGGACGAAAAACGCAGCGCCACCCTCGAGCAGGTGTGGAGCACCAAATCGGAAGTGCGGCCCGGAGATCATCTGGAAGTGACCGCCCTTCTCCGCCTGCCTTGGGGCGCGACCCTGACCGAGAAGATTCCGGTAGATGTGCCCGCAAGCGTCACGGACAAGATGCTGCAACTGGTGGTGGGTGGGGGTTCCAGCATCAATGCCCTGGAATTTCGGTTCTCGGCCCTCGGGGGCACGCCGCGCGACTTGCAGCAATTGGTGCGCGCCCTGAACCGGATGCGGCGCAACAATCGCGTCTACGCCCTGTTGATGGCGCCCCAGCGCTCCTTCGTGATGCAGGGGGACGAGTACCCGTCTCCTCCGCCTTCCCTTGTGCAGACTTTCATGGCGGACTCTGCCGCCGCCTCCAGCGTGATTTTCAGCGGGACGTCGGTGGTGGGCGATTTTGAAACCAAAACGACTCCCTACGCCATCCATGGGCAAAAGACGTTGATTCTCAAAGTTGCGAGCTCGGGAATGTAGTAGGCAGTGGCTGGTAGCTGGTGCATTGTGGATAGCCCACTACTGCTAGCGACTAACCACGACTATCAGAAAGGTTGGGGAATGAAACTCGGCAGGTTCCTTTACAAGCTAATACTGCTTATTGCATTTGTTTCAACGGCTTTTGGTGTTGAAACGACATTTTGGCAGGTCGGCTCCTTTGATGAATTCCTTCAGGGGACACTTACAGGAGTCTCCCTGAGCAAAGAGGGCGATTTGTCGCTGGCGCCCGAGGCGCAACCCCTCTTCAGCCCCGAAGAGGCTCTGGCCCTCTCCCTGGCGCGCGACTCCCATGGCAATCTTTATGTCGGCACTGGGCACCAAGGCAAAGTTTTCCGCGTGAGCCCCGACCAAAAGTCCGCCTTGCTGATGACGGCCCATGAGCCGGACATCTTCGCTCTGGCAGTCAGCCCGGACGGGAATCTTTATGTGGGCAGCTCTCCAGAGGGCAAAGTTTACAAAGTCACTGCCGACGGCAAATCCAGCGTTTTCTATGATCCCAAGGCGAAGTATATCTGGGCGTTGCAGTTCGACGCGCAAGGGCGGCTATACGTCGCGACCGGCGATAAGGGACAAATCTTCCGTGTGGACCCATCCGGCAAGGGAGAGACCTTCTTTGACAGCAAGCAGACGCACATCATGTGCCTAAGGCTCGACCTTCAGGGGAATCTGCTGGCCGGCAGCGTGCCGAACGGCCTGATTTATCGCATTTCGCCCCAGGGGAAGGCCTTCGTTATTTATCAGGCTGCTCTGCCGGAGATTCATGATTTGGCGGTCGACCCCCAGGGCCACATTTTTGCGGCTACGCTGGGAGGGGCTGGCATCAAAGGATCGCCGGACCTCTTCCTGGCCCCCCCGCAAGGCGCTCCCGGCGGCGGCGTCACCACGGTCACCGTCACGGCCTCGGCTGAACCCGAGTCGACAGCCAAGGGGCAGGCTCCACCGGCAGAATCCAGGACCCCAAGCTTCAACCGGTCGATGCCCCAGATCCCCCCGATGTTTCCCATGCAGTTGGGAACTGGGCGCGGAGCTTTGATTGAAATCTTCCCGGATTCGACCGCGGAAACCATCTGGAGCTCCAGCAATGAAAGCATCTTCGGGCTCGCTGTCCGCGGTGGCCACGTGCTGTTCACCACAGACAGCAACGGCCGGATTTTCGATTTGGATGCAAGCCCCGACAGCGAGAAGCTGACGATTCTCACGGAAACGCATGAGTCACTTACCACCCGTCTGCTCATTGGAGGCACAGACCTCTACGCCGCGACAAGCAATGTGGCCAAATTGTTCCGCATCGGGGCTTTCCCCGCCCACGAGGGCACCTACGAATCGCCCGTGAAGGACGCCAAGTTTATTTCCCGCTGGGGTGTCTTAGCATGGAGGGGGGATGTCCCGGCGGGTTGTGCGTTGCAGTTTTACACGCGCTCGGGGAACTCTGAGCATCCGGACAACACCTGGAGTGATTGGACGGGACCTTACAGCAACCCCAACGGCGATGCGGTAACCAACCCTCCCGCCCGCTACATCCAGTGGAAGGCCGTCCTGCGAGCCTCGGGGAACGGCTCCCCCACTCTGGACGAGGTGACGCTCTCTTATTTGAACCAGAACCTGCCACCGCAAATCCACTCGCTGAACGTCAGCACTTCAGGCGAGCGGACGGGCGCGGCGGGGGCGGGAGCAAACATGCCGATGGTGGGCGGGATCACCGTAAGCGCCTCGCCTTCGGTGGGTTTCGGCGCCATGCCGCAGTCAACTCCCGCCGGAAAGGCGCCTATAACCCTGACGTGGCAGGCCGATGACCCGAACGGCGACCTGTTGGTTTACGCGCTTTACGTGAAAGCCACGGACGAGCGGGAATGGCATCTCCTCAAGGACAAAATTCACCAATCGAGTTACACGATTGATCCTACTACCCTGGCGGACGGAAAGTACGTGGCGCGTCTGGTGGCGTCGGACGAAGAGTCCAATCCTCCTGATTTGAAGCGAAAGTCCGAGTTGCTAAGCGCCCCCTTCTGGGTTGACAATACGCCTCCCGACGTCGAGGTTTTGAAGCAGACGGTTACCGGTTCCGCGGCGGAGGTGCAATTCTCCGCCGAGGACGGCACGTCTCCCTTACGGAGCGCGGAGACCTCCCTGGATGGACAGGATTGGCACGACGTACTGTCCGATGACGGCATCGTGGATTCGCGCAAGGAGACGTTTACCCTGAAGCTCAGCCATCTGGCGCCGGGGGAGCACATCCTGGCTTTGCGTGCCTCCGATACCTCGGGTAACATCGGGGTGGGAAAAGCGGTCATCCGCATCGCTGGAAACCAATAGGGGCAAGTGATGGAACGGATCGCAGAAACATCGCCAGCCCTCAAGGCCAGAGTCGCCGGCTTCTTGTACTTGATCGTCATCGTCGGCGGCATTTTCGCGGAGGTCTTCGTTCGTGGCCGGCTAGTCGTGCACGGGGATGCCGCAGCTACGGCGCACAACATCGTGACGCACGAGCTGCTTTATCGGTTGGGCTTTGCCGTCGAGGTCTTCTATTGCGCGTTCTGCAATGTACCCATTCTGCTCATCTTCTATAACCTGTTCAAGGTGGTGAACAAGAACGTCGCTTTGCTGATGGTGTTCTTCGACCTTGTAACGACGGCCATTGAGAGCATCAGTATGCTCGCTCATTTCGCGCCTTTGGTCTTTTTGGGGGGCGGGCACTACTTGAGCGCATTCACCGCAGAACAGTTACAGGCTTCTGCGTACATGTCGCTGCAGTTGTTTGAACATGGCTTTGCTATTTCCCTGGTATTCTTCGGATTGGATTGCCTCGTGACGGCATACCTGATCGTCCGGTCGACCTTCCTTCCCCGAATACTCGGCGTGCTGCTGGCGATCGAGGGCTTGGGCTACCTCATCAACAGTTTCGCGGCCTTTCTCGCCCCGGCGCTACAAGCCCGTATCTTCCCTTACTTCATGGTTACAGGGATCGGAGAAGTAGCGCTGTGCCTGTGGCTCCTCGTGATGGGGGTAAACGTTCAACGATGGAAGGAGCAGGCCGGCGTCGCGGGGAAAGGCGCTTAGTGTAACCGCTCGACCAGCGAGCGTAACGCAGACCTCCGCCGTTGAGGTCTGCGGCTCTTCCGTAAGGAAAACGCAAATCCCCATTACGAGGTTCTGACCTCGGATTCGGGCGCGTGAACCTAGGTAAGAACTGGCGCCGGGGGAGCAGGTCCTGGCTTTGCGTGCCTCCGATACCTCGGGTAACATGGGCGTGGGAAAAGCGGTTATACGGATCGCTGGCGGGGGGAGCCAGTAGAGGCTGCGGTGCGTGGCACCAAGATTGAAGGCCCGGGTCAAAAGCAGAGCAAGGCCCGCTATTTACTACCCGCCGAGTTAGGGATTAGATAGGCGTCCAGGATAACCCGCACGGTGAGCCACCGAACGACATCTCTCTGTGGCTCGTGAAAATAGCAAGGATTTGCCCATTTGCAGTCATCCTTTTCGCAGCAACCCTCAACATACGATGTCCGTGGACGAAGCGGGTGGCCACGGTCGACTGTACCCTGATTGGCCGATGGCCTTACCTGGGCGGCGACTGAAAGATTTGTCCGAAGAGTGCTGCGTATTTCGGATTCCACGTGTCCGAAAAATGTGGTATATTTCGGACATGAATATCTCGCTTGAGCCCGTTGTTTGTGGACTCAAGTATATAACTCCCCTATTTAGCGCCCGCAGCGTTGAGGACTAAATTGTTGTCCAGCAGGTAGGCGAACCTGACTCCGGCCTTTTCCAACTGAAGTTCGATTACCGTATCCGTTTGCTGCTCGTACGCGGGTTTGATGGAGGCCGGATTCTCATTGCTGAGGTCTCCGTAGGCAACCGTCTGAGCGAAGCGGTGGCCCTCCATCACCCAATCGTTGATGCTCCCTTTTTGCCACTCATCGGCCCACGCCACCATTACTCCTCTTGAATCCTTTGGCGGGTAGCATTAGACTCTTGAATCAAATCAGGTCAACACCAGGAGCCGACTCTTGCCTGCTTCCATTGCCACCTTTCAATCAGACCTTGAAAAGCTCATCCGAAAGTTTGAAGCCGACCAGCAGCACTATTCTTCCAAGGACTATCTTGAGGCCCAGGCGCGCATGGACCTCATAACGCCCTTCTTCAAGGCGTTGGGATGGGATGTGGAGAACGAAGCTGGCCTGCTGCACCACGACCGGGATGTGCTGGTGGAAAAGGGCCACATGGAAGCCACCGGGCGCCCCGACTATAACTTCCGCATCGGCGGGCAAACCAAGTTTTATGTGGAAGCCAAATCGCCTTGTGAGCCGCTCGATACCCCCCGCCACATTTTGCAAGCCAAAGGTTACGTCTGGAACACCAAGAGCGTTTTCTTCGTCATTCTCACAAATTTCGAGGAATTCCGCTTTTATGACGCCTCCGCCCAGCCCGACCCCAAGCGTCCTGACGAGGGCCTGCTGCTCAGCCTGCGCTACTCCGATTATCCTGCGAATGCAGAAAAGCTCTGGGAATTTTCTCGTGAGCGCGTCGCGGCGGGTTCGCTGGAGGCACTACTCCCAAAAATCCGCCGGGCGCCACGGCTGCGAAAGCAGGTTGACGACGTCTTCCTGGATGAGATGACGGGCTGGCGGGAAGAACTCGCCAAGGACATTCACAAGAACAATCCCGAGCTCACCGCCCGGCAGTTGAACGAAGTGGTGCAGCGCTTGCTGGACCGGATTGTCTTCATCCGTATCGCGGAAGACCGCAAGGTGCTTGAGTACGGCCAGTTGCGAAGGGTGTTGGAAGACTGGGAGATTCACGGCGGCAAGTTCCACATTTTCGACTGGCTGAATGAGCTTTTCCACAAGGTCAATGAGGACTTCAACGGTGAAATCTTCAAGCCGCATCTTTCCGAAGCCATCAAGATTGATTCGGAGTTGCTGGCGCGCATCATCAAGCGGCTGTATCCGCCCGATAGTCCCTACCGGTTTGACGTGATTGGCGTCGAGCTGCTGGGCTCCATTTACGAGCGCTACCTTGGGAACACCATCCGCCTCACGCCCAAGCAAGTGAAGGTGGAAGAAAAGCCGGAGGTGCGCAAGGCCGGCGGAGTCTATTACACGCCGCGTTATATCGTGGATTACATCGTGCGCGAGACCGTGGGCAAGGCCATCGAGGGCAAATCGCCCAAGCAGATTGAGAAAATTCGGATTCTCGATCCGGCCTGCGGCTCCGGTTCGTTCCTGATTGGCGCGTTCCAATACCTGATTGATTACCACGTGAAGTGGTATCTCGCCCATCCCGAACAGGAAGTGCGGCACGCGCACCCGTCGCTCGACTTCATGCGCGAAGTCCACACCGACCCCGATGGCGCGAAGCGCCTTTCCGTATATCGCAAGGCCAAAATCCTGCGCAATAACCTGTTCGGTGTGGATATCGACCCGCAGGCCGTCGAGATCACCATGATGAGCCTGTACCTGAAAGCGTTGGAGGGCGAGAAATCACAATTGCCGCCTAAACAGCACATCCTGCCGGAGTTGAAGTACAACGTCATGTGCGGCAATTCCTTGATCGGCCCGGATATTTATGACCAGGGCGTGTTGTTCGCGGAAGACGAGCGCGACCGCATTAACGCCTTCGATTGGAATTATGTCCCCGTTCGTAACGCCGGCTTCCAGCCGGCACAAGCGGATGCCGCCGGGACGGCGGCGTTACGCACCTCGCCCGTGGATGCAGCGATGCAGGGTGACGCGCCATCCGAACGTAGGGGCGGTTCGCAAACCGCCCCTACACCGGGCAACCCGCCCCCGTCCATCGGCCAGGTCATGCGCTCGGGCGGGTTTGATTGCGTGATTGGGAATCCGCCGTATATCCGCATCCAGGCGATGAAGGAATGGGCACCCGTCGAAGTCGAGTTCTACAAGCAGCATTACAAGGCGGCCAGCTCCGGCAATTACGATATTTACGTGGTGTTTATTGAAAAAGGGCTGAGCCTTCTTAATAAAAAAGGGAAGCTCGGCTTCATCTGCCCGCACAAATTCTTCAACGCCCAATATGGCGAGCCTCTTCGCAAGTTGGTCGCAGAGGGGAAGAATCTCTCGCGCGTCATCCACTTTGGTGATCGGCAGGTCTTTGAGGGGGCCACGACGTATACGTGTTTATTGTTCCTCGCTAGAGCTGGGTCCAAACAATTGGAGATTGAAAGGGTAACTGACTTGGAGGCATGGCGCGGGACAGGCGAAGCCACTGAAGGCAAGATTCCTGCGGCCGATATCACTGGTTCAGAGTGGAACTTCAAGGTCGGCACAGGCACGGGATTGTTTGAGAAGCTTGGGCAAATGCCGGTCAAGCTCGCCAACGTCGCGGCGCGGATATATCAAGGCCCAATCACGAGCGCTGATACGGTGTATCTGTTCAAGGATTTTGCAGAGGGTAAAAGAAAGAGCACAACAAAGGTACTCTCACCCGAACTGGATGAATGGGTTGAAATTGAATCGACCATTCTCAAACCAGTAGTTCGCAGCGGAAGCATTAACAGGTACTCAGTGCATCCGACTGCCCTTGTCCTGTTCCCTTATGAGGTCAAGGACTGTTCAGCGCGGCTTCTCACCCCAGCCGAGATGAAACGGGGCTATCCCCTGGCTTGGGATTACCTGAATCGGAATAAGAGGCTTCTGGATAGCCGAGAGAAGGGCAAGTTCAAGGACGCTGAGTGGTATCGCTTTGGGCGCACCCAAAATCTTGGCATGTGGGAACAACCCAAGCTCATGGTGCCTTACATGGTCACGCACCTTGCTACCTACCTCGACAATACAGACGGATTCTATTTTATCAACGTGACCACAGGCGGATATGGAGTCACGTCAGCGGACCCAACGGTTAGTCTTCCCTACCTTTGTGGCCTGCTGAATTCGAGACTTCTGGATTTCTATTTCAAAAGTGTCGCGACCCCGTTCCACGGCGGCTACTTTGCCGCGAATAAGCAATACATCGAGCAACTCCCGATCCGCCCCATCAACTTCTCCGACACCGCCGACAAGGCCCGGCACGACAAGATGGTGAAACTCGTTGACCGGATGCTGGGATTGAACAAGGAAAAGCATTCCGGCAAGCTCGCCCCCTCGCAAGTTGAACGCGTCGACCGCGAAATCGCCGCCACCGACGCCGAGATTGACAACCTGGTTTACGGACTCTACGGGATCACGGGCGAAGAGCGGAAGACCATGGAAGGAGGATAGCGATGCCCAGGATGTTCCGGGTAGAAACGCAATTCACGCCTCGCCCAAGATTGAGCCCGTTAGCCGTGGCAGAGATTCTTCCGTGGAGTCTTCTCAGCGCGGAGGGGCGGCCCATCGTCAAACAATTTGTGACCTCATGGGAAAAGCTTTTTCAAGACAATGACTCGACAGAACACGACTATCATAAGCTGATCGCGGAGCACCCGGCATTCTTCTTTCAACAAGAGTATCAAGTAGTGTCCAAACCAGAACTTGGCTCGGAACACCAAGCGGATTTTGTGATCGCAGCCGATCAAATAAGCGCCGGAATCCATTATCGCTTCATGGAGATCGAGAGCCCTCATGCGGTGGCGTACACAGTCTCAGGTAATCCTTCCGCAAGACTGACGCACGCAATCCAGCAAGTAATGGACTGGAAAAGGTGGATAAAGAGCAACCGTGGTCAGTACAAAAAGCTGTTCCCGTCGAACTACTTGGGCGTACAGGAATTCGACAACCTTTCCTACTGTATTTATATCGGACGCCGCGATCAAAGCTCCAGATTGACCGCACTGCGCAATGAGTATTCTAAGCAAGTCGGCATTGAAATCCGCAGCTTCGATTCCTTAATGGACCGGCTCAGAGACTTGGGCTTTTGGGACTTGGTCACCCCGCCCGGGAGCGAGGGCGAGGAGCTAGATATTTTGACACGAAATAGGCTTGGCAATCCGTTCTTGAAAGCTTACTCGTGGAGGGCGTGGAAGGATATGGTCCTTAATGGGGAATTCGTTTGTGACCACTTCCTGGCACAAAACGCGGAGGCCCTGCTCGAACATCGCGAGGAAAACTCAGACCTGAGGCGGTTCCAGAGAATCTGGAAGGGGTTGTCCGAGGCCAAGAGGAAAGTTTATCTCTCAATGCTCCGCGACTCTTGCTAGTAACCCCGACCAGACGACCACCGAGGGCGATATGGCCGCGACCGCGAATCGCTGCCACCGAGTTTATGAGCTTTACGGCATTACGGAGGAAGAACGGGAAATCATCGAAGGTGCCTAACCATGCCGAAACCGACTCAACTCGTTTGCCAGCATCTTGAAAACATCAGCCGGGATGCGCTGGAAAAATACCTGCACATTATCCGCCGATACGTCGTGCGACGGCAGGGCGTTTACGCGCTCTATCGGCGCGGCAAGCTCTACTACGTAGGGCTGGCAAGTGACCTTCGGTGGCGCCTGAACGCGCACCTGAAGGACAGGCTCGCCCCGCATTGGGACAGATTCAGCGTCTATCTCACCATCGGCGACAAGCACCTGAAAGAGCTTGAATCCCTTCTGTTGCGAGTCGTCAAGCCGAAGCCCACGGGAAACGTGCAAACCGGCAAGTTCGCTTCTTCCGAAAACCTGCTCTACCAGTTCAAAAGGGAAATCAAAGCCCATCAACGGGCGGAGTTGAACGTTCTCGTGGGACAGGGCGGTGAGTTGGAGACGCCCCAGAAACGCCGCGCTATTCCCCGGAGAGGCGTGCCGCTGGCGAGATACGTGTCAGAGCCGTTCAATATATGCGCGCGCCTCAAGGGAAGAAGCTTTCGCGCCCACGTTCGGCGCGATGGGACAATTCGGTTTCGAGGAAGAATCTACAAGTCGCCATCCGCGGCAGGAAGCGCGGTCTGCAAACGATCTTGCAATGGCTGGTGGTTCTGGAAGTATGAACGCGCCCCTGGAGATTGGGTGCGCCTGAATGTACTCAAGGGCTGAGGCCAGACCCTCTGGACTGCAAAATCGCCGCCACCGGCGCGGAAATTGACAATCTGGTTTACACGCTGTATAGGATTACCGATGATGAGCGCGAGGTGATTGAAGGACAGGCCTGAAGACAAATAGTGCGAATAAGAAACCAGAGGAGATTGGGATTATGCCGGGATCATTGAGTCAAATAGTGGTATTGCTGGTGTTCATCATTCCTGGCTTCGTGCTGATGCGTGTGAAACGCGTGGCGTATCCGACGGCGGAAGCCTCCACCGGAGGCACCGTGCTGGATAGCCTGACGTTAAGCTGCGTCGTTTACGCGCTCGCGTCGCCGTTGCTTTATCTCAGCTATCATTACCGATGGCCTGTGACGCGGCCAGTGCTTTTCTCGATCTTTGCGTTGGTCACTTTGCTGCTCGTGCCGTGCGCCCTCGGCGCGCTCTACGTCCGGTTCACAAAATCTGGCAGGGCGCGGTGGCTACGAGAGTTTCTCGGCTTTCCGCACCCTGACCCGACCGCGTGGGATTATCTGTTCCGGAAGCAAAGGGCGTACTGGGTGTGGTTGACCTTCAAGAGCGGCAAGGTGATGGCGGGGCTGTTCGGGCCAAACTCCTTTGCTTCTTCCTTCCCACACAAGCGGGACCTTTATATCGAGAAGCTGCTTCGGCTGGATGAGAACGGGAATGTGGTAGAATTACTTGACGGTTCCTCAGGAGCACTTGTGATGATGGAGGATTTGGAGCGAATTCAGTTCTTCGAGATTGATGAGGTAAAGGTATGAGCGACGACGCGAAGATGCAAAGAGTCCGGCAGGGATACCAGCCGGAGAAGAACGAGCCAACGAAGAGCCTTTCAGACTCCGGCCGGAGAAGCACTGCTATGGACGGCCACCAGCCGAGGATGGGCGAGGTAACGAAGGGCTATCGCCCCACCCAACCGGTTGACATGAGCAATCTGAAGATTCCGAAAAACCTCCGCGATGCTGCTGTTATGCCGCGAAATAGCGGCAACTCAACCCGCGCCTCCGCCGAACCTAAGAAGGAATAAGCGGGCTTTTTCCTTCCCCCCTTCGAAAAGCCCACGGTCACAAAGGCAGTGATCGTGGCTGCCAGTGAACCTTGACTGCCCCCAACATCAGGAGTACGGTGATAGTGTGGAAGGAGAAATGCCCATGCCCATCACCATACAGCCAGAACATGAGCGGCTGATTGCGGAGGCGCTCATGTCCGGCGCCTACCAGAATCCCGATGAAGTCATCCAACGGGCGCTGGAACTGCTCCGCGACCGGGACGCGTGGCTCGCCGAGAACCGCGCCAGAATCGATGAGGGGTATGCCGCCGCCCAGCGTGGAGAATTGATCGATGCCGACCAGGTCCGCGTCCAAATGGAAGAGAAAAAACGTGCTTGGCGGGCCGAACAGCGCAAGGCATGAACCGATATCAGTTCACCCCTCAAGCCGCTGTGTGTACGATCCCCAGAGCGACCCTTTGCAAATTATCCGTATCCTTCACGGCAGCCGGGACGTACTGGCGATTCTTGGCGAGACTAAGCCATGAGCCTGCCCGATACCCCAGCGACAGCCGCACGTCGCCAAACTGGATGGGGCACGCCGCAACCGTTGCCATGTCCAAAGCAAAATTGTTTTAACTCGACCACCGCCCAGCCTTCCGAGGGGTGGCCGAAGTAGGAGCGGGCCGTGCTGTGCCACGGTGAATGGGTGCCGCCTTGCATAAAACACATACTTCCAGGGATTTTCTCCTCCCGGCAGAAGAAAATTCGGATTTATTGTCCTAGTCAACATATCTTACAATGGGGGAGCGGGCCGTGCCATGCTAAAGTGAAAGGGTACCCTGTTGCATAAAGTACATGCTTTGGAATCAGAATCACCCGGCTGGTAACCTGTAACCGCTGGAGCGGGACAAACGTCCGTAAGAATACAACTCAGAAATCTTGCCCCGCATCTCAACATGGGAGTTGAGGTGCGGCCGGTAGTGAAACCTTTTGAGCACAAACAAGACACCGGCACCGAAGGCTGCGTCTGAGACTCAGCTCATCGCGCGCGCACAGCGAGGTGATGAAGAAGCGTTCGCCGCGCTTTTCGAAGCTCACAAGCGGCGCGTCTACTCACTGTGCCTGCGCATGACGGGTAACACGGCGGAAGCGGAAGATCTGACACAGGAGGCATTTCTCCAGCTCTTTCGTAAGATCTCCACCTTCCGCGGTGAGTCAGCCTTCTCGACATGGCTTCACCGCCTGGCGGTGAACGTAGTCCTGATGCACTTGCGCAAGAAGGGACTGCAACAGATTTCGCTCGACGAAGTGGATACTTCGCAAGACGAGCCGGTTAAACGCGATTACGGCAGTGATGACCGGCGGCTGACAGGCTCAGTGGACCGCATCGGCCTACAGAAAGCGATTGCGGATTTGCCGCCGGGCTACCGGGCGGTCTTTGTGCTGCACGACGTGGAAGGTTACGAGCACAATGAGATCGCTGAAATCATGAACTGCTCGGTGGGAAATTCCAAGTCGCAGCTTCACAAAGCGCGCATGAAGCTGCGCGAACGGCTGCGCCAGGATCGCGGCATGAAATCCGAATCACTGCCGGCCGGGGAACCGGTGGAAGAATTATAGAAGGCATTATGGAAGAAAGCCGATACAAAGCGTTCGCCGCTTGCGCACAATTTGATGACGAGCTGGAGGCTTATTTGGAGGGCGAAGCGCGCCCCTTCATCGCCTCGCACGCACGGGATTGCGCGTCCTGCGGCGCCCTCCTGGCTGACCTGCAATCGATTCGACAAGCGGCGCGGGAATTGCCCCGGGAAGAACCTTCCCGCGTGCTTTGGGCCAACGTACGCGCGAGGCTCGATGCCGAGGGAGCTTTCGGCGTGCCCGCTTGCTGGCGATTTGAAGACGAGCTGGAAGCTTATATGGAGGGCGAAGCGCGACCCTTCATCGTCTCCCACTCACAGGATTGCGCACCCTGCGGCGCCTTGCTGGCTGACCTGCAATCGATTCGACAAGCCGCGCGGGATCTGCCGCGGGAAGAGCCTTCCCGCGTGGTTTGGGCCAACGTGCGGGCGCGGCTGGAGGCAGAAGGAGCTTTCCGCACGCCTGTCAGCGCGTGGCGCCAACTCCTGGCGTGGCGGATTTTTCCCCACGCTATCCCCCTGGGAGTCTTAGCCACCTTGGTAATTTTGGGATCGGTGCTGACCTTGCCTTCCACCAACATGCAGCGCTGGGGCGGCGCGGATGAGATGGCGGGTTCTCCCGCCGTGGCCCAGGTGGCGTCGGCAATCCCGGCGGGTGAGGACGGCAATCTAGCGCGTGTGGTTTCTGACCTGGAAGTTAATTTTAGAAGCAACGAAGCATCCATGGCCCCTGACCTGAAGGCCACGTACGAAAAGAGCCTGGTCTCCCTGGATGGTTCCATTCGCGAATGTCTGGACTCTTTGCAACACGAGCCCAGAAATACGCTGGCCCACGATTATTTGTTGACCGCGTATACGAAAAAGGCTGAAGTTCTGTCTTCTGCGTTGGAGTTCGAAGGGCGTTAGAAAGAGGGACACGGTTCGATGAACCGGACTATCGTAAGCTGGAAGTCGGTCAGGCAAATCCTGCCACCGCTCGTGGTGATGCTTCTTCCCGCCGCCGTCATGTGGGCCGCGGGCGAAGGACGACTGGAAAAGACCTTTGATACCACGCGTGAACCTCGCATCAGCTTGCACAACCTGAAAGGTCATGTCCTGGTACGGGGATGGGACAAAGCCCAAGTGCATGTGGTTTACACGGTGGATTCCCCGCGCGTGGAAGTTGATAGCGAAATTCTCCCCAACACGGGTCCCGTGGAGAAGGTCCATTTCGACACTCACCTTCTGGATTCGACTCTGCCCTCCAACGAACAAGGGGCCGATTACACGTTGGATGTTCCCGCTGGCGCCACTCTGGAAATCCGCAACCCTCAGGGAAAAATCCGCGTCGAGGGAATGCAGGCGGATGCTTCCGTGGAATCGGTGGGCGGCGACATCTCCATCCGCGATTTCTCCGGCCATCTTTCGGTCCGTTCCATCGCCGGGGATATCGAGGTCATCCGGCCCTCCGGCATCGTGGAAGCGGACTCGATCACGGGCAACCTGCACTTTGTTTCGCCCGCCACCACCCGCTTGCATGGCACCACCACCTCCGGGCGCATCCTCTATGAAGGCGATTTTATGGACCGCGGCGATTATTTTCTCTCCGCTTACAGCGGTGACGTAGATATCGTCTGCCCGCCTTCCGCTTCTTACGAATTGACCGCCAAGACCTTAAAGGGCAAAGTGATCAACACCATGCCCATGACCCACCGGCGGGAGTCTGCCTCACCTCTGAGAGCCAATCGTGAGCTGGAAGCAAGAAGCAGCCTGCTGGGAACGCACAACACTGGCAAGGCCACCCTCGAACTGAAATCCTTCAGCGGAACCATCCGCATTCGCCCGCAATATTAGTAACATGGTAGGTGGTAGGTGGCAGGTGGGGTCCTCCCCGCTTGCCACCTGCCGCAGATGAGCACGTGTAGCGCAGATGAGCACGTGTAGCGCAGACCTCCGCCTTTGAGGTCTGCGGTTCTTGCTGAGATTCCCACTCCCGAACCCGAGTGCATGCGTCCGTCTTTGCGATGTGTGGTTTTTGCAAGGGAAGAACCGCGGACCCCAAAAACGGGGGTCCGCGCTACACTTCCTGTCTTCAAGATTCCCGATATCTGCAAGAGAAGAGCCGCGGACCTAAGGAACAGGTCCGCGCTACACTTGCTTCCTTGGCGCTGCCCTCTCGCGTTTCTGGATAGCTTCGAGCGCCTCGGCTTCGGTTACCTCATCCACATCTGCGTCGAAGCCGTTCCAGTAACGACGAACGATGTCCTCTTGTTCGTGCCAGCCCCCGGCGCGCCAGTCCCAATAATGCGCTTGCCAGGGGCCACCTTTGTGGCTCCGCATGCGGAAGACAGCGACGCGCACATCGCTCGGATCGTTTCGCTGAAGGAAGTAGCGGACGTTCTCGAAATCATTTCCCATAAGCCGTTTGAGCGGAACGTCCATTTACTTCCCTTTCACAATGATCTCCCAAGGTGAATGGCGCAGCGTTCTGTCCTTCGGAAACTCTGCGGCTTTTCATCCTGGGGATGTTAATGGGCATATTGAGATCATAATATTAGTGCCCCTTTCTCGTTGCCCGCAATGAAAAATCGGGTAGTGTCTCAGTTTGATGTCGTAGCGGCGAGTTTATCCGTCAACTGACGGACCAAATGGCGGCGTAAAGCCGCCTCTACGTCAAAGTTCCTGGGGAAAAAATCCCTTCGGCTAAAACCATCGTTTCGGATAGAATGAGCCGCAGGCAGTCGAGGATACCCTTAAAACAAGGCATTGCCGTGATGCGAAGGATTTCCGGCTCACGCCGCGGGACTGACGAAGCGCGAATACGCGCGTTCGGGGCTCCAACCGCAGGCGTTGGCGGGCCCAAGACGCCGCGGAACTCTTAGTAACTCTCAGAGTGTAGGAGGATGCAATGCGACAACGATTTATCGTTCTATTAGCTGTGCTGACGGTAATTTCAGGGTTAGGGCTCTCGCGATTGCAGGCCCAAGGCCCCAAGCCGCAGGCTTACTTCATTACCGAGGACCCGGGGTTCGCGCTATTCGGTCCCAGCGTTGTGAAGGTAAGTCGGGATGGTTCCAAAGAAGTTGTGGACCAGATCATGCCACCCATGCAGGGGCGCCCCAAAGAATTCCATACCCACCTCCTCTATGACTTCCAGGCCCACAGGCTCTATACCCAGGTTGTGAGCGATCCCAACGTGCCCTGCGGCGTCCAGGAATACAACGATCCGGAAGCGGCCCCGGAGGTTGACCCGATCGGTGGCTCCGCCGCTTTGATGAAGGAGATATCCGGCCCCAATGACAAATCCAAGGAGGTCGGGACGGAAATTCTTAACGGAATGCCCACCAAGATCGTGGAGATCACTTCCCCCGAAGGCAATGCCAAGGTCTGGTTTACACAAGAAGGCGGCTTCCCCGTCAAGATCGTCAGCATCGGGAAAGACGGCAAGGAGACCACAATGCTCGAGGTGAAGGAGATCAGCTTTTCCAAGCCGCCCGCCTCTGCTTTCGCCCTTCCGGCGAGTTGCGCATCGGCCCAACTCCCCGTACCCCCACCCAAACCCAGCACCAACGTCACCGCCCTGACGCTCCAGAAAATCGGCAATTACACCGGCCCCTGCCCGGCGCACATCAAGATGGTTGGAACGATCACCGTGGATGGGCCGGGAACCGTGTTTTATCAATTCGGCGCCGGGAATATAGATCCGGGAGAAACCATCACCTTCAGTGCCGCGGGAACCCAGACCGTCACCCACGTGATGACGTTCAAGCCCAAGTACGGCAATCAGATAGGCGGTTCAGCCCTCTTGCAGGCCATCGGGGCAGACGCGTCAGGCAATCACAATATTCCGACGCAGAGTTCCAATAACGCCGACTTCAACATCACCTGCACCAGCGGGGGCGGAAAGTAAACGAGCTTTGCGGGGCCCATGCTAATAGCCGACAGCTTACAGCTTGAACATGATCAGGGGAAGGCGACGGGAAACACCTCTGGCTTGGAGGTTTTGCCGAAAAAGGAAGCCTCCTCAATGTACAGGCCGGGCACCGCCTGACCTGGCGCGGAGAACAAAACGAGGTTATCACCGCGCTCGTCGGCAGAACGTTCTGACGACCGAACCGTCTGAACGGACAGGCCGCGGAGGAACCCGCTATGAGCAATCGCCAAGCCCATGCCTCGGGCGACGGAGCAGTCGTCGGGGTCGGTCATCTGCTCCCAGGTGCCGGCGCCCATTTCGCGTAAGAAACGACGTGCTCGGGGGTTGTGCGGGGAGAGGTCCGCCACCAGCACCGAGCCCATGAGGCGGATTCGCAGGACACATCGGCCGGAGAGGGCCCAAAAGGCCGCTTTCCCCGAGTAGTGCGTGGATTCGTTCACGAGCGCCTGCTGTTGGAGGACGCAATAAAGCCCGCCGGCAGAAGGAATACCGGAATTGTGGGACGGGCCGCTGAAGCGGTTTTTCAGCTCGAGGGCGCCATCGCCCGGAATGAGGAGCGGATTGGCTTGGAACTTCGAAACGTGTGTGCCGGGTTTGGGTTTCGGCAGCAGGGTGTAAGAGCTGCTGGGATTGATGGAGCGGAACACGGTCTGACCGGCTTGGATGATCAAGGTAGGCATCTCGCCAGCCTTAATTTTTTTCGACGCGGCCGCGTATGCGGCAGCTAGGACGGCGGTCTGTTTCACAGTAGGCATGCGAAAGCCTCCAACAATGAATGATTTCCGCTTTGAATTCTTGGCCCACCCATACTTTACTCCTTATCACCTCACCATGCAAAACTTCGGTAGCGCGTCAATTTGATGCTGTAGCGGGTAGTGTCCTAATTTGAACGTAGCGCCGCCATCTTGGCGGCTCAATGCCGGCTGGAAGCCGGCGCTACACTTGAAATTAGATCACCACCCTGTAGCGGCGAGTTTATCCGTCGGCTGACGGACCAAATGGCGGCGTAAAGCCGCCTCGACATCGAATCGACCCACTACTAAAACTTCAGGCGGGCATCGCGTGACAAGACACCGCCAAAGTCCGAGGAGGGAATAACGCACAGAGCCGACGGCCAAACCCCCAGCGTGACACACTCCCCCACATCGGTTATCGGCAGTGCCTGGTGAGAATATGAATTAATTTGCTGACTTCGAAAATCGCCAATCACCCAATCACCCGATGAGCCGATGACCCGATTGGGGTGCTGTCCTAATTTCAGATGTAGCGCCGGCTTCCAGCCGGCATTGAGCCGCCAAGATGGCGGCGCTACGTTCAAATTAGGACAGTACCCCGATTGGGAAGAAGTTGCGCCGTGCATGACCGCGCCACTATAATCGTGCGTGGACACTTCTGAACCAGGACCACGTCGAAGAATGATTCGCCAGCGTCGAAAAGTGATTTACCTGTTGGGCTTCATGGGAAGCGGGAAGTCCACGGTGGGTAATTTGCTGGCCAGCGCGCTCGGTTGGCCTTTCATCGACCTCGACACGGTGATCGAAGCCGGGCAGGGTTTGAGCATTCGTGAGATTTTCGAAAACTCCGGCGAAGCCTTCTTTCGCCAAATTGAACGCGCCGCGCTGACGGAGGCTTCCAAAGCCGAGCCCGCAGTCATCGCCCTGGGCGGCGGCACGTTTGCCCAACCCCCCAACGTGGATTTGATCCGCGAGGCGGGGGGCACGACGGTTTGGCTCGACTGCCCGCCGGAGGTCCTGCGCGCGCGTTGCGAACGCATGGAGAACCGCCCACTCTTTCGCGATGAGCAGTCGTTCGCGCTGCTTTTTATGGAACGGTTATCCTATTACCGCCTGGCGGATTGTCGTATTTCGACGGAAGGGCGTAAACCGGAAGAAGTGGTTGAGCAAATCTTGAGCTTGCGGGTCTTCTGACCTGAAAGGAGCCTGCACTGGCCTCCCTAAAACGCTGTGCATTGCTGATGACCCTTGTCGTGTTACTGGCCGGCGTTCCGGCTGCGGGTCCTTTGGTAGGGCAAGCCCCCAGCGCCGCGCCTCCTGACCTGAACGATCACGGCACTTTTGAAATCTTTTCCGCCGGGCAAAGCTTGGGGACCGAAACCTTTGCGATTCGCGTCCGCTCGGACCAGATTGAGGCCCAGGGGAACGTTCACCTGCGAGTGGAAGAAAAAGGCAAGAGCATTGAGGTCCGAACCTCCTCGAACCTTTTGCTGGACCCTCAGCTCGATCCCCTCTCCTACACCTGGAACCAGAAAGGAGGGCAGTCTTCCCAACTCAGCATGGACTTTCGTACCCAACCGGTCCACACGCGCTACAAAACGGTAACCGGGCAAGACGATCGGCGAGACTTCAAGCTGGACAATGATGTCATCATCCTCGACGACAACATCATTCATCATTACCAACTGGCCGTCGCCCGCTACGATCAGGCGAAGGGCGGCACGCAAGCGTTTCGCGCCTTCATTCCGCAGGAAGCGCTGCCGGGAGTGATCACCTTGAATTCCGCGGGCTCCGGGCCGGTCACCGTCGAGGGAGAAAAACGAACGCTCCGGCGCTTCCTTCTCACCACCGAACTGGCTCAAATCACTCTTTGGGTTGACGATCAGGGCCATCTCCAGCTCGTGTCGGCGCCCGACGCCCAGTATCAGGCCATGCGAAAGAAGTGACCGCATAGACTATGGAGAACATTCTCATCACCGGCGGCGCCGGGTTCATCGGATCGCATCTGGCCGAGCGCCTGCTCGGGGAAGGCAAACGCCTCGCCCTCGTCGATAACCTGGATGATTACTATCCGGCAGAATTGAAGCGCGCTAATCTGGACGAGGTCAAGGCGAGCGGCGAGTTTCAATACTTCCCCACCGATATTCGCGACGGCGAAAAGCTTCGCGAGGTATTTGCCACCTTCCAGCCCGAGGCCGTCATTCATCTGGCGGCCCGCCCGGGAGTGCGCCTGTCGTTCGTGCAACCGGAGGCGTATACCTCCATCAATGTTCTGGGGACCACGCAGGTGCTGGAAATCAGCCGCCAATGCGGCGTGCAGCGAATCGTGTTTGCTTCCTCGAGCTCGGTCTATGGACAAACGAGCCGCGCGCCATTCCGGGAAGACGCCGCCATCTCGCATCCCCTATCCATCTACGCCGCCACCAAAGTGGCGGGCGAGGCGGTGGCCTTCACCTATTCGCACGCCTACCCCCTTTCGGTGGTCTGCTTGCGCCTCTTCACCGCTTATGGACCGCGCCAACGGCCCGACCTCGCGATCCGCAAATTTGCCGGCATGATAATGCAAGGGAAAGAGGTCCCGATCTTTGGCGACGGCAGTCTGGAGCGGGATTATACCTACATCGACGACATCGTAGACGGGATCCTGAGAGCCCTCGATGCTCCCGGAAAATTCGACGTTTTCAACATCGGAAACTCCCACCCCGTGCGTATTGACGAAATGGTGGACACCTTGGGACGCGCCCTGGGCAAAGCCGTCCGGCGGAAGTTTATCCCCACCCCTGCCGGCGAAATGGTCCTCACCCACGCCGACCTCACCAAAGCCAGCCAGGTGCTCGGCTACTCACCAAAAGTCAGCTTCGAAGAAGGGATTCGCAGATTTGCCGAGTGGATGAAATCCCGAGGTTAGCGGGAAAGGTAGCGGCGGCTTGCGAACCCGCCCTGGCAGTCAAAAATCTCCCCACGACCAGGAATTTCAGGATCCATTCCTGCGAAACACATAAAGCCCATGTTGAGCGGAAATTGACGCGAAGGAAGGGAAAATTAGAAGGGCCCTTAAGACAAACGAACGGCATCCGGACTGAAACCGGATGCCGCTCGCCGCTCGAACTTAACTCGCCACCCTCTGGCCACCCATCAACTGACTATGGCACTGGTAGTCCAGGGTTGTAGGTCGGGCATTGGGAGCCACCATACATGGTATTAACGCTCGCGGTGTTGCCTTGACGGAGTAGGTCGTTCGCGCAAGCCGCCAGGAAACCCGCATATGTCGCTGCCGCATCTGCCGCGGCTGCCGTCGAAATCGCGGTGTCGGCAGCAGAGGTTGCAGCGATGGCAGCAGTGGTTGCCGCGTTGGCAGCGCTGATGGCTTGGTTCGCCGCCGAATTCGCATCGCCGGCGCGGCTCATGGCTACGCCCGCCATAATCGCGCCCGCGCCCGCGACGCCCAGTGTCACAACTTCCAGAGCAGTGCTGCCGCCACCCCAGCCCGCACCGCCACCCTTACTTTGGGCAGTCTTGGGGGAGATGACGATCGTCTGTCCCTTGGCGACATTCTTCGTCGCACCACGATCCTCCACTTGCAGCGCGCCTTCCTTGGCAGTAATGACCACGGAGCCATTCAGCATGGCCACCTCACCAAGGGTCTTAAAGCCCGCCGCAGGAGTGATGGAAATCTCGCCCGCCTTCACCCGCACGGGAGTGCCATCGTTGGGATGGAGCATGGAAACATCGCCTTGGCTGAGCAAGACAGTAACTTCCGTTGACTCCTTCAAGAAGGAGGCAACTGTGTCGCGTCCGAAAATCACCCGGCTGCTGTTGCCAACAGCTATTACGGCGACGCCGTCTCTTACCTGGAGGCTGTCTCCGCTAAAAATCGTTGTGTTAGGCAAAAGCGACTGGCCTCCCACTGTTGCGTTCATGCTGCCAGCCACCGAACCAATCACCGCGGAGCCGGCCAGCGCAGGTACCGTTGCGACCGCCCCCATCAAGAGCGCAAAGAGAGTGATGCGAAACACTGTAGTCTTCATCGTCATCGGGAAAAACTCCTTTTTGGGTTGCGGAGGCCAAGTACACGCTCCCAACCCACGGTGCAGTTTTGTTCAGCCCAATACGCTTCGCTGGATAAACTATAATCTCCGAACTTTCTTGTCAAGGGTTTTTTTAGAAGACCCTAACTTTTTTGGCAATGGCCCGCATTGCATTCCGGGCCAGCCCCGCGCCCACCTGTCAGCCTAAGCCATTATAGCTCAAATTGTTACAAGAGGATTACCAAAAGGTTATTCTTTGTAGGAAGGAAGATTGGGTCGCCCTAAGAAAGTTATCGTTACTATTAAATTAGTCTGCGGGTACTTTGGCCCCAGGTTACCATTTCAACAAGATGGCACAAGCGTCTGACCGGTATAACCAATTTGAGACCGCCGGGGCCCGGCTCTTTTTTCTTGGGGGGGGCGGCGCCGAGCCCCAGCGTCTCAATAGGCATTGTGTCATCAACAAGGGAAGAATTGCTTCGAACTTGTCCTTGCGCCCGTTATCTCGTGATGCCACGGCCGCTCGCCGTTGATGTTTCGCGTGCGACCGTAAATCAGACTTAATGTAACCTCAAACCGCCAACCCCACCGAATCACAAGAGCGCCCACGGTTTACGATACTCTTTGGTCAGCAGCTTGTTCGCTGCCGCGTCATCGGGAAATTGCTCGCGTTCAGCGTCCCAAGTGAGTTTGCGTCCGAGCTTATAAGAGATGACTGCCAGCAGGCCCAAACTCGTCGAACGATGCATAGTTGCCACGTCGGAGTGCGTTTTCTGCCGCGACCGCACGCAGTCGAGGAAGTTGAGGACGTGGGGATAGTGCTGCGGAGAGCCTTCACCGTGAATCACATTGGGATTGGGGAGGCGGTCCACTCCCACGCGGATGGGCTCTGGCCACAGGGTGTAGCCGCTACGATCCACGAACAGGGTGCCATCTGTGCCGCAAAATTGAATCCCGTAGTCGTGCCCATCCGGCCCGTGTCCGTTGGTGACGCGATTCGAGAACCGCACAATGAACTCTTTCCCGCTGATCGGCGAGGCAGGATATTCGTACACCACTTCCAAAGTGTCGGGAGTTTCGCGGCAATCTTCCAGCACGAATTTCCCGCCCGTGGACTGGATAGTGCGCGGAGCTTCCACTCCCATGGCCCAGTTCACGATATCGAGCAGGTGTGTTCCCCAATCCGTCAGGATGCCGCCGGAATAATCCCAAAACCAACGGAAGGTGTTGAGGGTGCGCACACGGTTGTAAGGCCGCACTGGCGCGGGCCCCAACCAAAGGTCGTAATCAAACCAGGGCGGAGCTTGCGTGTCGGGCGGGCATTCCAAACCCTCGGGATATTGGTTGCCGTGAATCCAGGTCTCCGCCAGTGTCACCTTGCCGATCTTGCCGCTGCGCACCAGTTCCACGGCTTTCACAAAATGCTCGCCCGAGCGCTGTTGCGTTCCCACCTGCACCACGCGATTGTGGCGCGCCGCTGCTTCCACCATATGGCGGCCCTCCAGCAAGGTGTGCGAAAGGGGTTTCTCCACGTAAACGTCTTTGCCCGCCTGGCAGGCCATTATCATGGGGATGGCGTGCCAGTGGTCGGGAGTAGCGACGATCACCGCGTCGATGTCTTTGCGATCGAGAACCTCGCGAAAATCGTTGTATCCCTTGGCCGCTCCGTTGGTCATCATGATGCCCGTATCCCGGTTCGGCACGTAGGGATCGGCGACCGCAACGCAATTCACTTGGCCCGTACGCAGCATATCGCGCAGGTCTCCCTGCCCCATCCCTCCTGACCCAATCAGCCCCACGCTGATGCGATCGTTCGCGCCCATCACATTGCGGACCATCGGCCCGGCCGACATTGCCAGGCTGGCGACGCCGAGCGCCGCTGATTTGTTAAAGTCTCGCCGACTGATTTTAGAACTTTCCATGAGCACCTCCTGCCATGAAGGCGGTCGGAATTTGGTGAACCGCAAAGCAGGATCGTTAGGCGGGTGAAAGCGTGCAACCCATGCGCCGAGCGAGCCGCTTGCGGCACCGTGGACTTGCGCGCGCACTATACCACAAACTGGTATTCACAGGGATGGACAGGACAGACAGGATAAAAAGGCGGAATAAGAAATCCTGAATGTCCTGTCTATCCGTGTTTGCAATCCTTTCTTGTGGTCAAGTGCGTGTATTCCAGTTTGGGATTGCCGCACTTGATGAGCAAGCCGAATTCGGTCCTGGTGGCCTTCAGATAACCAATCTCGGTCTTGGTGATCGCCTCATGCTTCCATTCCCTATCCTGTCCATCCTGTTTATCCATGCTCAATCACACAAGGGGCTTTACTCCCGCGCCGCAAAAGGCCAAAATGGGAAATCCATGAAATCCTGGCTTGATTCCCTTCCCTCCCCCAGTCCAACCGCGCGCCGCCTTCTGGTGGTAATCGCGGTGGCGGCGCTATTATGCATCTATGCGCTGGAGGTCACTCTCTCCTCCCGAGATCTTTCCGTTACTTGGGACGAGCCCTGTCACATCCTGTCCGGTTATCGCTATTGGCAGGCGGGTGATTACGGCCTCAATCCCGAGCACCCACCGCTGGCAAAACTGGTGGGTGCGTTTCCGCTTCTGTTCATGCACCTAAAAGTCCCCTCGGTCGGGCGCGACGATTCCAAACCCACCGTCGTCATGCAAGGCCGGGCGCTGGTCTACGGGAATGACGCTGATGCCCTCCTGCTCCGGGCGCGTCTGGCCGAAGCCGCTGTGGGATTGCTCCTCGTGCTGCTCCTGTTTGAGGCCGGGTATCGGATGTTCGGCGCAGGGGTTGCCTGGATCGCCGTTGTGCTCGCGGTCTTCGAGCCGAACCTGCTGGCGCATTCAACCTTGGTCACCACCGACTTTGCTTTCACCTGTTTCTATTTGGCGGCTGTTTACGCCCTCTGGCGCCTGGCGGAGAGGCCCACCCTCCTGCGCCTGGCCGGGTGTGGGGTGATGAGCGGATTGGCGCTAGCCTCCAAGCATTCCGCCATCCTCTTGCCGCCCACTCTGGCACTGCTGGCCGCCGTGGAGATCGCTTGCCAGGTCAAAGGCGTTGCGCAGGACGGATCCGCGCCCCGGCAAGTTCTCGGGCGGGAGATTCGCATCTGGGTCGGCCGGCTGATCGTCATTTATGGGCTTGCCCTTCTGGTCCTGTGGGCCTTCTACGGGTTTCGCTATCAAGCTCGTCCTGACGGCATGCCGCTTTGGCAAAGCGTCGCCACCTACACCGAGGTATTGAAGGGACATTTCGAACCCTGGTTGGTAAACACCGCTGCGCGATTCAAGCTGCTGCCTGAGTCCTATCTGTTCGGCCTCACCGATGTCCTATTTGTCACCCAGGGCCCGCGGTTGTCTTTTCTCCTCGGCCGTCTTTACCCGCACGCACTGTGGTATTATTTCCCTGTCGCCTTCGTGATCAAATCCACCCTCGGATTCCTGGCGCTTTTGATTCTGGGAGTGGCCGCGGTCAAAAGCTGGTCCGGGGAATGCCACCGCAAGGCAGCCTACATCCTGATTCCGCCCGCGTTTTTCATGGGCGTCGCCTTGACGGCGGGCACCAACATGGGCATCCGGCATGTCCTGCCGATTTACCCTTTTCTGATCCTGGCCGCCGCCGCAGGAGCTTGGGCGCTGGCCCGGCGGCATCCGGCCTGGGCCATCGTGGTTGCGGCGCTGGTGGCATTTCACCTTGCCTCCTCCCTCCATACGCTTCCCGACTACCTCGCTTACTCCAACGAAATGTTCGGGGGAACGTCCGAGACGTATCGTAACCTTTCTGATTCTAATGTCGATTGGGGACAGGGGGTGCGCGAGGCCGGGCAGTATCTTGAGCGCCGCAACATCAAAGATTGCTGGCTCGCCTACTTCGGCACCGCTGACCCCGCCTACTACCATCTTCCCTGTAAGTTGCTGCCCGATCCCTTCCTGCGGTGGTGGCATGATCCCATACAAGTCCCACCGGAGAATTACCACGGCGTCGTCCTGATTAGCGGGACGGAAATCGCCGCTCCGTACTGGGGCGCGGATCCACTAAACCCTTACAGCAGGTTTCTCCATGCTAAACCGGTGGCCAATATTGGGGGCTCGGTTCTGGTTTACGAGGGAGATGTCGATTTGCGCCAGGCTTCGGCCATCGGCCACATGTACAAAGCCTGGGATTTTATTGCCGCCAAGAACCAGGAAGCGGCCATCCAGGAAGCGCTGAAGGCGGGCGATCTTGCCCCGGACCATCCCGGCCCGCCCTTCATTCTCGGATACATCCTGGCTCAGGCCAAGCGAACGGAAGCTGCTCGAATCCAGTTCGAAACGTCGCTCAAGCTCGCCGAGGCCGCCCACCCCGAGTATCAGCAATTGTGGGTGATGGCGGCGAAAGCCCAGCTTGCAGTTTTGCCCTGACCTGGCTCTCTTCCAGGTGGGACGAGGTCCGCCCTCGCTGGCCCGCGCGCGACGACCGGAGCGCCAAAAGTTTGCCTCCGTCCTGCGCGCTGCGCCATGCCAGCCTCGCCAAGGAGGTTTCGCCATGTTGCCTTCGCTTCGATTAGTCTCTCAAACTCTCCGCGGGTTCGGTTTGATGGCCATCGCCGGGATTGTCCTGGTGAGCTGCGGGCCCAAGACGGAGAAATCTGCCGGCCCCATCAGCGATCACGACTTGATGGTTATGGCCCGCGGTAACGACATTAAAATTACCGAGCAATTGTTCAATCGCGCGAAGGACGCATTCAAAAGCGGCCAATGGGACAGGGCGCTGGAACTGACCGAAGGGCTGGCAACAGCTCCGACGGCGCGCGTCGGGCACACCCATTTCCGAGTGCGCTCGCGAACGCTGCGCACCGTGATTTACGCGGGCCAACTTAAAGGCAGAATGGAATTGGCCGAGGCTTACGGCCAAGGGGCTGACAAGGCGAAGAACCCGCAGTTCAAGGCTGAGTACCGGCGCTTGCAGAACGACCATCTCCAGGCCGCCGCCCATGCCGCGCTGAATCTGGCCGAAACCGCGCGCCAACTCGCTCCCGATGGCGTGATCTCCAAAACGGTACCTTTGGAGACCAGCATTCCACCTACCGAAGGCCCCGTTGAAATAGCAGCCTTAGAGCGTGTCAAAGAGGGTGGTTGGCTCGAACCCGACCAGCAGGAAAGCGCCGCCGCGGATTCCCTTCGCAAAGGCATGGACGACGCCCTCGCGGAAGTGGTTTCAGGCGACCTGGCGAAGGCTCGCACCGTTTTCGCCGACGGTCCCGCGAATCTCGAGGGAGCGGCTTTCGCCATTTTCCTAGCCCAGGAACTTGCCGATGGCGCCATCGTCTTCGACCGCCACCACCGTCCCGACTCCCTGAAAATGAAAACGCTTTGCGACCAAGGCCAGGAAACCCTGAAAGCTGCCCTGGCTCGCTTGCAAGACAACCCCGACAAGGATAAGGAAAAGGAAGTCAAGAAGCTTCAGGACAGGTTCAAAACCCTACTCAAGAAGGGCTAGTGTTGCGTTAGGAAAATGCGTTTACCTGTAGCGCCGCCCTTTAGGGCGGCACATGCCGGGCTAAAGCCCGGCGCTACAACAGATTACTGCATGTCGCATAAGTAATCCTATTTGCCGAACGCAACACGGCTAGCCCCCCCTGAAGGGGAACAAGAATTTAAATCCGAACGGCGCGAAAGGGCTTTTTGGGCCAGCCGCGATTCGAGCGAGTACCTGGATTGGACAAAGGCGCAACGCGCTCTGCTGCCCAATCTGAAACCTTCGACCCGAACGATTTCACTACGCTTGCCCGAAGCTCTCATCGCCCGGCTCAAAGTCCTGGCGAACCAGCGCGATGTTCCCTATCCATCACTGCTCTAAGTTTGGTAGTGTCTCGGTTTGATGATGTAGAGGCGGCTTTACGCCGCCACTTGGCGATGTAAAATCGCCGCTACAAAATCAAACTGAGACACTACCCAAGGTTTTGCTGGCCGAGCGGCTGAAACAAGAGGAAGCGAAACCATTGCGGATCCAAGGGCTGGCAGCCTTTTGGGTGGGCCTGCGGTCCGGAATCGACCGTATTTGAATTCTGCACCATCTGAGCGAGAGGGGAGAGGGTCGATTTTGCGCAAGCGTTTGACATTAACCCCCTCGACTATTATCATCGAAGCAAGATATCCACAGACGGCGTTCGAGCGCAGTGCAGGACGTGAAGCGCGATGGGCGACGATGAGGGTCAAAAGGCGCCCGACTCCCAGAGAATAGGCCACGAGTGTGCGGCTGGAGAAGAGCTCCGAACTGCTTCCGCTTGTGGCGCACCACCGCTAATTACTCACTTCGGGGCGTTCGAGATACTGGAAAAACTGGGCGAGGGAGGAATGGGCATGGTGTACAAGGCGCGGGACACGCGCCTTGACCGCACGGTGGCGCTCAAACTCGTGGCGCGCACGCAAACCGGAAAATCACAAGCGCAGGCCCGCTTGCTGAGGGAAGCGCGTGTGGCCGCGCGGCTTGACCACCCTAATATTTGCATCATCTATTCGGTCGAGCAAACGGCTGACTCTTACTGCGTCGCCATGCAGTTCGTGCCGGGAAAAACCTTGCAGCAGTTGATTTCTCAGGGGCCCCTCACGCTCGATCAGTTTCTTGCCATCATCCCCCAGATTGCCTCGGGTCTTGAGGCAGCTCACCACTGCAACGTTGTGCATCGAGATATCAAGACCTCGAACATCATGGTGACGGACTCAGGGCAGGTTAAGATCCTGGATTTCGGGCTCTCGCACCTCATGTCGGGCGCCAGTGCCTCCCACTTGCTGACTGCCGCGGGGGTGCTGTCTGGGACGCTTGCTTACATGGCGCCCGAACAGTTGCGTGGCGAACGGGGAGACCCGTTGAGCGACCTATTCTCGTTGGGCGTGGTCATGTTCGAAACGATTACCGGCAAACTCCCCTTTGCCAGGCCAACGCCCACCGAAATCGTGATCGCCATTCTCAGCGAAGAGCCGGAGCGCATCGAGGTCTTGCGTCCGCAAGTTCCCGATGCCATCGTGAAAATCATCTCGAAAGCTTTGTCGAAGGACCGCGAGAGGCGTTATCAATCCGCCGCCGAATTGCTCGACGATTTCACCAAGCTCTTCCCAGCCTCTCCCATCGGATGGGGGCGAACACGATTACCGGCGCCGCCCACAAACAGTTCGCTACTCTCGCGGCGGAGTGCCTTGCTGGCGAGTCTCGGGGTCGTAAGTCTCTTCGGCGGGGCTTTATGGTGGCGGGCACATTGGCAGGGCAGCGAGCGCATACGACCGGGGCCACCTGTGGCCAGTAGCCAGTCGCCAGCTTCGCTTGTGGGGGCCGGCAGCATGAACTCGAAAGTTGCGGCGCAGCCTTCGCTTGCCGTCCTGCCATTTTCCAACCTCAGCAAAGACCCCAAATTTGCCAACCTCGAAACGGGAGTCGAAGATGCCCTGACCCAGTCCATGGTGGAGTCGGGGCGTTTCCGCACCGTGGAACGCTCACAATTAGACCGCGTGATGAATGAGCTGAATCTGAATCGAGGCGAATATGTGGATCCGGCAACCGCGCAGAAAATCGGGCGATTGATCGGTGCACAGTATCTCGTCGTAGGAAGTCTTCAGGTCTGGCAAGGGCAGATTCGCCTCAACGCTCGCCTGATTCGGGTTGAAACCGGTGAGGTGGTTGGAGCGGAAAAAGTAATGGGTCCTGTCGCGGAAACGTTGAAACTTCCAGACCAGCTTGCGCTTAAATTCCTCCATGCGCTGCCCCAGGAATTAACAGGAGCAAAACCATGAAAACACTGCGTCACTTGCTTAGCCTGGCGATTTGCTTACTGATGTCCTGTGCCGCGTTCGCCGCTTCGCGACCGAAGACTTTGGCTGTGGTCGATTTCCAGAACGCCTCAGGCGACCGGTCGCTCGATTCTATAGGCCTCGGCATCATGGAAGAAATCTCGACTGACCTGGCGGACGTCCGCGGAGTCACTCTGATCGAGCGGCGCGAACTCAATGAGGTACTCAAGGAATTGAAGTTCGATCGCTCCCAGTACGTGGATCCCTCCGCCGCCCAGAAAATCGGAAAGGTACTGGGGGCTGATTACATGGTAGTGGGCGGATACCTAAAGTTTCAGGACGACATTCGCCTCACCGCCCGGTTGGTGGAGGTTGGGACGGCAAAGGTTGTGCTGCCCGCCAAAGCGGAAGGGAAATACGCGAATCTGATGGGCCTTCAGGACCAGTTGGCGGAGAGCTTGCGAAAAGGGATTGCCGGCGGCTTCGCCGAGGAGGAAAGCAGTCCCGTTGCCCCTTCCACAACCAACCTCGAAGCCTTCCAGGATTTTTCAGATGGACTCAAGTTTTACCGCGACGAGTTGTTTGCCGATGCCGCAGCAAAATTCGATGCAGCGGTAAAACTAGACCCCCGATATAGCCGCGCCCACTTCTACAGAGGACTGGCCTTGGAAAAACAGTATCACTGGGAAGAAGCCATGCAGTCTTTTAAGAGTGCCCTCCTCGGGGCAGAAGGAACCAACCGTCAGATGTGGTCGTGGGAGGTGCCGTATCAAAAGCCCGGCTCCCAGCGCGCGGTAGGAGCGATAAACTTTCGCCCAGCAAGAGAGGAGAGAGACCTCAAGGAGAAGGCGGGAGAGAACATAGGAGATATGGCCAGCTTTAGTGAAGACGCGCGGAGATTTTACTTCGCGGAGCAAGTTGGGAAGACCACTACCCTGTATTTCGTAGATCCCTTCATGCGCACCTTCAAGCAAATTTCTCTGCCTGACCCCGACGTCGCGTACGGCTCGGTGGGTACCGACGAGCAATCCAATACTGCCATGTTCACAGCCTTTCTTCAGGGCGTCGATTGGTCGTCGCAGACCATGAAGCGGTACGCAGTGGACCCTGATGAGGGAGTTCTGCGCTGGAACAACACGTACAAGGTCAACGGGGGCTGGATCGGATGGTCCATGACAGACAGCAGCGTCTACACCTACTCCTCTGGGGGGGACTTTCTGGCACAGGATTGGACCACGGGCCGAGCGCGCTGGAAGAAGGCGCTGAGGACAACCCGATTTGGCGCGTGGGTCGTTCCTGATTTTGGCGATGTTGTGGCGGCTTGCACTCCGAAACCAGGGGGATGGCACTACTTCCGCGGAAGCGACGGCAGTGAGTTGTGGACTCTCAGCGGAAACTGCGATGATTTGGACTGGCAGGATCACGGGGCAAGCTTATTGATTCTCGATGCCAAGGCGGGGCTGGTGACAGCTTATCGTTCTACCAGTGGACAAAAATTATTTGAGATCGCTGTGCCGCTGCAAAAAGTAACAATGGACAACGGAAGCGAGCATACGGTCTATTTCCTCAGAGGGGATACTCTATACGTTGCAGGAAAAGACAAAACATTATACGCGCTGGCAGTAGACGAAAAGACGCACGCCGCTAATCGCGTGCTGTGGAAAGCGCCTGTTGACGTACGCCGAGGCATACAGGCACCGAGGGGCCATATCACGACAGTAACCAAGAGCGGTTATCTCGTCGTGATTAATCCGACATCTGGGAAAATTGAGCACCAAGTCAAAGTGGGCGACGAGATTCTCTACCTTATCTACGAACGAGGTGACCTTGAAATAAATCAGGTAGGAGATTCCCGCCGGATTTTCGCAATTGACCTCAAAAAAGGTGAGAAAATATGGGAGTCCAACGTATGGCAGGATAACACCCGTGCAGTGTATATGGAGGGCATGCTCCTATTCCAGAGCGGCAAAAGAGAAATCACGGCACTGGACGCAAATACTGGAGGCGTCGTCTGGCGTCACTCAGGGGACAAGTCCCCGATCGCCATTCCGGGAAAGAATTCGGTTCTTGTCGCCGATATAACAGGCGTTAAGGAGTACGCTTCTCCCAAGGTGGACCCCGGGACATCTCTCGCAGAAGCGGAAGTTGTGACCGAACTCTCTCGGTGTCTGTTGCAATTGAATCGTCCGGACGAGGCGCTCGCTCAGGCGCAGCGCGTCGTGCGAGAACTCGATCCCGATTACGCCGAGGCCCATCTGGCGCTGGCGAGGATTTACGGGCAGCGGGATGACCGTCAAGCCCGGCGACGTGAGTTGCTGGCATATTATTCGCTGGTCGATCCGAAAACCTCGCTGGCACAGCTCGTGCTCTCCGACCTCAAGAAGAACTTCGGCCTGGCGTGGCAGGCGGACGCTGAACAGGCAGACAGGGTGGACTCTGATCTTGCTGGAAGATCTCTGGTCTTATCCGGCTATAGCGGGCTGAATTCCGCGCTCGATCCTGAAAGCGGCGCATTCCTCTGGCACGAGAAAAGTGACCCCACCACATGGAGTGATTGGCATTCGCCTCAACAAGTATTTGTGGTCACACGACCTCCAGAGCAGAAGACTCTTCAATTGTGGCATGTAGACCCGGCGAGCGGCGAAAAGAAGATGCTCTCGAGCCTCGACGTGCAAGAGATCCCGTCAATGGTTAATTACGCAGCGGGCAAACGGGACATCCTCGTGTGGGTCAGTGAGCGCAACCCATCAAATGAGGGGCAACGATGGAGGCTCTACTCTTTCGACCTGGCCTCAGGAAAGTTGCTCTGGAAGACGCAGTATGACGGAAAACCAGAGGAGTTCTTTTTTCAAGCCGTTCCTGGTGAAAGCCAGGTGGTTTATGCCGCCGGAAATACACTTAACGCTGTCGCCGCGGACTCGGGCAAGGTGCTATCCCAACAAACTCTTCCGTCCCAGATCACTGGGCTTGCGCAACGGCCTGGCCACCCCTCCGAGGTTTACTTCACTTACGGCGGCCTTCAGATAGCAGTTTTCGATGCATCGACCAGCAAAGTGACGACCACCGCCGGGCTGCCTGAAGGCCAATACATCCGGCCACTGTCTCAGGACTTCCTTCATGGCTCAGCATTCTATTTCTATGCGCCCCATGAAATCGTGGCCATGGATCTTGGGGCAAACACACGTCAACAAGACCGCATCCTCTGGCGATTCCCCCTGGCGGAAGCTCAGCGGGTAGAGAAAATTAAGGTTATCGGCGATTATTTATATTGCCTCCGCGATGACGATACCCTGCTGCGGCTCGAGCCGGAAACGGGAAAGCTTCTTTCTGAGAATCCCGTACTTTGGGATCTCGCAGACTTTACGGTCAATGGAGACGTTCTATACGGGTTGGGCTCTGATAGCCGAGTCTACGCCATGAAACTCGCCCCCCTTGCCGGGCTGCGATGAAGATCATTACTCGGCGCTCTGCTTTGGGGTCCGCCCCTGAAACCGCACGGCGCGCTTTCTGCGCCGCATACGGCTGAGCGAAGCTCAAGACATTCTCAGACCCAAAGGGTTTTGATGGCGGTCCCCACGCGCTCGAAGTCCTTGTCACTCGTGACTAAAGTTGCCTTCCGGGCTTGGGCGAGGGCGGCGGCGAGGCAGTCAGCGTAAGGAAGATTGTGCTGAGCTTTGAGGCTTGCGGCCAACTTGGCCAGTCCCATGTCCGCGGGCCGGAGTCCGAAGTCCGAGGTCCAAGATCGCATCGTTGGCATTCAGGCGATCTCGTACTGCTTGGCGGCAGCCGGCTTCAATCCTCCCGCCAGACCACATAAGCGGCGAAGACCATCAAGGTGAGAAAGGCGGCGGCGCTGGCGGCCAGCAGAAAGGCTGGAGTTTGGCCAGGCCAAGCCTGCGCGAGCCGATGGAGCCAGACACTGCTGGAAGAATAATCCGGCATCGCCGCGAAGTGAGGTAGGGCCGCCGGACTCTGCGCCCGGTGAAGCCAGCCCGCCAGGCGTGGCCACTGCCACACGCCCAGCCCCAGCGTCGCCAGCGCTCCGAGCGCATAAGCGGCGCGCTCGACCAACACCATGGGCTCGGCGGCGCGCTGCTCGGCCGCGCGGCGCGCCGCGCGCTGGGCTTTCCACCAAACGAGTCCGGCCGAGGGTAGGCCCGCACCCGGTTGCTGAAGTTCGGCCCGCGCCAGCTCCACTTCTCGCTGAAACTCCTGTGCGGCAAACGCCACCTCTGCACACACCGCACATATCGCCGCATGCTGCCGGATCTCCTCGCCCCATACGGTGGCCCATCGGCCGGACCGTAACGCGTCCACCACCTCTTGTTCCCGATCACACTGTGGAAGCTTCATGTGCTCGCTCATCTTTCATCAACGATCGCCCGACGAGGCCGACGGAGCAGTTTCAGCAACTTTTGCCGTGCCCGAAACAGCAGTAAGCGGACGCTCCCCGCTCTTAAGCCCAACACTTCCGCGATCTCCTTGTGGCTCGCGCCCTCCGCGTAGGCGAGCCACAGGAGCTCGCGCTCCCGCGGTTTCAGGCCTCCCAGGGCGCGTCCCAGGTCCGATCGTTGCTGCACATGCTCGGCGGTGCGATCGTCCGCGGGTATCTGCTCGAGATCGGCGGCCTCCCCTTGTTCTTGGCGCGGCCGGCGGCGCCAGTGGTCGCGCGCCAGATTGGTCGCAATGCGGAACAGGTAAGCCTTTTGATAGGCCGCATCCTCCGATTTCAGGGTGGCCCGCAGGAAGCGGTAGTAGCTTTCCTGAACAAGATCGTCGGCGAGCGTCGCACGGCCCAGGATTCGGGAGAGATAGGACCATAGGGGGCGCGCCGTGCTCTCGTAGAAAACCCGGAAGGTCTGCTCGTCCATGTGGAAAGCTTGCTCGGCTGCCTCCGCTCCGACCTTCGAACTCTCCAACTCCGCCACGGTGGTTTCCCGGATGAACATACTTAGATTCTGCCACCAAACAGGGGCGCAGGACAGGGTTTATGCACAGCGACATGAATTGTAGCGTCGATCTCCGATCGACGACGGCGGTCGGAGACCGCCGCGACAGCCCATGCGCAAACACTCATGTGGCCCGTGGCCCGCCGCGCCTTCAATGCTTCAGCGTTAAGTCACTTCCCTGCCCCGCCCCGCCGATTAACCCGAGGTGCATGGAGAGCCCATAGGAAACCAAGGCCGAAAGAATGAAGCCGGTGCCCAGGGTCACGCCCAAGGTTCCAAACACCAGCAGGGGGGGCACGTCGCTCTCGGCCATATGGCCACGGAGCAGGAGCAGGCCGAGACCCACCAGGAGCAGGACCAAGCCGGCTTGCAGCGACCAGAGAATCCGGCCAAGGGGATTGGGCAGGCCGTGCGAAGTCGCGTCCGGCACGGGTGGAGTCCACTCCAGCAGCCGACGGCCGGCATCGGATTGCATGTAAGCGCTCAAATCCGCGCCGGAACCAAACTTCTCAATCAGCTTGGTGTGGACCTCCTCGTGCACCTTGAAGCTGCGGTTCCAGCGGCGACTCTCCAACAAGGTGCGGAGTACCCAGAGGACCGCCAGCAGGCAGCAGACGAACACCGAGAAAGGAATAAGATAGCCCAGAAGCATATCGAAGTCCGACCGGCGAGACTCGTTCCTCCATCTTAGCGGACTGATTATCGGACTGATGAAGGCGCGCGGATCGGCTTTCACTAGCGGGTGGTTTTCCAGGAAAGCTTGCAGCTCCGGATGTGCGCGCAGGTAGTTCGCATTGCTCATCTCGGCCGGATCGCCGACCACGTCGTTCGCGATCTCCGGATGCGCGTCCAGGAAACGGTCCAAAGCGCCGCGCTGCACGTCGACACTGGAGATGTCTTGGCCCGACGGGCTGGCGGCGCTGGCGACTGCCGGGGGCTTCTGAGCATAGGCCGGTGCGAGCCCTGCCCCCACCGCACCCCAAAATGCCCCTGCCAAAACCACTGCCCAAAGGGCGCTGCTCCGTTTTGCAATTGTTTTCATTTCTGTCCCTCCCTCTCGATTCCTCCGGCCCTCGAACCCGCAGCGGCCCGGATGTTTTAACCTTCGCGAGTTGTCTTCACCGGGTATAACGCTCGGGGAGGGATTTGGTTAACAACGTTAGTCCGGATTTCTCACCACGCAGGGACACACTTCAGGGACTGCCGGAAGGGCGGGGATTACTGCGGTTCAGTCTCAGCGCGAACGGGCGGTTTGGTGGCGACCATCATCAGGAAGCCGATGGCCGCGGCGACCAGCATGGTGAACATAGTGCGGTCAATCGGGTAGTTGGCCAGCGCACCGGCCAGCGAGCCTCCCACCGTGCTTCCGAGGAACTGCGCGGTGTTGTAAAAGCCCAGGGACGTTCCATAGGACGTTCCCGGCGAGGCTTTACTGACCAGGCTGGGAAGAATCGGCTCCAGTCCTGTGAAGCCGATATAGAAAAGTGTTCCCGCCAAAAATACCGGCAACAAACGCTTGGGGTCCTCGCCCAGCGCGGCGGGGGCGAAGAGCAGCAAGAAACTGGGAATGAACAGCAAGTAGGCGAGGGCGGCGAGCGGGCGCGCCCAGCCCTTATCCGCGCCTTGCGAAAAACCAAACATGGTGACGCCGCTGATCACCATCATGGGCAGCAGCAGCATGTAATATTGAGTCATTTTCAGGTGGTGCTGGCCGGTGACGATCAGAGGAAAATGGAAGAAGAACGTGGTCATGAAGAAGTTGATCAGGAACCCGCCCGCAGCGTACGCGACGAGGGGCGGGTGGGCGAAGACTTGCGCCATGGGCGCGGGAGCCTCTCGCTGAGGGACCTCGTCTTTCAGATAGCGCACCAGCAGAAAATCCGTACCCAGGCCCAGGAACCCCGTCATCCAGAACAGGGATGCCGTGCCAAACCATCCCGCCAGGATGGGCCCGCCGATAATTCCCACCGCAAACGATACGCCGATGGGGATGCCTAGCACTGCCATGGCGGTGGAGCGCCGCTCGGGCTCAATGTAATCGGCCACGGTGGCAAAGGCCACGGAGATAATCGCTCCCCCGCCTTGGACCAGCCGCCCCAAAATCAGTTCCCAAATTTGCCAGGAGGAAGGAAACAGATGAGGCAAGGCGCAGAGGAACGATCCCACGCTAAACAGCGTCATGCCCAGCACCAGCACTTTGCGGCGGCCGATGCGGTCCGACAGTCTGCCGAGGGGAATTTGCAGAATCGCCATGGTCAGCGCGTAGGCGCCGAAGGCGAAGCCGACCAAGAATTTCGAAGAGGTGAATTGGAGCCCGTAAAGGGTGAAGACCGGCAGGACCAAAAATAAGCCCAGCATGCGCAATCCCACCATGCTGGCGAGCGCCAACAGCACCTTCTTTTGCGTCGAGGTGAAGGAAAAGCGTTGGCGAAGAGTGTTGGTTGACATTCGTATGGAAAGGGTAAAGTTTAAAGTGTAAGGTGTAAAGGGTGAAAGCGCGGTCTTCGAATTTTACCCCTTAAACTTTACACTTTATCCTTTACCCTTTATCATTTACCCCTTAAACTTTACACTTTACTTATATTTCCACAAACTCCGCTTGCACATGCTTGGGCAGCAAACCTTTTTCGTACCCGCGGTCGAGCAGTGTCTGCACCGCCTGGCGGCCGCGCTCACCGTAATCAAGCGTCCATTCGTTCACATACATGGCGACGAAGCGGTCGGCGGTAGGAGGATCGAGACCGCGCCCGAATTGCAAGGCGTAGTTCAGGGCCTCCTCGCGATGGTCGAGCGCGTACTGGATGCTGGCCTTCAGCAATTTCGCCACGGTGCGCACCGTGCGGCGGTCGAGCGAGCGCAGGATGAGGTTGCCACCCAGGGGCAGGGGCAGCGCGGTTTCCTGATGCCACCATTCACCCAAATCCACAATCTTTTTCAAGCCCGACTCGGCGTAGGTCAACTGCCCTTCGTGAATCACCACGCCGGCGTCTGCCCCACCCCGGCTCACCGTTTCAAGAATCTGGTCGAAGGGGGTGAAGACGGGCTCAAATTCGCGTTCGTAGAGTTGCAGCACCAGGTAACCGGTGGTCATTTTACCCGGGACGGCAATGCGCTTGCTGCGCAGGCCTTTCGCACCGAGGTTGGCACGCGCCACCACGATGGGTCCGTAGCGCTCGCCGAAACTCGCCCCCGACGGCAGCAGGATGTAACGGTCCGCCAGATAAGCGTAGGCATGAAACGATGCGGCGGTGACGTCGTAAACCCCCTGCAACGCCTTCTGATTCAACGACTCGATATCCTCGAGAACGTGCTTGAGTGCCAGGTTATGGGTCGGCAGCTTCTTGGTGGCCAGCGCGTAGAACATAAAAGCATCGTCGGAGTCCGGGCTGTGCGCCAGCTTCAGTTCCATCCCGCGCGGCTTGAGGTCGTCGGCTCTTTGTGTCATGGAGGCTGACATGCGTGTTCTTAGTGCAAAATCTTCGTTTGACGTGACCCACTATTCTATCACAGGCGCCAAGAAGCCACACGACTGCGCCACAATATTATAAGGAAATATCATACTCAAGAAAGAAAGTTATCTAAGTATAAATAAACAAATTGAGTCTCGCCGGGCGCGGCCTGTCTTGCGCACGTCAGCGGATAGGCCCGGCCAGACGATGCGTTTTCAGGGCTTCGTGGGGGGCGCCGCCGCGTCTAAACGGGCGCGGATGGCGCGCTTGGCGTGCAACGCGGCCTCCGCCACGTCGCGGTCCGGATCGTGCTCAAGCCGGTCCAGTTGTTGCAGGCTGCCCTGATCTCCACTATACATCAGCACCACGCACAAGCGTTTCCGAATGCCATTGTCCGGACTCTGCAAATACGGGTAGAGCTTGGGGAGAAAGGCCGGATCGCGGGAAAGTTCGGTGAGGTAAGCGCGGGCCACATCGCCCCGAATCTTGCCGCCCAGGTCGCTTACCACATCGCTCAGGGCATCCTCCTTGCCCAAAGCGGCAAGGGCGAATTCCATGGCCAGTTTGGCGCTGGCGTCCTTTTCCGCGGTGAGGGCTTTTTCCAGCTCCGCCCGGCTTTGGGGATCTGCGGCGCGCGCCAATCCCTCCCCCGCCCCCTGGCGAACGCTCTTATCATCATTCCATAATGCTTTGGTAAACAACGGCACGGAAACCTTATCGCCCAGGTAAGCCAGACCCTGCATCGCCGCTACCTTGTTTTTCTCATCCGCGTCATTCTGGAAGATCGACTGCAACTTAGGCAGGGCTTCTTTCGCCCGCAGGATGCCGACCGCGACGCACGCATCGCGTTTAACGTCCTTATCGGGCGAGTCGAGCAGGTCAACGAGCTTGGGACCCGAGTCGAGGTCCTTGATTTTGGAGAGAGAATTGAGCGCTTCGCGGGCCAGGTCTGAATCGGAAGAGTGCGCCGCGGCCACCAAATCCGGAGCCGCCGCTTTCGCCCCCAGGATTCCCAGCCCCTTGGCGGCTTGGCGCGATGCCTCGTTCGAGCGCGTGTCCTTCATCGCCACGATCAGAGCGGTGATAACGGTGGGGTCGACAGTGATTCCCGGGTCAATCCTCGTATCGTCCGCCTGGAAATGGCTGGTGGCGCGCTGCCAGTTCTTCCTCATAAACCCCGTCAAGCCGGTGTTCGGCTGGACGCCCGAGTAGTACCCCACCAGGCACTGCACGGCCGTAATCCGCACTCCATCCTCCACGTCTTTCGTGGCCTGCTCCAGAGGCGGCAAAACCACCGGCTGATGGAATTGCGCCAGCGCCAACACCACTTCGCGCCGCACCTTGGAGCTGGGATCGCTTAACGCCGCCGCCAGCGCGGGGATGGTAGCAATATCACCCTGCTTTCCCAAATCCTGCGCCGCCTTGGCCCGCACGCTGTCACTGTGCCCCTGCTTCAGCAGCATCACCGTCGGGTTGTTGCTGGCAGCAGGAGCGGCAGGAGGGGTGGCCGGTGCAGCAGGTGCGGTCGCGGGTGCGGCAGGAGCGGGGGTGGGATTGGCAGCCTGCCCCCACGCGGCCGATGCGCTCGAAAGGGTAAGAGAAAGAACCATTAGAACTGTAAACCTGAATCGGTGCGTCATTGTCTCCTCGCGGCCTTTACGCCCTCCGCACCATCGGCGGTGGCGCAACCACCTCCCTACTTAGGTTCAATCCAGTAGTGGGATGCACCCTCCGCGCGGAGGGTTTGGCCCGGCCGGAAAGGTTCCCGCCGTCAGGCAGGGGAACCGGACTACTTTCCGATGCTGTTAATGGAGATCTTCGTTTTCCCGGAGCCGCTGTCAGGCTTGATGGCAACGGTAATTTCTCCATTCGCCCCCAAAACTTGCACCACCGCTTGCCCGCCACTTTGCGTAACCATCGCGGTGGGTCCCAGCTTGTCCTTGTAAAACGCCAACACCTGATCCACCGAATCGCTCGTGGTGTATTCCTGCGCCTTGAGTGAGGCCGCGCCCGTGGTCACTTGAGTTCCGCCCCCCCAGGGGGTTGCGCCGGGATAGGTCGGAACCCCGGTGTCGACGACCGGACCGGCCGGCGGGGTCGGAGCCACAGCCGGGGCGACCGGCTGGGGATGCACTTCCCGCGTCCCCGCCGGCATCGGGAAGGTCGCGTGAACTTGCTTCTCAAACTGGTTCACGTTTTGTTTTGCCCGATAAAGCATGTATACGCACGCCCCGGCGCTCAAGAGGCCGAGGAATATAAACACCGCCAAGACGATTAGAATGATCTTCACAATCGGGCTGCCCGATGAGGCCGCCGGCGCCGCCGCCGCGGGCGCGGCCGGAGCCGGACGGGGCGCAGTCGGGGCTGGAACCGCTGGCGCTGGCGCAGCGGGCGCAGAAGGCTCACCTATAGTTGCTCCACAACCCGTGCAGAATTTCATCCCTTCCGGTAGAGGGGTGCCACACTTTGTGCAGAATTGAGCCATCGGATGTTCCTCCTCTTCAGATATGCACTCCGTGGAAGCCGCGGTTGAAACCCGCACCACCGGCAACTGGGTGCGCGAAGCGGGTTCCGGCGCGGAAAAATGATTCGCGAATAGTGGCGGAGCATACCACTTTTTCTTGCCGGAGTCGAGACAGGTCATCGGCAGGTCATCGGCAGGTGCTGTCCTAATTTGAACGTAGCGCCGCCATCTTGGCGGCTCAATGCCGGCTGGAAGCCGGCGCTACATCTGAAATTAGGACAGCACCCATCGGCAGGTCAGCGGTTGAAGATGCGGAAGACCCAGGCGGACAAAGAACAATAATTTCACTTGACAATAGCCTCGACTCGTAGCAAGCTGGGCGTGATATGTTCGGCTTGGCTCTTTCCCGCTACCCCCTCTCCAATCTGAAGACTCTACCCATAAGCAACGCGGTCAGGTCGTTTGTCCTCGTAATAAGTGTGATCTCCGCTGAGGGTGAGGATTACGGCAGAGCCTCCGTGTCCTCTGCGGCCAGAAAAGCTCCAACACGGGAGGCACAGACAGGCTCCGTGCGCTCAGTGTTGAAGGCTTTAAGCGGGGCTAATCGTATGAGCCTGAAATCGGCAAAGCCCCTTGAGAGGCCAGAATGTTTATGAAAACACAGTAGGTTAGCGAAAAATTGAGGGAATTCTGATGGTCGGTATCAGTAGCGTCCTAACGTAAGTCGAAAAGGTTCAATTGGATACAAGTCTCCTCGGCGGAGGAGGCGGCGCTGAAATTGGAAAAGCCCTCTAAAATCGGGGTTTTTTCGAAAATCGTAGCATC
>Ga0181533_1000723_pt1 | contig 44340 bp, 36 predicted proteins | sample PEATcosm2014_Bin_45_FD_119772 | JGI IMG/M metagenome (GOLD analysis project Ga0181533, IMG submission 119772) | Peatland microbial communities from MTU Mesocosm Facility, Houghton, MI, USA - PEATcosm2014_Bin11_60_metaG | ecosystem: Environmental > Terrestrial > Soil > Wetlands > Peat | place...
CAAGGTTCTTATGGGGCTGGGGTTCAGCAATGAGCCCTGGCTACCAGACCAGTTTCATCTTTCCGCAACGGGGTGCCGGGTACGCTCGGAAATATAGACCCCCTGGATGTTAGTTTCTTCTAATACTTCACGTTTTAGAACTGTGCCGCAAAAAGTAAAGTTTTCTCTTACACGGACATCGGGAATCTTCGCCAGAGTCACGAAGTCTTGATCAGGCCACGCTGGAAAGAACATGGAGTTTCCAGAAATCCTGAAGGTTTAATTGAGCATAATCATGAAGCGGTTCTGACTTGACAATGTAACTGTCGCATGATAGTTAGTAAATAAGAAGATATTCCCGACAAAGCCTCATCAAGCTATTAACTGTTCCATAGTTGAATTAGGAGGGCAACAATGAATAGGTCTCGGTTGCATCTTCCTCCTGTTTATCTGATTAATCACGGATATGGCAGTAATCGTGCATACTTATGGGACGCAATGAAGAGTAATCTCTTGAGACTTTCCGCTTTTCTGGTGCTGCTGCTCTTTTGTGCTTCAGGCACCGTGTATGCGGTTGTTGAGGACACCGGTGTCCAGAACCAACCAATGAGAGTCCTGCACAACCAGATTACCGGGCTCAGACCCACACAAAGCACTCTTTTCGGGCAAAGTCAGCACGGAAAGGGGTCGCAGTATCGGGAAGGCGAACTGCTGGTCAAGTTCAAACCAGGTGTTTCCGCAAAGAGGATTCAGGCTATCCACCAAAGGAATGGCTCGGAGCAGATACGGGAGTTCCGCTCATTGCGCCTGTACCATATAAAGATCAAACAGGGACAGAGTGTGAAGGAGGCGATCAGGCTTTACAAGGCAGAACCCGATGTAGATTATGCCGAGCCTAACTATATTGTCTCTGCCCAGAGAAGTCCAAACGATCCTGATTTCAGCTTGCAGTGGGCCCTTTATAACACGGGGCAGACAGGCGGACTGGCGGGCGCGGACATAAAAGCGCCGGCTGCATGGAATATCACCACAGGCAGCAATAGTGTGGTGGTTGCAACCCTCGACACCGGAGTCGATTACACCCATCAGGACCTTGCCGCAAACATATGGGTGAATCCCGGTAATATAGCCGGTGACAGCTACATCAATGATGTTCACGGAATCAATGTTATTACCGGCACTGGAGACCCTATGGACGATAACGGCCACGGAACACACGTGGCCGGCATTATTGGTGCGTCGGGCAATAACGCTGTCGGTGTGGCCGGAGTGAACTGGAATGTGAACATACTGTCCTGCAAGTTCCTGGATGCGAGTGGCAGCGGTTCCACTTCAGATGCGATAACGTGCCTTCAGTACATCAGGACGATGAAAGATGGAGGGGTTAACATCGTTGCAACCAATAACAGCTGGGGGTGTGAGGACTGCTATTCACAGGCACTCTACGATGCGATCAATGCCCAGTGTGATATCCTCTTTGTCGCTGCAGCGGGAAATTCAGGTCTAAGCAATAATAAATATGGCTTCTTCCCTACTAACTATGATTTGCCCAATATCGTTTCTGTTGCCGCAACCGACAATAACGACAACATAGCATTGTTTTCTGATTTCGGGAACCGGTCCGTTTACTTAGGGGCGCCTGGCGTATCAATATTCAGCACCCTTCCTGCGCAGAATTACTTCGGGATTACTGGTGGATACGGCTATCTTTCCGGCACCTCGATGGCTGCCCCGTATGCCACCGGATTGGCTGCGCTGCTGAAAGCACAGGATACAACCAGGAACTGGACCGCTATAAAAAATCTCATCCTTTCGGGCGGAGATTCCATATCTTCTGCGACGGATACCACCCTTACCGGCAAAAGGCTCAGCGCCTATGGCTCACTTGCCTGCTCCGGCAGCAATGTCCTGGCTGCGAAGAGGCTGCCAGCTTCTCTGAGTGTTGGCATGCCGGTGACGTTGTCTGCCCTGAGCATTAACTGTGACTCACCTGCCGGACCTGTGACGGTAACGACTTCCGGCGGCGAGGTTGTCAATTTGCACGATGATGGTGTCGCCCCTGACCTTGACGCTGGTGACGGAATATTCTCCGGAACCTGGACCCCCTCCCAGCAGGCTGAACTTCTGACCTTCTCCTCTCCAGCAGGGACACAGGTGATTGAGGTTCCCGCTCTCACTATCATATCTTTTTTGCTGGAAGGCAATATTCTTTCCTCTTATAGCTATTTCCTTACGGCTGCAGGAGGGTCACCCCCGTTCACTTGGTCTATCACCTCCGGGAGCCTGCCGCCAGGTCTGAGCTTGAATAATTCCACCGGCGAGATCTCGGGCAAGCCGACAGCAACAGGCGCCTTTCCCTTTACCGTACAAGTCAGTGATTCATTCAATATGACAGCGACGAAGGCGCTTACTTTTCAATCAGTTAATACCAGCATTGTTGGAATATGGGGGAAACCCTATGGAAGCAGCAGTGACGAATATTCTGCCTATGGGATTGTCGTTGACCCAAACCTTAATTTTTATATTGCAGGGGGCAAACGGGGGCATAGCGACAGTACTCAAAACTCAACGTTTAGTAATTTTATCGTCAAATATGATCCGTCAGGCAATATACTCTGGACCAAGACTTCTGACGCGAATACATATATAAATGCTAGCGGTATTAGCATTGATGCGAGCGGAAATTTATATGATGTGGGAGATTTCTGGAACGGAGCAGGATATTCTTGCTTCGCTATTAAGTACGATCCATCAGGCAATGTTTTATGGGAGGGGTACTATGGACCCGCTTCAACGTATACTTATGCTTTCGGAAGCGTAGTTGATACAAACGGCAATTTATACCTGGCAGGAGAAAGTCAAAGTTGGGACGGGACAACTTTTAAATTCTCCCTCATCAAGTTTAGTTCGTCAGGCGAGGTGCTCTGGGCAAAAACATATGATAACGGACAGCAAGATTATCCCTCGGGCATTGCTGTTGATGCGAGCGGCGATGTCTGTATGACAGGCACTACCTATAACTCTGCTGCTGGCCGGTATGACTATCTGACTGTTAAATGGGATTCATCAGGTAATCAGCAATGGGCACAGGTCTATGACTCCGCAGGGAATTCATCCGTATCGTACGCGGTTGCAACGGATCCGAGCGGCGTTTATGTGGTAGGGAGTGTAGAGAATACTCTAACCAACATTTATACATGCGTCATCAGAAAATACTCCGCTTCAGGCGCGGTGTTGTGGACCCAGCCATGGACTAGTGATTGCGATTATATATATATAACCGCAGACGGAAAAGGCAATATTTATGTCTCTGGTCCTTTTGCCTTTGCTGAATATGACTCGACGGGGGCAATGCTCTGGACCAAAGATAATGCTCTTTACAATAACAGTATTGCTGTGGATAGCAATGGTACTATGTATATTACAGGATATAACGGGGATACAGGCGGCTGGGGGAATTTGGCAAATATTTATGCCGCCACCATCAAATACCAGCAAGTGGTGAATCCTCCGCCGACTATAGCTCTTAATGCCGCAAGTCTTACTTTCACTGCCACTGTCGGGTCAAACCCTGCGAACCAGACTATCGCTTTATCCAACAGCGGAGGGGGGACGCTGAACTGGACAGCAACAGCAGATAGCAACTCACCGGCGTGGCTTTCAGTAAGCCCCGGCAGCGGCGCGGGGAATGCGACCCTGACAGTATCAGTGAACAGCGCCGGCCTGACGGCAGGTACATACACTAAGACAATTACGATAGCTGTAACAGGAGCGACAAACACTCCTCAGAAAGTGACTGTGACTTTTACTGTAACGCAGGGAAGTGGAACCTATATAAGCGACTTAACCTGGACATCTGCGACAAATGGATGGGGGCCCGTCGAGAAAGACATGAGCAATGGAGAACAGGCAGCAGGTGACGGCCACGAGATTACAATTGATGGGGTGAAATATGCCAAAGGACTCGGTTGCCATGCCAAGTCGATTATTACATATAACCTTGGCGGGAAGTATACAAGTTTCCTCAGTGACATTGGAATAGATGATGAAGTGCTTCCGGAGGGCGGCGGCGGGTCGGTAGAGTTTCAAGTATGGGGCGACGGGAAAAAGCTGTATGACAGCGGCACGTCTCCTTATATAACCTCAGGCCAGCCTGCCCAGCATGTTAACGTAAGCGTAGCCGGAGTCAATACATTAACCTTGGAAGTCCTTGTTGGCTCTTCACCAAACAACGATCATGCGGATTGGGCCGGGGCGTACCTGGTGACCGGAGCGGCGCCACCGCCTGACACCACTCCACCGACGGCGCCTGGTTCATTGACAGCTGCGGCAGTGTCATCATCAGAGATCGATCTGACCTGGTCTGCATCAGCAGACAATGTAGGGGTGTCTGGATATAAGATTTACAGAAACGGGAACACGAGCCAGCTTGCTTCTGTTACTACGGGTACCAGTTATGCGGACAAAGGACTTACCTCTGCTACGACTTACAGCTACCAGATTTCAGCATATGATGCGGCAGGCAACGAGTCTGCTCAGTCTACGCCTCCGGTATCGGCAACTACGCTTTCAACTGGAACTGGAGCTACCTATATAAGCGACTTAAACTGGACATCTGCAACAAACGGCTGGGGGCCTGTAGAGAAAGACATGAGCAATGGAGAACAAGCGGCAGGTGACGGCCATACAATCACACTGCTAGGCGTGAAGTATAACAAGGGGCTTGGATGTCATGCAAAATCAGTAATCACTTATAACCTGGCAGAGGCCTATTCAAGGTTCACTTCCGACATCGGCGTAGATGATGAGGTATCAGGCAACACAACTACAGATTATGGGTCTGTAGTTTTTCAGGTATTTGGAGACGGGGTAAAGCTGTATGACAGCGGAACATTGACTCATATATCCCCGACTCAACATATTAACGTCAGCGTTGCCGGAGTCAATACCTTACAGTTGCAGGTGAATGTGGGCAGTACCAGCAACGGAGATCATGCGGATTGGGCCGGAGCTCAACTCAACAATTAAGCCGGTTGCCTGTGCTGTGAAATCCGGGCTGCTGTAACGACGAGAGAATTGTGTTGCGCCTCCTGTCAGCAGTAAGTTGAAACTATTGATCAAGAGGCGTCTTCTCTCTATGATGAAGGATAACCTACATATTTTCTTGCCTTCTGATTCTTTCGGATCACCCAAGGAGCAAAAACTCAGGGGCATATAGTTGTGACTGTAACCTGTAAATTATGAGGAAGGTGTCAACTGAGGATAAAAGGTGGTAATTAAAGGAGCTTTCCGATTCCTGGCAATCTCGGTTTGGCTGGTGCAGCGTCTAAATCTCTGCAATACTGGGCGATGACTTCATTACGTAATTTCTCGCGGTCCGCCGGGAGGACTCCTAGTGCTGATGCCGAGTAATCCCAATCGCGCTGCCGGATAAGATCACGCTCCAGTTTGCCCGCGCATGTATCACAAAGACTGAAATCATTAATATGCTGGTATCCGCCACAGCCCTGGCATTCTCCTTCATGGCCGCTAAGACAAACCCATTCATTCTCGTCAAATGAAATATCATCAAAGTCAAAATCAAGCGTAGCTGCGGTAAGTTGGCTTTGGCCTATTTCCGTCAACAAAACATCGTCGACAGAACGTTCACCACATTGGGGACAATGAATCCCCTTTTCAAATTGAGGTCTGCCGGTTTCTTCAGACACGCTGACCTTGCCAACATCGCAATCGAAAATGCCCCCGTATTTCTTGCATTCGAAGTTTATTTCAGTTGACGTTTCCCCGTTCTCTACTTTGGGAGCGTTAATTTTGCTTTGCACCATATGGTAATGTTTCTTGAGCCTCTCTTTATACGAGGATTGCCGTTTGGCCCCAGCATTCTATGTATGCTTTTAGCTGATTTCCCGAGCTGTTTTGCCAGTTCCGGAAATGTTATTGTCGCATTAATGTAGTCCCGGAGTATCGCCTTTGCAACATCATAATCTCCAGCAATTAACTCATTAATAGCCGATGCAAGCAATGCCCGGCGAAACTCGGGATCACGCCGATAATAGAATCTTAAACTCCCACATAAATTATCATTTGCAACCTTCATTATTGGATGGTCGTTGGGAGGCGAGTGTTACGGAAGGAAGTGGCGCCCGAATTGGTATGGACAGGGCCGCTGCAACGAATTTTCTCTGGCAACGACATTAGTTTCAGCGCTCCGATAAACAGCCTGCCCCTGCCGGTCCCTTCCATTGTAATTGCCTTTCTGTTTTCCGGTGTGATAAATTACATTTATAACTTAATAAGACCATCTCATTGCTTAGGATATGCGGCATTGGAGGGGGAATTTATGCAGGAGATAAAGGTCGATAAGACCATAAACATCAAAGGGCTTGTATGCCCTTATACGTTCGTCAAGGCAAAACTCGCTATTGAGGACATGGCGGTGGGAGAAGTCCTCGAAATAGTTCTGGATTATGAAGAGGCATCCCGCAGTATACCGAAATCCATGGAAGACCACGGCCAAAAAGTATTATGCGTCGAAAAAATAAACGATGCGGACTGGCTGCTGCTAATAAGGAAAGATAAGGAATAGGACGATGGAATTCACAGAAGAGCAGTTACAGCGTTACAGCCGCCATATACTTCTGCCCGAGGTCGGAGGAAAGGGGCAAAAAAAACTGCTGGCTGCCAAAGTATTTATTGTCGGGGCCGGCGGGCTCGGATGCCCTGTTGGCTATTATTTAGCCGCGGCAGGTGTGGGCACTATCGGGATCATTGATAACGACAGGGTAGAAATAAGCAACCTTCAACGGCAGATAGCACACAGTACGAAGACTCTGGGCATGCTCAAAGTTGAATCGGCAAAGGCGACCTTTGAGGCATTGAATCCTGATGTGAATGTCATCGGCATTTCGGAAAGACTTTCAAAAGATACTATAATGAATTTGATAAAGGATTATGATATAGTTGTGGACGGAAGCGATAACTTCCCGACCCGATATCTGGTCAACGACGCATGTGTAATGATGAAAAAGCCGCTTGTCAGCGGCGCCATCCTGAAGTTCGAGGGCCAGGTAACTACTGTTGTGCCCGGAGAAGGCCACTGCTACCGGTGCTTGTTTGAAGAGATGCCGCCGGCAGGACTCGTGCCCTCATGCCAGGAGGCGGGAGTTATCGGAGCGATTACCGGCGTAGTAGGCTCTTTGCAGGCTATCGAGGTCATCAAGCTTATTCTCGGCAAGGGTGACGTGCTGAAAAACACGCTGCTGATTTATGATGCGTTGAAGACGACCTTCAGGCGCATCAAAATCCCCACTAATAATGAATGCCCGGTGTGCGGGGAGAACCCCACAATTACCGGACTCCAGGACTACGAGGCCGGGTATTGCAGGATGTAAGTTTGACGGTCTGGTAAAAAGTCCATTTGCTGCGTTCCACCCCAGCAAGTGTGCGACTTCCCGGGGACCCTGCTGCGGGATGTACGCCTCAGTATTTGCGCGCCTTTTCTATGAACTTTTTTGCGAAAGCGTCCAATTTCCGGCTTTTTAAAGAGCCCTCAAAATTTCAGAGATGGTGGAACGATGCAGCGCATAACTATTCCTAAACATATTTTCGATGACATGGTCACTTATTGCCGCGAGGGCTATCCCAATGAGGCATGTGGGATTTTAGCGGGCAGGGGCGGCGAGGTCTCCAGGCTTTTCAAGATGCGAAATGTCGAAAGTTCGCCGGTAAGTTACCTGATGGATTCAAAAGAACAATTCGAGGTTATGAAGCAGGTCCGCGACGACGGGCTCTCGATTGTTGCATTGTTCCATTCCCACCCTGCTTCTCCTGCATACCCGTCGGCAAAGGACGTGGCGCTTGCCTTTTACGAGGACAGCGGTTATGTTATTGTGAGTCTTTCCGAGAGAGAACCTATGGTTAAGGCGTTCTCAATCATAAACGGAGTTGTTGAGGAAATAGAAATCAGGGCTGGCGAATAAATAACTTGTTCATTCATGCGCTCGCCGGTCCCTTCCACTTTGATTTTCTTTCTGTTTTGAAGTAATATATAACTTACTTTTCAAGTCTTCCGGCGACGGCCTAATGCTTGCATTCGCAGGAACAAACAGGAGGTTCTTATGGGATATGTGAAAGGCCTGAAATGCAGGGAATGCGGCAGGGAATATCCTGTTGATCCCATATATGTCTGCGAATTTTGCTTCGGTCCTTTGGAAGTAAGCTATGACTACAAAAAGATTAAGAAAATATTGGACCGTAAAACGATAGAAAAGCGTGATGGAAATCTCTGGCGCTATAAGGAGCTTCTTCCAATCGACGGCGAGCCCCAGGTGGGACTCCATTCCGGCTTTACACCCCTTGTAAGGGCTGATAACCTTGCAAGTGCCCTTGGGGTCAGGGAGCTGTACGTTAAAGATGATACGGTGGCCCATCCGACTTTGTCGTTCAAGGACAGGGTCGTTGCCGTTGCGCTTACCAAGGCAAAGGAGTTCGGGTTTGATACGGTGGCCTGCGCGTCTACCGGCAACCTGGCCCACTCGGTTTCGGCGCATGGCGCCAAGGCTGGTTTCAAACGGTTCGTGTTTATTCCCGCTTCACTGGAGCAGAGCAAGATAGTGGCCTCTCTGGTATATGAGCCTAACCTTGTGGCTGTAGATGGCAATTATGATGAGGTCAACAGGCTTTGCAGCGAGATCGCCAATAAATACCCGTGGGCATTTGTCAATATAAACATCAGGCCGTTCTACGCAGAGGGCTCCAAGACGCAGGGTTTCGAGATTATTGAGCAACTTGGATGGGAAGCACCCGATAATGTGGTTGTGCCCTGCGCCAGCGGCTCGCTTCTGACAAAGGTGTGGAAGGCATTTAAGGAATTCAAGGAAATGGGGTTGATCGATAAGCTCGGTACAAAAGTTTTTGCAGCGCAGGCAACAGGCTGTTCTCCCATATCTGCTGCCATAAAGCAGGGTACTGATATAATAAAACCGGTCAAGCCGAATACGGTGGCTAAATCGCTCGCTATCGGCAACCCCGCCGACGGATACTATGCAAGCCATATCGTTAAGGAAACCGGGGGCCATGCAGAGGATGTATCCGATGAGGAAATTATCGATGGAATGAAGCTGCTTGCAAAGACTGAGGGTATTTTTGCCGAGACTGCCGGGGGCGTTACGGTCGCAACTGCAAAGAAGCTGATTGAGCAGGGGAGGATAGGCAGAAATGAAAGAACGGTAATATGTATTACCGGCAATGGACTTAAGACCCAGGAGGCGCTCAACGGGCACACGGCAGAAATGCACCATATCAAACCGAATATGGCAGCATTCGAAGAGATATTTAAAAAAATAGGCGATAGGTAAAAGGCGATAGGCAATGGGCAATAGGCCATGGGGAAAAGTAATAAAAAAGGAAAAAAGATCTTTATCTCTTTTCCCCATAGCTTATTGCCCATTGCCTCTTGCCTGTAACCTATAACCTGATTTTAAGGAGGTGTTTTAATGGCGGTAAAAGTGAGAATCCCGACGCCGCTTCAGCGGCTGACAGAGGGGAAAGAGGAAGTTGAAGGCAAGGCCGGGTCCGTCATAGGACTTATCAACGACCTTGAGACGCGATATCCTGGAATTGCCGAGAGAATATCAGACGGGGGCAAGGTGAGAAGATTTGTCAACGTCTATGTCAACGAGGAGGATATCCGTTTTTTGCAGGCTGAACAGACTCCTGTAAAGGACGGGGATGAGGTTTCTATTGTTCCGGCAATAGCCGGAGGGCAAACAACGTGCAGCGTCAAGGGCCAAGGGTCGAGCGTCAAAGAAAAAATCAGCTTGACGCGCGCCGCTCAACGCCTGACGCCTGACGAGTAAAGAGGAGGGCCAGATGAAGAGGCGTGTGAAATTGACGTTTCCTCAAAATCTTATTAAAGAGCCTGTTATATTTACCATGGCTAAAAAATATGACTTGTTGCCCAATATACGGCGGGCGCGTGTCACTGATACTGTCGGTGAAATGATGCTTGAGGTTGAGGGAGACGAAGAAAGCCTTGAAATGGGGATCAAGTCTTTACAGGAGCAGGGTATTGAGGTGGAACTCATCGAAGGAGATGTCATAGAGTAAGGGAGAAGGTATGGATATAGGAGCGTGTAATTCTGCTACACGGACATCGTGGAAAGGTATTATAGAAGCATACGGAAGATTTTTTTCTGTTACCGGCAGCACCCCGGTTGTGAGTCTTCTGGAGGGGAATACCCCGCTTATTAAGGCGGTCAATCTGCCCGAACAAGTCAGGGGTGACCTCACTATTTATTTTAAGTTCGACGGAGCCAATCCGACAGGTTCTTTCAAGGACAGGGGGATGACGCTCGCGCTTTCAAAGGCGCTTGAGTCTGGATCAAAAGCAGTGATCTGCGCCTCAACCGGGAATACATCGGCATCCGCGGCGGCATATGCCGCACGGGCAGGCCTAAAGGCCATTGTTGTGATCCCCGAAGGCAAGATCGCACTGGGAAAGCTCGCACAGGCGCTCGTGCATGGCGCCACTGTATTGCAAATTCAGGGAAATTTTGACGATGCGTTGATGATTGTCAAAGAGGTGGTCTCGAAATATCCGATCACACTTGTCAATTCCATTAACCCTTTTAGAATAGAAGGTCAAAAATCTGCCGCATTTGAAGTGTGTGATTGTCTTGGCGCTGCACCGGACTACCATGCATTGCCGGTCGGCAATGCCGGGAACATTACTGCTTACTGGAGAGGCTACGGAGAATATTACAAGGAGGGCATTATAACCGGCTTGCCTAAGATGCTCGGCTTTCAGGCGGCAGGTGCGGCGCCTATTGTTCTCGGCCATCGCGTTGAAAAACCCGAGACGATCGCGACGGCCATCAGGATCGGCAACCCGGCAAGCTGGAAAAGCGCCGAGGCGGCCAGGGATGAGTCGGGCGGGCGCATAGACATGGTTACTGATGAGGAGATACTGGCTGCCTACAAGCTCGTTGCATCGCATGAGGGTATTTTCTGTGAGCCGGCTTCCGCTGCATCGCTTGCCGGCGTTATTAAATTATACAAGGCCGGTTTTTTCAGTAAGGGCGAGACCGTAGTGTGTACATTGACCGGGAACGGATTGAAGGACCCTGATACGGTGTTTAAAGTGGCTGGCGAAGCCGTTAAGGTCAAGGCCGAATTTAATGAAGTAAGCAAATTCATCGAAAAAGTATTATAAAAAGGCAGGCTATAGGCTAGGGGCAATAGGCAATGGGACAAGGAAAACGGAATCAGGCGATAGGCAATAGGCGATGGGCTATGGGTAGAAAAAAAAGAATATGTTTTTTTTCTAATAACCTATCGCCTATTGCCTATCGCCTATCGCCTATCGCCTGTTTTTTATGAAATACATAGTTATCATCGGAGACGGAATGGCGGACAGGCCGGTTGAGGAACTGGGAGGGTTGACTCCGCTCAAAAAAGCTGAAACGCCCAATATGGACAGATTGGCCCGGGAAGGGATTATCGGGAGCGTGCGCACTGTCCCGGAGGGCTTTCCCCCGGGGTCCGACGTTGCAAACCTGAGTATCCTGGGTTATGATCCCCGGAGTTACTATACTGGGAGAGCGCCGCTTGAAGCGGCAAGCATCGGTGTAACGCTGGATACTCATGACGTTGCCTACCGGTGCAATCTCGTAACGCTGAGGTTTGGCGCCGACAAGACCCGCGCTATTATGGATGATTACAGCAGCGGACACATATCGACTGAGGAAGCCAGGGAAATTATCGGTACGATTGAGCAAAGGCTGGGCACGGAGGACATAGTATTCTACCCTGGTGTCAGCTACCGTCATCTCATGGTATGGAAGAACGGCTATGCTGACATGGAATGCACGCCGCCTCATGATATACTTGAAAAGGAAGTTTCCGGTTATTTACCTTCAGGCAGAGGGGAAAATGTTCTCAGAGGGCTGATGACGAAGTCGGCTGTGCTGCTCAATGATCATCCGGTAAACAGGAAGCGGGTGGCAAATGGGAAGAAACCCGCCAGCAGTATATGGCTATGGGGCCAGGGAAGGAAACCGCAGCTTCCTTCATATAAGGAGAAATACGGTATTAGCGGGGCGCTTGTTTCCGCGGTCGATCTTACCAAGGGGTTGGGCATCTGTGCAGGATTTGAAGTGCTCGATGTGCCGGGCGCAACAGGATGGCTCGATACGAATTATGCCGGCAAGACGGAGTACGCTCTTGATGCTCTGGAAAAAGTGGACTTCGTCTATCTCCATATAGAGGCCCCTGACGAGGCAGGGCATTCGGGAAGTTGTAAGGACAAAATCAAGGCTATCGGGGATTTCGACGCCTTTGTAGTGGGGCCGGTACTGAAAGGCCTGGAAGAAAGGTTCCGGGAATATCGCGTACTCTTGCTGCCCGATCACGCTACGCCGGTCACAATCAGGACCCATACTGATGAACCTGTGCCGTTTGTCCTATATGACAGCCGAGAAAAGAAAAACAACCAAGGCGCGTCTTATGACGAATCCATCACGGGCAGAAACGATATCATGGTAATTAAAGAGGGGCACAGGCTGATGGATTATTTTATTAAGGAAGTTCCGGCCTAATGCTTATCGTTCAGAAATACGGCGGCACGTCCGTTGCTAATACCGAGAGGATCAAGGCAGTTGCTGAGCGTGTGGTAAAGTCGGCGAAAGAAGGCAACAGGGTCGTTGTCGTTGTTTCCGCAATGTCCGGAGAAACGGACAAACTGATTAATATGGCCCAGCAGGTTTCATCAAATCCTAACGAGCGTGAAATGGACCTGCTCCTTTCATCGGGCGAACGGGTGACCAGCGCGCTTACTGCCATGGCCATTGAAGAACTGGGACACAAGGCAATGGCGTTTACCGGAAGGCAAATGGGCATCATTACGGACAAGGTCCACATGAGGGCGAAGATAGAGAAAATCGCCTCCGAACGGGCAGAAAAAGCGCTTTCCGAGAATTACGTTCTTGTGATCGCCGGTTTTCAGGGTATAACTGAGAACGAGGACGTGACCACTCTCGGGCGGGGAGGGTCTGATCTCTCGGCGGTAGCTATAGCCTCTGCATTGAATGCCGACCTTTGCGAAATTTATACTGATGTCGATGGTGTCTATACAACCGATCCGAACATTGTTCCTGATGCCAGAAAGCTTGAAAAGATCTCCTTTGAAGAGATGCTCGAGTTGGCAAGCCTTGGCGCAAAGGTGCTTCAGACGCGATCGGTCGAATTTGCCATGAAATATGGGGTCCCTGTGATCGTGCGGTCGAGCTTCAACAACAACCAGGGCACTTTGGTGACCAAGGAGGACGAGGACATGGAAAAGGTTGTGGTGTCAGGGGTAGCGTACGATAAAAACCAGACAAAAATTACAGTTACGGGAGTCCCTGACAAGCCCGGAATCGCCGCGACAATATTTAAAAACATTGCTGATGCCGGCATAGTGGTTGATATGATTGTACAGAACGTGAGCAGCGATGGAAAGGACGCCGATATTTCTTTCACGCTGCCGAGGACGGACAGTAAAAAGGCCCTGAAGCTGACAAAGGAGATTGCAAACGAACTCGGAGCAAAAGTGGTGACGCTCAGAGAGGACATCTCCAAGATTTCCATCGTAGGCGTCGGCATGAGGACCCATTCCGGAGTTGCGGCACAGATGTTCGAGACCCTGGCGAAACACGGTATAAACATTATCATGATCAGCACTTCGGAAATAAAAGTTTCTTGCATTATAGACCTGAAGTATACCGAACTTGCCGTCAGGGTGCTTCATGATGCCTTTGGCCTGGCAGAAAGCCGGTAAGGAGCGTCTATGGGCCTGATCGAGATTTATGATACTACACTCAGGGACGGCACACAGGCTGAGGATATTTCTCTCTCTGTTGAGGACAAACTGAGGATTACCGAGAAGTTAGACGAGATCGGCATTCATTATATCGAGGGTGGATGGCCCGGGTCCAACCCCAAGGATGCCGACTACTTCAAGAAGGTAAAGAAACTGCCGCTTGCCCAATCCCTTGTAGCGGCTTTCGGAAGCACGCACAGCCCGAAACACAGCGTCGAGGATGACCTGAATTTAAAGGCGCTCGTTGAAGCAAAAGCTAAAGTCATCACTATTTTCGGCAAGACCTGGGATTTCCATGTTAGGGAGGCCTTGAGGATTTCTCTTGAAGAAAACCTTGACATTATCCATAATTCGGTGCGCTTTCTGAAAAATCATGCCGAAAAAGTTTTCTTTGACGCCGAGCACTTCTTTAATGGATACAAAGATAATGCAGCCTTTGCGCTGAAGTGTCTTGAAGCAGCTCAAGCCGCAGGCGCTGACTGTCTTGTGCTATGTGACACCAACGGCGGCACGCTCCCCCAGGAGGTGAGCCAGATTGTGCAGACTATGATCAAAAAAATTAAGGCGCCCCTGGGCATACATGCGCACAATGATTCCGATTGCGCTGTGGCAAACTCGGTCATTGCTATTGAAAGCGGAGCGGTCCAGGTGCAGGGGACTATCAATGGCATTGGCGAACGCTGCGGCAATGGCAATCTTTGCTCTATCATTCCCAACCTCCAGTTAAAACTCGGATATTCCTGCCTTGCAGATGAACGGTTGAAGAAGTTGCGCGACGTATCACGGTTTGTTAACGAGATAGCCAATATCCGGCACTTTAAGAGGCAGCCTTTTGTCGGTGACAGCGCTTTTGCCCATAAAGGAGGCATTCATGTGAGCGCTGTCAGAAGGAGGCCAGAAACCTACGAGCATATCAGGCCGGAACTGGTGGGCAATTCTCAGAGGATACTGATATCTGACCTCGCGGGAAGGAGCAACATTTTAAGGAAGGCGGAAGAATTCAATATCCATCTGGAAGCCAATTCCCCCGAAGTGCAGGGCATCCTTGACTCGCTCAAGGACCTGGAGCATCAGGGTTTCCAGTTCGAGGGCGCGGAGGCGTCTTTTGAGTTGCTGCTGAAAAAAGCGCTCGGGCTCCACCGGAGGTTTTTTGATCTTATCGGGTTCAGGGTCATCGATGAGAAGAGGAAGGAAACTGAGTTGCCGTTCAGCGAGGCAACCATTATGGTAAAGGTCGGCAAGAGCATCGAGCACACTGCTGCTGCAGGCAACGGTCCGGTCAATGCCCTGGACAGCGCCCTGCGAAAGGCGCTCGAAAAATTTTACCCCGAGTTGAAAACTGTCAAGCTGCATGATTATAAAGTTAGGGTGCTTACTGCCGGAAGGGGCACCTCTGCGCGCGTGAGGGTCCTTGTTGAATCGGGCGACGAATTGCACAGATGGGGAACTGTAGGGGTTTCTGAAAATATCATTGAGGCCTCATGGCAGGCGCTTGTAGACAGCATTGATTATAAATTGCTCAAGGAAAAAGGATAATGGAGAGCATATGACACCGTTAAAGAGCATTACCATCAGGACAAAGTTATTGGGGGGGTTCGGGGCCGTTGCGCTGTTGGGCGCTATAATTGCCTTAACAGCGTTATACAATATATCTATATTCATAAATGATGTCGACGATATTCTTGGCAGGCGTATGCCGCAAGTGGAAGGTGTAGGGTCTATAATTGCGGCGATTTATAGCAGTTCGCTGCATATCGATGAAGCGATCCTCGCGGGCGATATGGAGACCACTCTGAAAGAGCTCGAAGTTACGGGCAAAAACCGGGCAGCGGTCAACGAACTGATGGATAATCTTAAGAAGTCTGTTGCAACCGAAAAGGGGAAGGACTTATATCAGGCCATTGTAGACAAGAGGGAGCCTTATATCAAAGTGCGGGACCGACTCATAGCCTTACTGAAGGAAGGCAGGAAAGAAGAGGCCCTCCGGGAACACGAGTCCCTTAAACCTCTCAGGGATGGTTATCTAGCTGCATTGAAGGACATGGATGCACACGTCCAGGAACAGGCCGCAATACAGGGGGAGCATACCAGGAGCAAATCCAGGACCGAGCGGACAGTAATAATAGTCCTTGCTATTATTGCAACTGTAATTTCAGTAAGTATTGCATTATGGAATATAAGGAGTATCACCAGGCCCCTTCACCTCGCTGTTGACACTGCCAATAAAATTGCCCGCGGTGACCTTACAGGGGAAATAGATGTCGCGAGCAAGGACGAAACGGGGCAGATGCTGACTGCAATGAAGACAATGTCTGAGAACCTCAAGCGCGTCATATTCGACATCAGGCAGGCCTCCGCAAGCGTGGCCTCCGGAAGCTCACAGCTAAGCTCTAGCTCTGAAGAGATCACCAGAACGATGGACGATCAATCCAATCGTTCATCCCAGATTGCGACTTCTGCCGAAGAGATGTCCCAGACCGTTATCGACATTGCGAAGAATGCTTCTGATATCGCTCAATCCTCATCGGAGACAGCCGGAATCGCCAGGAAGGGCGCGGAAGTGGTCAATAAGTCTGTTGATGAAGCCAGGACCATTGCCGAAACTGTCAACACTTCGGCGCGTGTGATGCAGTCGCTCGGCGAAAAGTCCAAACAGATCGGAGAAATTGTATCTGCCATAAACGACATAGCTGACCAGACTAATCTGCTAGCCCTGAATGCCGCGATAGAAGCCGCGCGTGCCGGAGAACAGGGTCGCGGGTTTGCCGTTGTTGCGGACGAAGTCCGAAAACTCGCCGAGCGGACGGCCAAAGCGACTTCGGAGATTAGCCAGATGATTGGGGCTATTCAGAGCGAGGTCGATAATGCTGTTGATGCAATGAACCACACAAACGAGAAAGTCACTGTGGGGCTTCAATACTCTGTCGAGGCTGGAAAGCAGCTCACTGCTATTGTACAAAGCGTCACTTCTCTGCAGAACATGGTCCAGGAGATCGCCTCTGCAACAGAGGAAATGTCGTCGACCTCCGAATCGATCAGCGGAGACATTCAGGCTGTTGCGAGCGGCGCAAAGGAAATATCGGGCGGCGCTTCTAATATCGCGCAGTCGTCATCCGAGCTTGCGCGCCTCGCCGGGCAGCTAAAGAGCATCATCGAGCGGTTTAAGGTTTAGCGGACCCGTTCAATTGACACGATATGCCAATTTATTCGAAAATGACGCATGAAGCTCCTGATGCTCTACACAAAAAGAATGGTGGTATAAAGCCTCATCCAGGACCCTTGATTCCGGTTTAAATCATAGCAATATGGAGGCAGGAACATGAAAAGACTTCTTTTGACTGCAGCTCTTGTGGTATTTTTTGCGGTCCAGGTATTTGCGGGAGACACGATCAAGATTGCCATTACAGGGCCTTTTAGCGGAGGTTCAGCGCCGATGGGAGCATCCATGCGTGATGGCGCCAAACTGGCTATAGCCGAGATCAATGCCGCCGGCGGGGTCCAGGTGGGCAACAAGAAGATGAAGTTCGAGGTTATTGAACGGGACGACGAGGCCAAAAACGAGCGCGGCGCCCTGATTGCCCAGGAACTCGCGTCCATGAGCGACCTTTCCGGAGTTATCGGCTCTGTGAATACAGGCGTTGTCATGGCGGGTGACAGGTATTTGCAGGAAAAGGGTATCACCAAAATCATCACCCCTGCTGCTGGTTCCGCCTCCATGACGCAGTGGAGCAAGGCTGGTGCGAAGGACTTGTCTATATTCCGGTTTGCCGCAGATGACGGCATTCAGTCAGCAATGGTGGTGGAAGAGGCTATCAACCGGAAATTCAGCAAAGTAGCTATTCTAAATGACTCTACAAACTACGGAGTTTCAGGACACGATGACCTGATGGCGCAAATCAGGGCGCAGGGGAACAAACTCCAGGTTGTGGCTCATGAAAAATTTAACATCGGCGACAAAGACATGACTGCCCAACTTTTGAGAGTCAGGGCAGCCGGCGCACAGGCTATTCTTATTTGGGGTATTGGTCCCGAGCTGGCAGCTGTCGCCAATGATATGGCAAAGCTCGGGATGAAAGAACCTCTGATAGGAGGGTGGCCTCTATCTATGTCCAACTTTATCGACAATGCCGGCAAGAACGGCAACGGTACCCTTATGCCTCAGACTTTTATCGAAGAACCTGTTACGCCTCGCGCCAGGAAATTCATTGAGGCATACCACAAGGCTTACAATGTGACCCGTATCCCTTCCCCAGTTTCTGCGGCTCAGGGCTATGACGCTGTCTATATTTTTGCGGCAGCCGTTAAACAGGCCAAGAGTACTGATACGCACAAGATCAAGGAGGCCCTTGAAGACCTTCGCGACCCTGTCCCGGGCGTTATCGCGGTATGGAAAAAGCCTTTCAGCAAGTGGGACCCGGCGAATGAGGACACTCACGAGGCTTTCAGGCGTGCCCAGGTCGTTATGGGAATGGTGAAGGACGGCCACGTTGTCTTTGCAAACGATGCTGACCGGCAGAGGCTTAAGAAGAGCGCCGGGAGTATCAAAAGCAAGTAAGATGCGGGGGGCCATTGCCAATATTATTTGCAGAATAGCATGACGGCTTCCGTTGTCCCCCAGTTGGTTGTCAGCGGGGCATTTATGGGCTTGGTCTATGCTCTTGTGGCCTATGGATTCCAGCTCACATATGCTACGAGCAAGAGCATCAACTTCGGCCAGGGTGAACTGGTGATGGTTTCTTCATTCATCACCCTCACTCTTGCCGACCTGGGGTTCCCATACTGGCTGGTGGTTATCGGGGGATTACTGTTCGGTGTGCTCCTGGGACTGTTCGTGGAACGGGCCGCAGTGCGTCTTGCGCTGGAGCAAAAAAGCGAGGGCTGGATCCTTCTGACTATAATTCTTGGGTTGTTTTTTTTCTCAGCCGCAGAGAACATATGGGGACGGGACGACCGCCCGTTTCCTACTCCGATCCCTTCTGATGCTATACAGGTTTTAGGAATCAGCGTCACGCCGCTGGAGATATCCGTTGCAGTTGGTGTTATTGCGATAATGGGGCTTATCGAAATATTCAAACGCATGACCCTTCTCGGCAAGGCCTTCGAGGCTGTTTCAGTTGACCGGGATGCGGCGGAGCTTATGGGAGTTTCTTCAACCCGGACCGTGATGCTGTCTTACGGCCTTTCCGGTCTTTCCGCTGCTGTGGCAGGCATACTCGTTTCTCCTATCACTACAGTGGGGCCCACCATGGCGTCAGTTCTTGTGCTCAAGGCATTCTCTGTGGCAGTCGTTGCAGGACTCGATTCGGGATTCGGCGTGGTTCTGGTCGGTCTTGTTCTCGGGTCCATCGAAAGCCTGACGAGTTTCTATATAGGAAGCGGCTGGCGCGAAGCCCCGGGCCTTGTTCTTTTGATTCTTGCTCTTGCTGTCCGTCCTGCAGGCGTGTTTGGCAAGGTCATGATACGGAAGGTTTAAAGGTCTAATGGTCAAGAGATTCTTTTTTATTCACGGGCCGGAGGCGCTGGTTTTTGTTCTGCTGGCAACGATTCCGCTGGCTGTGAAGAACACCTTTGTTCTTGCTCTGCTCACGCTGCTGGCCATTTACGGAATTTTGCTGATCGGGCTGGATGTTACCGTCGGGTATCTGGGACAGGTCAATCTCGCTCAGGCGGCCTTTCTCGGTCTTGGGGCTTATACTGCCGGACTGGCCGTGAATCATTTTGGCATCGGTATGCAAAGCGCGCTCTTAGCCAGCCTGCTGGTCGGTCTTGCGTTTGGGACACTGCTTGCGTTTCCCGCCCTGCGACTGGAGGGTCCCCAGTTTGCCCTGGCTACGCTCAGCTTTTCCGCTCTATCCTCAACCACGCTCAATGAATGGGAATCCCTCACTAACGGGGCGCAGGGACTCCAGGTTTCACGGCCGGCATTGTTTGGTCTGCACCTGGAGGCACAAGGGTTCTTTTGGTTCTGTCTTGTCCTCCTTGCCATTGTATGGCTGGCAATGCGTAATCTTCTCACCTCCCAATGGGGAAGGACCTTCGAGGCCCTGAGGGATAGTCCTATTGCCACTGATGCAATGGGGGTGGGCACTTACCGGCATAAGATAGCAGCTTTTGCCCTCGGTTCAGCTCTCGGAGGCCTTGCCGGCGGGCTTTATGCTTTCAACTTTCAATATCTTCAACCGCAGATTTTTGTCTGGGACCTGATGGTCGTCCTTCTGCTGGGCGTAGTGCTGGGAGGCAGGAAGAACCTGTGGGGCGCTTTTGTGGGCTCTGCTTTAATCGTACTTCTGCCAAACCTTCTCTCTAGCAAGCTTCTGTTCCGGATAATCTCTTTTGCGGGCCTGCTTATAGCCGTTGTCGCAGGCGGACGAAGCTATATCGGGAAAGGCACGAGGCCATTCCAGGCGCTTGCGCCTGTCATATCGATGAGTCTGCTCGTGGTTGCAGCGATTTTTGTCAGGAATATCGAAGACATGCGGAGAGCTATATTTGCATTGGTGCTGTTTTCTATAGTTGTGGGACTTCCAGAGGGTCTAATGGGCTTCGCCGCCAGATTCTTTTCAAGGGTCCTTAACATTCCTCCTGCGCCGCTTCCTGGCGCCGGGCCGCTTAATTTGGTGCTCGAAAAAAAGGACGCTGATAGCAGTCCTCTGCTTGAGATCAGGGAACTTAAGCGTTATTTCGGCGGGGTTCGGGCCCTTGACGGTGTTTCCCTGGTGGTGAGTTCAGGCCAGATTCATGGACTGATCGGTCCTAACGGCTCGGGCAAGACTACTCTTGTGAATGTCATTTCCGGGCTTTACGCGCCTAGTGGAGGGACCATGCTGCTCAGGGGAAGACAACTACCTGAAGGTAGTCTATACAAGGCCGCCCGGATGGGGATATCGAGGACATTTCAGAACCTGCAGATATTTTCGGAGCTTACGGCTTTGGACAACGTCATGGTGGCTTTGAAGGGCGTATACAATAAGTCACTGCTGCTGGTGCTTCTGGGACTGGCGCGCGGAGAGGAACGTTGCGCCCAGTCGGGAGCGCTGGCATTGCTCGAAATGGTAGGGCTGCAGGATAAGGCACGCATACCGGCCAAGGACCTTCCATACGGGGCACAGCGATTCCTGGAGATAGCCCGCGCCCTTGCCTGCCGTCCCGACCTTTTGATCCTGGATGAACCTGCCGCAGGCCTTGCACATCCCGATGTTAAGAAACTGGTGGAGATAATACGTAATATACACAAGCTAGGGATCTCAACCATCCTCATTGAGCATCACATGGAAGTGGTGAGCGATCTTTGTGACGTGATTACAGTACTTGACGGGGGGCTCGTTATAGCAAAAGGCAAACCGGAAGATATAAAACGTAATCCAGCCGTCATAGCAGCCTATCTTGGGGTAAGTACGTGAATTGCCGGTCGCTGGACCCGCGATGCTTCGAGGTAAACATTAATGGCAAGTAATATCCGTGGCGGAGATAACCGCCTATGCTGATTGTAGACAATCTTTATGCCGGGTACGGCTCAAGCGAGGTGCTCGTGGGCGTATCGCTTGAGGTGAAGATAGGGGCGCTGGTCGCCTTAATAGGCCCTAACGGCGCCGGCAAAAGCACAACCATGCGGGCCATTTCCGGGATTGTCAGGCCAAACAGGGGCCGGGTGCTGTTTGACGGCATGCCGGTGCAGGAGATGGATGCTTCACATATTGCCAGACTAGGGCTCGCCCATGTGCCTGAAGGGCGACGTGTGTTCGGTACACTGTCTGTTGAAGATAACCTTTTGTTGGGAGGATATCGGCGGCTGCCGCATTTTTTTGGGTTCCGAAGGAAGGCGGCCAGCGACCTGGACAGGGTATATGAGCTGTTTCCCCGGCTGCGGGAGCGGCGGCGCCAGGCATCTGGAACTCTTTCCGGAGGAGAACAGCAGATGCTTGCCATCGGGCGTGCCCTGATGGCAGATCCAAAGGTTATCCTTATGGATGAGCCCTCTATGGGGCTTGCGCCTGTTGTTGCGGATGAGGTGCTGGCAATTATCACGCGTCTGAAGAAGACCGGAATGACATTGCTGCTGGTCGAGCAAATGGTCAAAAAGGCATTAGAAGTGGCGGACTATGTATACGTTATGGAGGGGGGGAGGATTGTTGTCCGGGGAAAGCCGGATGATCTGCGGAAGGACGAGCGTGTGATAGCCGCATATCTAGGCTGACAACGTGGTGTGTTTACTTGTTGATCGCTGCTTCTATCCATGCCTGCATCTGAGGCTCCGGGTAGGCCCCGTAGAGTTCATCTATCAGCTTTCCGTTTCGGTATACGAGAAGAGAAGGCGTAGCCCTGATGTGAAAACTGTTGGCAAGAGAAAGTTCTCTTTCTATGTTGACTTTAACGACCTTCAGGAGACCGGCCTTCTGATATGCCAGCCTTTCCAAAAGTGGCTGAATCAAAGCGCAAGCTCCGCACGTGGAAGACCAGAACTCGACAATCGCGATTCCAGCCCATTCAAACACTTCCCGCCCAAAATTTTCTGCATTCGCATCAATAGGCCTTCTGGGGAATTCAAGAAAGTTTCTGCACTTTCCACAATGCGGCCGCTCCATTAACCTGTGTAATGGTACATGGTTGAGGGTTCCACAAGACCTGCACTTGAGATATACTGAGCCAGCCGTCATAATCTTTTTTTCTTTTTACGTAGTTTTGCCGGTCCTAACCTGGAACTCGTTATTGTAACGAAATCAAAACCACCATCGACAGAAAGTTTTGTTTTGTGATAACAAAATTATACCATAAAATATTTCTTACAGTGCCCCAGGTCCAAGCTTGGCATAAGGTACAATGCCCTCATGCCCAACTCCATGATAAAGGTAAGGGAGGTGATAACAGGCACAGCGGCAAGAAAAGGCGAATGGAACAACGGGTGACCCCCTTCCGGCGTCGATTTCAAGTTTGTTCAAATTTTCAATCTCCCAGCATGCTCCTTATGTTTGAAAAAAACGCCCTCGCTGCTGCTTGTTCATCTATGCAATCGCTTTCATCCTCTCCCTCGATTCTCCTGATCGCCTCTTCCGGCAGTTCGTCGAGAAAGCGCGACGCGTTGCACGGTGTGCTTTTGCCATAGCGTGTCCGATGGCCCGCATGGCATACATAGAGTTCCTTCATGGCCCGTGTTATGCCTACGTAGAACAGTCGGCGCTCTTCCTCCAGGCCGGAAGCCTCATAGATGGACTTTTTGTGTGGAAGTATATCGTCTTCTACGCCAACAATAAATACCACCGGGAACTCCAGTCCCTTTGCCGAGTGGAAGGAAATGAGAGTAACGCCGTTTCCGTTCCGCTCCTCCTTGTCCTTAAGGAGGTCTATGAGCGCCAGTGTTTCGAGGAATGCCTGGAGTGTCGGGGCTTCATCTTTTTTTTCAAAATTTGCAAGGGCCCCGATGAAATCTTCGACATTCTGAAGGCGCTGTGATACTGCATTGGGAGTTTTGTAGAGTCCCTGGATATGGTCACGATAGCTTATCTCCGAGGTAAGTTGTCTCAGTATTGCGGCCATCTCCCTATTCGTATCAAATAAAGACTTGTAGTTCCCTACTATTGTTGCAAGGCCCCTCGCAGCTTCGGCAGACTTCCCTGCGAGGCTGTCTATTTCATCGGCCCTGACAAAAGCCTCAAGGAGCGTGATGTTTTGCTGCCGGGCAAAGTCCGACAGGCTGCCGAGGGTGGTCGGCCCCAGCCCGCGTCTGGGCGTGTTTGCTATCCGGAGAAGACTCAGCTCGTCGCGGGGATTGGCGATAATCCTAAGGTAAGCGGCAATATCCTTTACCTCCCTGTACTCGAAATAGCTCATGCCCCCCACCACCGAATAGGGTATGTGCAGCCTCCTCAGGGCCTGCTCAAACTGCCTCGAAAAGACATTTGCTCTGTAAATCACAGCGAAATCCTCAAAGGAGAGTTTTTTTTCATACTTCAGCTGCTGGATACGGCTTGCCACCCATTCCGCCTCTTCGTCCCCGCCGTAGGCCTTGTACAGCATCACTTCCGGGCCGTCGCCCTGAGTTGTCCAGAGGGACTTTTCCATTCTCTGCCCGTTGTTCCTGATGACAGCGTTGGCAGCCTTGAGGATGTTCCCATGGGACCGATAGTTTTGTTCAAGCCGCACTACAGACGCGCCGGGAAAGTCACGCTCGAAATCGAGGATATTGCTCAGGCTGGCCCCCCTCCAGGCATAGATGGACTGGTCGTCGTCACCCACTACGCAGAGGTTTTTCCTCTCACCGGCGAGAAGACCGATGAAATTATACTGCATACGATTGGTGTCCTGGTACTCGTCTACCATGATATACCTGAACCTGTCCTGATATTTCTTCAGCACCTCGGGATGTTCTCTGAAAAGCCTGAGGGCGAACAGGATAAGATCATCGAAATCCAGGGCATTAAAGGATTTCAGTGCCTCAAGGTATTTTGGATAGAGGTACTCCGAGATGTTGTCTATATCATCTTGTTTCGGAGTTTTTGCTGTCGGGTCATTTGCCGCCGGTTGCAAATCGTTTTTGGATCTGCTGATACGTTCCATGACAGCCTCTACCTTGAAGCTCTTGTCGGCAAACTTGACCTCTGTAAGAATGCCCCTTAAAAGTGAGAGTTGGTCCGACGTATCGTAGATGGTGAAGTCCTTGCGGTAGCCAAGGCGCTCGATCTCCCGGCGCAGGATGGTAAGGCAGAGGGAATGAAATGTCGAGACCACCGGACCTTTGCTCCGGGTAACAGCAGCTTGACCCGCTAATCCCTTGAGAATGGACGAGACCCGCTCCTTCATTTCGCGGGAGGCTTTATTTGTAAAGGTGACTGCCAGTACATTGTTAGCCGGGACGCCTGTGTGTATGAGATAGGCGGTCCTGACAGTGAGCACCCTCGTTTTTCCTGATCCTGCACCGGCAAGGACCAGGAGAGGACCCTCCGTATGAAGCACTGCCTCCCGTTGCTGCGGGTTAAGGCGATCCAGTTCCTGCTTGATATCCATGTATATTAAACCTTATTTAGACGTATTGACCCGTTGCTGAAGAATCGGGGAGATTTGATCAGGTTATTTGTCCGGCGCGTATTTTGCCAATACCATGCACGATGACAGGACCGTTGTTCCGGAATCTATTGCTGTGCTGTACCCGGGGGATCCTAATTCAAGGAGTCTTTGTACTCGACGATGATTTCGTAGTCAATACTCGCGTGGTCCTTGTCAAAGGACTCGTTTTTTCCTTCACATGCGAGATTCCCTTTTAAGGTCTTCTTGCGCCCTTTTACCGCGGTGGCAATAATTTTCGTAAGATCAAATCCTCCACCTTCACAGCCCGGAATAGCACAATTCATCTTGAAATTAGCGGCAGAGTGAGGGAGGAAATTGATGGTGCGAACCATGAGAACAGGTATTGCTCCAACATGATAATAGGTTAAAACAAGGGTGATTTTCGAAACGCCGGGGAAGTTCTCTGAAACCAGCCCCGCCTCGATGTCCATCTGAGCCTTTTGCTCTCTCTTCTGCAACTGAGCATTTCTGCTGAATGACATGGCCAACTCCTTATCTATGTTTGTAGAATTTTCCAAGAGAAATACGAGACAACAAACGAGCGGTTATAGAGCAGTGGTTGTGAAATAGCGGGCCTCATCGGCCCGCGTTTGTTGTCCCTTTACTTTGTTTAGCTATGAGCGCACCGGAGGTCGCCGGCAAGACAGCAGGAGCTCTTTGCCATATAACTACTCGGAGTTGGCGACTTTCATTTCTCCGGTCCTCTTCATATACTGTTATTATTGCTTTACGACGTTGACAGCCTTGAGGCCTTTGTCTCCCTTTTCGACATCGAAAGTTACCTGGTCACCCTCGGCAAGTGATTTGAAGCCCTGCGCCTGAATAGAGGAGTGATGGACGAATACATCGCTGCCATCTTCTGCTGTGATAAATCCAAAGCCCTTTGAATCGTTGAACCACTTTACTGTTCCCTTCATAATACCGTTGTTCTCCTTTGCTGCGAAATAAAAAAACAACCAAGACAAAATGTCCCGTTGTCATCAGTAATCTATATTATATTATAGATCTCATGGCCTATATTAGCATAAAATTACTGAAAATTCAATTATATTTTCGGTAGTGGGTGAGTTTGTTTTTGCGCTTGACCGCCGGGCGCACTCAACTCTCCTATGAGCAGCGTCTTGAGTTCTCAGTGTGGGCGGACGGTGTCCCCCAAAAAGTCGCGTGACTTTTTGGCATTTCATTTTAGGCTTGAACTGCACAGACCCTTAATTGTACCTAACCATCGCAAAAACCAAGGTTTACTGATCAATGGTATATATAGTAGGATAAATGTGCATGGAAGAAATCGGTATTGTAAAGGAAATCAATGGAATTAAGGCTGTAATTTCTGTTCAGAAGCAAGGTTCCTGCGGGTCTTGCCCCGGAGGAGCTTTGTGCCAGACACTGGGAGCCGGCGAGGCCTTGATGGAGGCCTATAATCATATCGATGCACGGGCCGGAGATACGGTGAAAGTGGTTTTCAAGTCCTCAAATTATCTTAAAGGCACGATGCTTGTTTATGGCCTGCCTTCTTTGATGCTTATTATCGGAGCGGTGTTGGGAAAGGAATGCCTGAGCAGGTTTTTCCCAACTGCTGATTCCGAGGTCCTATCTGCCTGCAGTGGATTTGGCTTTCTTGTAATTACGTTTCTGGTCATTAAACTCTGGTCAAATATGTTTGAACGCAAAAAAGAATACATGCCAATAATAGAAGAAATCATAAAAAGGGGGGGATAGTTATGTCAAAATTGAGCGCTGGTCAAATAAGGAACGTAGCAATTATCGCTCACAGCGGCGCAGGCAAGACCTCATTGACCGAGGCTATTCTGTTTAATGCAGGAGTCCTGGACAGGATTGGGAGCGTGGAGGCCGGAAACACCACGACCGACTGCGAGCCTGAAGAGGTCGCGAGGAAAATAAGCGTTGTATCGGCCAATGCCTATTGCGACTGGAAAAACACGCGGATCAATCTGATCGATACGCCGGGGTTTATAAACTTTATAGAAGACACGAGAGGCAGTCTCAGGATCTCCGATGGGGCCGTCGTCATCGTAAGCGCTATTTCAGGAGTAAAAGCGGAAACCGAAAAGATATGGAAGTACGCCTGTGAATTCGAGGTGCCGCGAGTGGTCTTTGTCAATAAGCTTGACAAGGAGGCGTCAAATTTCTTCATGGCGCTCGGTGAGCTTGAGAAGTCTTTCGAATCAGAGGCTGTTCCGCTTTATATTCCCATAGGTGAGGGTGAGGAATTCAGGGGCATAGTCGATCTAATAACGATGAAGGCGTATATTGCGGAAAACGGCAAAGTCGCGGAAGCGGAGATACCAGCTTCCTTGCAAGGCAGCGCCGGTGAGTACAGGAAGAAGCTCGTCGAAAAGATTGCGGAATCTGACGATGCTCTCCTGGAAAGATACCTCGAAGGGACGGAGCTTACCAATGAAGAAATTATGAAAGGAGTCCGTGAGGGATCCTTGACAAGAAGGTTTATCCCGGTGATATGCGGCTCAGCCACTCTCAATATTGGTGCAACCCAGCTCCTCGATGCTCTGCTTCTTTGCCTACCCTCGCCCGAGGACATGAGCAGGATTTCACCCGTCAGGGGCAAAAATCCTAAAGACGGCAAAGAGGTGGAAAGAAAACCGGTAGAGACAGATCCTCTTACTGCGTATGTTTTCAAGACAGTTGCAGACCCCTATGCCGGTAAAATGTCCATATTCAGGGTCTATTCGGGCGTGTTGAAAGCGGACTCTACAGTCCTGAACTCTCAGACCGGCTCCAAAGAAAGAATAGGCCAGGTTTTTTACCTTCAGGGCAAGAAGCATATCCCGACGCAGGCAGTGGGGCCGGGCGAAATCGCTGCAGTAGTAAAATTAAAAGACACCAATGTCGGTGATACGTTATGTGAGGAACACCATCCCCTGGTGCTTGAGAAGGTCAAGTTCGCAGAGCCGCTTATTTCATATGCAATAGCGCCCAAATCCAAGGGTGATGAAGAAAAGGTCAGCGCAGGCATCAACAGGCTTCTCGAAGAGGACCCTACCCTGCATTTCTCCCGTGATGATGAATCCAAGGAAATGATTCTATCCGGCATGGGGCAGGTCCATCTCGAGGTTGCTCTAGATAAGCTGAAAAGGAAGTTCGGCGTCGAGGTTGCAATGAAGACGCCGAAGATACCATACAGGGAGACGATACGGGCTTTTGCCAAGGGGCAGGGCAGGTATAAAAAACAGTCCGGGGGACGCGGGCAGTACGGCGACTGCTGGATTGAATTGGAACCGCTGCCGAGGGGCCGGGGATATGAGTTCGTTGATAGAATTGTCGGCGGTGTCATTCCGCAGCAATACAGGGGCGCAGTAGAAAAAGGGATTGTTGAGGCTATGCATGACGGTGTTATTGCAGGATACCAGATGATTGACGTAAAGGCCACCCTTTATGACGGCACCTACCATTCGGTCGATTCCTCTGAAATGGCTTTCAAGATAGCAGGCTCAATGGCTTTTAAGAAAGTGGTACAGGATGCAAAGCCTATCCTTCTCGAACCCATTATGAAGGTTGAAGTTACCATTCCCGAAGATACTCTTGGTTTGGTTATCGGAGATCTGAATACCCGTCGCGGAAAGGTCCAGGGTGTCGAGCCCCAGGCAGGCGGAAACCAGAAGATCAACGCCCTTGCGCCTATGGCGGAGATGCTGACCTATGCGAACCAGCTCCAGAGCATCACGTCCGGAAGGGGGCTCTATTCGATGGAATTCTCCCATTATGAGGAAGTGCCTGCTCATATTACGCAGAAGATCATAGCTGAACGCCAGAAAATTAAGGCGGAAGAGCACCAGTAGTGGGTAGTGCGTTACCGTGATATATGGTTAAAAAGCAAAATAATAATGTGAAAAAACCGTGGGGCGGCAGGTTCACCGGAAAAACTTCCAAAAGCGTAGAGAACTATACAGAGTCCATATCGTTTGATAAGAGGCTCTGGAAATACGATATCGAAGGCAGCATTGCTCATGCAAAGATGCTGTCGAAACAGGGTATTATTCCCAAGCGGAACGCTAACCGTATTATCAGGGGTCTGAAGGACATATACCTGGAAATAGAGGAGGGCAGGTTCAGGTTCAATCCGGAGCTTGAAGATATTCATATGAATATCGAGGCCGCCCTTATCAGGAAAATTGGAGACGTCGGCGGCATGCTGCATACTGCCCGTTCGCGCAATGACCAGGTGGCCCTCGATCTCAGGCTCTACGTAAGGGCCTCTGTTGAGGAAATAGTGTCCCTGCTAAGAAATCTTGAGACCGTGCTCGCCGACATGGCTGAAAGCAAGCTCGGACTGATCATGCCGGGCTATACCCACACCCAAAGGGCGCAGCCGGTGCTCCTTTCTCACCACCTTATGGCGTATGCTCAGATGTTTCAGCGCGACCGCATGCGATTTGTTGATTCACTGAAGCGGACAAATGTTCTGCCGCTTGGTTCGTGCGCCCTTGCCGGCACCTCGTTGCCGGTGGACAGGCAATACATAGCTTCACTGCTGAAGTTCGATGCTGTTTCAGACAACAGTATGGACTCTGTTTCAGACAGGGACTTTGTGCTTGAGTTCCTCTCCTGCGCTGCGCTGCTTATGATGCATATCTCCAGGATGGCCGAGGAGATAGTCCTATGGGCGTCCGAAGAGTTTGGCTTTATTGAGCTGTCCGACGCTTTTGCCACCGGGTCCAGCATCATGCCTCAGAAAAAGAATCCCGATGTTGCTGAGCTGATGCGCGGGAAAACGGGAAGGGTCTATGGTAATCTCATGAATCTTCTTACCACTATGAAAGGCCTTCCCCTGACATACAACAGGGATATGCAGGAAGATAAGGGGCCTCTTTTCGATACGGCTGATACAGCCATAGCTACACTAGCTGTCCTTTCGGAAATGTTGAAAAATATAACTTTTCTCAGGGAGAGACTAGAAAGCGGCAGTGACGCTGCATTTTCCACAGCTACCGACGTTGCCGAATATCTCGTGAGAAAGGGCCTGCCTTTCAGGACTGCCCACGGAATCACCGGCAGGATTGTCCGTTTCTGCATAGACAACGGAAGGACGCTGCATGATCTGGATATCGTTATGTACCGTTCTTTTTCCAGGCACATAGAAGAGGATGTCTTCGATGTCCTCAGTGCAACTGCGTCGGTCAATGCCAAAAAATCATATGGAGGCACATCGCCCGCTTCGGTCAGGGCCCAGATAAAGAGATTCAGGAAACAGCTTAAATGATGAAACCCGGCGGTTTCGTAAAAAGTCCATATGCTGCTTTCCACCCCAGCAAGTCTGCGACTTGCCGGGGACCCCGCTGCGGCGTACGAACATGTACGCCGCATTCCTCGGGATTTGCGCGCCTTGCCTCCGGAGCTTTTTACAAAACCGCATTTATATTCCTGCTGGCCCTGTTGATGCTGGCTGCATGCGGAAAAAAGGGAGAGCCGACGCTTACCACGTTTGTTAAGCCTCCTCCCGTCAAAAATATTAGTGTGGTACACCGTGAGAATTCGATTCTGCTTTCGTGGTCTTATCCAGCGTCCCCGGATATGCAGGAACTTATCAAAGGTTTTTATATCGAGAAAGCCGGGGGTGCTGCAGGGGACAATGTCCCTGCGGAATTCAAGAATATTGTTTTTCTTCCTGGTACTGAGCATCATTACACAGATACTGATTTTAAGACGGGCACGACGTATTTTTATAAGATACGGGTGTACAGTGTCAGAAATGTCATTAGCGACCCCTCTGCAGTTGTGAAGGTCGCGCCGGCGGAGCTCCCGCCGCCGCCCCAGGGATTATTCTTTGAGGTAAAAAACGATGCGGTCGAAATCAGATGGGACAAACTGCCCGGAAAAGTTAATTATAATATATACAGGAGCAACAAGAAAAATGTGTTCCCGGAATCGCCCTTGAACAAGGCGGCATTGAGCGAGCCCCTATTTATAGACAAAGTAGAAACCGGATCGCCTTTGTGCTATGTGGTGGCATCACTCCTTGATACCGATATTAAAGACGAAGGCTTTCCCTCCAAAGTGCTTGAGGTGGACCCCGAGACCTTTGTGCCGTCGAAGCCCTCTGATTTGAAATATGTGTATGCCCCTGCGGGAGTTGTGCTTATCTGGAAGGAGAATCCCGAGTCATGGGTGAAACAGTATCGTATTTATCGGAAGCATGCACTGGAAAGTAGCTACACTATTATTGGCGAGGCCGTTACGCCCACATTCAAAGACAACGACTCTGTGACTTCTAAAACGCTGTATTACATCACCGCGCTCGGGCCTTACAGGGAAAGTGCGGCCTCTGAGCCGCTGGAAGTCAGCCCTTTGGTAGAGCGATAAGATGGAACGTGTTCTCCTCGGTCACGGAAGCGGCGGGAAACTCATGCATCAGTTGATCAGTGAGTTTTTTGCGCCTGAATTTCACCTCGGCGCGTTGGCTGACGCAGCAGTTGTTGAATTTGGCTGCGAAGGACAGAGGCTTGCTTTTACAACAGATTCCTATGTTGTGTCCCCGCTGTTTTTCCCCGGCGGTAACATAGGCGAACTTGCAATTAACGGGACGGTCAATGATCTTTCGATGGTAGGATCAAAACCCCTCTATATCACCACAGGTTTTATTATCGAAGAGGGATTTGCCCTCAATGATTTGAGGCGTGTCATCGCATCAATGGCAAAGGCCGCTGAAAAGGCCGGAGTCCGTATTGTTGCCGGCGATACTAAGGTTGTTGATAAAGGCAAGGGCGATGGACTATTTATCAACACATCCGGGATCGGTATCGTTCCTCAGGGCAGGGACTTGGGTCCGCACAGGATCATGGAGGGAGATAAGGTGATTATCAGCGGCCCCATAGGAAGCCACGGCATTGCAGTCATGGCTGAGCGGAACGGGCTTGCCTTTGATCCGCCGGTGATAAGCGACACCGCAGCCCTGAACGGTCTTGTTGAGGAGATGTTTGGCGCGTCGGGTTCCATACGCATGATGAGAGATCCGACAAGGGGTGGAGTTGCAACAACCCTGAAGGAAATTGTACTGGAAGCGCCATATTGCATATCCATAAACGAGCAATTCCTGCCTGTGCCGGAAGGAGTAAGAGGCGCCTGTGAACTGCTGGGGCTTGATCCTCTTTATGTCGCAAACGAAGGGATACTTATTGTCATAGCTCCGCCCGAAGATGCCGGGCGGCTTATTGAAACAATGAAAGAACACCCTCTCGGCCCCGGATCTGCGGTAATCGGGGAAGTCTGCTGCGCTGAAAGTCGTGATCACGGAAGGGTGCTCCTCAAAACAACTATCGGGGGAACACGTATTATAGATATGCTTACCGGGGAGCATCTGCCGAGAATATGCTAAAATAAAAGACCGGGTAAAGGCAGAGGTAAAGGTAAAGAAAAAAAAGAGTAAGAGTCGCTGCCTCTACCTCTACCTGTTTATCTTGTCTTTGGGAGGCGTGGAATGTTTAAAAAAAGTTTAGTGACCGCATGTGTCCTGATTGCCAGTTTTGCATCCGTTGCGCAAAGCTCAATATTGCTCGACCGGGTGGTGGCTATTGTAAACAAAGAGGTTATAACCTGGAGCGATTTGTACCGGGAGATGGAGTTTGACGCCAGTGATCAGGTAAAGGCAATGAAGGACGAGGACAGGCGGCGTTTTTTCAAGGAGAATGAAAAATCTTTTCTGGAGAACCTGATCGATTTGAAACTGCAGTTACAAGAGGCGGCTAAGGAAGGAATAACCACCACTGATGCTGATGTGGCTGCCGCTGTCAAAAATATAAAAAACAAATACTCCATGACCGACGAGATATTTAACGAAACAATCGTGAAAGACGGTTTTACACTTGAAACATACAAGAAGAAGCTCGGGGAGCAGATAACTGTGAATCGGGTTGTTGATCAGGAGGTCAGGAGTAAAATTCTTGTAACTGAACGCGATATTGACACCTACCTTGCCGGGAATAAGGATGCCGCAAAAGACCTGGAAGGTTTTGATGTAAGCCATATTCTGCTGAAGAGGACCGGCGATGACAAACTGCTGGAACAGAGGGCATGGGACATCTATAAAAAATTGCAGGCTGGTGAGGGTTTTCCAGAACTTGCCAGGCGGTATTCCGATGACCCGAGTGCGCGGGGCGGCGGAGACCTCGGTTTTGTGCGGCGATGTGATATGTCAAAGGAATTTTTGAATGTCTGTTTAAGCATTAAGCCCGGCGATATAAGCGAGCCGTTATGGAGAGAAGACGGCATATACATTATCAGGGTAAACGAAGCAAGGGTATTCAAGTCCGAGCAGGAAATGCGCGAGGCTATACGTCAGAAGCTGCTCAGTGAAAAGTTCGGCGCCGCACTCAAAAACTGGGCAAGGGAATTGCGCGATAGGGCTTACGTAGAAATCAAGGCGTAAGAAAGACAGGCAATAGGCAAATAAAGAAAGGCTATAGGCTATAGGCAATGGGCGATAGGAAAGTAAACAAAGGCAATAGGCGATGGGCGATAGACAAATAAAGAAAGGTTGTAGGCAATGGGCGATAGGCGATAGGAAAAGGATTTTGTGTTTTTTTAATCTGTTGCCTATCGCCTATTGCCTATAGCCTGCCTTTTTATTTATGGAACAGAGAATTCAGAAAATACTGGCCCAAATGGGTGTTGCTTCGCGGCGAAAGGCCGAGGAGCTTATTGCTGAAGGCAGGGTGACTGTCAACGGCCGGATGGCGGAAATCGGTATGAAGGCTGATTCTGCCAGGGACCACGTAAAGGTTGACGGCAAACTTCTGACTAGGCCTGAGCCGAAAGTTTATCTGATCTTTAATAAACCCAAAGGTGTGGTGACGTCTCTTTCTGATCCCGAGGGCAGGCCTACGGTAAAGGATTACCTGCAACGGGTAAAATACCGCGTGTTCCCTGTCGGTAGGCTGGATTATGATTCGGAAGGGCTGCTGCTAATAACGAATGATGGTGATTTCGCCCAAGCTATTCTGCATCCGTCCCAAAAGATATATAAGACATACCTGGCAAAAGTAAAGGGAATTATTGATGACGATGCTCTCGCAAAACTCCGGGCGGGCGTGAAACTGCAGGACGGCAAAACCTCACCGTCCAAAGTGAGGAGAATACCCCACCGGTCCGAGAATAACTCGTGGATTGAAATATCACTGCATGAGGGCAGGAACAGGCAGGTGCGAAGGATGCTTGAAAAAGTCGGGTATCCTGTTGTCAAGCTTAAGAGAACGAGCATCAACGGCGTGAAACTCAGGAATCTGAAGCCTGGAGAATTCAGGCCGCTCGAACCGGACGAAATTGAAAGTTTTAATGCAGGAAAACGCGCTCAATAAATAGAAACAAACCATCACCCCCGCGCTGCACTACTGCAGTTCTATAGCGCTCACTTTTGCATAATTAACAACTGAAGAGAAGGTAATATTCAGTGTGCCGTTGGTAACACTGACGGGAATATTGTTGTCCGTCACGGTTCCATTTCCGTTATCTGTGTATGAAATAGGATTGATGATGTATGCGCCGTCCTGCGCCGTGCCTGTACAGGAAATCACGTCGCCTGAGGTATCATAGCAACTTGTTTCGCCCGTTGCGGGCAGTTGAATGTTGCCGGCGTTCACCATAACAGCATTCAGACAAATAATCATGAATTCTATAAATACTAACGATCCACGAGTGGTATATCTGCCATGACCGGACATTGTTAATAACCTCGCCCTCTAACAAGGAATAAGGCAAACGAGTTAAATGCTTAATCCCCCCTTGGGGACTTTCTCAGAATCACTGCTCAATGGAGGAATGATAGTTTCCGTTTCTACTTTGCTTACAGTTATGTGAATCCTTAAGTGGTTTGATCTGATTAGTCCACTAGGAAAGCAGATGTTCTGGCATATTCCATCGGAAAACTCAACGAAGTGGAACCGGTAGCGTGTGATAATTGGGGTGTTTTAGGTGACACGCCACTTTAATCTTTAACCTGCAATCTCTTTTGAGTTACAATAGAAGCTCATAAAATATCCTGGAGGTATGTCAAGTATGTTTCGTGATAAATGGTGTGGTGAGCTGGATTCTGCTCATATCGGTTCCCGCTGCACTCTTGCAGGCTGGGTCTTCAGGAGAAGGGACCACGGCGGACTGATATTTGTCGATCTGCGGGACAGGAGCGGTCTTGTGCAAATCGTGTTCAGTCCTGATGTTTCTGAGGAGGCGCACACGCTTGCACGTGACCTTAGGGCGGAATTTGTCATATCAGTGGCAGGAGAAGTGCGGAAAAGACCCGAAGGCAGCGAGAATCCCAACCTCACGACAGGCATGATCGAACTGTATGTCGATACTCTCACCGTGTTGAATGAGGCTGAAACACTGCCGTTCCCTATGGAGGAAGCCGGTGAAGCCTCGGAGGCTTTACGGCTCAAATACCGGTATCTCGACCTGAGGAGGCCGGAGCTGCAGTATAACCTTATAGTGCGTCACAGGGTGACAAAGCTCATCAGGGATTATCTGGATGAACAGGGATTTCTTGAAATAGAAACTCCCATGCTGACAAAATCCACGCCGGAAGGCGCTCGGGATTATCTTGTTCCGAGCAGGCTTAACCAGGGCCAGTTCTTTGCTTTGCCCCAGTCTCCGCAGCTCTTTAAACAGATTCTCATGGTGTCCGGGCTCGAAAAATACTTCCAGATTGTCAAGTGCTTCAGGGATGAGGACCTAAGGGCGGACCGGCAGCCCGAATTTACGCAGGTTGATATGGAGATGTCCTTTATCGATAGGGAGGATATCATACCACTTATAGAGACGCTTATGAAAAGGCTCTTCCACGAGATTCTGAACAAAAATATTCAAGTCCCTTTTCAGCGCCTTCGTTTCACAGAATCAATGGAACGGTTCGGAAACGACAAGCCGGATCTGCGGTTTGGGATGGAACTCAAAGACATGGCGGACCTCGCATTAAAAGGCTCATTCAAAGTCTTTCTCGATGCCCTCGCATCCGGTGGGCGGGTCAAGGCAATTAACGGCAAGGGGATGGCAGGACTTTCCAGGAAAGAAATCGACATGCTCACGGAAGAGGCACAGTCTTTCGGAGCAAAAGGTCTTGCGTGGATCAAGGTAAAAGGCGGCTTTGATTCGCCGATTGCAAAATTTTTCCCCGAAGATGTGCTGCTGCAAATGGCCGGGAGGCTCGAGGCAGGCGAAGGTGATTTGATGCTTTTTGTAGCGGACAAGGAGAAAATCGTCCACGATGTCCTCAGCCGTATGCGGCTTGAACTGGGCAAGCGGCTGGACCTTATAAAAGATGAATTCAACTTTGTATGGATAATTGATTTTCCACTTCTGGAGTGGGACGAAGACGAAAAACGTTTTGTCGCTATTCACCATCCATTCACCTCGCCCGTGGATGATGATATCGAGAGGCTCTTTGCATCCGGCAGCAAGGAGCGAGAGCTGACGGCATCGCTCAAGGCAAAGGCATATGATATAGTGCTGAACGGTTGTGAAATCGGCGGCGGCAGCATCCGTATCCACAGGCGCGACGTGCAGAACAAAGTGTTTGAACTTCTGGGCATCTCCGGCGAAGAGGCGCGAGCAAAATTCGGCTTTCTCCTGGATGCCCTTGACTATGGGGCCCCTCCTCACGGCGGCATTGCCCTGGGACTGGACAGGCTGTTAATGCTGATGGTCGGCGCACAATCGATCCGCGATGTAATAGCATTTCCAAAAACCCAGAAAGCGATATGCCTTCTGAGCGGCGCTCCCTCCACAGTCGAACCAAAGCAGCTGAAGGAGCTCTTTATCAAGCTCGATACTCCGATATAGAAGAGATTCTTGCCTATAACCCGAAAAATGCATTTAAGAGCATGCCATGTCCTTAGGTCGGATTCGTCGATTCCTGAGGGCGTCAGAGATACTTCAAGTGGAAAGAGGCTCATACAAAAAATGCAGACTTTCGGCAGAAGGAGGCATGTGTTGAGCCAAGGTTCACCTGAGAGTGGCAGTTCTCTGATTGTGTTTGTTTCTGAATAAATCCCGTTAAAAATCGTTTGCGTTTTTTAATCCCCGTATTCTTGATGGGCAACTTGATGGATGAAACACCGGGTACAGCCCAGTCCTGTTGTTTTTCATCATAGGTCCGCAGCTCTCGATAGCGGTATGAAGTATATAAACCTGAAAATATTCATGGTTTAGCCAGTCTCAGGCTTTTATTCCTCTGCTCCTTATACCATCGGCAGCTATATCCCGAAGGTAGTTCTGAAGAATTGAAATTTTGAGTTGTTCTGAATTTCCGGTTTATGATGTTTATGAACAGTCTGTATCGTTCTCTTTTTTTTAGCAATCATGCGAATAAAACTCTAGTATTCTGCAATTATGCAAAAAATGAAACGATCCAATTCCTTTAAAATCAATGGATTTGGTATAGGTATGAGAAATGCTTATACTTATATAAGCACGGTTGCGGCAGAGAACAAAAAGGAGGGTGCAAGAAGATGAAAACATGGCAGTACCAAAAAAAGTATCATTCACAGGCGTAGTACAGGTCTGGTCCCAATGTAGGAATGATTTAACTGGAAAATAGGAATAATTTAACTGGAAAATAGGAAGTTATTCCAATTGTCACGACTGGGGCCACGAGCTATAGTAACATCAGTAGGGATAGGGATTGAAAAGTAAGATTAACTGCTACGAATGGCACGAGGTAGAGATGGGCGTCACCATATCTGTTGGCCAACTGAGGATCTTACGGATTTGTATTCAAAACCTACCTGAATTGTCGATCCGATTTAACTATGCATAAAAGGAAAGGGGGTAAATTATGAAAAAACAAATACTTGATCTTAACGGGGGGAACCTTTCAGGAGCAAATCTAATTAGGGCTGACCTCTCCGGGAAAGATCTCTCCGGAATGAATTTTTACATGGCGCAACTTACCAAGGCGAACCTCAGTGAAGCTAATCTCACAGGCGCCGAGCTTGGCAATACAGATTTGAAGGGAGCGAATCTGAAGGGGGCCAAACTGACAGAGTCGATCCTCTTCAGAGCAAACCTTGAAGATGCCGACCTTAGGGGAGCACGCCTCAGTAATGCAGATCTACGGGGCGCAAACCTGAACGGAGCTGACCTGAGAGAAGCCGACTTTGGTTTGGCAGACCTGAGTACAGCTGACCTGAGGGGCGCAAATCTGTGCGATGCCAAACTCGTGGGGACCCGTTTGGTTGCCTCGAACTTCCAGGGTGCAAATCTTACCGGTTGCCGATTCTATGGCGCTTTTACATGGAATATGAGTCTGCAAGACACCAAAGAGTTCGATATTGTAATTACACCAGTTGGGCAATCATCTACTGTCGCAGTGGATGGCGTGGAAGTAGCTCAGTATGTAGACTTGCTGCTTCATAATGAAAAACTTCTGGATATTCTTGATACCAAAACTTCCAATTTCGCGCTGATCTTGGGCAGTTTTACCGCCGGGCGAAAAAATATTTTAAATGGAATTCGTAATATCGTTCGGAGTAAAAACTACATACCTATTTCTCTTGATTTTGGGAAGCCTATAAGCTGTGATTTTATGGATAGCCTGTCTGCACTTGTACATATGACACGATTTGTTATTGCGGACTTCACTGATGTCGGAAGTTTACATCAAGAACTGGACTGCATTGTGTCCGGACTTCATTCGGTCCGCGTTGTCCCAGTGCTGCAGAGTTCGGAAATCGACCGAACGGTTGAACATCTCAAGAGGTACCCGTGGATTCAGAAAATTCATCAGTATTCTGGTCCCGAAAATCTCTATGAAGCTCTTGAGCAGACCATTATTGTTTCAGCCCGGCCTGGGCACATGAACTAAGCTGAAGTAGCTTGAAAAGTCGGGCTTTTCTACTTAAAAGTCCGCCGGAGGAGGATATAATGAAAAAATATGATCCGAAAGCAATCTGCGAAAAATGTACCAAACCTTATTGTCATGAAGAAGTGGTATGTCCTGAATGCAATGGTCAGGGGCTTCCGAGTGACATGTCCACAGCCGAGGAGTCAGAAGATTATGGTTTGAATTTCACATCTGAGCGGCCATGCCTGTTTTGTGATGGCAGAGGCACAACGACTGTCTATTGCCCTCAGTACATGGATCGTCCGGTTCCTGCTTCATCGTTGGCGTCTGGACACGCTTCCAAGCATGTGGCAAGTGTTCCTTATCCACAGTTTTAGGGTACTAACGCCCGATGGTTTCGGGCCGTTCTAATGAATTAAGGAGAGATTTTATGGGTCTCTCCTTTTTTATTAGATCTCCTGTCCCTTTTACCAGTCAAAAACCTTATCCATATCTTCATCCTTAATCTGGAATGTGACATTGTGAGCGCAGCATTGACTTTGAAAAGCAAACTAAAACATAATAAGCGTAATTTGTAAAGCTTACTTATGTCTTATAACGAAGAATTAGATAGGCTCATCAAGCGCATTAATAGTCTTGACAAGATATATCTTAATGCCGTCCTTCACGATATTTCCGATGGCCTTGAGATAATTTCAGGACTCCCCAAGAACCGCATATATTTGTCAATTCCTTCATATTATGGATCAAAAAAAGAGGTTCTTGAGCCTTTGCATGTAAGAGGACACGCCGAGGATCCTGTAAAAACCACACTTATTGCTGTAAATGATGACGTAAGTGAAAATCATTATTCTTTGTCCCAACCACTTCAGGACACTTATGAAGGGAAAGCATATAAATCTGCGAAGCCGCTTATGGCAGCTGATTATGCAGAATCTGACATGAAAGGTTCGTCCCTGTTGGGAAAAGCGATGAATATTAAGTCATCGTTAATATATCCCATAATCATTAATGACAGGATTCTTGGAGTGTTAGCCTTGGACAGCGAGGAATATCTTAAGCAGGATACTTTTCTATCCTTTAAAGACTTGATTGCCGAGTTTCTAAAGGCGGTAGCGCAAAAGCTTTCGGAAGTCGTGGATTATTGGTCACCAATAATAGACGAAAGAAGTGTTGAAGAAACTATGAGGGCGTACAAAATTTCATTAATTTTGGAATCGCCGATCCGGGAAGGGATAGCTGACTTGGCCGCGTTAATGGTACCTTCTCTGGATACTGTCTGCGGCGAAAAAATAAGATGTCTTGTGCCATTTTCTTTGGCGGTCAGATGTGAGGATGACAAAAAGCTGTTTGAAGAGACCCTGAGGGACAGTAGATATGTCGGCAGGATGATACTTGATTCTCAGGCGTTTATTCTCACGTCAAAATTGATGGAATGGGGTGAGCCCAGGTCTGAAGTTTCGAATACTCCTTCCTTTTTCAGCCTGGGTGATTTTGCATGCCCTTTCGAAATTGACCTGCAGAAGAAAGCAGGTTTTACTGCTGCCATATTTTACCCGGTTGTAAATAAACAGAAGGATTTGCTCTATGCTCTTATATTCTACTTAAAAAAAGATGCTGCGAAGAAAGTGAAAACAATGCCCCTCGGAATAGATGGAAAGCCGCTCTTGAAGGGCAAAATGAAAGCGCTCGGGTCACGGGTAAATTCGGTTCTTTATGGCCTTTCTGCATGTGGTCTCGTCACAGACCATCTCCTGAAGATATACGAGGTCAACGAACGCTATGAGTATTTTAACAGGATGAAGGACATACGGAGGGGACTTACCGAGTTTCTTCACATGATCCTGTTCAACATCATGGTCATAGTCGGCGCTGATTGCGGGACCATAGGCGTTGTCGGGAATATTAATGATAAAAAATACGTAATTGTTGAAAGAGAAGGCGAAGTAGTCGTAGGCGCAAAGGCGGGGGACATCCATAACAGCTTTATATGGCCTGTCAGGGTCGGAACTCCAGATGACCTTCTCACTAAAGAACTGTCTTTATCAGGGATTGCCGCTGCGCAGGGCAAAACCAAAGTAGCTTTTGGACCGAGGGGACTAGAGAATGAAGGTTTTTTTAAGATACCGTGTCATGTGAAATCGACCATAGCGATACCAATAGTTGTAGGGCAGGAAACCATAGCTGTAATCAACCTGGGATCTAGAAAAAAATACTTGTTTACGGGAAGTATACAAAAAATTCTTGAGATGATTTCCGAAATGGTGGCTGAGAATGTTCATAAACTCATAAATAAATATGAAGTGAGTGTTGAAGTGATCAAGCTTTACGGCGGCAGATACCCTTATATAAAGAATGACGCATTAAATTATCTGGCGGAACTTTATCATGCCTATTTCATAGATTTGAGCAAGTTTTTAGACGATATTTTGCAGAATTATAAGTCCAGGCGAAGAGATAGAAAAGATAAAGAAAATCACATAACACTGAAAGATATAAAGATGACATATCTTGACAGCAACCTGGAACGCATAAATCTTGGGGAATATCTGGAAAAAGCCGATAATGACGTTGCTAATTACATTTATCTGGTGCTCAAGAACCGGAAGGCTTCTTTTTTTGAGGCTGTTCAGGATCCCTATTCAAGGCACGACATATCACGGAATGTCGCCCTGCTTATTTTCGAAAAGGCCAAGCTTACCCTACCAAAGCCTCAAATCACTAAAATCGCTGTTCATCTTAATGTCTGTTCGGAAAATTACAAGAGTGACTATGAAGAGAAGAAGAAAATTGAAAGATTCAGGCAATTTTATAAAAAAACTATAGGCATAAAGATTTAATCTTAATTCTGCAATCCCTATTTATGATGATTTGGCTACCCGTCGTTTGGCTATCTATATTGGCTATCATGGTGCAGCTCGCGAACCTTTGTGAGGATAACACCCTGCTATACGTAGTTATTGAAGGATGAAACTAGTGCTGATTTGAGGGGGAAACCGCTCGGAATCGCGAAAATAAATCTGTCCCCTTTTCCTTTTTCACAGATCTGGACGGTAAAAAGGCTACAGAGCAACAACCGTTTCAGTGATTAGAATGCTGATATAACGTACTAACAGGAACTAACGCGGGATTTGATTTCCAATAACTGAAGTACGCGCTCAATTGCGTGAGGCCTCGCTTGCCAGAGGTTGAGTCGTTGCATGATCAGTCCTAAGGCCGTACCGCTGCCCTGCGCTAAATACTGGACAAAACATTTATCTGCGCAATGTTGATGACACGGAAGGTGAGGATATTGACATGCTTCCCTAATATTTTACTTCCCAAAATATCAAAATCCTCTTTATACTGTAATAAGGGTTATGAAACCTAATGAAATAACTAAGAACAAAACCAAGATTGAGGCTGATCTGGAACTTTTAAGGGGCCTGATCAATAAAACAAATGATGCCATCTTCGTAGTTGATCCGCAGTCCGGTTGCTGTCTCTTTGTGAATGACCAAGCATGCGCCAGTTTGGGGTATGATCGCCAGGAACTCCTTAAAATAACTGTTAAGGATATTGAAACAACATTCCCCGACAATTTTTTATGGCAGACACATGTTGATGGATTGCGGCAGAAGGGCTCACAAATGCTGGAGGGCATCCATAAACGAAAGGATCGCACTACATTTCCGGTTGAAACAAACGTAAGCTATGTGGTGCTGAACACGAGAGAGTATATGGTGGCTGTAGTGCGCGATATCACTGAGCGAAAACAGGCAGCTGAAGCGCTGCGGGAAAGCGAGGATTGGTACCGCAGGATGGTGGAACTCTCTCCCGATGCCATATTCATCAATGTGGCGGGTAAATTCGTATTCATGAATGCGATGGGGGCCAGGCTGTTCGGCGTTGAACATCCTGAAGACCTTTACGGGAGGACGGTATTAGAATTCATCCACCCCGATTTCCGTGAGATCGTCAGGGTGCGGTCAGAGAACTCTCTCGAACATGGAGCATCCAATCCCTGGCTGGAGGAGGTCTACCTCCGTCTCGACGGCTCAGCCGTTCCGGTCGAGGTAGCAGCCATGTCCTTCAGTTATCGCGGCGAAAAAGCGGCCCATGTAATCGCCCGTGATATCAGCGAGCGGAAGAAGATGCATGACGACATGCTCAGAACCCAGAAGCTTGAATCCCTGGGGGTGCTGGCAGGTGGGATCGCCCATGACTTCAACAATCTGCTGCAGGGGGTGTTTGGTTATATATCTATTGCGAAACTGAATGCAGCTGATAAGGATAAAAGTGTTGCTGCACTGGATCAAGCAGAAAAAGCGCTGCACATGTCAGTAAACCTGACCACACAGCTTCTGATCTTCTCCAAGGGCGGGAAACCTGTCAAGAAAAAGATGTCTCTTCAGCCCATGATCGAGAACTCAGCGAGGTTCGCGTTGAGCGGTTCCAGCGCTGATTACCAAATCAAACTCGACAAAGACCTCTGGCAAGTGGAGGCAGATGAAGGACAGATCGGGCAGGTGATCCAGAACATAGTGCTCAATGCCGACCAGTCGATGCCCATGGGCGGCACAATAGTGATCACTGCAAAGAATCTGCATGCATCGAAAAAGGTAATTCCTCAACTGCCGGAAGAAGGTAAGTATGTGGTGATATCTGTTCAGGACAATGGGACCGGCATTTCTGAGGAGTGCCTGTCGAAAATATTCGATCCCTATTTCACGACCAAGGCGAAGGGAAGCGGACTTGGACTGGCAACGTGCTATTCCATCATCAAAAACCATGGTGGTGTAATTCATGTCTCATCAAAAGTGGGCAAGGGTACTACGTTTTATGTCTATCTTCCTGCAATTGAAGCTAAAAAAGATGCCCCACAGCCTCCTCAACTTTCTCTTTTTGTCCGCAAGGCAAAGATACTGCTCATGGATGACGAGGAACTGATAAGGAATATAGCTGGAGAAATGATAGATGTACTTGGGCATAAGGTAGAGTTAGCGGAACACGGAGAAGAAGTCATCGAGAAATACAACGCCGCTATGGAGTCAGGCAATCCTTTTGATGTTGTCATACTGGACCTGACTATCCGCGGAGGAATGGGGGGGCGAGAGACTATTGAGCGCCTCCTTGCAGTCAATCCCAGGATCAGGGCTATTGTATCGAGCGGTTACTCGGATGATGCCGTGGTATCTGATTATCGTAATTACGGTTTTAGTGCTCGTCTAACAAAGCCCTACAAGCTTCAGGAACTGAGCGATACGCTGAATAACCTGCTGATCCAATGAACAAATCGAAGACAATGATTGATAAAACTATTGACACAGAGGGCTGTGGTGTCACCAGCGAGCGAAGCGAGTTTATTTACAAATGACCGCTAAGAATTACGGAAGTACTCCGCAAAATATCAGGATGCCTGAAAACGTTTATTTTAGGGAGAACTACGCGCCGACTGCGTCTTATCAATTTTGCGCAGTAGTATTGGAAGTAAACAGTTATCATATCATGCAACCGCCGGTCTGGTAGCCAGGGTTCATTGCTGAACCCCAGCCCCATAAGAACCTTGCTTGTCGGTTTCCCGACACACGGCTCAAGCCTTTCTAAAGCTGCGTTTCAGCAACCCGCCTTCACAACTTCCAACGTTTGGCAGCTGCGC
>Ga0181533_1000730_pt1 | contig 44228 bp, 37 predicted proteins | sample PEATcosm2014_Bin_45_FD_119772 | JGI IMG/M metagenome (GOLD analysis project Ga0181533, IMG submission 119772) | Peatland microbial communities from MTU Mesocosm Facility, Houghton, MI, USA - PEATcosm2014_Bin11_60_metaG | ecosystem: Environmental > Terrestrial > Soil > Wetlands > Peat | place...
AAATATTCGTTTCGAATTCGCTTGGGTTCCCGAGCGGGAGTTTTATTCGAGCCAAATCGGCATGCTCGAAGGCTTTCTGAAGGCCGACGCGCGTCTGTTCCGGCGCGCCGAGACCAGGAAGAAGTGGCTCGCGGCGGCGAGGGACCATCTGAAGTTTTGCATCGACGCATTGCGAGCGAAGCTGGCCCTGGAGCCGGCAGATCGAGATAGTGTGGCCTCGGCGACAATCCTGTAGGAACCCCGCGCGTTCGCGGGGCCTCGATAACGCGAAACCTCGCAATTCGACAGCGAAAAAGGCGTAGCTTCATAAAACTGTCATATCAACCTAAGAGAACGTAACGGCTATAGTATCGACCATCGGAGGGCGTCGCGAGAGTCCACACGGGGCGGCTCCAACTCGCGTTAGGGCAAGTTCTTCAAAAAGTTGACAGGCTTTTTCGAAGAGAACTTGCTCCAACTATTTGATTTTGAGCGATAAGCGCTCTAGGGATTGAAAGGCTGATAGGCCAATGAAACTGGAAACCGTCGATCTGGAAAACGGCGTCACGAAGATCTCTCTTTCGGGACGCCTGGACATTCAGGGCGCTCTGAAGATCGACAGCGAATTCACGGCCATCGCCGAAGCGAAGAAGAATATCGTCGTGGATCTTTCCGAGGTGACCTTTCTTGCTTCGCTCGGGATTCGCACGCTGATCGTCGGGGCGAAGGCGGCCGCGAACAACGGCGGCAAGCTGGTTCTCTTGAATCCCCAGCCGAACGTCGAAAGCGTGCTGCGGAGCAGCAATGTGGATACGGTGATGCCGATCATTAACGACGCGACGCCTCTCGCGACGGTCTTTGGCGCTTGAATGCCTTGCTCGCCGCCGACGGTTGAGAGCGGCTGGCGCCGTGTTTTCAGCGGCTCCATCGCGGATGTCGCGGTCGCGTCGGCTTGGGTCGAGCGGATAACGGCCAGTCTGAACCTCCCGGGGCAGTTGACCTTCGCCATGCAGGTTTGTCTCGAGGAGCTCATGTCCAATATCGCGCGGCATGGGAGCGTTCATTCCTTTGCGACAGCGCTTCCGTCCGGGGGGGACGCGGATAATCCTCTCTCTATCTCGATTGACATCCGCGTTCTCGATGATCGAATAGCCATGACCATCGAAGACAATGGCCGCCCATTCGACGTAGAGAAAGCGCCAGCGAAGGTCGTCGATAGACCTTTGGAACAGGTGCAGCCGGGCGGCCTTGGCATTCAACTCATCAAGAATTTCAGCCACAATATCGAATATCGCCGCACGGACGCGGGCAATCGCGTCACCGTCGACTTCATGCGCTAGAGAAAGTTCCGCGAAAGTCGACAGACTTTTGCGAGTAGAACTTGCTCCAGCATTTTGATTTGGCGCGATTTCTGATCGCTCGAACGATACCTTTCGAACGGAAAGCGCGCTAGACTTCGGTCTCGATCCCGGGAAGCGACAGGGAACATGGAACGCCAGTGCCTAGAGACGAACAAACCGCCAATGGCTCCGAAGACGGCGTCTCGGATCAGGGCTTCGCGTCGGCGACAGTTCTGAAAAACATCGTGGCTTCGCTCGCGCCGCTCGAGCTGCGGCCTGGCGATATATTGATGCGGCAGGGCGAAGTCAGCGACGCCGCGTATTTTTTGGAAAGCGGTTCGGTGCTTGTCTACGCCGAGACGCCCTATGGGCCGGTGTCGCTCGCGACGCTCGAAGGGCCTCGCCTCGTCGGCGAGATTGGCGCCTTCGCCGATCTCGAACGCACGGCCAGCGTCAAGGCGATCGGCGCCGCGCGCGTGTTTCGGATCGACCGCGCGCGGCTGTTGGAGCTTGGTCGAAAATCTCCCGAATTACTGATGTCGGTCGTTCGGCAATTGGGTCAGCAGATCGACTCGGTGAACAAGGCCGTCGCGCTTTACACGAACGCTCTGGCGGCTCTCGAAAGGCGAGAGTTCGATGAAGCCATTTTGAACGACTTGGCGGCGCCGTCTCCGCGGCTGGCGGAATTCGCCGGCGCCTTTCGCCGCTTCGCCGACCAAATCCTCGGCAAACGCCGGCAACAGGACGAAATGGCGGCTGCCGCCATGATCCAGAAATCCTTCCTCCCGAAGGAGTCGACCTTGAACGCGACGGGCGGCGATTTCGAAATTCGCGCCAGGATGCGGCCCGCTCGCGAGGTTGGCGGCGATTTCTATGATTACTTCATGCTGGACGCCGATCGGCTGGCGGTGGTCATCGGCGATGTCTGCGGCAAGGGAACGGCAGCCAGCCTGTTCATGGCCGTTGTGGTGACCATCTTGCGCACTGCCGCCCGCGAGGAGGCCGACGCGGCCTCGGCGATCGCGCGAGCGAATAGTCTATTATGCCGCGACAACGCGGCCTCATTGTTCGCCACCGCTTTCTACGGCGTGCTGGATTTACGCAGCGGCGCGCTGGAATATTGCAATTGCGGCCACAATGCGCCGGTACATATCCTCGCGTCGGGCGAGTTCCGAAGGCTCGCCGCCACCGGCTTGCCGCTCGCCCTCTACGCCGACCGGCCCGCGGCGGTCTCCAAAATCCAGCTCGATCGAGGGGATAGCCTCGTTTTGTTCACCGATGGCGTCACGGAGGCCGTCAATCTCTCGCAGGAAGAGTTCGGCGAACCCCTCCTCCTCGAAACGCTGCTGGGGAGCCGGCAATGCTCGATGCTGGAGCTCGTTTCTCGGCTGTTCGTCGCTGTCGACGCCTTCGCTCAGGAAGAGGAGCAAGCCGACGATATCACCTGCGTCGCCATCAGACGTCGGTGACGCACGTCGAACGATCGAGGGATAAGAGTGGGTCGAGCGGTTGTTCACTGGACGGCCATGCTGACATTGGACGGAAACACGGCGGCGATCGCGGAGCCCTCGGCGGCGAGAACGCCAACCACGGCGAGGGTGACCAGGGCGAGCGCCAAGCGGCGCAGCATCGCGGACGTGAGCATGGAAATGGCTCCTCTTTAACTTGCGCCCGTCGAGGGCATGGAGGGTATAAAACCGCGCAGGCCGCCGCGAGACTGTGCGCTGGCGCACGCGCCGAGCCGCGATCGGGGAGCGCGGGTCGCCCGCGAGAGGGGCGCGGCCACCGGGGCGGGGGTCTCCGGCACGGTGAAAAGCCTCGACAAATTCGCCATTTATCGCCAAAATAGCGCTCGATGGATCGAATGGGATCGCACCCGCGTGTCGTTGTTCGCGAAAATTCCTTTTTTCAAGGGCCTTGCCCAGAGCGAGGCTGAAAACTTCGCGCGCGGCTGCGCTTGGAAGCGCTTCGATCAGGGCGAGCTCGTGGTGGACTTCGAAGATTGCTCGACGGACGTTTATTTTATTGTTTCGGGCGAGGTGCGCGTGCTGATGCGTGGCGCGGGCGGCAAGGAAATGATTTTCGGCGACCTGGGGCCGGATCAATTTTTCGGCGAGATGGCCGCGATCGACGGCGCGAAACGCTCGGCTAACGTGACCGCCTTGACCAAGGTGGAACTCTGCATCATGCCGGCGTCGGTGTTCAAATCCGTAATATTTTCGACGCCCGCGATTTGCGAAAGACTACTGACGCTCATGACCGCCAGGCTGCGCGCTTCGAACGCGCGGCTATTCGAGCGTTCGGTGCTCGATCTGCGCCACAGGCTTTATGCCGAACTTTTGAGACTGGCGCGCCCGCGCCACGGCGTTGAAGGCCAGTCGATCATTTCGCCGCCTCCGCTGCAGCAGGATCTCGCGGCGCGCATCGGATGCCGCCGCGAACAGATCAGCCGCGAGATTCATGCGATGATCGAAGAGGGTCTGGCCGAAAAAGCAAAGGGCGGTCTCGTGATTTTGCATCCCAAGCTCTTGGAGAGCCGCATTTCCGCGAGTCTCGCCGAGGCGGACTGACCTTCTAGCGTCTTTCCGGTTCGGATTGAACCGGAAAGACGCTGGACCCCTCTATTTTGTCGAGCTTTCCCAGGCAAAGCCGGCGTCCGTCTTCGCCGAAAGCAGTCCAGCGCGCCCTGTGCGCCGGCGCACAGCTTTTCTTGCCCGAACGATTACTTTGGCGACATTCGCTCGGAGGGTGAACGCGGATGTTTTCACATCCGCCGCAATCGAGCAGGAGAGGAACATGACCGCCGATATGATCAGCGTTTCCCGATGCATCGCTCTTTCGGGGCTCGGGGGCGACGAAATTGTTCTTGGCGTGACGCGCACGAAGCGGCACGACGAACTCTGCGAGAGCTATCTTCGCGTCCTCGGGAAAAGATGCGGCGCGTTGCGCGACAGGATTGTCCGCGATATTCGCGCATCATTGAATACCGGGGCCATCAGGCTCGCCGGGGACCTTTTCATCGTGCTGCGATTGGCGCTTGCTCGGCGTCTCGCGAGTTCGCGGGACGGCCGTCGACGGAACTCCAAAAGCGCCGCTCGGCGCGAGACGAGAGTCGCGTCTCGTCCGTTTGAGCGCCATTCCGCCCGCCCCGTCGCGGCGGCGCGCGGCGAAGCTTGTGTCGCCGGTGAAGGCGCTTACATCCTCGCGCGCGGCGCCCCGCTCCAAATGAGCGAGTCGCCTAACGATTTTCAGCCCGCGCGACGCTCGCATCGCTGGGCGTCGCCGGCGATGCGTTCGCCGCCGCTGACGGAGGCGGTGATTTGATCGAGCACGTCGCCATAAGTGTCGCGCATGATCTTTATGGCGATCCGCCCGCGCGGCGTGGTGTCGTCGAAGCCATTGATCGGCAGCAGTTCGCCGCTTCCTTCGTCGAAGAGAACAACGAGCGGTTCGAGCGGAATGGGTTTGGCGAAGCCTTCCGCCAGGGCGAGCGCGGCGATTTGCTTCTTGTCGACGAGACGGATTGCATATTGGTTCGGCGCGCCCGCATCCGTCAACTCGAAGGCAAATTTGTGAGCCATGATGCTCTTCTCCCGCTCTGTCCCGCCCATTTCCGCGTGGTCGAAAGCTTCCGCGCGTCCATCGTCTTCGGCTTCCCGATTGGCTGCTTTGACGGTGACGCTGTTTATCGCCGAACGACGTAAAGGCTCAATGCGGAATCCGGCGGGGCGCATAAGGAGCGCATAACATCCGCGCCTCGCCCTGCTCTAATCCCAGAAACTCGGGAACCAGCTTGAATTCACGGGGCCGTCCTGGATTTTGTCGATTTGTTCGTTGCTGGGTTTGTCGAACCCAGTCACGGGCTCGAACCCGTTGGGCGGCAGATCCCTCAGGTTTTGATCCTTCCAGTCGCCGCCAAGCGCGAGGAACAGGCCGACGATATCGGAAAGACGATTGCCCTCGGCCTGGACGCGGGACACCGCCGCGAGCAAATATGTCTGTTCCGCGTTCAACACGGCGAGGATATTGACCGAACCGACCTGCAATTGCTTTTTGATGATGTCGAGGCTCCTCTTGGCGGTCTGCTCGGAATAGACGGCCGCCTTGACCGCCTTGCCGTCCGCCTGCAGCGCGCGCAACGCGTCCGAGACGTTCTGGAACGCGGTGATGACCGACTGCCGATATTGGGCCTCGGCTTGCGAGAGACCCGCCTCCGCCGCGTTTTGTTTGTTGAGCAGCGTGAAGCCGTCGAACAGCGGCTGCGTGGCGCCGGCCGCCAAGGTGTAAAACCCCGTTCCGGGCGTGAAAAGTTGCGCGTAACTATAGGCCGTATAGCCGTTATTGGTGCTCAAGGTGATATTGGGCAGACGCGCGGCGAGAGCGACGCCGATCTGCGCGCTCGCCGAATGCATATTGGCTTCCGCCGCGCGCACGTCGGGCCGCTGCCGGACGAACTTGCTCGGCAGGGTGACCGGCAAGTCGCGCGGCAGCGTCAGCGAGTTGAGGTGGAAGGTTTCGGGCACCTGCGCCGTCGAATATTGCCCGGCGAGCGCGGTGAGCAAATCGCGCTGCTGCGCCAGTTGCTTTTCGAGCGGCGGCAGCAATTGCATCACCTGCGCGAGCGCCGCCTCTTGCGTCAGAACGTCGGCTTGAGCCACCGCGCCGAGCGCATATTGCTGGCGCAGCAGATTCAGCAAACCCTGTTCGACTTTGATCACTTCGCGCGTGGCGGCGATCTGGCCTCGCAGCGAGGCCTCTTGAACCGCGGCGGCGGCGACATTGCTGGTCAGCGCGAGATAGGCGGCCTCAAGCTGATATCTCTGCTGGTCCGTCTGCGCTTCGAGCGATTCGACGGCGCGACGGTTCTGGCCCCAGATGTCGGGCGTATACGAGACGGAAAGCTGCCGCAGAAACAGGCCGTAAGGATTGGTCGAGGCGTTCGGCGTGACCGTGTTCTCGACGCCGGACTGGAGATTGGTGGTGTCGCTCCCATTGAGCAGCGCCGTCGGAAGGAAGCCCCCCTTCTGCGCCTCGGCGGCGAAATAAGCCGTCTTGATGGACGCGTTGGCCGCTTGCAGGGTTGGATTGTGTTGGATCGAGGCTTCGATCAGCCTGTTTAGATTCTTGTTGTGGAAAACTTCCCACCAGCGACGTGGAATGTCCTCGCTGACGACAAGCTTGCGCCCGTCAATCGACGACAGCTTCTCCGGCGTGTAGCGATCCACATCGGGCGGCGGCCGCGAAACGAAGTCCGGCCCGACCGCGCAACCACTCAAACCCGCAACGAAGACGGACGCGATGGACGCGGCGGCGCGGCGACGAACGGGCTTTGAGTTGGAGAGGTGTTTCGCCATCAGTACGTTCTGTTCCCATCGCTCGTGACGTCACGCATTTGGAATGCTGTTCAAATCGCGCCAGTTCGTCACATGCTCTTTTCGAATCGATTTCAAGCCAGATTATATCGATCCTGACCGTGGTAGACTCATGTGACGGAATGATACTGCATCGCGCGCGGCCTCCAGGTCTACTGTCAAATATCACAGGTAGACAAGCTCTCGGCGCGGCTGGCATATATGCAATCAAGCCGGTTCCTCGCATGGATTGCGCTGCGATTCGGTCATGCCATTTTCTCACAGGGTCCGCAAATGCGTCGCAACATTACCTATCTGGCGTTCGTCGCCCTGCTGCTGATCGGGGTGGGCCTGGGAGTCAAATATTATTCCGGATCGAGCGCCCCAAAAACCGCCGAATCGTCGAAGGTCGCGGGCGATGCTTCGGGCGAATTGGCCGTGGATTTGAACGAGAAGCAAGCGGCTTCGATCAAGGTCGGCAAGGTCGGCTCGGCGACGTTTGTTTTGGAGTTGCAGGCCGTCGGCAACATCGATTTCAACCAAAATATGTTGACACAGGTCTTTACGCCCTATCAGGGCCGAATCATCAACGCCTATCCCAATATCGGCGACAAGGTGGAGAAGGATCAGGTTCTCTTCACCATCGACAGTCCGGATCTGCTCTCGGCGGAGTCGACATTGATCGCCGCCGCCGGCGTTCTCAGGCTGCAAAATCGCACGCTGACCCGCGCGGAAAAAATGAAAGCGTTCGGCGGCGCCTCGCAGCAGGCGGTGGATCAGTCGACATCGGATCAAATGGCGGCGGAAGGCGCGTTGAAATCCGCGCGCGACGCGGTCCGCATCTTCGGCAAGACCGACGAGGAAATCGACAAGATTGTCGCGGAGCGCAAGGCCGATCCGAGACTCATCGTCAAAAGTCCGATGACCGGCTACGTCACGACGCGCAACGCGGCTCCCGGATTGTTCGTGCAGCCCGGCGTGGCGCCGCCGCCTTTCACCGTCGCCGACCTTTCGACCATGTGGATGTTCGCGAACGTTCCGGAAAAAGAAGCTCCCGATCTGCGCGTCGGGCAGAAGGTCAAGGCGCGCGTCGCGGCCTATCCCGATCGCGAGTTCGTCGGAGAAGTCACGGTGCTCGGGCCTTCCGTCGATCCGAATACGCGCCGCGAGTTCGTGCGATCGGAAATCGCCGATCCCGAACATCTGTTGCGCGCGGGAATGTTCGCGAACTTCACGATCACCGTGGGGAACGCGGTCGATGCGATCGCGGTTCCGCAGAGCGCCGTGGTGCGCGAGGGCGATGGCACGATGTCGGTCTGGGTCACCAAGGATCGCCGCCGTTTCATTCGGAAGACCGTGAAGCTCGGTCATATACAGAATGATCTCGACGAGATCGTCGATGGGCTCCAGAAGGACGACCAGATTGTCACGGAAGGCGCCGTCTTCCTAAGCAACAAACTCGCCGGCGGCACGCCGGATTGAGGTCTCTTGTTCCGAAGAACCGTCTAACCCAGGCAATCGAGGGCTAAGCGTTGCTTAAATCCATTCTAGCATTCGGGCTCACGCGCCGCGCAATCATCGTCCTCGGAGTGATCGTCTTCGCGGCGTCCGGCCTGCTCGCGTTCACGAAGCTGAACATCGAAGCCTATCCGAACCCCGCGCCGGTGATTCTCGAAATCACCGCGCAGGCCGCGGGCCTTTCGGCCGAGGAGATGGAAAAGTATTATACGATACCGATGGAGATCGCGCTTTATCCCGTGCCCGGCGTCGTCAATGTGCGCTCGACATCGTTCTATGGCCTGAGCTTCGTGCGCGTGACCTTCAAATATGGCGTTGACTATTATTTTGCTTATCAACAGGCGGCGATCGCCCTCCAGCAAAACGTTTCGCTTCCCGGCAATCAATCGGCCCAGATTCAGCAATCCAGTCTGACCGGCGAAATCTACCGCTATCAAGTCAAGGGCCCGCCAAATTTTGGGCTGACCAATTTGCGCACGATTCAGGACTGGATCGTCACGCGCCGCTTGCTAACCATTCCCGGAATCGTGCAGATCAACTCCTGGGGCGGCACGACCAAGCAGTTCAATGTCGACGTGAATCTGCGCAAGCTGGAAGCGTATAACGTCACGATTCCACAGATCATCACCGCGCTTGGAAACGCCAATATCAACGTTGGCGGCCGCGAGATCCGCATCGGACAGCAATCCGTGAACATTCGCGGCGTCGGTCTTATCGACGACGGCGGGAGCGACGATCTCACCAAGGGCGACAGAACCGAAGACATCGAAAATATCTCGCTCGCGCAAACCAATGGCGTGCCGGTGCAAATCAAGGATGTCGCGACGGTCAACGTCGGCTTCGTTCCGCGCCTCGGCATCGCCGGCCGCGATCACGACGACGATGTCGCGGCGGCCATCGTGCTGATGGGACGCACGCAACACACGAACAACGTTCTCCCGAAGGTCGAAGAGGAGATCGAAAAAATCAATCACGACGGCACATTGCCGAAAGGCGTCACGGTTGAGCCCTATTACGACCGCGGCTCGCTCGTCGAGGTGACGACGCACACGGTGCTGCATAGTTTGTTTTTCGGCTGCGCGCTGGTGTTTCTCATTCAGTGGATTTTTCTCGGCGATCTTCGCAGCGCGATCATCGTGGGCATCAATATTCCCTTCGCGCTGTTTTTCGCGATTATTGTTCTCGTTATGCAGGGCGAGGACGCCAATCTTCTCTCGGTGGGCGCGGTCGACTTCGGCATCATCGTCGATTCGGCGGTGATTCTCGTCGAAAATATTTTCCGCAATTTTCAGGCGCCCGAGAAGGAACGGCGAACGCTGCTCAACCATCTTGCCGAAGGCCAATTCGGCACCGACCCGACAAGCGCGCAAAGCATCGACAATTCGGTGAATTGGACGGATCGGTTGCGGTTGATTTTCGTTAGCGCCCTGCAGGTCGATAAGGCGGTGTTTTTTACCGCGACGATCACCGTCACCGCCTTCTTGCCCTTGTTCACGATGACCGGCGTCGAGGGACAAATTTTCGGGCCCATGGCCCGCACTTATGCTTATGCGTTGTTTGGCGCTCTCGCCGCGACTTTCACGGTGACGCCGGTTTTGGCGTCGCTCATGCTTCCGAAGCATGTCGAGGAGGTCGAGACCTGGGTGGTGCGTAAGCTGCGCGAAACCTATACGCCCGGACTGCGCTGGGCGCTGGACAATACCAAGATCGCAATTGGCGGGGGGCTGTTATTCCTGGTGATCAGTGTTCTCGTCGCGACGCGGCTCGGCACGGAATTTCTTCCGGCGCTGGAGGAGGGCAACTTCTGGATCAGAGCGCAAATGCCGCCGACCATCTCGCTCGATTCCGGCACCGAGGCGACGCGCAAGATGCGAGAGATTTTGCTCCAGCACCCGGAAGTGATCACGGTCGTTTCGCAGCACGGGCGCCCCGACAACGGTTCCGACGCCTCGCCCTTTTCGAATGTCGAACTGTTCGTGCCGCTCAAGCCTTTCGACCAATGGCCGGCCGGACTCAGCAAGGAAAAGCTGACCGAGGAAATACAAAAAGAGTTCGAAGACGAAATGCCCGGGATCGGCTTCAACTTCTCGCAATATATTCAAGACAATGTCGAGGAGGCGCTTTCCGGCGTCAAGGGCGCGAATTCGATCAAGATCGTCGGACCCAATCTCACGAAGCTCGAGGAACTCGCCGACCAGGTTCTGGCCGAAGTTCAGCAGGTCAGGGGCGTGGAGGATCTCGGAATCTTCCATGTGATGGGCCAGCCCAATCTCAACATCAAGGTGGACCGCGCCAAGGCCGCGCGTTACGGACTGAACAGCGGCGACGTCAACACGGTCATTCAGGCCGCGATGGGCGGTTCCGTGGCGACGACCGTGCTCGAAGGCGATCGTCAATTTGGAGTGCAGGTCCGGCTGCTGCCCGAATATCGCAACTCCATCGACGCGGTTCGCAACGTCAAGGTTGGATACGCCACATCGAGCGGCGTCAACGCCTATATCCCCTTGAGCGAACTCGCGACAATCTCGCTGGATACCGGCGCTTCCTTCATCTATCGCGATCGCAGCCAACGCTACGTTCCGATCAAATTCAGCATTCGCGGGCGCGATCTCGGTAGCACCGTCGCGGAAGCGCAGGAGCGTGTCGCGAAAAAGATCAAGTTGCCGACTGGGTACCAAATTCTTTGGGCCGGCGAGTTCGAGAATTTGCAGCAAGCGAAGAAGCGGCTGCTGGTCGTGGTGCCCGTCACCTTCCTTCTGATTCTTCTCCTGCTGTATGGCTTGTTCAACTCGCTGCGCGACAGTCTCGTATCGGTGGCGGGCATTCCTTTCGCCATCGGCGGCGGTATCGTCGCTCTATATCTCGCGGGGCTCGATTTCAGCGTTTCGGCGGCGATTGGCTTCATCTCGTTGTTTGGCGTCGCGGTCATGGACGGCATTCTGAACATCACCTATTTCCGGCAGCTGATGGCTCAGGGAATGGGGTTCAAGGAGGCGATTTTTCATGGCTCGGAACAAAGAATGCGGCCGATGCTGATGACCGCGCTTTCGGCGGGCGTCGGGCTGTTTCCGGCCGCCATCTCGCACGGAATTGGTTCCCAGGTGCAGCGTCCCCTGGCGACCGTCGTCGTGGGCGGAATGTTGATCGGACCGATCATGCTGCTGATAGTTGCGCCGGCTCTTCGCTCCGTGTTTTTATCCGACAATAGTGGTCGTCGCGACGAGGGCTCCGACGCAAATTTGGAAAACGCCAACGAACACGGCGGGCATTGATGGGCCTTTGGTCCGGATATCTTGACGGAGGGAAGAGCGAATGATCCCGCGCGGCGACAAACAGCTTGAAGCGTGGGCGTCCACGCCCACGCGCCCGCGAGTTCCCGCGCCATGACGTCCTTGCAAGACTTTTCACGTCAGCGCGCGCGGAGCGTGGCTATCGCATTTCCCGCCGGCGCCGCGCTTGACGAGCCCGCCGGCGTGGAAAGCGGGGATTCCAGCGGCGCCGAGGGCGCGGCGCGGCGCTTGATCCTCTGCATCGAAGACGACTCCGAATGCGCCTCGCTGATCAAGGAGGAATTAAAAGAGCGTGGCTTTGACGTCGCCGTGGCCCACGACGGCCGGGCGGGACTTTCCATGCTCCAGGAAATGAAAGTCGATCTGGTTCTCGCCGACGTCAACATGCCAGAAATGTCGGGCTTCGAAGTGTTGGAACGGCTGAACGAGATTTCAGCGGATTTGGCCAAGGTTCCTTTTATCTTCGTGACGGGCCTCAGCGATTATGAAAGCGAAATCGCCGGTCGAACGCTCGGCGCGGACGATTACGTCAAAAAGCCGATCGACTTCGATATTCTGCAAACGATCATCGATGCGCGACTCGCCGGCGTCGCGCGCCTGCGCCTTGGAAGGCGTGCGGGCGATACAATGAGCGAACGCGAAATCGAAGCCTTGACTTGGGTCGCGCGTGGCAAGACTCGCGACGAGATCGCCGAAATAATGTGCATCGCCAGGAGAACCGTGGAGTTCCATATCGACAACGCTCAATCTAAATTGGGAGTGCAGAGTCGCGTCGAGGCGGCCGTCAAGGCGACGATTTTGGGTCTTATCGACCCCTAGGGAGTCGCCGAAGGGAAGCCGGTTCCCACCAGACTATGGCGTATCGCACTGATGTTAAATGGTAGTTCTGTTGAACGCGGCGACAGCGTTCTTGCGAAAACGGCAAGTGTGGCGCAATCTGAACGTCGAGCACGGAAATCGAGCGAGCGAGACCCAATGAAACAAGTTACCGCGATCATCAAACCGTTCAGGCTCAACGAAGTAAGAGATGCGCTCAATGCGATCGGCGTTTCCGGTCTCACCGTGACTCAAGTTCAAGGCTATGGACGCCAAAGAGGGCAAGGCGCGGTTTATCGCGGCCCGGAATATGAAGTGAAATTCATTCCAAAACTGAAGGTCGAAGTGCTTGTCGCCAAGGAGCACGCCGAGAAAGTATTCGAGACGATTCTGAAGGAAGCCCGGACGGGACAGCTTGGAGATGGCAAGGTTTATATCCAAGACGTCGAGAAAGTGGCCCGGATCCGCACCGGCGAGCTCGATGGCGAAGCGGTGTGAGGCCGTGGATTCGGCCGTGTCCCACGGACGACCGCGACCCCTTCAGCGGCGCCGCCGAAATCGCGCGCCAACCTCGGTCGGTTCGGCCGGCGCTCCTGATTTCTGGGGCGGCGCTGCTCGCGCCCAGTGCTTAAAGCGCGACGTCGCGCGAACAGCCTCGGTCGATGTCGATCACGCCGCTTGGTGTTCCGACGTCGCGGGAACGCTCCGCGCTGCCCCGATGATGGCGGTCAGTTCCTTGGTTGGGATATCGGGGAGGTTGTGCTTCGCTCCGAAGTGAGCCTCGCGAAGAAGAATTCGCCGAATCTTCGTATCGTTCCACCACCAGACGATGAAGCACGCGCCGGCGATGCTCGCGAGCGCTGAATAGGGTTCGCCGGGGACAAAAAACGATAGGTCGGGAACGCATTCCCGCGCGTATGTGCAGGCCTCGTCCCAGTCCCGCACCCATTGCAAGAGAGATTCCATCATGACATCGCCTTCAAGTTGATTTGATTCGGGGTGTTGGCGACAAACGATCAGGATCGAAACGGCTCGAATCCCCGGTCTGCGAATCCCGAACGCACATTGCTGAGTCCGCCGCGCGCCAGCAAGGAAACTCGTGGATACTCTCTGGCGGCTTGTTAATCGTGAATATATAATATTGCGTTGCACAAACAAGTTCAAGGCGAATTTTTAGGCGATTTTGCAACTGTATGTAAATATAACATTTATTGCGCCGTAAACTGTTTCCGCGCGCGCGAAGTCTTTGTGCGCCGCGGATCGCATAATGCGTCAAATGACGAGAGGTTTGTCGCGATTCGGTCCCGGCATTGTTCGTCACCGGACATTTCGCGTCTTGGGCGGATGCATGGGTTGGGCGGCGACAACGCATTTTCGACGCTCGGCCCGCTGGTTTGTCGGCTTTGCGCGATCGGGTCGATCGACGTCGTCTCGCTTCGCGCTGTTCGTCCCGCGAAAGGGCGCTCGCTGGGGTCGCCATTCTCATTGAGATAGCCGCCGCGATTCGCGGAGATCCCCAACATGAAAATCGAGAGAAAACTTCGGAGCTCTCGAAAGCCAAGGCGGCCTTGACGCTCGCGCCCGCGCGCGGCGGAGACTTCACGCCGATAAAGACAAAGTGGTCGTCCTTGGCGGGAAAATCGAGGACCGCTCCGGCGGGGATGTCGAGACCGTCGGGCGGCGAACGCGTTCGCATGGCGCCGTCAAGCATCGCCAATTCGTGAAATTCGATTCTGTCGCGGGCCGCGGCCCTGGCCGATCGGAGTCGATCCGCGAGAGCGCCGACTTTCCCGAAGGTTGGGTAGCCAGCCGCGATGGGCGCGGCGCCGGCTCTTTCGCGGCGCCAAGCCCGCTCCATGACAATGTCTCGCGTTCGAGCCGCCGTCGCGGGCGCGCGGACGCGACACTTCGAAGTCGAGGGCCCCGGCCCATTGCTTGCTCGTCGATCATTCCTTTTAAAGAAGTGGATCGATGGAATCATCATATGCATGGCCTTCGCTCGGCGCGCTCGCCGCCGCGCTCGCTAAAGCAGTTTCGGCGCCAGAACCCGACGGTCGCGACGGACGGCTTGGTTAGCGGATGACGCCGCGGAGTCAAAGGGCGAGAGACGTTCGTTCACATCGCGCGACCGATCTCGCCGACGGTAAACTCAAGTGGCGCGCCAGCCTCGAATTGGAAGAGGGCGCGTCGCGGTCTTCGCCCCGAGAGACACGTTCGGCGGCATTATATTTTGTTAATAATCATTTAATTATTCGACCAATCACCGCTATGTTAGAAGCGCCTCGAAGCACTCAAGGCGCCGCTTCAAATAGGCGGCGCCGAAGCGGCGAAGGGGAGAATTGCGCCAATATGCTCGCGCTGGTTCTGATTGCGCTTAAGCGCCCCTATACATTCGTGGTTCTTGGCCTTGTGATTCTCATCCTGGGGACCATGGCGGCGTTGAAAACCCCGACCGACGTCTTTCCGGCCATCGGCATTCCCGTCATCAGCGTAATCTGGACCTATGTGGGACTTTCACCGGACGACATGTCGGGCCGCGTGGTTTATCCGTATGAGCTGGGACTCACCACGCTCGTCAACGACATCGAACATATCGAATCGCAAAATTTTTTCGGTTTTGGGGTCACGAAGATATATTTCCAGCCCAAGGTGAAGATCGACCTGGCTCTGGCTCAGGTGTCGGCGGCTTCGCAAACCGTGCTGAAGAATCTGCCCCCGGGCATAAACCCGCCGCAGATCATGGTGTTCAACGCCTCGACCGTGCCGGTGATCCAGCTCGCGCTGTCGAGCAAGACACGCACCGAAGTGGAGCTGAACGACACCGGGCAAAACTTCATCCGCCCGCAACTCACCACGGTCGAGGGCGCGTCCGTTCCCTTTCCTTATGGCGGCAAGACGCGGCAGGTTCGGGTCGATCTCTCCCAGGAGAAAATGCTGGCGCTGGGCCTTCAGGCACAGGATGTCGTCGACGCACTTTCGCGACAAAACCTGATTCTGCCGGTCGGCACGCAAAAGATTGGCGAGTTCGAATATAACGTGCTGATCAACGACGCGCCGGAGCAGATTGAATCGCTCAACGATCTGCCGATCAAGCGCGCGGATGGAACAATAATCTACATTCGCGACGTAGGTTATGTGCATAACGGCAATCCGCCGCAGACGAACATGGTGCGGGTCAATGGCCAACTGGCGGTGTTGATGCCGATCCAGACCTCGGGCTCGGCCTCGACCCTGGCGGTGATCAACGGCGTCAAAAAGCTCTTGCCGAAGATTCGCCTGATGCTTCCGGAGGGCGTCGAGCTCACCGTTGTCGGCGATCAATCCGCCTTCATCTCCGACGCGGTGAACAGCGTCATTCGCGAAGGGCTGATCGCCGCGACGCTGACTGGCCTGATGATCCTGCTCTTCCTCGGCAGTTGGCGCTCGACGGTCATCATCACCATCTCCATTCCGCTATCGATTCTGGCGGCATTGGCGGCGCTTTCCGCGGTTGGCGAGACCATTAATGTAATGACCTTGGGCGGACTGGCTCTCGCCGTCGGCATATTGGTCGACGACGCCACCGTGACGATCGAGAATGTGAACCGGCATCTCGAGGCCGGCGAATCGATCGACAACGCGATCGTGAAGGCGGCCAAGGAGATCATCACGCCCGCGACCGTGTCGCTGTTTTGCATCTGTATCGTCTTCGTGCCCATGCTGACGCTGGGCGGCGTGGCCGGCTATCTGTTTCGGCCGCTGGCCGAGGCCGTGGTTTTCGCGATGATCGCCTCTTACGTCCTGACCTATACGCTGGTCGAAACCATGGCGCGCTTCTTTTTGAGCCAGCAGCAAAGGATAAAGGAAGAGGAAGACCTGCATGGTCCGCGACCGCGCGGAAGAGTCGTGGCGGCGTTGGAGCGCTTTCAAATCGCCTTCGAGCGCCGCTTCGAAGCCTTGGTGAGCGTCTATGCGCGGCTTCTCGCGCTCGCGCTCGCGGCGCCTCGCCGCTTCGTCGCTTTCTTTATGACGGCTGTCGCGCTGTCGCTTTGCCTTACGCCGTTTTTGGGGCGCGGTTTCTTTCCGGACGCGGAGAGCAATCAGATAAGAATGCATGTGCGAGCGCCCATAGGGACACGCATCGAGGAGACCGGCGCGCTCTGCGACCGCATCGAAGCGAAGATCCGCGAAATCTTGCCCAAGGGTTCGCTCGCCAGCATTGTCGACAACATTGGCCTGCCGGTCAGCGGCGTCAACATGAGCTACAACAATTCCGGCACGATTGGCGCGACCGACGCGGATTTGATGCTGACCTTCGATCCAGACCGGGTCTCCAACTCCAATCCGATGATGGAGTTGTTGCGCGAAAAGCTGCCGCGTGAATTTCCCGGCGTCGACTTTTCGATGCTGCCGGCCGATATCGTGACGCAGATTCTCAATTTCGGCCTGCCGGCGCCGCTCGACATTCAGGCGATAGGCGCGGAGCGCGACAAAAATCGCGCCTATCTTCAAAAGATTTTCGAGCGCGTGTCGCGGGTGCCCGGCATCGCCGATGCGCGCATGCAGCAGGCCGACAATCAGCCGACCCTGTATGTCGACGTGGATCGCACCCTGGCGCAGGAAGTGGGGCTTTCCGAAAAGGACGTGACCCTCGCGCTTCAAACGATAATGGCGGGCAGCTTTCAGAGCGCGCCCAATTTTTGGCTTAACACCAAGACCGGCGTCTCCTATCCGATCGTCGCGATGGAGCCGCAATATTGGTTGACCGATTTCGACGAGCTGAACAATCAGCCGGTCGCCTCCGGCGATTTACAGCAGATTTTGGGAGGCGTCGCGACGGTGCGGCGCGGTTGGAGCGCGGCCACCGTCACCCATTTCAACGCGCAGTCCTCGTTCGATATTTACGCCAGCGCGCGAGAGCGCGATCTCGGCGCCATCGCCGACGATGTGGAGGCGATTCTCAAGGAGACGCGAAATGAAGCGCCTCCGGCTTCAACGATCTTGCTGCGCGGTCAGGTGACGACGATGCGCATCGCCTATTCCGAGCTGCTGGTCGGACTGGCTCTCGCTGTCGTGTTCGTTTATCTGGTGATCGTCGTGAACTTTCAGTCTTGGCTCGATCCTTTTCTAATCGTCTGCGCGTTGCCGACGGCGCTCGCGGGCATCGTCTGGATGCTGTTTCTCACTGGCACGACGCTATCCGTGCCGGCGCTTACCGGCGCGATCATGTGCATGGGCGTCGCCACCGCCAACAGCAATCTGATCGTCGCCTTCGCGCGCGAGCGGCTCGACGAGGGCGACGACGCCATTCACGCGGCGGCGGCGGCGGGGGCGACGCGGTTTCGGCCGGTGCTGATGACGGCGTTGGCGATGATTATCGGCATGGCGCCGATGGCGCTCTCCGCCGAGCAGAACGCGCCGCTAGGGCGCGCGGTGATCGGCGGACTGACGCTCGCCACGACAGCCACGCTGCTATTGTTGCCGGTTTTGTTCAGTCTGGCTCATGGTTTCCTGGCGCGCCGCGAGGCTCGGCGGATGGCCCAAATGCAAGGACCAGCCCATGGCGCATTATGATCCCGTTCATCTCGCTCCACTCGACCCGAAGGCGCAAGACGAACTGGGGCGCAAGACGCGACGATGGCTGATCGGACTGGCGCTGCTGGCGGCGACGCTGGTCGTCTGGGGCGTTCTTTCGCGCCGCGCGCATGACGCCGAGCTGGCGAGACTCACGCTGGAGGCGGCGACGCCGACCGTCGAATTGACGACGCCGCAAGTCGCCACCTCGATGCGCGAGCTGATCCTGCCCGCCAATGTGGAGGCGTTCTATGACGCGCCGATCTATGCGCGGGTCAACGGCTATTTGAAGAGCTGGGCGCACGACATCGGCGACCGCGTGAAGGCCGGCGAAGTTTTGGCGGTGATCGACGCGCCCGATCTCGAGCAACAAGTGGAGCAGGCCAAGGGCGAACTGGGGCTCAGCGTCGCGCAGGCAGGCCTCGCCCGCATCACGGCCAAACGCTGGACGACGCTCCGCGATCAGAACGCGGTCTCGCTCCAGAGCACGGACGAGAAGACGCACGACTCGACCGCCAAGTCGTCGGCGGCGTCGGCCGCCAAGGCCAATCTCGACCATCTGAACGCGCTCAAAAGCTTTCTGACGCTCGTCGCGCCCTTCGACGGCGTGGTGACGGCGCGCAACACCGACATCGGCGCGTTGGTCGATTCGGGCGTCGGCAAGCGCGAATTGTTCCGTGTGGCCGACATTCACAAGATGCGCGTATACATCCGCGCGCCGCAGGCCTATGCCGCCAAAATGACGGCGGGCCTCGCCGCGCGGCTGCAACTGCCACAATATCCGGGCCGCGATTTCGATGCGAAAATCGTCGCCAACGCCAATGCGATCGCCGCCAACTCGCGCACGCTGTTGGTTCAACTGGAAGCGGATAATCCCGATTGGGCGCTGCTGCCAGGCTCCTTCGCGCAAGCGCGGTTTCAATTGCCGCCGGAAGGCTCGCCGCTCTCGGTTCCGGCGAGCGCGCTGGTTTTCCGCGATGGCAAGCCCCAGCTCGCGACGGTGGACGATCAGGGCCGCGTCCGACTCAAAACGATCGTCATCGCGCGCGATCTCGGCGTGACGTTGGAGATTTCCGCGGGCGTAACGCCGCAAGATCGCGTGATCAAATCGCCGTGGCAGTCGATCCGCGACGGCGAGGTCGTGCGCGTGAAGGAGGAGAAGGACGAGAACGCCGACCGGGGCGCGGCGAAATGAGATCGTTTCAGCCGTGGATGCTGGCGCTCTCCCTGGGCCTTGGCTTGGGCGGCTGCAACTTTGCGCCGCGATATGAACCGCCAGTCATCGAGACGCCCGCAGCCTTTAAGGAGGTGTCGGGAGCGGGGAGCGAGATCGCCAAGGCTTCCGGCGAAAAGTCGGCGCCCGGCGAGCCGCAATGGTTTTCGTCGGATCCAGCCGATCTGCGGCCGCGCGGACCATGGTGGAGCGCGTTTAAGGACAAGGGTCTTGACGCGCTGGAAGCGCAAGTGCGGCCCGGCAACCAGGACGTCGCGGCGGCGCTGGCGACGATGGACCGCGCGCGCGCTTTCGCCGCGAGGGCGATGGCGGGGCTGTCGCCGACCGTCAACATGGGCGGCCAGATCACCGCGAATAAGGAGTCGACGCATCGACCGATGCGAACCTCCAATAGTCTGCCAAGCAGCACGGATTACATCCGTGACGCGCTGTCGCATGGCGTGCCGATAAACACGCCGGAACATTACGGCGACAACCAACTCGGTCTCCAGGCGAGCTACGAGATCGACCTTTGGGGCCGGGTGCGCAATATCGCCGCCGCCGGCGCGACGCAAGCGGAAGCCTCGGAGGCCGATCTCGCGGCGATCGAGCTGAGCATCGAGAGCGAACTGGCGCGCGACTATCTCGCGTTGGAAGGCGTCGACGCCGAAATCGCGCTGTTGCGCGACATCGCCGTCTCCTATGGCGTCACGCTGGATCTGACGCATAAGCGGGTGAAGGAAGGCATCGCCTCGCCGGCGGACGAGTCGCGGGCGCAAGCCCAGCTCGAGTTCGTCAAGGCGCAAATCCCCGATCTTCAGGCGCGCCGCGCCCTGCTCGAACATGCGATCGCCACGTTGATCGGGATACCGGCCTCGGGCTTTTCGCTGCCGGCGAAGGGACGTCTCGTTGCGTCGCCTCGGATTCCCCTTGGCGCGCCCTCGCGACTGCTGGAGCGCCGACCGGACATCGCGGCCGCCGAGCGGCGGGTGGCGAGCGCGAATCGCACGATCGGGGTGGCGCGAGCGGCCTTCTTCCCGCGGTTCACGATCAATCTTTCGGGCGGAACGCAGGATACGGGCGTGAGCCTATTCAATTGGCGCAACAGCGTATGGTCGCTGGGGCCGTCGACGACGCTGCCCATATTCGACGGCGGCGCGCATGCCGCGGATTTACGCGACGCGGAGGCCGCTTACCTCCAGACGGTGGCTCAATATCGCGGTCAAGTTCTCAGGGCGATCGAGGAAGTCGAGGACGCCTTGGCGCAAATCAATTACCTCGCGCGCGAGGCCAAGGACGTAGACGCGGCCGTCGTGGCGACCGGCAAGACGCTGGATGTGACGATAAAACTCTATACGGAAGGCGCGGTGAATTATATCGAGGTCGAGACGGCGCAATCGGATTCGCTCCAGGCGCGGCGCCAGGCCGTGATCCTTCGGACGCGCAGGCTTCAGGCGTCGCTGGCTCTGATCGTGGCGTTGGGGGGCGGGTGGACATCGCCCGTGTTCACGCCGCCGGAACCCGAACAGCCCTGCGCCGTTTGCGATTTGGCGGCGGCGGCGACGCAACCATAGGCGCGCGGCCCGCCTCGCCGGGGCGTTTTTTGCGCGGCGTCTCGCGGGTTCCATCAAACACGGTTAACGTCGTTCCGCGCGGTTAAGCGCCGAGGCGTCCGAGGAGTTTGGCGCCGCAAGTCCGCGAGGGAGCGTCGGGTCGCGTCCAAAACGCAATAATTCCAGTTTGCGCGCAAGCCCTTGCAAAGATTGGCCACAATTAGGGAGTTTGTTGCGTTAACGATTCGCAAGGATTGGCCTGATAGAAACTTCACGGTTTATTACCATTTATGAGCGGTTTTATCAGAACGAGAGCGACACGAAGTTTTCGTTCGCGAATGCGTAAGGCGCGTTCGCCGTCCGCGAAAGCAAGGTAGATTCGTCCTCTGAGCGTGCGTTAGCGGAGAGTGTGAGCATGGCTAAGCTGTTAGATCAACAACAACTTAGTGCGAGCGTTCGAGAGTTCGAAGAGCATTTGCGCCGAGTTCGCGCCCGTGACTGGAGCGCCGACGGTCAGTTGGCGAAGACACCGGACGATCCGCCCTCGCTGGCTCGTCGCGATGCAAACCGAAAAGCCGCCGCGCGCGATGCCGGGGGAGACGCGCCACCCGCCGGCTTGCCGATCGAGACACTTGAGTCGCGGCGCTTGATTCTCGCGCTCGCGGCGCTTGTGCTCGTAGTCTTTGCCGGCTCCATGTCGTTCACGCTTTCGGATGGAGGCGCGCGGACAGCCGAAGAGGGTGGCGGCGCGGTCGAGTCCGATGCTCTTTCCGCCGACCCGGCGACCAGCCCAGCCACGCCGCCCAAGACACCCCCCGTTGTTTCCGCGACCAGCGAGGTTTATGTGGCGACGATCCGTCCCGATGGTTCGCTTGCCCCAGACACGACGCCGCACGCGGCGTCCGCGCCGGCCGTCGTTCCGGCTCCCGCTTCCGACACGATCGCCGCCATTATCACGAGCGGCGAGCCATCGACGCCGGCGTCTTCCGCCCCGGCCGAGGCGAATGCGCCTGGCGAAAATCCCCCGGCCGCGAAACCGGCGAAAAAACGGACCGGCGCGCGCGCCGTCAAGTCCGCAAGCGCCAATCCGGCCGCCGATAGCGAGCCAGCCGCGACCGTCGCTAATCCCACCGACTCCGGCCACCCCGCGGCGGCCGCGAAGGTCGTCGCCCCGAAGGTCGTCGCCAAGCCGGTCGCCCCCAAGCCGCGCGCGGCTTCCGCCGCCGCCGCCAAACCGGCCGGCGGCGCGGAGCGGCGGGCGCCCGACGCCGAGGATGGCGGCGGGATATTCGAAAGCGCCAAGCAGGCCGTCGGCTCCCTCACGGGAGCCGTAAAGAAACTTGTCGGGGCGGACTGAGCGAAGAGGGAGGGCTTGGCGCGCACGCCGCCGTCATGCCGGTGAATCGCTTATCGCGCGAAAATACGAGAGCCGATTCTCGACCAATATCGGGGCGACCAAGACAGAAGATCGTCCCTCTCGCGCAAAATGCATCCGCGGCGCTACAACCTGCTTCCCGGCCAACCTGACGAGGCGCTCGCGCGCCAGATGTGTCAGTTTGGCGTCGGTCGGAGGGGCGAGGGCCTTCTTCCGCGCCGCCGCGTCGCGGATGAACTCGGAAAAATCCGCATCGATCTCCAGGCGACCATCGCAAAATGGCTTTGCCTTGCGCCGGCTCGTTCCAATCGGGAAGCACGCGAAAGCGAGCGGAACCGCTGACAGATATCAGTCGCGCAGCAGATCTCTCAGCGCGTCGGGCGCCAGAATACGTATGCGGCGGTAGGACTGTTCGAGGCAGCCCTGCGCTTCGAGTTTGCGCAGTACGGCGCCAGCTGTCGTTCTGGCGACGTTCGAGAGGATGGCTATCTCTTCTTGACTGATGTCGATCTCGACGGGCGCCCCATCCGATGGGGAGTCTCGTCGGCATCCCCCTAAACGCAACAGGATGGCGATGCAGCGCTTGACGTGGTCGCGGATCATCAGATCGTCGCTGGCCCCGATGGCCATATCGAGATGTCCGATCGTTATGAGGGCGAAAAGCCGCCAGGCCTGGGGATTCTTTCCGACGATTTCCTGAATCTCTTGCAAGGGAAGATGCAGCAGTTCTGCGTCGCGCGTCGCCGAGAGTCCGACCCGGCGTGCTTGGCCCGTGATCGCCGCCGCCTCTCCGAACCAGGTCCCTGGTTGGGCGAAATGCGCGAAATATGGTCCGCGCTCTTCAGGCGCGATGGAAACGCTGAGGCCGCCGGAGACAAGCCCGAACATGCCGCCCGGCGGATCGCCGACCATGTAAATGGGCTCGCCCGCCTCATACCTCAAGAGAAAGCATCGATCCAGCACGTCGCGTTGAAACGACCGCGGCGTTAAGCTGAGCCAGCCCCGGCGTCGGACAATTTCATGGGCGGTAACAATGCCACGCATAAAGTTTCCCCAACTGACCGCCCACGAACAATCTGCCTTCCCGAGATAGGTTATGCAATAACCATCGATACTGAGCGATGGGCGAAAGAACGCTGTTGCCAAAATCAAAAAAGTCACCGGCTGGGTGACGAAATCAGTGATTGTCAGCCGGCCAACGCATGTTTGCGCGAATGACTCGCAACGGCGTTAAAGCTTAACAGTTCTTGGGTGGGGAAATCGAATGACTATTACCGAGAAGGCTGTTGTCGTCAGCAGGAAATTGACCGGTAGCCTTGCCTGCCTTCTGATCATCCTCTCGCCACAACATTCCTTCGCGCTTGATCCAACGCCGCCCGTCCCGTCCGCGGAGGCGGTCGCGCCCAATATGGAACCCACATCGCCACCGGCGGCCGTATTGGAAGACAAGTTCACGCGAGCCGAACTGGAAAAGCTGCTCGCGCCAATCGCTCTCTATCCCGACGCTTTGTTGGCTCAGCTCTTGCCCGCCTCCGCTTACCCTTTGCAAATCGTGCAGGCGCAACGCTGGCTCGACAAGAACAAGGCGGCCGCCGCCAAGAACGATTTTTCCGCCGCCGATGCGCAGAGCTGGGACCCTTCGGTAAAGGCGCTGCTACGTTTTCCGACTGTCATCAAGAAGCTCAACGATGATCTTGATTGGACCACAGACCTCGGGGACGCCATCGTCAACCAGCCGAGGGATGTGGCCGACGTCATTCAGTCGCTCCGCCTGAAAGCGGAAAAGGCCGGAACGCTCAAGACGACAAAGGAGCAGAAGGTCACGAAGCAAAAGCAGGAGGACCGCGAAGTCGTGGTCATCGAGCCCGCCGACCCATCGCTGGTTTATGTTCCCTCCTATGATCCCGCCTCCGTCTATGATCCGATGGCAGGCGCGGTGGTTGTCGGTCTTCTGACCTTCGGAACGGCGATCGCCGTCGGATCACTGTGGAACAATAATTATTGGAACTGGGGCACTGGAGCGATTTATCCACCCGTATGGCCCGGCTATTCAGGCTGGCGCGCGCCCTATCCCGGCTGGCGACCCGGGTTGCCCGTCAACGGGGGCGGCAACATCAACATCGGCAACAATGTCAACATCGGCAACAATCTGAAGCCTTGGCGGCCTGATCCCGGTCATTACAGGCCTGGTCTTGGCAGCCATCCGGGCATCGGCGGCAATCGCCCGAGCGTGGGCGGAGGCGCCGGCCGACCGTCTATCCCGGAGGGGCCGCGCCCGGGCGGCGACAATCGCCCTTCGATTCCCGGCGCCGGAGGGGCCGTCGCGAATAGGCCCGGGACCAAACTTCCTCGGCCGGGGCAAAGGCCCGCGGTCAACCGTCCTGTCCCGTCGAGGCCGGCGGCGCGTCCCCGTCCTAACGTCAGGCCGCCGAATTCCGCATTTGGCGGCATTAATTTCGGGGCCGGAGCGCAGGCGCTCGGCAATCGCGGCGCGGCGAGCCGAATTGGAGCCGGAGGACTCGGCCGGCCGGGCGGTGGCGGCGGTTTCCCTCGCGGCGGTGGCGGCGGAGCCATCAGAAGCGGCGGTGGAGGTGGGTTCCACGGCGGCGGTGGCGGCGGCATGAGGGGCGGCGGCGGCGGCCGTTTAAGACGATGACGCTCTTCCCGCGACATAGGCCCACCGACCAGAGGATATCCGTCATGGTTCGAAACTTTTGCTTGGCCGCCGCTTTGGCGAGTTCACTGATTTTAGGCGGCGCCGCCTCGAGCTTGGCGCAACAGGCCTATCCGACCCCCGAGGCCGCCGCGAAAGACCTTGTCGCCTCGGCGCGGTCCAATTCGGACGGGTTCGTGCAACGCATCTTCGGAACCGAAGGCAAGGCGTTGCTCGAAAGCGGCGATGCCGCCGAAGACAGCCGGCGCCTGACGGAATTCAATGAAGGCGCCAGCAAGGGAACCTCGCTCGTCGCCAAGGCCGACGGCGCGAAGCTTTTGCAATTTAGCGCGAATGGCTGGATATTTCCGGTCCCGATCGTGAAGCGCAACGACGCTTGGAGTTTCGATTCGGCGGCTGGCAAGGCCGAAATCGAAAACCGTCTCATCGGCCACAATGAATTGAGCGCGATCGCCGCCTGTCACGCCTACGTGCAGGCTCAGGAAGAATACCATCGGATCGACCGCGACCAGAACCGGCTGCGCGAATTCGCCCAGAAAATCATCTCCTCGCCGGGCGCTCGCGATGGCCTCTATTGGCCGCCCGAAAACCAGGCCGACATCAGCCCTCTCGACGGATTGATCTCCGACGCCAATCTGGACAAACGCGAGCAAGGTTCGCCCGAGCCCTATAATGGCTACTTCTTCAAGATACTGAGGGCGCAGGGGCCGGCCGCCCCAGGAGGGGCCTTTAGCTATGTGATCAACAGACACATGATCGCGGGCTATGCGCTGGTCGCCTATCCGGCCGTTTGGGGCAAGAGCGGGATCAAGAGCTTCATTTGCGGCCAAAACGACAAAGTCTACGAGAGGGATCTTGGCGCCCGTAGCGCGGCGATCGGCGCGGCGATGACCCGTTTCGATCCCGACACGAATTGGTCTCCCGTCGAGTGATTAGTCGACAAAAGCGAGAGGTCGTCATGAGCTCAAGATCAATATTCGCCGGCGTCTTACATATCGTCCGCGTGCTTCCGAAAACCTTGTTCATATCGGCTCTTGCGCTCGTGATTTTTCAAGGCGCGGCGACAGCCGCTTCCGATGACGGCTCGACGCTCCCCTTCGCGCCGGCCCCTTCGGCGAGCATAGCCAAGCCAAGACTGCAGGACTCGACGATGCATCGTCGAGTGGAGAAGGACCACCTGCCGAAGGACGCGCCGAATATCCTCATTATACTTCTGGATGACGTGGGCTTTGGCCTTCCCGACACCTATGGCGGCCCGATCCATACGCCGAACCTCTCGCGCATCGCCAATGAAGGAATCAGTTACAACACGTTTCACACAACGTCGATTTGCTCGCCGACGCGGGCGTCGCTGCTGACGGGGCGCAATCACCAACGCGTGGGCTCGGGAACGATCGCCGAACGCGCCGTCGATTGGGACGGTTACACCGGCGTCATCCCGAGATCGTCGGTGACGCTCGCGAAGGTTCTCGGCGAATATGGATACAAGACCGCCGCCTTCGGGAAATGGCACAACACGCCGGCGACGGAGACAACGGCCATGGGGCCGTTCACGCGACGGCCGACCGGCGAAGGCGTGGGCTTCGACTATTTTTATGGCTTTCTCGCCGGCGAAACCTCGCAATGGGAGCCGCGCCTCGTCGAAAATTTCAACACGGTGGAACCGCCGCGCGACCCCAAATATCATCTGAGCGAAGACATGGCGGAGAAGGCGATCGCCTGGATGAAACGCCACCGCGCCTTTTCTCCCGACAAGCCCTTCTTCATGTATTGGGCCCCCGGCGCGGCGCATGGGCCACACCACATCTTCAAGGAGTGGGCGGACAAATATAAAGGGCGCTTCGACGACGGCTGGGATGAACTTCGCGAGCGCGTCTTCAAGCGCCAGAAAGAATTGGGATGGATTCCCTCGGACGCCAAGTTGACGCCGCGCCCCGAGAGCATGGCCGGCTGGGACAGCATCCCGGAGGCGCAGCGCCCGTTCCAGCGGCGGCTGATGGAAGTTTTCGCGGGCTTCGTCGAACATGTGGACGCACAGGTTGGCAAGCTGATCGATGGTCTCGACGAACTCGGCGTGAAGGATAACACCATCGTCTTTTACATCTGGGGCGACAACGGTTCGAGCGCCGAGGGCCAGAAAGGCACGATTAGCGAACTGTTGGCTCAGAACAATATTCCCAGCACGGTCGAACAGCATATCAACGCGCTGAATCGCCTCGGAGGGCTCGACGCGCTGGGCGGCCCGAAGGTGGACAATATGTATCACGCGGGCTGGGCCTGGGCCGGCGACACGCCTTTCCAATACACAAAGCTGATCGCGTCCCATTTCGGCGGCACGCGCAATCCAATGGCCATTTCCTGGCCCGCGCGCATCAAGCCGGATAAGACGCCTCGGTCGCAGTTCCACCATGTCAACGACATCGCGCCGACGATCTACGAAATTCTCGACATCAAACCGCCAAAAGTTGTCGACGGATTCGCGCAGGACCCTATCGACGGCGTTAGCATGGGCTACACATTCGCCGACGCCCATGCGGCTTCGCGCAAGCACACGCAATATTTCGACAACAACGGCAGTCGCGGAATTTATCACGACGGATGGTACGCCTGCACGTTCGGACCGCTCGTTCCCTGGGACACCGCCGGCAGCGCCGCCACGTTGAAAGACTGGGATTCGAGCAAGGACGTCTGGGAACTCTACGACATCACGAAGGACTTCTCGCAGTCGGAAAATCTCGCCAGTAAAGAGCCTCGGCGTCTCGACGAAATGAAGCGGCTGTTTCTGGCCGAGGCGGAGAAGAACAAGGTGTTCCCGATCGGCGCCGGCATTTGGCTTCGCATTCATCCGGAGGATCGCATCGCGACGCCCTACAAGAGTTGGAGTTTCGACGCGACCACGACGCGCATGCCGGAATTCGCCGCGCCGGGTCTTGGCCGCGAGAGCAACCATGTCGTCATCGACGCCGAACTCGGCGCGAACGCGTCGGGCGTTCTTTACGCGCTTGGCGGCGCGAGCGGCGGCTTGACGCTTTATTTGGACAATGGGCGTCTCGTTTACGAATACAACATGATGATCATTGAGCGCTACATCGGCCAGTCGAAAGACAGGCTTTCGGCGGGCAAGCATATGATCGAAGTGGACACCGCCATCGCAAAACCCGGCGGTTCCGCCGTGGTTGTTTTGAAAGTCGATGGGATCGATGTCGGACTTGTCGACGTGAAGCGCACGGTGGCGGGGGCTTTTACCGCCAGCGAAACATTGGATGTCGGCGTCGATCTCGGCTCGCCCGTGTCCCTTGATTATTTCGACAGGCGGCCCTTCGCCTTCAACGGGAAAATCAACAGCGTGACGGTCAATTTGAAATGAGCGCCGGCGCGGCGAAGACCAATGGAATTGGGCAACGGAAGGCTTCTCGCATGAACAAGAAACTTATGCTTCTCGCCGCGGCGATAGCGCTGTGCATGTCTGCCTCCGTCCAAGCGGATGACAAGCGGCCCAACATCATCTTCATCATGGCCGATGATCTGGGCAACGCCGATCTCGGTTACAGGGGCGGCCAGATCACGACGCCGAACATCGACCAGCTCGCGCGGGGCGGCGTGCGGTTGGAGTCGTTCTATGGTCAGCAAGTCTGCACGCCATCCCGCGCGGCGCTTATGACCGGTCGCTATCCGATGCGCTATGGTCTCCAGACGCTGGTGATTTTTCCAAGCCACACCTATGGTCTGCCGACGGACGAGCGCACGCTGCCGCAAGCTCTCAAGGAGGCCGGTTACAAAACGCTGATGACCGGCAAATGGCACCTTGGCCACGCCGACAGGAAGTTCTGGCCACAGAATCGCGGCTTCGACTATTTCTACGGCAATGTCATGGGCGAGGTGGACTATTTCGATCATGAGCGCGGCGGCGTGATCGACTGGCAGCGCAATGGCGCGTTCTTGAAAGAGAAGGGCTACTACACCACTCTCATCGGAGATGAGGCGGTCAAGCTCATTGATCAGCAGGACGGAAAGCGACCCTTCTTCCTCTATTTCGCATCGCTCGCGCCGCATGCGCCCTATCAGGCGCCGGAGGATTACAAAGACCGGTATAAGTCGGTGGCCGATAAACAGCGGCGCGCTTATTCGGCGATGATCACGGCTCTCGACGATCAGGTTGGGCGCATCGTCGCCGAACTCGACAAGAAGGGTCTGCGCGACAATACAATCATTCTGTTCGCGAGCGACAATGGCGGGGCGACGAGCGGCCTCTTCGCTCAGGGCGCAAGAAGCAACGAAGAGCGCAAGAACGAGGAGGGCGGCATCGAGCAGGGAGCGAAGGCGCCTGCCTCGAACACGCCTTTCAGGGGCGGCAAGGGCGGAATTTACGAGGGCGGCGTGCGCGTGCCGGCCTTCGTGAACTGGCCGGCCAAACTCAAGCCGCATGTCGTGGACGCGCCGCTGCATATGGTCGACGTCATGCCGACGCTCCTTGCGCTGAGCGGCGCCAAGGGCAGCGCGGACCATCCTTTCGACGGCAGGGACATGTGGCAGACAATCGCCGCGGGAGCGCCCAGCCCTACCGACGACGTGCTGATCGATGTCGAGGCCTTCCGGGGCGCCATCCGCAAGGGGGATTGGAAGCTCGTGAAAGTGGCTCTGCTGCCCGGCAAGACGGAGCTGTTCAACCTCGCCCGCGATCCCGGCGAAACGACAAATGTCGCCGAACAGAACGCCGATGTCGTGCGTGAACTGGAAGCGCGTCTCGTGGCCTATGCGAAGCAGCAGAAGCCGAGCGAGTGGATCAAAGCGCAACCCGCCTTCGTGGGCGAGCAGGGCAAGACAGTCTTCGATCCCGATTTCGACATAGACGACAGCGGGCTGCCGCACGAGAAGCCACTGTTGCCGGGGCGATGATTACTCAGTTTGGCCGTTCCAAGAGTCAGCGTGGGTTCATCTTCCGCGGCGCCAAGGAATTTTGGCGACGCGGCAAACGGCGGAAACGGAGTCGGCGTAACTTTTCGTAGCGCCCCGCCGTTAGGGTCTTTTTGACGATGAGGGTTAGGCTATCGAGGCGTTTATCGCACAATGGCCGGAGCGGGGAGCGGGCGTGAGCGCCTCGAACTTCGCCGGTTATTCATCTCGATTCGAAAGGTGGCGCCGCGTCCCCAACATAATGCGGCTCTTGTCGATGCGTGCTCGATTTCCAAAAACAATCCGTATCTCCCGCGGTTGATGAGCGGCGCGAAAGAGAGTCCCTTCACATAGTCCCCGATTACACTCGAACTCCCTCCGCCTTAAGCTGGCTGCCCAACGGCGCCGCGATCAAGCTCGATGAAAGACACGAGGTCCTTCGTTTGATTTGTAAAGAGTTGGAGCTTTCGCGTGTCCAGAGGGTCGCTTAGAAACTGAAGCAGAAGAGTATCGGTTCCACCAGAAAATGCGGGCCCGAGGCCGCAGAAGAAAAAACCGAGATCGCGGGCTCTGTCCGCCAACAGCGGCAGACCCGGGTCATCGACAAGAGCGGAAAGTTGCACCGAACGGGCACCGAGGCTCTGAACATCCTGCAATGCCTGCTTCAGTTCTATGTCGGCATTCGGACCAACTTGCTCGAAATGGATTTTCCCGTAACCGCGATGGTCGACTTTGATCCTTGTTTTCGACTCTTTGGCGGTCGGCGCGGCAGGCTCGCATGCCGACACGTCAACGCCGAGGCTCTCATAGATTTGGAGCACTATTTTACGGTAAGGCTCAGGCGGATAAACCTTGGATTTAGCCGGCTTTTTCAAGAAGCGAAAGGTTATGAGAAGGCTCTGCCGCTGTTCGGCGGTTGGAGCCGCCAGATCCTTGGGGCGAGAGGTTTTTGAAGCCGCGCCGAGCAGGACGGCGCAGACTGGCATGCCAGCCCGCTCATCGTTGCGCTGAGAAAAGGTGTGCATGGTGACTGGCTGGGCGTAAACTCCGATCAGGCCAAGTTTGTGCGCCTCTTCGGAAAGCCGCTCAGTCATTTGCTCGAGCAAATGGTGTCCGCGGTAAGCGGGCAGCACAACCGCCTCCCCGCGCTCGGCGATAGATTCCTCGGGCTCGCGCTCGAGCGCGACGTGACCGATCACCTCGCCCTTTTCGTCCCGCGTCACCACTGGAATAAGCTCGCCGCTCTCGACCTTGTTCCAATAGCGCCGCGGTGAGAACACCTCCGTATGCACATAGTTGTGGCCATAAACCTCGAGGAAGCACCGAGCAATCGCCGCGGAGTCCGCTTGGTGGGGCAGGTCAGTCCGAAATTCCCTTGTCGGCGCCGCCGCGGCTGGCGTCGGCGACATCGCTTCGTCCAATAAATCGGACGGTTCGATTGCCTGGTTGAGGTCACGATGAAGGCTGAGCTCCCACCCATTAATTCCTCGCTCACGATAGGACAGTCCCGCATCCCGTCGGATGCAGGTGGAAAGCGAGGCGACAATCGACGAAAATCGAGAATGGCCCTGTAACAAGATCCGAGATCGAACTTCACGGTGAGAACACGACACGATGATGTGAGCGTGCTCCTGGGTCGACGCCAAAGTGCAAAGAGCCAACCATACCTGGAGCGTGTCCTCGGCGATAAGGCTTGCGATGGCGGGGAGGGCGCCTTCCGCCAGGGCCGCTTCGCGGATAAATGCCCGGACAAGCTCGCTTCGAGTCAAATTTAGTGAGAGTTGCAATTCGGAAGACTGGCAACTGGAGTTTCCTGTCACACGAACCTCCTTCAAGTGCGTAAGGGCTTTTCGCGCATCCTTTTTTGGCGCGCCGCGAGTTTCGACGGTCGCCCCATGTGACCCGCTCCCCCCGCGCCTTGGCGCGCTCGCGGCCTTCGGATCGCGCGGGCTCGAACGAGTATTCGCTCAACCTCTCCGTATCGTCGCGCAACTGACCGGCGAAAATTTCAACATGCGCGACATGCAGGTCGAATTGGCCAAGGCTAGGGCGACGCTTCAGGGGTGGCCGGAAAAAGGCTCTGTGGGCAAGATAAATTGAAGCATGGCGGCAATCAAAAACGGCGCTAACCAGCCACGAGTCGGCTCCTAATCGCCATCGGGGCGACCGGTCCCCCGGAGTGGTTTCGCACAGGCGCCGGATGTGGGGTTTGGTCAGTTGGCAGGCGCTCGGCCCGCCGGCGCCAGTCGTCCCGATTAGTCTGCACCTCGGCCAACAACTCGCGCAGCATCCGCACCTCGGTCTCTAGCTCGGCCATCCGTGCGACGACATCCGGATCGCGCGTGACGGTTTCAGTGGTCTCAATCCGCATCTTGAGGCGTCCTTTCGGGGGCCTGCGCGAAGCCGTGAGTAGGGTCGGCCAACATCAAATAGCGGCCCCTCATGCACAGTGGACGGCGCAAGGTTAACGAAGCGTTAACGGGGCGCCGGTGTAACCGCTTGTCGGAATCCGCGACCCAATGCGCGGCCGGTGACTTGTCCGCGCCCATCAATGCGGCTCACGAGCGCGGATGTGGCGACGGGCCGTTTTGCGTTTAAGCGCGCTGAACGGGATGGAAATACGGAGGCGTGAAAAGCTCCGACTTGTCGACAGCGCCAAATAGCGCCATGTTTGAATTTGGACTCCCGGCCGTCTGGCGAATTTCGTTTTGAATGGTTTTTGATTGGGGGGATAAGGATAATGGAGCCCGACAATTCCATAGATTTTTGGGCAACCGCGAAAAGGTATCTGGTTGTCGCCGTTGCCGTCGCCGTCGGCCTTGGCGCTCCGCTGCTCGTGGTTCTTAAATATGACGACATTGCTTATGGGATCGGGCAGCTTGGCGACCGGCTATCGAAGGCGCAAATAGGATCGGTCAGTTTGGAATTCAGCGCTGGCGCCATCGAAAAGAATGTCCGAGCCGATCTATTTCAGCATCTGCATGGGGCTGACAAAATAGCTATTGCGCGGGATATTTCTGCTTTGCGACCGCACACGGTTGTGCGCCTCCTCAATGTCGGCGCTCTGGACAAAACATGCGATTTCGAGCTGCCGACGGTCGACATGGTGGACAATTACGCCGCTGATATTCTTTTGTATAAGCGAAATCTTGTCCACATGGATTTCGACGACGCCAAGAGAGACGCTATTCTTGCAGAGGTGAAGGCGCGCGAACACGCAAGCGGCAGGAAATCCGACATCGGCTATCCGCTCCGATGCTATAATCTGGCGCTCACGCCGCATGGAATGGATGTGAAAACCGCGATCATTTATGTGTTCGGAGCGACTTTCGCCGACAAAGCGGAGACGCCTTCCGCTCCAGCGGCTGAGAAGCCCCACAACGCCAAAAAATGAGCCGGTTCAATTATGCCGCTTCCTTGAGGAGGCGAATGGCTTACCTGTCAAGCCGACGCCACGAAGCGGCCCGCCCGGATGCAGGGCGCCCCGTTTTGCATTCAATGATTCGCGCGCCCAGCGACAAGGGCGGCAACAAGCTTATCGGTTCATCAACGGGGCTTCCCAGGCTCCGGAGAGCTCAAGCTCTGGGAAAAAGGTGCTCGTCTAGCTCCCAAACTGGAAGAAGATGAACACGCCAATCGCTCCCATGATGATCGTCACGAGGAGTGGCATGGCCAATCCGTCGCCACGATAAATTTGCTCTGACATGTTCTAGCCCTCCGGAGAAGAGCGCCCCTCGGAGTCACAACGCGCATTATTCTGGTCGGTTCCACACGAGTGCCGAGCACCCGCGTCATCAAGCAAAGAGTGGAATGGGGCTAACCGTTGCGGCGCCGCGGTCATTCGCGCGGCGGCGACGCCTGGGGCTCGCGGGCCGGCGATTGTCGGCGGGGCGATGGGCTTGGGCCGAGGCCGCCCGAGAACTCGCGAATCGTTTGGACGGCGAAATTTCTCTGATGTTGTCCGAACCGTTGTCCCGGCGACCCTCTAGTCGCCGGCTCGATCCTGTAAGCTATTGAATTTATTGGCTCCCCGAGTAGGACTCGAACCTACGACCTAGCGATTAACAGTCGCGTGCTCTACCAGCTGAGCTATCGGGGAAAATCTAGGGTGACGGCATATAGCAAGGGTCGGAGCTGTTTGCCAACCCCCCCATTGAAGATTGAATCCAATCGAAATCCGAGACGGGCCGCTTCTCGATGCGCGAGGCGGTGTTCGCGGGAGGTTTTGGGGCCCCGCGCGAAGCGAGATCGCGCCGTCTCAACCGCTGAGCCATGCGGCGATCTTGGGCCGAAGGAGACCGCGCAGGCCCGCGATGTCCAGGGCCGCCGCCACCGCGAGGTAGACGGCTCCCCCCACCAGAATTTGCGCCGTCATCGCGACCACGCCCGGCGGCATGCCACGAAGCGGCAGAACGGCGCCGAGCATCGCCGCGCAGCCGGCCAGCGTTCCGAAAATATCGCGCGGTTTCGGCCACATCGGCTCCAGCCAAGACAACATCACCGTGACGGCCGCCATTCCCGCGAGGCTCGAAATCGATTGCGCCAAGGCGTAATTCGAGGCGTCCCTGGTCGTCGCCAAAAGCCCGACGGCGAGGAGATTGGCGATCACCGCCACCAGAGCGGCGATAACCAGCGGCGTCAGCCGGTGCGAGATCTGAAAGGCGGGGTTGATCGCATAGTTGATCAGCGCGAAGGCGGCCAGGGCGGGGGCCATCAGCGCGAAGTAATGCGCGTAGGGGCCGCGAAAACTCTCCGGAACGAACAAATGTTCGAAGCTCGGCAGAATCAGCCAGCAGCCCAGCACCGCCGGCGCGACGACGGCGAACACGACGCTCATGTTGGTCGAAACCTGCGCCCGCGCGCTCGCCACGCCCGTCGTCTTTTCATGACGCACGGCGAGCTGAAACAGAATTACGTCGAGCGCCGAGCCGATCGCGCCGACGATGCGAACGCCGATCTCATAGGCGAGCGAATATTGTCCAGCTTCGGCGAAGCCGAGCGTTTGCGAGACCAGCACGCGATTGAGCAGCGGAACGGACTGATAGACGATGTTGGCGGCAATGATCGGCATGCCGTAAGCTAAAAAACTCGTTCCCAATGCGCGCTCGGCGCGGCCATCGCGCGCAGCGTCGTCGATCAGTCCGCCGCGCCCGGCGAATAGCGCGCCAATGACGCTGACCATCATGCCGACAAGCGCGACCCGCGCCGAGCCGAACCAGAAAGCGCCGCCGACCGTGAGCGCGAAGGCGAGCGCGTTCTTGGCGACGACGAGCAAACCGTAGGACTTGTCGAGAAAGCGCGCGCGCAGCAAGGCGCAGGCGAAATCGAACAGGCCGTTGGTGATGGAAACGCCGATGGCGAGCGCGGCCAAATCGGGCGACAGCGGCAGATCGAGGCCCGATGCATAGACGCCAAAGGCCGCCACGCTCGCCGCGAGGGCGATCCAACCGAAGACGGCGTCGAGCGTCGCGCGCACATTCGGGTGCTTGAGCCGCTCGCGCTCCGAGTAAAACCTTGTCGCCGCGAATCGCAGCCAGTCGAACAGCAGCAGTTGAATGACCACGGCGGCCGACAGCGCCAGCACGAAGCGGCCGTATTCGGCGGGGCCCAGGAACTTCGCGACCAGCAGGCTGACCACGAAATTCAGCAGGCTGTTCATTGTAAAGACAAGCATCATCCACATGTCGAACGGGACTCCCGCGATGCGAGCGAGGCGAGCGAAGAGCGCGTCCTTCACGGAGAGCGCCATGCTCCTCGATTATGAATTTGTCGCGTTTTCCTTCACGCGACACGGCGTCCCCTTCCGACGAAAACGCTATCGCTGGAACCTCAGGCCGACGAGAAAGACGTTGGCTGTGTAATCGTCTCCCGCTTCGTTGCTGCCCAGCCGCTCATGGGAATAGCTGGCGTGGAACGCGATTGAACGCGTGATTTTGTAATCGAGCCTCACGCCGGCGGTGTAGCCGTTCTCCACCAGTGAAACGCCCTGATACTGGTTGTTGAAATAGCTGCCGAGCGCCGTCACCGTGAGATTGCGGAGCAGATCGTGCGCCAGCTCCGCGCCGATCGTGCGCGAAATCGCGCCGGAAGCGCCGGTCAGAGTCGTTTCGTTGAGCGTCGTCGCGCCGCGCAGCGTCAGCGTTGTCAGCGGCGTGGGCGTATAGATCAGCGAGGCGTCGACGGTCGGCCCGCGCAATTGCGGCAGTCGCACGTCCTGGTAGTTGCGCTCGGCGTAGCCGCCCGAGGCCTGGCCACGCAGGAGGTCGCTGATCTTCACCTCCGCGCCTCCGCGCAAGGCCAAGCCGTTGCTGTCTCGATAGTAACCGTAGGGATCGACCGGCGAGTCGTGCACGCGCGTGTCGTAGGTTCCCTCGACGAAGGGTTTCAGGCTTGGCGAAACCTCGTAGGCGGCCCGGCCGATGACGCCGTAGTCGTTGTAATCCGTGCTCGCGAGATTGAGCGTCGAGCCGTCGGAATAATAGGCGTCCTGGTACATCGTGCGGTCGAAGGCGCCGCGCAGCGACAGTTCCAACCGGTTGAATTTCTCGGTGACGCCGCCGGCGATTCCGGCGGAGACGATGACTGGCCGGTTGGTCACGGTGACACCCGGCAATCCCGACGAGATCGCCGGCGCGCCGGGGCGCTGCGTATCGAGATTGAAATGACCGAGCACGTCGATGGCGGTGTCGCGCGTCACGTCGTAGCGGCCGGTGAAACTTCCGACGCCGTCCGGGCGGCTGGCTTGTTGATAGTCGAGGTAGTCGACATAGCCGAGGCGCAGATCGGCCTTCAAATCGTCCCGCTCCCAATCGGAGCGAAGCTTGAATCCGGCGTCGGCGCGAAGCAGTCTCGAACCGGTTGGAGGGGGGGTGCTGGTCGGGGAAAGGCGATCCGGATTGCTGTCGTAGCCGGTCGAAGTTTCGACGAAGGGCGTCAAGCGAAGCGAGCCGACGCCGATGCCGACCGGATCATATGGGTTGAGTTCGACGACCGGCTTTGGCTTCGCCTTGATTGTGGGCGTCATGGCGACAGTGGGGGCCGCCTGTGGCGTTAGCGCGTCGGGTTGCGGACGTCGGCGCGCGGCGCGGCGCGCCTCGGCCGAGGTTTTATAAGCTTCGAGCGCCGGCAAGGGATTTTTGAACGAATGCGCCGCGCCGGCGTGAACGCGAGGGGGAGGATAGGGTTTCGGCAGCTTTGTCTTCGGACGGGGGGCGCCGTAATTGGCCGCGCCGGGCGCGGCGTAGTCCGTGTTCGCGCCCGTCGTGGAGACATCGCCCTCGGGCCGGACGCCGCGAAGCGAATCGCCGCGCAACGGACTGGCGGACATGTCCCGGCTTCCGAGCGGAGCGACGTCGCGCGCGTCGGCTTCGGGCGACGGCTCGATCGCCGGCGCGAGGGGCGGCTCCTGGCTTCGCGCCTGCTGCGCCGGCGCCAGCAACAGGGCGACCGCGAGCGACGCGGCGACGCTGTGCTTTATTGTTCTGGGCGGCACGTCATCCCTCTCGCGGACGCTCAAGCCGCGCCGTCGGGCGTGGCTCCGCGAACAAGCGTTAAGGACTTATGGTTAATGAGCGCTTACCGGGGCGTTCACTCCATGCCGAGCGCCGAGAGGTAGAGGCTGAGAATTTCCTCCTCTTCCTCGCGTTTGCCCTTTTCCTGTCGGCGCAGCGAGACGATCTTGCGCATGATCTTGGGATCGAAACCCGTCCCCTTGGCCTCGCCGTAGACATCCTTGATGTCGTCGGCGATGGCGCGCTTTTCCTCTTCGAGCTTTTCGATTCGCTCGATAAAGGCCTTGAGGTGGCCGCCGTCGACCGCATTGCTGTTCATTGGCGCATTTCCGGGAGTTTGGCGTTTGGACCGCATTATGGAGCGCGGCGAGGGGCAGGCGCGATTCGTCGCGACGGCGCTCCGCGGCTCCATGCCTTGTCGAGCCATGCTACGGGTGCGCGGGCGCCGTCAAGTCGACGGAAGCCGCAATTCCCACTTTTCACCGACCCGCCCGATGGCTCGATCTCGACGCCGATCGGGCTCCTCATTGCGCCTGAATCGTTTCCAGTCAGGCCTTCGCGCGGAATCCACGCCGCCGCGTTCTTGACGAAAAAGGCGCTTATGTCACGCTATGGACGATGAGGACGCTCTCTCGATCCCAAATGGGAAGGCGGGCGGTGGTGGCGCTGTTGCTCGGCTTCGCCTCCTCGATCCAGGGCGCGTCGATCCAGGGCGCGTCGATCCATGACTCGCCGCGTCATTGCTGTTCGCCGGCTTGACCCGACCCCTGGAGCCAGGGGCCGCCGCGTGGTCGGCGGCTTCTTCGCCGCGCCGCCGCGTCTTGAAATAGGCGCCCCGATCGACGACATTGGTCCAATCCGGGGGCGAGGAAGCGATCATGAGCTATAGTGGCGGTCAGGACGGCGTTCCACCACGGCCGGCGGAGGAGTTCGCCGCGCCGCGACGCATCCCTCGCGCGGCGCTCGAAGGCGTCCGCACGCGCCGGATCATCGCCGTATGCCTCGATTTTCTGATCGTTTCGACGCTCTCGGTGGTGATTTTTTTTGGGCTGCTGTTCCTGAGTTTTGGCATGACGGCGATATTGCTGCCGCCGATTTTTCCGCTCGTGGCGTTTTTCTATAATGGCCTTACCGTTTCGGGCTGGCGGATGGCGACTCCCGGAATGAAGTTGATGGACCTCGAAATGCGCACCATGACGGGCGAGCCCACGCCTTTCATAAACGCCGCCGCGCACGCGGTGCTGTTTTATGTCACCACCTTGCTGCCGCCCTTGCTGTTGTTATCTTTCATCACCAGCGACAAACGCTGCTTACATGATATTCTCGCCGACGTGATCGTGCTGCGGCGTTCGACGCCGCCAGCCGAGCGCGCCTCTGGCGGCCCAAATAAGAGGAATGAAGCCGCGTGACGAAACAATCTCGCGACGCGCCGCAATTTTATCTCACCGCGCCGGCGCCTTGTCCCTATCTGCCCGATCGGGAGGAACGCAAGGTCTTCACGCATTTGATCGGGCGCCGCGCGGTCGCGCTGAACGACACTCTGACGCAATCGGGCTTTCGACGCTCGCAGACGATCGCCTACCGCCCAGCGTGCGAAAGCTGTCGGCGATGCGTGTCCGTGCGGGTCAAGGTATGGGATTTCGTGCATTCGCGGACGTTGCGGCGCGTGCTAAAGCGCAACGGCGATCTCGATGTCGCGGCCTGCCCGCCGCGCGCGACCGCGGAACAATATCATTTGTTTCGGTCCTATGTCTGCGCGCGCCATCACGACGGCGGCATGGCCGATATGGGCTTTTCCGATTATCAGATGATGATCGAGGACAGCCATGTCGAGACGCGGCTGCTGGAGTATCGCGCGCGCGACACAGGCGAGTTGGTGGCTTGTTGTCTGTCCGATTATCTCGCGGACGGTCTTTCCATGGTCTATTCGTTTTTCGATACGCGGCTTGAGTCGCGCTCGCTCGGGGCATTCATGATTTTGGACCATTTGGCGCGGGCGCGCGACCTTGGACTGGATCATCTATATCTTGGTTATTGGGTCGAGGGTTCGCCGAAGATGGATTACAAGGCGCGCTTTTTGCCTCAGGAGCGGCTCGGCATGGACGGTTGGCGCAGGGTAGGGTGAGCGCGTCGCGAAGCCCGAGTTTCGAGCGTTCGAGCGTTTCCCACGTTGTCCCGCTTCGCGGCGCCCGACGCGCGACGGCGGTAGGGTGACAAAGCCAGGTTCGCGAAGCCGCGATATTCCGAATTTGCCCTCGATCCTCGCGGCGGCCATGCTACGCCCCACATTCGGCAAGGTTGAAGGAATGGATCGGATATCGAAAAACAGCCCCTGGCGCTTTTCCGTCGCGCCCATGATGGACTGGACGGATCGGCATTGCCGCTATCTGCACCGGCTGATGACGCGGCGCGCGCGGCTTTACACGGAAATGCTGACGACCGGGGCCGTCATCCACGGCGACCGCGCGCGGCTGATGGGCTTCGACGCGTTCGAGCAGCCGCTGGCGTTCCAGCTTGGCGGCTCGGAACCGCGCGATCTCGCCGCCTGCGCGCGGATCGCGGAAACCTTCGGCTACGACGAAATCAATCTCAATGTCGGCTGCCCGTCGGACCGCGTGCAAAACGGAGCCTTTGGCGCCTGCCTGATGCTGCGCCCGACGCTGGTCGCCGATTGCGTCCGCGCGATGAAGGACGCGGTGAGCGTGCCGGTGACGGTCAAATGCCGCATCGGCGTCGACGATCAGGAGCCGCGGGCGGCGCTGTTCGACATAGCCCAGAAGGTTTTGGACGCCGGCGCCGACGGTCTTATCGTCCACGCGCGCAAGGCATGGCTCAAAGGGCTGTCGCCCAAGGAAAATCGCGATATTCCTCCGCTCGACTACGCGCTGGTGCATGAGTTGAAGCGCGCCTTTCCAAACGCGCCCATCGCGATCAACGGGGGGCTCGCGACGATCGAGGCGATGCGCGAACAGCTTGGTTTTGTCGATGGCGTGATGGTCGGCCGGGCCGCCTATCACGACCCGGCGCTGCTGCTGCGCGTCGACCCGGAGCTATTTGGCGAGGCCGCGCCGCTCACGGATTGCTTCGACGTGGTGGAGGCGTTTCTTCCCTATATCGAGGCGCGGCTGGCGCAAGGCGAGCGGCTGTCTTCGATGACGCGGCATATGCTCGGGCTGTTCGCGGGACTGCCGGGCGCGCGCGGGTACCGCCGGAGGCTGGCGGCGGAGGCCGTGCGCCCCGGCGCGGGCGTCGATGTTCTGATGGCGGCGGTGGACGAGGTGCGAGGGGCGATGGCGCGGATGGAGACGGCGGCGGCGGAATAGGGGAGGGTCATTTCGCGCAAAGCGCCAGCAGCACGGCGATCTCCGCCGCCTGTTGCGCCGCGCCCAGCACGTCGCCGGTATAGCCGCCGATTTGACGCTCGGCGAGTCGCGTGACGGCGAAAGCGGCGAGCGCGGCGCCAAGATCGGCGCCGAGGATCTGGCTCACGGAAAGTCCCACGAATAGAAGGGGCGCCGACGCCGCGCCGGCGAGGATTAGCGCGACGCGCCGCGCCTCGCCGGTCGGGCGCGGCATGGCGGCGCCGGCGCCGTCGCGGCGCGCGGGAGCGGAGAGCAACAGCGGCAAAAGCCCCGCCGCGCGCGAAACCGCCCCGGCGCAGATCAGCGCGAATATGGCCAGACCGAGTCCGCGCTCGGTCAGGGCGGCGAGCGAGGTCACGCGCAGCATCAGCGCCAGGGCGAGGGCGAGGGCGCCATAGGAGCCCAGCCGGCTGTCGCGCATGATCTCCATTTTTTTTTCGCGCGTCGCGCCGCCGCCAAAGCCGTCGGCGACATCGGCGAGCCCGTCCTCGTGCAGCGCTCCGGTGACCGCGACCAGCGCCGCGATGGCGCAGATCGCCGCCGGCAAGGCCGGAAGCCCAAGAGCGCGAGCGCAAAACAGCGCCGCGGCGGCGACGCCGCCAAGGATCGCGCCGGCAATGGGGAGCGCCCGCAAAGCCTTGCCGAAATCGGCCATCGACGCGCCGCCGAGAGCCGCCGGCAGGTTCAGGCGCGAATAAAAGCGCAGGCAGGCCGCGAGGTCTTCGACGAAGGGGTCCGACAGCGGGTCGTTCATGGCGGCGGCTTTCCGTAGGCGGCTTGGTGGGGCCGGGCGGGTTGGCCGGCCGGAGCGGCGCCATCTTTCCGCGCCTCGTGACTTTTGCGTCGCAAGATGGCAATACAGCGGCGCGATAGTCTCAACCCGGCGGTTCCGGCGCGGAACGGGAGTGTTTTATGTCGATCATCGATTCCGTTCGCAAGTCGCTGGTTCCGATCCATCCAGAGGGCTATATCTTCATCGCGGGCTTCGCGATCGTCGCCTTCCTTTTGCATTGGATTTCGCCGACGCTCGGCTGGCTTGGCTTTATCGCCACCGCCTGGTGCGTCTATTTCTTTCGCGATCCGCCGCGCTTCACGCCGCTGCGCGAAGGTCTCGTGGTCTCGCCGGCCGATGGCGTCGTCTGTTCCATTGGCTTTTTTCTGCCGCCGGCGGAACTTGGCCTTGGAGCCGAGCCCATGCAGCGGGTTTCGGTGTTCATGAGCGTCTTCGACTGCCACGTGAACCGCGCGCCGATCACCGGACGCATTTCGCGGATCGCATATAGACCGGGCCTGTTCGTCAACGCCGACCTCGACAAGGCCAGCGAGGACAACGAACGCAACGGCCTCGTCATTGAAGCGCCGCAGGGGCGCTTCGGCGTCGTGCAAATCGCCGGTCTTGTCGCCCGTCGCATCGTGTCCTTCGTCCAGGAGGGCGAAAGCCTCGGCGTCGGCGACCGTTTCGGGCTTATTCGCTTCGGCTCGCGCGTGGACGTTTATATGCCCACCTATGCGCGGCCCACGGTGGCCATCGGTTCGCGCGCGATCGCCGGCGAAACCGTGCTCGCCGATCTCACGACTCACACGCCGGCGCTGTCCTTCAAGTCCGGTTGACGCAAGGCTTAACCGTAGAGTCCCGCATGAGCGACGAAAAATCATTCCAGCGATCCGACACGACCTTGAGTCCGCTGGAGCGCCGCCGTTTGCGCTTCCGCAACATTCCAATCCGCGTGGTGTTGCCCAATCTCGTCACGCTGCTCGCCCTGTCGATGGGCCTCACCGCCATTCGCTACGCGGTCGAGGGCAAATTCGAGACCGCGGTGCTCGCCGTGATGGCGGCGGCGGTGCTGGACGGCCTCGACGGACGGCTGGCGCGGGCGCTCAAGGGCACGTCGCGCTTTGGCGCCGAGCTCGATTCGCTCGCCGATTTCGTCGATTTCGGGGTCGCGCCGGCTCTGCTGCTGTATTTTTGGTCGCTGCACGAAATCAAGAATTTCGGCTGGTTCGCCGCGCTGGCCTTCGCCATCGCCTGCGCGCTGCGGCTGGCGCGCTTCAACGTGATGTCGGAAGACCCGGCGCGCCCCGCCTGGCATGGCGATTTTTTTGTCGGCATGCCGTCGCCGGCCGGCGCCGTGACGGTGCTGCTGCCGCTCTATCTGCACCTATCGGTGCTGGAGTTGCCGGCGTCTCGCGCCTTCGCGCCGTTCTACATTCTCTATGTGCTGATGATCGCCTTTCTGATGGCGAGCCGCATTCCGCATTTTTCGGGCAAGCGCGTCGGCCGCGTGCCGCGCGACCTCATGATTCCGCTGCTGTTTGGCGGCGGCGTGCTTCTGCTCCTGCTCGCGATCTATCCCATGGAGATATTGATCGCCCTCAGTCTCGTGTATTTGGCGCTGATTCCCTTTGGCTTGCGCCGCTATAAGGCCTTGGCGCTGCAGGAGGAATCCAAGGTCGGCCCCCCCGCGTGATTTCGCCACAGTTGCAAGGCGCGGCGGGCGCCGACATAGTGGACGGAGAACAACAAAAACAAGGGAGGCCCGGCGCGTTGGCGAATAGGCCCGCGCCGAGGACGCGCAAAAAATGCGGATCAGAATTTTGGGCTCCGGGGCCGGCGGCGGCTTCCCGCAATGGAATTGCAACTGCGCCAACTGTCGCGCCGTGCGCGCGGGCGCGCCGGGCTATAGCGCGCGCACGCAATCCTCGCTGGCGGTGAGCGCCAATGGGCGCGACTGGGTTCTGCTCAACGCTTCGCCCGATCTGCGTCAGCAGATCGCCGCGAGCCCGGCGCTCGCGCCAAGCGAACAAGATGGCGTGCGCGCCAGTCCGATCAAGGCCGTCGTGGTCACCAACGGCGACGTCGACCATGTGGCCGGGCTGCTTAATCTGCGCGAGGCGCAGCCCTTTACGGTCTATGGCTCGCGCCGCGTGCTCGACGTCTTGGCCGCCAACAAGATCTTCAATGTGCTCGCCCCCGCTTATGTCGCGCGCGAGGAACTGCCGCTCGGCGCCGCGCTGGCGCTTCGCGGCGCCGACGTCGATCTCGGTCTTTCCGTCGAGGCATTTCCCGTCGCCGGCAAGATCGCGCTGTGGCTGGAGGACGCTTTCGCGGCCAATTACGGCAGCGCCGAGGGCGACACGCTTGGCGTCAAGATCACCGAGACGGCCAGTGGCGAATCCTTCTTTTACATCCCCGGCTGCGCCGCGATCGACGCGCCGCTGGCCGCGCGGCTCACGGGCGCGGCGCTTGTGTTGTTTGACGGCACGCTCTGGCACGAAAACGAAATGATCGACCAGGGACTGCTGGGCAAGACCGGGACGCGCATGGGCCATATCAATTTGAGCGGCGCGGACGGCTCGATCGCCGCATTCGCCGGCCTCAACGTCGCGCGCAAAATTTTCGTGCACATCAACAATTCGAATCCGGTGCTGAACGCCTTCTCGCCAGAGCGAGCGGAAGCAGAGGCTGCGGGTTGGGAAATCGGCGAAGACGGGATGGAGATCGCGCTATGAACGACATTTTGGAATCCCATGCCTATCTCGACGCGCCGCGGCTGTCGCCAGAGGCGTTCGAAGCCGCGATCCGCGCGGTCGGCGCCGAGCAGTACCACGACAAGCAGCCGTTTCATAAGCTGCTGCACGGCGGCAAGCGCAACAAGGGGCCAGCGCGCGCCTGGGCTCTCAACCGTTATTGCTATCAAGAGGCGGTGCCGCGCAAGGACGCGGCCTTCATGAGCCGCGCGCATGACCGCGAACTGCGCCGCGAGTGGATTCACCGCGTCCACGATCACGACGGGCTGGGC
>Ga0181533_1000734_pt1 | contig 44191 bp, 38 predicted proteins | sample PEATcosm2014_Bin_45_FD_119772 | JGI IMG/M metagenome (GOLD analysis project Ga0181533, IMG submission 119772) | Peatland microbial communities from MTU Mesocosm Facility, Houghton, MI, USA - PEATcosm2014_Bin11_60_metaG | ecosystem: Environmental > Terrestrial > Soil > Wetlands > Peat | place...
CGAAGGTAAGAATGAGCTTATTGCCGGTCTCGCGCTCAAACTGGGGGCCCAATTGAGTGATTGCTCCCTGAAGTCCGAAGGTACAAAAGACCCGTATCTCGGCCCCGAACGCATTGGATGAAAGCGCCACGATCACGATCAAAAATAACCCGATGACGATACGGCGCAACGAAGGAATCATGACCTTGACTATTTCATGCCGCAACGGCAGCGTCAAGCAGATCGTCCTTGGCGACACCGGAAGGGCGCTCCTGATGGGTAAGCTTCCAATCAACATGCTTTGCATTTTCTCCACGCAGTTGTGTCGGTGAAGCGATGCACCTGGGCACGAGGTTCTGCGCTGCCGTCACCCATCCGAGAGCTCCTTTGCTTCTCAGCGTTTCTTGGATACCACATGAATCGACGGGAAAGTCTTGATGGTTGTCAAACGGACTCCACTTGACACGCACATATCGCGATTCTAGTATGGCCGCGCCGTTAATGCGGGCCAAAAAGTCTACAAGTTTGCACTAGAGGAGACAACTATGGTTCGGACTCACTTGAAAGCTATCCTGGCGGTTTGTGTGCTTATTTCGATTTCTGCGGTGGCCTCATGGGCCAAAGCCAAATCGAATGCAGCTGATGAAGCTGCAATCAAGCAACTTGTTGGAAATTGGAGCGCGGGTTTCAATAACAAAGACGCGCACGCGTGCGCGATGCTATTTACCGAAAATGGTGAATTCACAAGCGTTCGAGGCGACAGCGATCACGGCCGCCCAGACGTGGAGAAACACTACCAGAAGGTGTTTTCTACATTCCTCAAGAATGCCCATCGGACGGACACCGTTCGGAGCGTCCAATTCTTGAGTCCGAAGATCGCCTCCGTGGATACTGAGTTTGAAATGGTGGGAGCAAATGCGCCCAATAGCACGGATACAACGGCTCGTCCTCCCCGCAAAGGTCTTCTCACTTGGATCGTCACAAAACAAGACGGTCGTTGGTACATCAGCATCTTTCACGAACTCGACTACTTTAAGGAATGCAACTGTCCCAGCAAATAGCCCGGCTGGAGAAGAGCTATCTGTTCCACCATTTGTCAACGTCGGTTCGGTTGATCCATGCGGAGTATCTGTACACCCGTTTGCCAAACCTGCCAGAAAATTACCGCATCGGCGCCGACGTGGTTTTGCGCTTGCGCTAAATCGCCTGTAGATTCTCGCGCGAGTCGTCAAAATCCCTACCTCGCTGGCTGGCCAAGCTGGGGATTGATCTTTGTAGGCTCCGTTTCGCCAAGATGATCAATCATTGGGTGATGACCAAAAGGGCAAACTCAAGCGCCTGGGAAAAGCCCTTGAGGCGGGTCCGCGAGGACAAACTACACGGAAGCTACACGTGTTGGGCTCGACACGGCGGGGCCACCGAAGAAGTGTACACAGGAGTCCACGGCTGCTCAGACCGAGCAGTGGAGACTTGCGAGTGTTCCGCTACTTCACGTTCCCGTCAATCCAACGAATGAGCACTTGTGCAACTTGACTGCTGTTTTTCTCCAGCATCATCATGTGGCCGTTGCCGTGAACATTTTCGTTCTCGAGCCGTATGTGCGTATTCTTCACTCCGGCCTGAGTTAGAAACTTGGAAGTGCAGTGGTCCAAGGTGGCCCGGAAGGAAGCTTCGCTGGTTACGATCGCGATCGGGATGCCTTTCAGTCGCGGCAACTGCCGTGCCGGGCTGCCTTGCAGCCAGCAGCGCACATGATTCGGGATGTCCGGGACAGCTTCCCGCACCATCCCCAATTGTGAGGGCTCGCTTGCCGGTGGGTCGAAGCTCAGCGGAATTCGGGTGATGCCCCAGGCCCGCGCCGGCTTCTCGCTGTCTTTGTACCAATCAGCGCCGCCCCGGAATGTAAGATCATAGAACGGCGGGCCGTTCGGCTCGACCGCGACAATCCCCTTCACAAGATCCGGCCGCATATCGGCCACCTTCCAGCCAAAGACGCCGGACTGTGAATGGGTGAGCAGAATAGCCGGACCAATCTTCTCTAATAGGGCTACGATTGCCGGGTCGTTAAGTTCCTCAGTCTTCACCCCATTCGCGATACTCTCCACTTGCGATGCGTAGAACTGGTCGAATGAAGGATTGCCGGCAACTCCTGGACCGCCGGGCCACTGGGTATGCAGACTCGCCTGGGGAAAGAGTTTGAAGTTTTCCTGCCCGGTGAAAATCTCCTCCAGGTCGCGGACAGAAAACCGCATATAGGGACCATAGCTTTCGGGAGCAGAACCCGAACGCGCACGCCCGACTTGATCGACAATGTAGACGTTGAAGCCTTTGGCGAGAAAATCGTTCGTCCAGCCTTGGCGACCGTCGGGCGTTCCGAGGAAGTTATTGCCGGTCTGTGCGGTGCCGTGGATCATCACCACCGGCCAACGGTGCGTAACCTTCGCAGGGGAGAACTGCTGGACGTACATCTGTCCCGCCATGAACTGGCGCTCGCCATCCTTCACATATTTTCCGCCGACGAAGAAATAGGTCTGTACGGTTGGGGTTGGCTTCGCCTGCGCCGGCGCAGCCGCCTGTTGGGCAGCGCCAACAACGGATAGCGGGATCAAGGTCGCGACCGTAACCATGGCACCGATAAAAGATCGTAGTGTCACGATAGTCTCCTGTCTTTACGAAAGCTTCACCGAAATGGGACCAATAATCTGCCGCTGGGCGTTATTGTGTCAAGACTCCAGTAGATCGTTCACCGAATGAGAAAAAGGAGGCTGGCGAGTTGCTCGAATTTTCCACCCCAAAGCGTAGAGGGCCGTTGTCGCTCCGTTTACAAAGCGTAAACCCTATTCCTTGCCAGCTCTAACGCGGATGCATCTACAAGCTCTAGTAGCCGCACCCAGAATTGGACCATCGCATCGTTGAGGCGTCAACACTGTATTCCGATCACCAACGTTATGTCAGTGGACGAGATGGCGTGCAGGTTGATGGGGAGGGAACGTGTCCTACCCAACGCTACGACCAGTTGCGGCCCCCCGACGCGCTCGGGTTTCTCAGCTCTTCTTGGAGGTCACAGCATAAAACGGGTACAGTCGTTGCTCTACCTTGCTCCCGTGGCATTTCGGACACTTGAACTTGCCCTTCTCGTATTCGACTAACGTCAGAATCTTTGAAAATGCCTTCTTGCAAGCTTTGCAGAAGAATTCGTATTGGGGCATGGTAGCACCGCCACGTTGGATTTTGCCTGCGAAGCAGGTAGCAGTCTAACCAATTCTGGGTAATCACGGCAACCGCAGTTCTAAAATGGGATCGTAGCTAAAGCTGTTGATTGTTTGCCGGAGATTGCCCATTTCCGACACGCTTCTGTAAGCCAAAATTCTGCAAACTGGAGGTCAACTGATGAACATTCGAAAGATCGCCCTGACAGGTTTGGCAGTTGTTGCGATCTGCACGGTCTGGCACGCCAAAGCAACCGCGCAGGAAAATCCATCTCCCGGAGTTGTTACCGTCTTCGATCACGAGAAACTGGGGGCATCTTTTGACCAAGCACTCTCCAAGGGTGGTAGCAACCTCCTATGGAGCCACACGTCCAGCGAAGGAACCTATAACGTCGATACGCACAGTCGGGAATCTGTGAAGGCTGCGTGTAAACCTGAGGGGTGTAGCCATAAGGGCTATACTGCCGTCGTGTATGTGGTGAGCGGGGCTGCCACCTTGGTCGTCGGGGGCACTGTCAAAAGCTCTGCGCCTGACAAGTTTGGCGGCATTTCAATCCAAGGTAGCGAGTCACATCGTATCAGCAAAGGGGATGTGTTTATTATGCCCCCCGACACCATCCATTGGTATAAAGACGTGAAGAGGCCATTTCGCTATCTTGAAGTGCCCGTCCACTAAGCTGGGCCAAGTCGGGTTTGGACCAGGATCCCTGCAACCCGTTATCAGGGAAATCTAATTCCCTGATACGCTCCTGATAATTCCCTGTTCGATTCAACTCTGAAATTGGCGATTGGTCTCAGAACTTGAACAAAAATGAGACGCTTACAGCGATGAAAGCCGAATTGGACAGGCCAAATTCGGCAAAATTCCCTGTATTTTTCCTTGTTAGCAGGGAATTGAGCGGAGAGCGGTTCGCTCGGGACTGCATCCTCCGCCATCAAGTCGTTATCTCCGCCGTGAGAAATAGTCTTTGCCCGAAAATATGCGAGTTCCGGGCATTTGTCTCAGTATCTCCGATCGAAAAGAAGGGACCAGAGAGCGCCGCCCGGCTGGCGAAAGAGCGCACTTTCGGGAGAGATTCTCCACCCGCCAATAAGGTAGTCCAGTTCGGCGGAAGGAGAGGGATGTGCTACCTCAACCGCGACGGCCAGAAAAGTGCTGCAACGGGCCGATCCGGCCTGTGCGATAAGGGTTGAAAACGGCCCCTCTGGAACCTATCTTGTTGTTCATGCTGGCCGTGCCGGAATCGCGATGGGTTCCGGGCGATGAAAATCTGGAATGGATTCAAAGCGAAGGTCCAAGTCGGGTTCTTTTCTGTTCGTTTTTGCCTGAAAGGTTTGTGAAATGTCCAGTGTGATCCTGAAGAACGTTGTTAAACGGTTTGGCTCGGTGACGGCGGTGGATAACCTGTCGATCGAGATTCAGGACAAGGAATTCGCCGTTCTGGTTGGCTCATCTGGATGCGGAAAAACAACGGCTTTGCGCATGATCGCCGGTCTCGAAACGGTGACTTCCGGCGAGATTTACATCGGCGATACACGGGTCAACGAACTGGAGCCCAAGGATCGTGATATCGCCATGGTCTTTCAGAACTATGCGCTTTACCCGCACATGAATGTCCGGGACAACATGGGTTTCGGACTCAAGATCCGTAAATTTACCAAGGAGGAGATCGATTCGCGGGTGCAGGAGGCTGCGGACATCCTCAATATCCACGAGTTGCTGGACAGGAAACCCAAGGAGCTTTCCGGCGGGCAGCGTCAGCGCGTCGCGGTTGGTAGAGCCATCGTCCGCAAACCCAAGGTGTTCCTTTTCGACGAACCGCTCTCCAATCTCGATGCCAAGCTGCGAGTAGCGATGCGTGCCGAGATCAGCAAACTGCACAGGCGGCTCGGCGCCACGATCATCTATGTGACTCACGATCAGGTCGAGGCGATGACAATGGCCGACCGGATCTTCGTCATGAGCAAAGGCGTCCTGCAACAAAGCGGCGCCCCGATGGAGGTTTACTCGCGGCCAGCCAACCGTTTTGTTGCAGGTTTCATCGGTTCGCCGGCGATGAATTTCATCGACGCGACACTGGTTGCGCAAGAGGGTACCCTGCTAGTCGATGCAGGCAGCTTCCGGGTCAGAGCGCCTGAAACATTTTGCTCCCGGCTTGAGCCTTACGCCGGTAAACAGGTTGTTTTTGGTGTACGCCCCGAGGATATTGCTTTGCACGATCCCGCAACGGATGCCGGCGAAGAAAGAACCATGACAGCGCGGGCAGAAGTTGTTGAAACCCTGGGATCGGAGGTTTTTGTCCATCTTGCTTGCGGCGCACATTCGCTTGTTGCCCGGATGGAGGTTCCCGAACAGCCATTGAGCGTAGGGCAGACTCTGCAGGTGGACCTGAAGATGCTGAAGAGTCATGTTTTTGACAAGGAGACCATGCAAACCGTCGTGTAGGCGTGAAAGGAAAGGCTGCACGTTTCAACAGGAAAAAGGTTCTTGGCGATGCCCGGAACAGGTTGTCCGGACAAGTCTTTTTTTGGCAAGCTACATATTTCCGAGCTGTATTTCATTGATACCTGGAGGAGTTATGAAAAAGATACTGGTTGCAACACTGGTTTTTCTGTCTTCGCTCTGCCTATCCACGAGTGCGCTGGCTCAGAACAAGGAGATTCGCGTCCTGCTGGCTAACCATCCTTACGGCGATCTGCTGAAGGCCGCCATCCCCGATTTTGAAAAAGCTACCGGTATCCGGGTCAAAGTCGAAAGCCTGCAGGAAGGGCAGCTCACCGCGAAACTGACGACCGAGTTTGCCACCCGCTCGTCGTCTGTCGACGTGTTCATGACCCGTCCTCTGCAGGAAGGGAAGATGTTCTACAAGAACGGTTGGTACGAGCCGCTCACCATGGACTTCGCCGATTATCCGAAGAATGTCATGAGCGTCGCTACCTTCGGGCCGAAAGCCTACATTGTTCCGCTGGTGACGGAATGGCAGGTGCTTTATTACCGGAAAGATCTTTTCAAGAAAGCCGGCGTCAAGGTTCCCACGAACTTTACCGAACTTGAAGCCGCTGCCAGGAAACTCAATTCGGAGAGCGTTGCAGGATTTGCCTCGCGCGGGAAAGGCGCAGCCGCTGTGACCCAGTTGTCGAGCTACGTCTATAACTATGGCGGACTTTATCTTGACAAGGGTGCTGCTGTTTTTGGTTCCAAACCCGCTGTTGACGCCATCCGCTTCTATGGCAAGCTGCTGGGAAACTATGGTCCCAAGGGCGCGACGTCAATGTCGTGGGAAAACATCATGCCGCTGTTCCAAGCCGGCAAGATCGCTATGTGGACTGATGCTTCCGTGTTCTACGGTGAGATCGTCGATCCGGCCAAGACGCAAGTCGCAGCCGAAAATGTCGGGATTGCCAATTTCCCGGGCGGCCCGAAGATGAACTCGCCGTTTATCGTGACCTCGTGGGGTATGGCGCTTGCTAAGCAGTCAAAGAACAAGGATCTGGCGATGCGTTTCCTGCAGTGGGCGACGAGCAAGGAACTGGCTACCAAGGGGATGCTTGCCAACATCACGATGGCGCGCTCCTCCGTGTGGGAAGACAAGGCGGTATTGGCCAAGGTCAATCCGGGCCTCGTCGAGACACGCGCCTATGCCGCCAAGCACGGCAATCCGCTGGATCGCCCGTACATGAGTGCAGTCGGCGAAGCACGTGATCTGATCGGCGAACTGATTATCGAATCGATCAATACCAAGGGCGAGTCGCCGAATCTTGAAAAGATGGCGAAGGAAAAGGTCGCCAAGGTGAACGAAATCCTTCAGGACACCGGAGAATTCGGCAAGTAATGGCTTTGCGGAATGGCAATATCGTGACCGATGTTGCCTTGTAATGGAGTTCCGGCCACCCGGTTGACGTTTGACGGTGGCCGGTATTCGTTGAATGACTTTTTCGTCCAGGATGTTTGAAATCAGGGGCACCTTATGATTCAGTCGAGCTTTGCAGAACGGAACCTGCGGATACTGTTCCCGCTTCCGGCAATCATTTTCGTCGCCTTGCTGATGATCTTTCCCGTTCTTTACACGTTGTTCCTGAGCTTTACCAACTGGAATCTCACGTCTGGAATGCCGTTGTCTTTCAATGGCATCAATAGTTACCTGCGGGTGCTTACTGAGCCACGTTTTCTGCATGCTGTTGGCAGAACGTTTGCATTCACTTTCTTTGCGGTGGTGATTGAGAGCTTTCTCGGCGTGGCCATCGCCCTCATTCTCAACCGGGCTTTTGTCGGCAAGAGCATTGCCAAGCTGCTGTTTCTTCTGCCGCTTGTCGCTACACCGGTCGCTGTCGGTATCGTTTTCAATCTCTTCTACGACCCGACCATTGGGCTGGCCAATTTTGTTCTCAAGTCGCTTGGGTTGCCGCAGGGGCTCTGGATTTCCAGCGCCGGATCGGTCATTCCGTCGCTGATTCTCGTCGATGTCTGGCAGTGGACGCCGATGATTACGCTGATCGTCCTGGCCGGTCTGGCAGGTCTCTCTGAAGAACCCGTCGAGGCGGCGCGCGTCGATGGCGCAAGCGAATGGCAGATCCTCAGGTATGTCACCCTTCCGATGGTCATGCCGGTCATCCTGACTGCCGTGATCCTTCGGCTGATCGATGCGCTGAAGACTTTCGACATCATCTTTGCCATGACCGGCGGCGGCCCGGGCTATGCCTCGGAAACGCTCAATATCATGGGCTTCAAGTACAGCTTCGAATATTTCCGCATGGGGCAATCCTCGGTCATTCTCGTCGCCCTCTTCCTGATTGTTTTCTTGTGCAGTCTCGGAATCATGAAGCTGCGCGCCTCTTCCGAGATTTGAGCCGGATGAATCGCTTCTGGAGTCTCCGATGAACAAGAAACTCATAACGAATATCTTCTTTTACCTTCTGGTCGTCGCGATTGCCCTCGTCGTCCTTTTTCCATTCCTCTGGATGCTGGCCTCGTCCTTCAAGACGCAGGTCGATATCATTTCCTGGCCGCCGAAATTCATCTTTTCTCCGACGCTGCAAAATTACCAGAAAGTCTTTGGAGAGCAGGATTTCCTGAAATATTTTCTGAACTCGACCATCGTCGGCTCGCTTGCCGTCGGCCTGTCGCTCGTCCTCGGGCTGCCAGCGGCGTATTCGATCTCGCGCTATGCCCAGAAGAAACTGGCGGTGTTCATCCTGCTGGCGCGCCTGATGCCGGGGATCTGTTTTCTGATGCCGTGGTACATCATCTTTTCCCGCCTGAACCTGATGGACAGCTACGTCGCTCTGGTTCTCAGTCACATGCTGATCGCCTTGCCCATCGTGGTGTGGATCATGTCCACCTACTTCAATTCCATTCCGCGCGAGATGGAGGAGTCGGCGATGGTTGATGGTGCAACACGGCAGTATGCCTTCTGGGCAATCATCCTGCCGTTGTCCGGGCCGGGCATCATCACAGCGACAACGCTGTCCTTCATCTTTTCCTGGAACAACTTCATGTTCTCGCAGGTACTTAGTATGGAAAAGACGAAGACGCTGCCCATCGCGGTGTATAACTTCGTTTCCTATGCCGAGGTCGATTGGGGCGGTGTAATGGCGGCTGCGGTGGCGATCATGGCGCCGGCTATCATCCTGACAATGATTTTCCAGAAATACGTCGTCAAGGGACTGACGATGGGTGCTGTTAAAGGATGAAGCAGGCTTATGCAGCACAATTTAGTTCCGAGTCGCCCGTAACTCAGGAGCAATCAATGGCCCCTGCACCGCAAAAGAGTCAGGGCCGGCTCACAGGACCACGTCTTGTCCAATCCCCGACTGCCGCGCCCTGTCATAGACCAGTTTCGCGGTCGCAGCATCCTGAATAGCCAGTCCGTTGGACTTGAACAGGGTGATTTCCTGAGGGTTCGCCCGCGCCGGTTTGCGGCCGAGAACGATCTCTCCCAGCTCCGCGTGAATATGCGCCTGCGATATGGCTCCCTCGTGCAGCGGGATCATAATGTCACCCGCCTCTTTCAAACACGCTTCCAACGAATCGGCAACCACCTTGGAGCGCTGGATAATAGCTGTGTCCAATTCGCGCGCGTTCGGCGAGTGACTTCCAATTCCGTTGATGTGTGTCCCGGGCCGCACCAGGGAGCCATCGAATAATGGGGTTGAGGACGACGATGCCGTGCAGACGATATCCGCTTCGGCCAGTATCCGCGCCGGCGAATCGGCTGGCCGGATATCGAGTCCCAACTTGGCGCTCATCTCCCGGATGAACGCAGATAAAGCGTCGGCGGACACGTCGTAAACGTACGCCCGCGACAGTTCTCTGGCTATCGCCATCGCCCAGAGTTGCATCTTGGCTTGCACGCCGGCTCCAAGAATCCCCGCCACCTGACCCTTGTCCGTCCGCGCAAGGTATTTTGTGGCCACCCCGCTGACTGCACCGGTCCGAACCGCTGTCAAATAGCCGCCGTCCATGATGCAGGTCACTTCGCCGGTGGCCGGATCCTGCAAGAGCACCTTGCCGATCGTGGTCGGCAAGTTGTGCCGTGTAGGATTGTTCTTGTATACGGTCACGACCTTGCAGGCCAGCGCTCCCATCTGCTTGAGATAAGCGGGCATGTACAGGGATATGCCGTCGGGCGGAGTAATTCCGATTCTGAGCGGCAGCACCGCGGTGCCCGACGCCAGCTCAGCGAACGCCTTCTCGACCACGTCTATGCAGTCACGCATGTCGAGCACGCGGACCACGTCGTCTTTCGTCAATAGAAGCGGCATGACAATCTCCCGGCCCCCATGGTTGCTTAACGGGCCCTAATGGACCTCGCGAGATAATATAATCCCTGGCGATTGAGAAGTTGAGTATATTGTCGGCAAACAAGTGGGAACTCCGGCCCAGAATTGGCACGGCATCGCTCAGTTTTCATCCGTAAATGTGGCTTTGGGGTTGCAAAGTCGCCCATGAGAAGTACAATGCGAGCGATTGAGGGCTCGAAAGGGAGATTCCTGGTTAGCGGTTAAAGATAAACTCCGACGCGTATCTATCTTCGCCCCGGCTGCGCGCCCCAGTTCGTGTGCACCCTCGTGCCTTACTCAGATCTCGATCGGTGTCGCGAAATAATCGCCAGCGATTGTTCCTGGGAAAAATGGAACTGGAATCCAGACTATCGAGCCATCAGTTCGCAAAGTGACCCAGTAGCAGAACTGTGGGAAAAGCATGCTGCCCCGCCTCCGCTCGTGAACTCGCGTGTTGGAGTGCTCGTTGCGTTCCACGCATCCGCATCGGGCGGAGCAGAAGGATTTTCGTTACAGCAGTCATCCGAGCAGTCATTCGAGGAGAAAGGACACAATGAATTTCGCCGCAAATGTCATTCGAGAACAGATCGTTAGTATCCTTAGCGCGTGGAAAATGAAGCCAGAGCTGGTCGAGATTACGGCCGGCATCATGGTCGACACCGACTTGGCCGGCATCGACTCGCACGGTATCTCGATGCTCACAACGTACGAGGAGAAGGTGCTGGCCGGAAAATTGCAGCTTCAGGCAGAGCCGCGAGTCGTTCGCGAGAATGCAGTGACAGCCCTGATCGATGCAGGGGCCGGGTTGGGCTATGCGGCTTCGGTAATGGGCGCGCGTCTGGCAGCCGACAAGGCGGCTGCAAACGGACTCGGCGCCGTCGGCGTCACCAATTCGCATCACTTTGGGCCCGCCGGATACTACGCGAAGATGATGAGCGATCGCGGTTTTATCGGCATCGCGACCTGCCAATCACGAACGGTCTGTGTGCCGCCTACGCGTTCCTCAACTCGCGTCTTCGGCACCAACCCGATTGCCTTTGCGGCTCCCGCCCGCCGCAATCCTCCCTTTCTCCTCGATATGGCAACCGCGACGGTTGCAGCCAACAAAATCAAGCTCTACGCATACAAAGGGAAGCCTCTGCCGGCGGGATGGGTTCTGGATGAAAACGGCAAGCCGGTCTGCGATGCCAAGCTGGCCAACGAATATATCTGGCATAAAGATAGGGGTGGCCTGAGCCCGCTTGGCGGGACGGCAGAGATGCGAAGCCACAAGGGATACGGGCTGGGGATGATGGTGCAAATCCTCGGAAGCACGCTCGTCGGAGGTTCGTTCGCGGCGATTGATGAACCGAGCGGACGTTTGGACAAAAGAGATAACATCGGGCATTTCTTTCTTGCCATCGATCCAAAGTGTTTCCGGCCCGAGGGTGAGTTCGAGCGCGACTTGGACGAGATGATCGACTTTTTGCACGCACAACCGCCGATCAATCCCGAGGAGCCGGTGCTTGTCCCCGGCGATCCCGAACTGCAATCGCGGAAGCAGAGGTCTAAGGAAGGAGTTCCGCTTTCCGCCGCGCTTGTCGAAAACATTCGCGGCATCTGCGAGCGTAGCGGCGCACAATTCCTGCTGTCCTGATTCTAATAAGATGTGCCCCAGACCTGCGTTCCTACGGAGGTCTGGGAGCTATGAGAATTGGAATTCTTAGAGTAATATGCTGGGCCGCGCAGCGTGAAAGCACGCGAGTGGAAACTTTTTCGCGCATCCCGCAGTTCTTGGAATCGCCCGGAGGGGAGGGTGAATCATGTCACAGACGGCAGCAGCTTCCGCCTCAGTCGGTCGCATGACCCGATATCGTTGGGTGGTAATGGCGATCATTTTCGTCTTCTACACGATCACCTATGCCGATCGTGCCAACATCGGGGTCGTGTTGCCGAGAATCCAGAGCGAATTCAAATTAAGCAACTTTGAAGCGGGTTCTTTGGCCAGCCTATTTTTTGTCGGCTATTCCCTGACCCAAATACCCGCAGGGCTCTGGTATGGCAGGTTCGGTGTCCGCGGGCTTATATCTTTCGCCATGGTCGTCACTTCCATATTTACCGGCTTGATTGGAACCTCAGGGTCCGCGGCGATGGTCAAGTTATACCGATTCGGATTGGGGCTGGCAGAGGGCCCCGGTGGTCCAGGCGTCGCCTCAACCATAAACAACTGGTTCCCCCCGAAAGAAAAGGGCACCGCCACTGGAATTTTCATTGCAGCTACCAAATTCGCTCCGGTGCTCGTGCCGCCTATCACCGTATGGATCATGTTGGCCTCCGGTTGGCGACAAGTCTTTTTCTGGTTTGCAGTGCCGGGATTTGTCATGGCTGCGGTATGGCACCTGTTTGTCAGAAACTACCCCCACGAAAGCCCGTTCTGTTCGCCGGCAGAAGCCGCCTACATTAAAGAGACTGGGAGCGCTGCGAGAACTGCTGCCATTGAACCCAAACGCTCTCTTGGCTGGCTGGACAGGCTAATCAGGGCCAAAAAGGTTCCACCCTTAACAACAAACCGCGAAGTGTTCACCTCCTGGAATATGTGGGCCAATACCACTGGGTGCTTCATGGTCATAAGTGTTATATACGGTCTCCTGACCTGGATACCTTCTTATCTCGTGAAGGCCAAACACTTCACTTTTATGCAAATGGGTTTTGTAGCCTCTACGCCGTGGGTTGGAGCGGTGCTCGGTTCCCTTGTGGGAGGCGTTGTTTCCGACAAGGTTCTTGCGAAAAGACGAAAGCCGCTAATGCTCCTTGGCGCGGTGGCAACAATGGGCATGATGGGTGCACTGATTGGAGCTCCAGCAGACAAAACGGTCATTGCGCTGCTACTGCTGCTCACCGGGTTTGTGCTGAGTCTCGGGTATCCTCTGTATACGGCCTATCCAATGGGCCTGGCAACCGCGAAGACATTTCCGGTCGCTAGCAGTCTGGTTAACACTGGCGGCAATCTAGGCGGATTTTTCGCTCCGATGCTAGCCGGTTATTTGCTCGATCAATTTGGGTACAACGCGGTGTTTACCTATTTCGGCGTGTGCGCGGCACTGTGCCTCATCGTGGTAGCAACTATGGAGGAGCCGATTTGACCACCGCCCGTTCCGCGTCTTGTTCGAAGTCCAAATGATTATATTTTTATGGCTTTGCAGTCCAGCGACATTCGATGCAACAACCGTATTCCGAAGCGACCGCCAGCGCTGTCTAGACGTAATCTCCTGTTCCCGGGCGTGAGTTGCGGAACCCCCTACAGTTTAAGAGTGAGTTGCGACCCCGGCCTCGTAAATTGAACGCTGGTGAGCAGTTCTCCAGTACTCACACGCAAGGGTGTCGGGTCGCTACGTGGGGCGAACCGCTCAGTTTGTGAAACTGGGCAGAGTACTTCTGCCGGAGAATGGGTGCGAGTACCAGATTCAGAGACTCAGAAATCGCAGGTGAGTTCTAGCACGTGAACTGATAGGGTACCCGCAATGCAGAGTTGCCAAAGCTGGTGCCTTCCTCCCCCTGTCTATTTGCCCCTCTCAGGTTGACGCGCGACCACGAAAAGGTGTTAATATCTTTGCCGCTAGTTGGCCGTCCGAATTGTTATTGCGTTGGCATTCATCTTTTTCGAGTTTTTCCAACGAGGACGGCTAGCATGAGCCCAACAAGACGAGACTTTCTCAAGACCGGCGTAATCGGTGGCGTCGCCGTGTCTGTTCTGGGGTTTGATCTCACCCCCGCGTACGCCCAAGTCCGCGAACTGAAAATTGCGCGCACATCGGAAACACGCTCAACGTGTCCTTATTGTGCCGTAAGCTGCGGCGTAATCATTCACACGCTTGGCGACAAAGCGCAAAACGTCAAGCCCACCGTCGTGCACATCGAAGGCGATCCCGACCACCCCATCAATCGCGGAACGCTTTGCCCCAAGGGCGTCACACTCAAGCAGAACATCATTAACGACCGGCGGCTGACCAAGGTTCGCTATCGTGCTCCCGGCAGCGATCACTGGGAGGAAAAGTCCTGGGATTTCGCTATCGACCGTATCGCTCAACTGCTGAAGAAGACGCGCGACGACCGGTTGGTCGAAAAAGACGCCAAGGGACAGACCATCAATGCGCTTACCGCAGTAGGCGTGATCGGTGGCTGTACCGACAGCAACGAAAACAATTATCTGCTGGTAAAAGCCTTCCGTGCGGGACTGGGCGTGATCCCCATGGAACAGCAGGCCCGTATATGACATGGCCCGACGGTGGCCAGTTTGGCCGCCACATTCGGGCGCGGCGCCATGACGAACGGCTGGACCGACATCCAGAATGCCGATGTCATCCTGGCAATGGGCGGCAATCCCGCCGAGAATCATCCAGTCGGCTTCCGCTTCGTGATGGAAGCGAAGCGAAACCGGAATTCCAAGCTGGTATCGGTTGATCCGCGTTTCAATCGCACCGCCGCGGTTGCCGACCACTTCACGCAAATCCGCGCCGGCACCGACATCGCTTTTCTCGCCGGACTGATTAACTACGCCCTGACGAAGAATCGGATCCAGGAAGACTACGTCCGCTTGTTCACCAATGCCTCCTTCCTGGTGCGCGAAGATTTTTATTTCAAGGATGATGAGGGGGTCTTTTCCGGCTGGGATGAAGCCAACAAGAAGTACGACAAGACGACCTGGAATTACGAGATAGGCCCGGATGGTTTCGCCAAGGTTGACCCCACGATGCAGCACCCGCGCTGCGTTTTCCAACTGATGAAGAAGTTCTATTCGCGCTACACGCCGGAGATGGTCTCCAAAATCTGCGGCTGCAAGCCGGAGGAGTTCGTTCAATCGGCGGAGATCATCACCTCAACCTATCCGCCTGAGCGCGTGGGCACGATCATGTACGCGTTGGGGTGGACGCACCACAGCTTCTCAGTGCAACTGATCCATGCCGCGGCGATGCTGCAACTGCTGCTCGGCAACATAGGTTGTGCCGGAGGCGGCTTGAACGCGCTCCGCGGGCACGCCAATATCCAGGGCGGCACCGATTGCGGAATGGCCTACCACAACTTGCCTGGGTACATTCCGATTCAGAAGGCCGACAACACATCGTTAAAGGACTACCTGGAGAAAAATACGCCCAAGCCGCTGCGCCCGGCTTCGATGAACTTCTGGAGCAATCTCGACCGCTTCTTCGTCAGCCAGATGAAGGCTTATTACGGCAAGGCAGCAACGAAGCAAAACGACTTTGCTTATGGCTTCCATCCCAAGCTGCCGCAGGCCGAAGCCGGCTACGAGAACTGGAGTTGGGCCTACATCTTTGACCACATGTACAACGGGAAGATGGAGGGGTTCTTCAGCTTCGGCATGAATCCAGTTCAGAACGGACCGCACTCTCGCAAGGTTATCAGCGCTCTGTCCAAGCTGAAGTGGCTGGTCGTTGCCGAGAACTTCGAGACCGAAACGGCCGCGTTCTGGAACCGTGAAATTCTGGCCCTGGATAACGTCAAGCCTGAGGACGTCAAGACGGAAGTATTTCTGCTCCCAGCCGCCAATTTCGCGGAAAAGGACGGCGCCTTCGTCAACTCGGCGCGCTGGATCCAGTGGAAGTGGAAAGCCGTCGATCCGCCGGGCGATGCTAAGCCTGACCAGGAGATCATTGCCCGAATTTTCCTCAAGGTCCGTGATTTGTATCAGAAGGAAGGGGGCAAGTTCCCGGATCCGGTAGTCAATCTCAACTGGTGGTACAGCAATCCAGCGCGTCCTCCGATGGAGGAGGTATGCAAGGAGATCAACGGTTGGGCCATCGAAGAGATCAAGGATGAAAAGGACCCCAAGACCGTAGTGCTCAAGCCCGGAGAGCAACTCGGCAAGTTCTTGGATGCGCGTGCCGATGGCTCGACGATGTCTGGTAATTGGCTGTACGTCGGCATGTATCCCCAAGCCGGCAATCTGACCCAGCGCCGGAATCCGGCCGATCCCAGCGGGTTGGGACGGTATCCGGAGTGGAGCTTCAACTGGCCGGCTAATCGTCGAGTCATGTACAACCGTTGCTCGGCGGACGCGCAAGGCAAGCCCTGGGATGCAACGCGTCCGGTCATCAAATGGAACGGCGAGAAGTGGGTGGGTGATGTCCCAGACTACAAACCCGACAGCCCGCCCGAAGCCGGTCTCGGCGCTTTCATCATGTTGCCGGAAGGTGTCGCCCGACTCTTCGTGCCGGGGCAGTTCGTCGAGGGGCCCTGGACCGAACACTACGAACCGATGGAATCGCCGGTTGATAACCTGTTACACCCGAAGCACAGTTCCAACCCCGCAGTGAGGCAGTTCAAGACCGAGTGGGACAAGCTGGGGAAGGCGGAGCAGTTCCCCATCGTCTGCACCACCTATCGGCTCACCGAGCACTTCCATTACTGGACCAAGAACAACGCCTACAACGTACAGTTGCAGCCAGAATTTTTCGTTGAGATGCCGGAAGAATTAGCGAAGGAAAAAGGCATCGGCAACGGCGACATGGTACGTGTCACGTCGGCGCGCGGCAGCATCGAGGGTAAGGCAATGGTGACCAAGCGTATCAAGCCGATGACGGTCGCCGGCAAGAAGGTCTATCAGATCGGATTCCCGATTCACTGGGGCTTCCTAGGACGCGGCCAGCAGAAGGGCACACTCGCCAACCTGATGACGCCGCCGATTGTGGATCCAAATTCATTCGCTCCGGAATACAAGGGCTTCCTTGTGAAGTTGGAGAAGGTGTAGGGGGGTGCGCCATGGCAGCAAAAACGCTTGAACTCAAAGCGATTTCGGCAAGCACCTCACCTGCTTCCGGAATTCGCAACGAACCCGTGCTTTGCAAGTTGATCGACACGAGCACATGCATCGGCTGCAAAGCGTGCGAGGTGGCCTGCCACGAGTGGAATGACTTGCCCCCGGAAGCAACCGTGCAGATTGGTACATACCAGACTCTGCCGCACATGACCACGAACTTTTGGAACCTGATCCGGTTCAATGAGGTCGAGGACAGCAACGGCAATCTGCGCTGGCTCATGCGTAAGGACCAGTGCATGCACTGTGCCGATCCCGGCTGTCTGCGGGCATGTCCGGCGCCGGGCGCGATTGTGCAGTACAACAACGGCATCGTCGATTTTCAGCAGGATCAATGTATAGGCTGCGGATACTGCATCACTGGATGTCCGTTCAATGTGCCCAAGCTGAACGAGAGAACCAAGAAGGTTTACAAGTGCACATTGTGCGTAGATCGCGTATCGGTTGGACTTGAACCGGCTTGCATCAAGGCGTGCCCCACGAATTGTCTGTCGTTCGGCAGCAAGGAACAGATGGTGCAGAAAGCGAATGCGCGAGCGGCGCAGTTGAAGGCGGCTGGATTCAAGGAAGCGGCTGTCTATGATCCACCGGGCGTCGGCGGTACCGGCGTCGTAACCGTTCTCGCCTACGGCAACATGCCGGAACAGTATGGGTTGCCGGCTGATCCGCAGGTGCCGCTGGCAGTCGTGCTCTGGAAGTATCCGCTGCATTGGCTGGGTACGCTTGCCATCGTCGCGGGGGTAATTGGCACCGCGCTGCATTACCTGCGTTACGGCATCAAGCATGTGAGAGAAGAGTCGGCAAAAGAACAACCTACCGGCAGAGGCCCGGGGGGCAGCGGCTCGGACTAGAGAAGGAGGCAGCCATGGCAATACAGCGGCTTCTACCCAACCAACGCATCCTGAGATACACGTATAAGGAACGAGTGATGCACTGGGTTGCCGGTCTCAGCTACGTCTATCTGCTGCTTACCGGCATGGCTTTCTACTCGCCTCACTTGTACTGGATAGCTTTGCTTCTCGGTGGTGGTCCAACCTCGCGAATGTGGCATCCCATTGTCGGCGTGCTATTCACCGCTGCGGTCGCGTGGATGTATGCCGAGTGGCGTGAGGACATGAAGACCGCCAGCCCCGACTTGGCTTGGCGAAAGACGTTCGGGCATTACGTACGCAATGAGGACGATAGGGTCGCAGGCGTCGGGCGCTTCAACCCCGGGCAGAAGGGATTCTTCTGGATCATGTTCTGGGGCACGATTGCGCTTCTGTTGTCGGGCCTTGTCCTGTGGTTCACGGAATACGTGCCCTGGAGCTTGCATTGGCTTCGCTACATCGTGATTCTGGTGCACGTCATCGGGGCGTTGTTTACCATTGGGGCGTTCATCATTCACGTCTACATGGGAACCGCCGTTGTCCGTGAAGGCTTCAGTTCGGTTATACGCGGCGAGGTATCGGAACAATGGGCGAAAACGCACCATCCGTTGTGGCTGCAAGAGGTCACCAGGGATTCGGAAGGCAAGAAATAAAACGGGTCACCTGGGACCAGCGCATTCAGCGTGCTCACGAGCTCGCCCAGAGACACTTGTATGCTGCCGAGATTCTCACTTTCTACGCCAAACTCGCGGGATTCCAGAAATCACTCTATGAACGCTGGGCGTTACGCTTGGAGGCGAGCACGGTTGCGGCCAAGGACCTTCCACTCGAAGTTGAGATTCTTCTGCCTGACTATGAAGCTTTTCTCGATTTCGTGGCCGACAATGCGCCGGCCCCTCTGGCTCACGCATCAGCCGGGTTGAAGCAGTCGAGCCAACAGCACTGGGCAGAACTGCTGGCACAGCGCTGGACCGGCGAGGGCAGCATTGATGCCGCCGAAGAGCGATTCCTGGCCTTTGCATATTTGCAGCCCTACGCCGAACTGCTCGCAGTGCATGTGACATTTTCGCCAGAGCCCGGCGGTTCTGTTTGTCCCATCTGCGGTGCCTATCCAGTTTGCGGCGTGCTTCGACCAGAGGCCTACGGTGGCCGGCGATCGCTTGTCTGCGTGCGCTGTTCAGTTGAGTGGGACTTCCCTCGCGTGGTCTGCCCGGCGTGCAACGAGCAACGCGCCGAGGCATTGCCGGTGTTCTCGGCTGATGAATTCGAGCACGTTCGCATTGAGGCGTGTGACACCTGCAAGCACTACATCACAGCCATCGATCTAACTAGGAACGGCCATGCCGTGCCGGTCGTGGACGAACTCGCATCCGTCACTTTGAACCTGTGGGCGCGGGAGAAAGGCTACCGGAAACTGCAGCCGAACCTATTCGGACTTTAGCAGGCTCCGGAAAAGCGCGCCGAAGCATGCCCGTGGTTGGTATCCCCTATAAGGTTAGTTAGTGGCCTAACCAAGAGCGCTGGAGACGTTGGAGTAAACGGCCCTTCTCACCTGCTGAGGTATTTGAGAAGTTCTTACAGAATCCGGCCAACTCCCGGATGTCGGCAAACGGGAAGCAATTCGGTTACTTCCGTATTGCCCGTGATCCGACCAGAGTCGGGCACGAATGATCAACCAATCACAGTGATTTCCAGAACCGGACTTCGGGCCCGCTTCGGTGGATTTGTTCTGCGGGCCGGCTCCGATTGCCTTCGAAGATGTTCAATTTGGCCCGGCAAATCGAAATGGCCGGTTATCATGATTAATATCAATAGTTGTTAATAATCCTATGAGAAGGAGATTTTCAATCATGACCATCTGCTCCATCGAAGCCATACCGCTCAATCTGCCGTACGAAATCTTTGGGCCAAAGCCGATGCTGGGCGGCCAGCCCCGGCAGATGGACATGCTGCTGGTACGCGTGGAAACCAGCGATGGCGTGGTCGGCTGGGGCGAAGCGTTCGGCTACGCCGTATGGCCGGCCACACGCAGTGCGCTCGAACGACTGGTGGCTCCGCTGGCAATTGGTCAAGACGGGGACGATATTGCCGGGCTGATGGATCAACTGCACCGCGCACTGCATCTGCTGGGGCGTACCGGGCCGGTGATGTATGCCTTGTCCGGGCTCGATATCGCGCTGTGGGATATAGCAGGCAAGAAAGCCGGCAAGTCGGTTTCCGAATTGCTGGGTGGCACCCACCACCAGGACCTGCCAGTGTATGCGAGCCTGATGCGCTACGGTGACGTGGCGCTGGTGGCGCGCAACGCGGCCCGCGCCCGCGACAACGGTTATCACTCGATCAAGGTGCATGAGCGCGGCGTCGCGCAGATCCGTGCCGTGCGCCAGGCAATTGGCCCGGACGTCACCCTCACGATGGACTGCACTTGCCCTTGGACCGTCGCCCAGGCAATCGACATCGCCGAGCAGGTCAAGCCCTACGATCTGCTGTGGTTGGAGGAACCGGTTTGGCCGCCCGAAGATTTCGCGGGGCTGGCCCAGGTGCGCCGCGCTGCGGGCATTCCGATAGCGGCGGGCGAAAACGCCGTCAGTCCGAAGAACTTCGAGCAACTGTTCCTTGCGGAGGCGGTGGATATTGCCCAGCCGAGCGTCACCAAGATCGGCGGCATCACCGAGTTCATGAAAGTAATTGCGTGCGCACGCGAACACAACGTGGCGGTCGCCCCGCACTGCCCGTACTTTGGGCCGGGCCTGCTGGCCAGCGTGCACATCTTCGCGTCGATCGCCACGGAAACGATGCTCGAATATTCGTATGCGGAGCTCGGCGCCAACCCGCTGGGCAGCGCAATCGAAATCGAGAATGGCCGGATTCAGGTCCCGAGCGGGCCGGGTCTCGGCCGCGATCCCGACCCTGACGTAGTCAGCCGCTACCGCGTCGCATAGCCGGCCAAGATCGTGACGGCTGCTGGACGACAATCCGGCGCGGTTGTACGGCTTCGAGAACTAAGCATCCACCGCACGGGGTTGTCTCAGCCGGCCGCCCCCGCCGCGATTAGCGGCCGGGGACACCCTGCGTGGCCGCGCAGGCAGCCGCCGCGGAACGTCGGCGATTCATCAACAGGAGCACTCCGCTGCCGATCGCCGAGATGAAGGCCATCGGCAGAAACGCCAGCCCGAAGCTGCCGTGCGCATCCCTGATAAGGCCGACGATATAGATCGGGAAGAACGAAATCAGGCTGGAGACGGCATTGATTTGCGCAATCCCGACGGCCTTCATTTCGTCAGGCAGCCACTCCGTAGAGACCGCCCATATTGGCGCCTTGGCCGCGTATATCCCCATGATCGTGATTGCGAGCAGCACGTAGGACGGCGCAAACGCCGGCAAAACCAGCAGCAGAGCGGTGCAGACGCAGGCGCACAGCAACGGACCGGCCGCGTGCCATATGCGCTCGTTTTTCCTGTCCGAGTGATAGCCGCCCGCGACGATCGCCACCGCACCCAGTAGAAACGGTGCGGAGTTCAGCCAGCCGGCCGTCATGTCCGACACATGGAACGACTTGATAAAGCGCGGCGACCAGATTGCGAAAGTGTTCGAGGTCGCCGATGAAGCAGCGAGTACGACGCCGAGGCCAAGAACTGTGGGATCGAGCAGCACTCGCCACAGCGGCACATGCGCGCTCCGGGATTCGTCCGCCGTTCGTTCACGCGCCAATAGGTTCTTGTATATCTGCCGCTCCTCCGCGGTGAGCCAGCGTGCGTCGCCCGGGCCATCCGATATGTAGAACCAGCACACCACACCAAAAACTATGGCTGGCGCGCCTTCGACGATGAACAGCCATTGCCAGCCGCCCAGGCCGAGGATCTTGTCCATCTGCAACAAGGCCGCGGAAATGGGTGATCCGATGAAACTGGACAGCGGTATCGCCAAAGTGAACCAGCCCATGACCTTCCCGCGATATGATTTCGGGAACCAGTAAGTCAGGTACAGGATCACGCCCGGAAACACTCCCGCCTCAGCCGCGCCCAACAGAAAGCGCATGATCAAGAAAGACCGGGGTCCTTGGACCAGCGCCATCCCGCACGCAATCGCCCCCCACGTCAGCATGATCGTCGTCAGAAAGCGCCTGACGCCCTGCCGCTTAATCATCAGGTTGGACGGTACCTCGAACAGCACGTAGGAAATGAAGTACAGGCCGCCACCCAGGCCGAGAATGCCCGGTAAAATGTGCCTTGCCTTTTCCATTTGGATCGATGCGAAGCCGATGTTCACCCGATCGATGTAGGACACGAAATAGACGAACATTACAAACGGTACGAGTCTCCGTGCAGCCCGTTTGACCAGTTTGTCTTCTATATCGGCTGCGATCTGCGGTTGCTTATCCACGTCACCTCCAAGAGCATCGGCGTGGCAGCGCCGTTGTCTCGTTCAACTCCCGGTTACCGTTCCTTGCGATGGCGAGTCGCTCGGGTGAAATTCGCCGTGCGGTGCTTTATCGCACTGCAAAAAGCCGCTTCGGAAACTCGCCGACGAGCGACTCGCGTACTTTTGCGCAGACAGGTGGCTATTATTTATCACATTTCCACGCAAACGTCAGCGAAAGCCCGAGTGATGAGCCCCATGCAGCCCGGATGTCCCAGGCGCGCTAACGCTCACGATCAACTAATTTGGTTCTGCACTCGCCACGCCGCGCCGATCCGGGGCGGTCGGTCTATCTGCGTAAAGAATTCCATGCTGAAGACCAGCACCTTTTTCGCGGCGCACACGAAACTGCTCTAGAATTTGACCATGCAAGCACCGAAAGCCGATCTCCTGGTGATGGCTCCGCTCTTGCCGTCGCTGATGAGCGCTCTCGAGCGGGAATTTACGGTTCACAAATTCTGGATAGCCGGCGATCCCACGGGTGACACCTTCAAGGAATGCGCCGAACTGATTCGCGGCATTGTCACCGTGGCCCCCGCGATGGTCGATGCCACACTGATCGGTTCGCTGCCGCGGCTGGAAATCATTTCGCGTTTTGGCGTGGGGCTTGACGCCGTCGACGTGGGCGCGGCCAGGCGCCGCGGAGTCATCATTACCAACACGCCTCGCATACTGGACGACTGTGTCGCCGACACGGCGCTCACGCTCTTGCTGGCCGTCTCGCGCCGGGTGTGTGAAGCCGATCGCTTCATTCGTGCGGGCGAATGGCCGCGGCGCAAGTTCCCGTTATCGACCAAAGTCACTGGCAAGACTTGCGGCATTGTGGGGATGGGAAACATCGGAGAAGCGATTGCGGTGCGCGCCCAGGGGTTCGGGATGAAAATCTGCTATCACAACCGCCGCCGCAAGCCCAATTCACCGCACCAGTACTACGAGGATATGGAAGCGATGGCGCGGGATGTCGACTACCTGATACTGGTAGTGCCCGGAAGCGATGAGACATACCACATGGTTGACGCACACATTCTGAATGCGCTGGGGCCCAAGGGATACCTGATCAATGTCGCACGCGGTTCCGTGGTGGACCAGGCGGCCCTGATCGAGAGGCTCAAGTCGGGCGGCATCGCCGGCGCCGGACTCGACGTGTTCGAGGGCGAACCCGATGTCCCGGCGGAACTGCGACAGCTGGATAACGTAGTCATGATGCCGCACGTCGCGAGCGGAACGAATGAAACACGAGAAGCAATGGGTGAACTGGTGCTTGCGAATCTGAAAGCGCACTTTTGCGGAAAGCCGGTGCTCACACCGTTCCTGGAATGAATCCATCGCGGTCGTTACCGCGGCAGGTGCTATCAGCATCTGTAACGTGTGTCACTCGTTCGTATGACGCCCCTTGACGGTCACATTCGAACGTGACCCCCGCCACTGACAGCTATTCTTTCTGTCAGCAATATGCGCAAGACGTGCTCAACCAAGTCGCGTGGGATTGGTATGGCTCCCGGCAGAAACGCATCCGGGAAGAAGGTGTGGTGTCGGCGCTGTTAGAGCGGTTTCAGGATAGGTGTATCCCGGAGTTTCCAACGCCGAGCTGGCTGCCCGGCTGCTTCATCGGATATCTCTTCCGCGAAACCGGTTAAACCGGCTGCCGTCACCATTTGGGACCCAGGGCTCTGCAAGGGACTCAAGGCCCAGCCGATATGAAGTCGGATTCGCTCCATTCGGTGAGTGGGCCTGTAAGAGGTACCCATGGCCCATACGCTCAGTACCTGCACATTCTGCGGAGTGGGTTGCGGTCTCTACCTTGAGACTGAGGGGAATAGAGTCGCGGGCGTATATCCCAGCTTCTCGCACCCCGCCAACCGAGGAAGAATCTGCGCGCGCGGCTGGCACGTGCACGAGGTGGCCAGCTCGCCTGACCGCCTGAAGAGTCCATTACTCAGGCGTAATGGTCAGTTTCATGAAGTATCGTGGGACGAAGCATTCGGTTTTGTTGCCGCCCGCCTCAATCAGATTCGCGACCGCCATGGGCCCGACTCCATCGCTTTTCTGAATTCACCTCGCTGCGCGAACGAAGAGAGCTACCTGCTGCAAAAGTTTGCCCGCGCTGTAATCGGCACGAACAACGTCGACCACGGAGCCGGCGTGTACTGCAATAACTCCGTCGAGATCCTCCTCGATATGCTGGGGGTGCCGGCCACGACCAACTCGATCGAGGAGTTGGCCCACAGCGAGGTCATCCTTGTGGACGTAATCGATTTGGCGCGCAGGCTGCCCACGGTAGCTGGAGCTGTGATCCGGGCCAAACTCAATGGCGCGCGCCTCATCGTCGTTGGCACGCGCAGCCATCGGGTGGCCGAGCTCGCCGATTTCTATCTGCGGATCAAGCCGAATACCGAATCGCTGCTCTACGGTGCCATGGCAAAGGTCATTGAGGACCGCGGGTTGATGAATCTTCCGTTTATCAAGTCCCGCTGTAGCGATTACCAACCCTTTCTGGCACAGTTGCGCAGCTACGACCTCGTGCAGGCGGCGGAAGGCTGTGGCGTTTCATCGGAACTGATCGAAGCGGCGGCGCTGGCTTATGCCGGTGCGCGTTCGGCTGCCGTGCTCTATTCCAGCAGCATGGGAGAGAAATCCGAGCAAAACATCCGGGCTCTCATCAATTTAGTTTTGCTCACCGGCAACCTCGGCAAACAAGGCGCCGGAATCTTCGCCCTTGCCGAGCAGAACAACCTCCAGGGAGTTTGTGACGTTGGTGTGTTGCCCGACCGTTTGCCGGGCTACGCGCGCGTTTCCAGCGTGGGGCCGCGTGCGGCAGTCGAGCGGGTTTGGGGGAGCAAAATCCCCGTAACTCCCGGTCTTTCCGCGCGATCAATTCTCACCGATCGTGGCGAGGGCAAAGTGAAGGCGCTCTGGCTCTCCCGCTATGACCCAGTGACGACCGCATTTCTGCCTGGCATCGAAGATTCGCTCCGCGAACTCGACCTCGTCGTGGTGCAGCATTTGTTCATGACCGACACCGCGCAATACGCGCACGTGGTTTTGCCGACGACGGCTTTTGGCGAGGAGCAGGTTTCTTTCACCAGCACCGAGCGTCGTATCCAACTGGCGGAAAAGGCCATCGACCCGCCGGCAGGACTTACGCCGGGGTGGCAGCAGCTCACCAAGCTGGCCGGCATGATGGGCATCTGCTGGAAGTATCGATCGGCGGCCGAGGTGATGCAGGAGATTGGCGAGGTCGTCCCTTTTTATTCCGGCGCGAGTTACGAGAATCTCGCACATGATTATGGGCGGCAATGGCCTTGTACCAAGGACACACCTCTGGGCACACGCTTTCTTTACGCCGACCATCAAGGTGGCACGCGCTTCAAGTTCGTTCCCGTACAGCCTGGCGAATGGTTCGTTGCGCCAAAGAATCTTCCTCTCATGCTCGTGTTTGGGCACTCCTTGTATTACTGGAACCAGAACGTGCTTATCAGGCACAGCGAAACCCTGAAGCGGGAATACCGGAGTCTGTTCCTCGACTACCCGGATGGCTTTGCCGAAATCAGCATCGAAGACGCAAAGCAATTCCAGATACGCGATGGGGAAAAAATTCGCCTGTACGCTGCCACCGGCTCGGCGGTCTCGACCGCACGGGTCACGCCGGAAGTGATGCAAGGCACCATCTACGTCCCATATTTCGCGAGCGATGTCCAGCAGCAGATCCTCGGGGAGCGTGGATTTAGCAGCAAGGCCGTGCCGGTTCGCGTGGAAAAGGAGACTGCATGAAAGCCCGCATCCTCGACCGTGCCGACGTGCTCAAGATCGTGGATCTCCTCCGGCAACAAGGCTATGAAGTGATGGCGCCGTTTTGCGGGCGCGGACGCGATACCTACTTTGACGTTGTGACTGAGCAGAACCGCGATCAGGTTCAGACTCATTTCGCGAATCCCTACTATCCGCCCAAACGCTACGTTTTGCCGCACATCGAGCCAATGCTCAAAGTGACGCGCGCGAATGGAAATGTTCGCATTGAACCGATCTACGAGGAACCCAAGCGCGCCATCTTCGGCATTCGCTCGTGTGACGTGGCGGGAATCTACCATCTCGACCTCTTCTATCTTGGTGGCAGTTTTCGCGACACCTACTATGACAAGCGCCGGAAGAACCTCTTCCTGGTCAACATGGTCTGCACCGATCCGGATCGCGATGTTGGTGACGAGTGCTTCTGCGTGTGCGCCGACACCGGCCCTGCCGCTCGCGACCGCTTTGATTTGCAATTGATGGACCTCGGGGACGAGTTCATGGCCGTCGCCGGAACGCCGGCGGGTGAAAGTCTGCTGGCCGACCCCGTATTCCGGAGAGGCACGGAGGCACACGTGGAGAAGCGTCGCGCCATCCTTGATGAAGTTCGCAAGCGTTTCAAAACCAGCACGAGCTGGTTCTCCGCCACCGTGCGCTATGTTTCGCACGGCGAAGTGTTGGAGAAGACCTGGGAAGAGATCGGCAATCGCTGTATTGAGTGCGGCGGCTGCACTTACGTCTGCCCGGCTTGCACCTGCTTCACCGTCAGCGACCGGCAGACAGGTCCAGACGAAGTTGAGCGGGTACGCATCTGGGACTCCTGCGCCTTGGGCGGTTTTACACGCATGGCAGGCGGCCACAATCCGCGCAAGGCCGTACATGACCGCCGCAATCGCCGGTTTTTCCGCAAGCTGGCGCACTATTTCATCCAACGTGAACTCTCCATGGCTTGCGTTGGCTGCGGCCGCTGCGTCGATGTTTGCCACGGCAATATCGGAATGCCGAGCGTGGTGGAGATGATTCGCCGCGCCACGGCGGAGTTTGAGAACCATGAGCACGTCAGCCGTTGAAAAGATTGATCTGACAGGCGCGAATATTTCGGCCACCGAAAATGCCTATCTGCCGAAGGTTGCGATACTCGATCGCGTGGTGCCTGAGATTACTGACGTCAAGACTTTCTATTGGCGATTCGAAGATGCAGCAGAACAGCAGGCCTTCCGGCGCTTCCGGCCAGGCCAATTCGCGCAAGTGTCGCTATTCGGAGTCGGGGAGTTTCCCACCTCGCTGCCTGCCAGCCCGACGGAGGACGAAACGTTCTTTACCGTCCGGCGGGTCGGCAGTTGCACCGCGGCTCTCCATAAAATGAAGCCTGGCGACAAGTTTGCCGTTCGCGGTCCATACGGCAACGGCTTCCCAATGGAAGACTACTACGGGAAAAGCCTGGTGTTTGTCGCCGGCGGCATTGGGCTGATTCCGCTCCGCTCGTGCATCGTCTACGCGCTCAAGCATCGCGATAAGTACAACCACATCCAGATTTTTCTGGGCGCCAAGACGCCGCAGGAGTTGATGTATGTGCCCAACCTGCGCGAATGGGAGCAATCGGCGGGAGTCGAATGCTATCTCAGCGTCGATCGCAGCGATGGCGTCTGGGCCGGCAACGTCGGGGTTGTCGGCAGCTTGTTTAAGAAGCCCGGCGTGCAAGTGCAGGTGGAAGACACGGTCGCGTTCGTTTGCGGCCCGCCAGTCATGTTCCGTTTTGTCATAAAAGATTTGCTGACGATGGGGTTCCAGGAACGGAACATCGTCTCCACCCTCGAGCGGTATATGAAATGCGGCATCGGCAAGTGCGGTCATTGCTGCATCGGCGTGGCCTACGTCTGCGTGGACGGCCCTGTCTTCACCTATGAGCAGATCAAGAAGCTCGGGGAGGACATTTGATGACCGACCTCCGCGAACAACTTCGACAATGCCTCGTGGGGCGCGTCTGCTTTCTGGCCCTCGGCAATGTGGATTATGGCGATGATGGCCTTGGAGTGCGACTGGGAGAGCGGCTTATTGCCGCCGGCGTGCCGGGCGTCACCATTGCCGGAACTGCGCCTGAGCGTTACCTGGGCGGGTTGGCGCGCGAGCGATTCGAGCACGTCCTATTTCTCGATGCGGTTGAATTCAACGCCGCCGCCGGGTCGGTCGTGTTCCTGGATGCATCGGCGATCACCGCGAGATTCCCGCAGATTTCCACGCACAAGATTTCGCTCGCCGCGTTGTCGCAATGGGCTGAGGCCAATGGGACCAAAGCGTGGCTGCTGGGCGTGGAACCGGAGTCGCTCATGCCGGGGCAGCGGCTGACGGAAACAGTCGAGACCACTCTGGAAGTACTCAGCAGTTTGCTGCAAAGCCTAAGGCCGCAACCATCGCTGCCGACGGCGGGCAGCCAGCCGATCGCGGAGGCGTGCGTATGATGACTCCCGAACAAGCCGTTCTCGCTTCGATCCTCATCTGCGCCGCTGGAGCGATCGCTACCTTGCTCGTTTCGCGCTACAGGACCGTTGCCGGCTGGCTCTCGTTTCTGGTCACCGCGGCCACCGCCGTGCTGATTCTGTCCGCGGTATCCAACGTGCTCATCGCGGGACCATCACAACATCCCACCACGTTCTGGTGGACGACGCCGGAGATTGGAGTCGGCCTGCGCATCTATGTGGACGGCCTGACGGCGATGTTCCTGATGCTGGCCGTCTTAATCGCCCTGCCGGCGGCGTTTTACTCCATCAGCTACATGCGGATGTATGAGCAGTACAGCGTGGCGCGCTACTACCCCAATTTCCTGCTATTTCTCGCGGCAATGTACGGCCTGCTGAGCACTGCCGACATGATGTGGTTTTTCTTCCTCTTCTGGCAACTGATGACGCTGCCCGGCTACGCGCTTATCCGTTTTGAAAACCGGAAGCGCGAAAACATACGCGCCGCCAACAAATATCTGGTCATGATGCAGATCGCCTGCGCGGCCACCATGATCGGGGCGGAGTTGCTCGCGGTGACGGGAGCGGCCACCACCGGTGTCGGAGGCTTGAAGTACGACTTCGATACCGTAAGCGCGCATCTCCCCTTGCTGCTTAGCGCCAGGCCGGGCACGACCGCCTTGGCCTTCGCGCTTTTCCTCATCGGCTTCGGCATCAAGATGGGCATGTGGCCCTTCGGCCAAATCTGGCTGCCGGACGCGCATCCCGCCGCACCCTCGCCCGTGAGCGCTATGCTCTCGGGCGTGATGATCAAAACGGGTGTTTACGGTCTCATGCGCTACTTCCTGTGGCTGGTGCCCGCGGCATCCCAAGCTGACTACCCGTTCGCGCAATGGGGTTTTGTAATCTCTCTGCTCGGCACCATCACCCTGTTCACCGGCACCATGCAGGCGCTCAAACAGGAACAGACGAAGCGATTGCTCGCCTTTCACAGTATCGGGCAGATTGGCTACATCTTGCTGGGAATCGGCGTTTGCCTGGCGCTGCTGCCGGCACGCGGGGAGGTCGCGACGCTCGCTGCGATTGGTTTTTTCGGCGCCATGTTCCACGTCCTCAACCATGGTCTATTCAAGGCTCTGCTGTTTCTCAATGCCGGTTCGATGCTTTACGCCACTGGAACGCAGAACCTCAACAAGATGGGCGGCATGATGAAGTTCATGCCCGTGACTGCGGTGACGGCGATAGTGGCGTCGTTTTCCATCTCCGGTGTGCCGCTGTTCAATGGATTCGTGAGCAAATGGACGATCTACGTTGCGGCCGTCCAGGGCAGCCGCTCGGCAAAATACCTGGCGCTGTGCGCTGTCGTGGCCATCTTCACCAGCGCGCTGACGCTGGCTTCCTTCATCAAGTTCTTCGGCGTGAGCTTTCTGTCACGCACCAGCACGCTGGTCGCCGCACAGGCGGCCAGCAAGGGCCGTCTCGAAGTCAACTGGATGATGCAGGCGCCCCAGGTTTTGCTCGCGCTGTTGTGCATTCTCCTGGGAATACTTCCGGCAATCGCGTTCAACCTCATGCAGCGCGCGCTGACAGCCAGCCGGCAGGGTTTTGGGGCGGCGCTGGCCGATGCCGGGCCGATGACAGGCGGGCTGCTTACCGGAATTCGCAGTACCGCGTCGACGGCGCTGTTCGTACCGCTTGCGCTGGCGGTGGTTTTAGGACTGGCGTTTGCGGTGGCGTTTGCCATATCGAAACTTGGCGATGCCAAACGGCGCGCGGCTGCTCCGTGGCTCTGCGGCTACGCAACCGAGGCGGATTGCCATCGCTACACCGCTCATAATTTCTACGGTGAGATCAAACGCTACTTCCGCTGGGTTGGCGGCGCGCCAACTCCGGAACCGCACGACGAACCAATCCTGAAGGAGCGCTGATATGATCGCACCGTACCGGCTCAAACAACTGCGGGAAGAGTTCGGCGCTGCCGTTCAAAGGGCCGACTGTCCCAGTGACCGTCGTTTGTTCCTGTTCGTCGATCCGCTGGAGGTGAAGCGCGTCTGCCGTCACATCTTCCGCGATCTCGACGCCCGCTACGTGATCAGCATCGGGGTGGATGACCGGCCCTTCTCGGGAAAATTTCTGGTGGCGCACGATTTCGCATTCGACAAGGATCACCTGCTGTGCAGCGTGCTCACTTACCTGCCGCCCGACAATCCGCGGATTGACAGCATCTCCGACGTGGTTCCGGCGGCAAACTGGGCAGAGCGCGAAATCCGCGACTTGATCGGCGTCGAGCCGGTGGGACACCCCTATCCCAAGCGCCTGGTGCTGCCGGACGGCTGGCCCGATGGCGTGCATCCGCTGCGAAAAGATTTCGCTTGGAATGAAGTCCCGGAAAACTTCGATCCCGACGGCGAGTTCAAGTTCGAAGAACCGCCCGAGGGCTGCACGGTCGTGCCGTTTGGCCCCTTCCATCCAACGCTCGACGAGCCGGCGCATTTCCGTCTCTACGTCGAGGGAGAAATGGTCCGCGGCTGCGAGTATCGCGGGTTCATGGTGCACCGCGGCATCGAGAAGCTCGCTGAATCCGTGCTCAGCTACAACGACATCCCCATGCTCGCCGAGCGCATCTGCGGCATCTGCGGTTGCGTGCACAGTGTGGCGTATGTTCAGGCCGTCGAAGCCGCGGCGGCACTCAAAGTTCCGCCCCGTGCTGAATACGTCCGCACCATCATGCTCGAAATTGAGCGCCTGCACAGCCACCTTCTGTGGGTCGGGCTGGCATGTCACATCGTCGGCTTTGACACGTTGTTCATGCAGAGCTTCCGCATCCGCGAGCCCATCATGTGGATCGCCGAGAAGATCAGCGGCAACCGCAAGACCTATGCGCTGTGCGTTGTCGGCGGCGTCCGCTGTGATATCACGTACGACGCGCGAACCGAGCTGCGACAGGTGCTCGACAAGCTCGAAGCCGAGTGGACAGAGGTTGCGGCCGCGGTGAGCAAGGACAAGAACATCCAAAAACGTACGCGCGGCGTTGGCATCGCGGACCCGACGCTGGTGAAGAACGCCGGCCTTGTCGGCCCGGTCGCGCGTGCCGCGGGAGTCGATATCGATTGCCGGCTGGATCACCCGTACGCGGCATATGACAGGGTCGATTTCGATGTCATCACCGCCGATGGCTGTGATGTATGGTCGCGAGTGCTGGTACGCATGCAGGAAGTCTTCCAGTCCATCAACATCATCCGCCAATGCCTGGAGAAGATGCCTGATGGACCAATTGACTTAAAGATCGAAGACGAATTGCCGGCGGGGCGCATGGGTCTTTCTTCGGTCGAGGCGCCGCGAGGAGAAAGCCACCACTTCGTCATCACCGGCGAGAACAACCGTCCGCGGCGCTGGCGTGTTCGCGCGCCCACCTATCAGAACCTGCAGGCCGTGCCGATGATGATCAAAGACCAGCAGATTGCGGACATGACAATTTCTCTGGGTAGCATTGACCCGTGTTTTTCCTGCACCGACCGGCTGGAAACGATCGACCTGCGATCCGGTACAGTCAAAGTCTGGTCGCAGAAAGAACTGCTGAACTTGACGCGCGCGAAGAAGGCACAGGATTGAATATGAACCGAAGCGCGATTGGAATGATGTTGGGCGGATTGTTGAACGTGGGCCTCGTTTTGTTAGCGGCTCCGTTCTTCCAGGGCGTGCTTCGCAAGCTCACGGCACGCATTCAGTCGAGACAAGGACCGCCGCTGTTGCAGCCATACTTCGACCTGCTGAAGCTTCTGGGCAAGGAAGATATCGACTCCGGCGAGATGCCGTGCATGCAGCAGTTCGCCGTCTATCTTTCGATGGCGACGGCGCTGGCCGTGACCTGCCTTGTGCCGATGGGCTTTCCGGCGCCCATGAACAATGCCGGCGACGCGATCCTGCTGATCTATTTGTTGACGCTCTCCGGCATTTGCACGCTGCTTGCGGGCCTGGCGGCGGGCTCCACTTACTCTCTCGTCGGCACCAGCCGCGAAATGATGAGCATGATCGCGCTGGAGCCGCTGTTTGTCATTGCGATCATCAGCGGCGCGGTGCACACGCAGTCGTTCCGCTTGGACACCGTGCTGCATGGATCGGTTTACGCCACCAGCGGATTCCCATGGTCCGGGCTGATCATGATCGTGGTGATTCTGCTGTCATTTCAGGCCTTCGTTCAGCGTGCGCCCTTCGACATCTCGGAAGCGGAAACCGAGTTGATGGAGGGCCCGCTGATGGAATACTCCGGCCCCAAGCTGGCTCTATTGAAGTACGCGTCGATGGTAAAGCTCGTGATCTATAGCGCACTTTTTATCGGACTTTTCGATCCGTGGGGATCGGAATTGGCATTTCCGCTGGGCTGGCTGACGTTTTGGCTGAAGGTGGTTGGCTTGGTGGTATTGGTCACCGTGGTCGCCGCAACCCACGCGCGTTACCGGATCGATCAGGCGATCCGCTACTTTGCAAGCCTGCTGGTGATGGCTCTGGCGGCATTGAGCCTGGCGACTTACGGCTACTAAGAGGTGAGCTCATGTCTCTGTTGAGCAAGCTCGAAGAAACTGTTATCTGCCTGAAGGCGGGGCGCGTGACACTCCCATATCCTGTGGCGCAGCGGCCACTTCCGGAAAAATTTCGTGGACGCCCGGTTTTCGATGGCGTCAAATGCATTGGCTGTGCGGGCTGCGCAAACAACTGTCCGGGACGCGCAGTCCTCGTCTTCGATGCTTGCCAGGAGATTCGCATCCTGAAGTACCTCGGCCAGCGCTGCACTTATTGTGGACGATGCGCGGATGTCTGCCCGGAGAAAGCCATCACCATGAGCCATGACTTTGAACTTGGCACGAACAGCGTTGGCGACTTGCAGCAGCGGCTGGAGCTTTTCATGAGCACTTGCCAGAGATGCGGGCGCTGCTTCAGCGAGCCGTCAGCGCTAGAGCGGCTAAAAATGAAGGGGTATCGCTTCGACGATTTGCAAAACGAGCGCTGGGTTTTCCGTTCGCGAGCTTATTTCGAAAGCGATCCAGTGGTGGACGACATCAAGATCGAATTGGAGTGAAATGCAAGAGCCTGCTGAGCGCCGAAAGGACGTCAAGTGCTGAAAAGCCTCTGCCAAAAAATGTTCGGCCGATCATTGTGGGTCTATCATGCCAACAGCGGGGGCTGCAATGGCTGCGACATCGAGGTTCTCAATGTTCTTACGCCTTACTATGATGTCGAACGCTTTGGAATTAAGTTGGTTGGCTCGCCCCGCCACGCCGACGTAATGCTCTGCCAGGGACCTGCGATGCGCTCCACGGCCAAAGCGCTCAAGCGCGCCTACGAAGCCATGCCGGCACCCAAACTTGTTTTTGCGATAGGCTCGTGCGCATGCGGCGGGGGCATCTGGTTTGACAGTTACTCTGTCATCGGGCCAGTAGAAAAAGTTCTGCCGGTGAGTTATTACATTCCCGGCTGCCCTCCGCGCCCGGAAGCTATCATTTACGGAGTCGCCGTTGCCCTCGGTCTGGTAGACAAGAAGACTGCGCCAGTTGTGTTTAAGGAACTGGAATTCCCGATTCCGCGCTACCACCCGAGTGACCTTCGCGGGAAAGACGAACTGGTCGTTTATGAGAAGGCCGAGAAGGTGTAGTGCGGCGCAGTACTACATAACTTGCGAGTTAGCGAGCGCCTTGTCAGCTATGAAGTTTGGTGACATAGCGCAATAGTCGGCAAAGGAGATTCACATGCAAGCGGCACAACTCTGCGAGGCGTGTGGGGTTGGTCCCCACAAGAATGAGTGCTTGAACTGCGGAGAGGCCTTTTCCGGCGGAGCCATCGTGGCTCAACTGTGCTCCAGTTGTTACGGCGTCATTAAGGACAAATGTATCAAGTGCGGCAAACCGCTCTTAGATAAGGGCGTACTGGCACGACTCTGTGGACGTTGTGGCTTCTCGTCAGCCGGCAATAGGTGTGGGAAGTGCGGTAAGTACTTGGACCGCGCAGCAGCTTCCAGTGCTTAATCTGCCTGAACCGGCTGGTCGGATCTGACATGCTTATGTCGCCGCCATGACCGGTGCCGTGGACATCGTGACGGACGGAACACGAATTGTCCGTGTAGCCAACGGGCACGAGGTGCATGGCTCTCGGCCCAGATTTGACTGCTGCCTCCGGATGCTCTAGATCCCCGAAACAGACCGCTCGCTGCTCCCGCCATGATTCCCGTTCGCTTCTCGAAACCAGAGCAAATTCCAGAATTCAGACAGTGTCCCAGCGTTCGCCATCGGCACGCAGGCGCCAAAACCCACTGCGAATCAACACAAGATGAGTGCGCGGCGCACCTCCTCTGTTGGAACACGGATTGCTACTTCCAAGTATCGAGGACTTAGAGATGGTGGCCGGTCCGGCTAGCCCCCAGTCGGTTCAACCACTGTTGGGCGCATACGGATGCATTCAAAGCAGCTACGGGTTGAGGAGTAGAGAGAATGGCGAAGCTAGCCGGCGGTTTACTCTTGTGCGTTATGTTGTGCGCACCGTTCTCGTTTCCGCAAGGAGAAAGGGGAGATCAGGCCGATCCATCCGCCAGCCGATCAACGCCGTGGGCCATGTTTTCTGATTGTCAACGCCCGTACCTGGCAGCAGAGGAGACGCCGAAGACAACGAACAACTTTACCGCGTTTGTGCGTCGGGAGCCTATTGTGCCATTCAGCAACAGCATTGTCTCAAGCAGACTGGAGATCATGGCGGCACCTGTCGAGTCGCGAATCGTCAATTGGAAATTCGGCATTTTGGCTGTGCTCGCCCTCGGCAGTACGATCGCTGATGCTGAAGTAACCTTACATTGCCCGCAGCCGTGTCGCGAGGTCAATCCCCTCTATGGCGCTCACCCCACGCGGGCCCGGTTATACGGCACCAATGCTCCTTTCTTAGTTGGCGAAATAATGTTGAGCCGTCTAGTGCGCAAGAGGTCACCTGAGCGCAGATTGTGGATGATTCCGAGTCTGTCTCTAACTATGGGGCACATGCTGGGTGTTGCCAGCAATCTCCGGGCTCGCTAGACCGGAATCGCGGAAGGTATACGACGGCGAAAGCCGGGCTTTTGCCCACCGGCAAACTCCGCAACTGCTCTAGTGGAGAGGACGCAAGGTAAAGAAGAGTGAATTTCATTTTGGGGAATGTTATGCAGAATTGCTCGCTATTGACCCTTGTCGTGTTCCTACTCGGCTGTGCGATCGGTGCGCTGTTGAATTCGATCTATCGCGCTTCAACTCTGGCCCGCGTTAAAGAAGCATTTGAACGTGAGCTGGGGGCCATCAATCGGACAGCAGACATGGCGCTAATTTCGCAGCGACATGCCGGCAAGCAGCAGGTATCCACATTGGGGAGCAAGTCATCCGGTGCACAATGCCGTCTGCCATGAAACAAAAATGGAAATCGGAAATACCGTACACAACGACCAAATGAAACCGGAAATGAAAGAAGACATCGTCAGCCAGCCGGCAGCCGCCAGTTCATCCGCAACCGGCGCATCCGACACGTGCACTACGGCGGAGGTGCAGGCGCCCTCTGGAAACCGCCGCCGGGTTTCTATTCGATTCCGGCTTGCGTCTCTTGTCGTTGCTTGTGTGCTGCCGGTATGGGTCGCCGCTGGATTTCTCGTCTACTACAACTACCAGAGCAGACGGGCGCTTACCGAACAGCGCATGCTGGAAACAGCGCGCGCGCTCACGATGGTGATTGACCGGGAGCTGGTCAACATGCAAGCCAGCTTGAACGCTCTTGCAACTTCACCTTCGCTCGTCTCCGGCGACCTGCCCGCCTTTTACCGTCAGGCGCGGCTGGTCCTGGAAGCTCATCCTGGTGCCTATATCCTCCTTGCAGACGCGACTGGGCAGGAACTCATCAATACATTTCGCCCGTTTGGCGCACCCTTGCCCAAGCACAGCGTCCCGGATGCAGTTCACCAGGTCTATGCGACCGGTAGGCCGCTCATCACCAACTCATTCGAGGGCGTTTTTACTGGGCGTCTTATGATCAGTGTGCACGTCCCGGTGTTCCGCGACGGTCGAGTTGTCTACGACTTGGCCATGAACGTCCCTACTGATCGCTTCGGCAGAGTTCTTTTGCTGCAGCAGTTTACGTCGGAATGGCTTGGAATAATCTACGACAGCAATCAGGCCTTGATTGCCCGGTCTCGTTTAGCGGAGGAGTTTGTCGGCCGGCAACCCGGCCCCGCTCTGGTGCAACGGTTGAGGGATACCGCGGAGGGTACGGCACAGGGTATCAACTTCGAGGGTGTCCCGATGTTCAACAGTTTCAGCCGATCGGCGACCTCCGGCTGGACAGTAATGATCGGGGTGCCCAAAGCAATCATGATGGCAGAGAGTTGGCGCTGGCTGTGGTGGACTATCGCTGGCACGGCTCTGCTGTCGCTCACCGGCGTCGCGCTAGCTCTCCTCATGGCACGACGCATCGCTAGCTCGATCCAGGGTCTGATCGCCCCTGCCCTCGCCCTAGGACGCGGCGAATCAGTGGCGATCGGGCGCCTTGAACTCACTGAGTTCGACGAAGCCGCTGAATCGTTGGTCAAGGCATCGCAGCTAATTCAACAACGCGCGGTGGAGCGCGAGCGCGCTGAAGCAGCTCGCCGTGAAACCGAAGATCTGAAGCGGTTCAATGCGGAACTGGAGCGAAGCGAAGCCGAGGCGCGTGCTCTGGCCACGGAACTGGCGGCTATCCTGGATGCCGTGCCGGCAGTCACGTTCATTGCCCATGACCCCGAATGTCGGCGGATGACGAGCAACCGCGCGGCGTATGACCTTCTTCGGTTGCCACCCGGGGCTAACACTTCAAAGATGGCGCCCGAGGGTGATGCGCCATCGACTTTCCACATGCTGCGGGACGGACAGGAGCTTTCCCCCGATGAGCTGCCGGTGGAATTGGCGGCGGCAACCGGACGCGAGGTCCGGGATTGTGAGTACACGATCGCATTCGACGACGGTACCTCGCGGGAGCTTTTTGGCAACGCCGTGCCGCTGCTGGACGACACAGGCAGAGTCCGCGGGGCGGTAGGCGCATACATTGACATTACCGAGCGTAAGCGGACGGAAAAGCAGCTTCAGGCCACGGCCAACAGGCTGCAGGCTATCTTGGACAATGCGCCGGTAGGGATCGTTACCGGAACCCTGCAGAATCGCTTCGAGGAGACGAATGCCGCCTTCCAGCGGATGATCGGTTATTCCGCGGAGGAGCTGAAACAGATGGACTGGAAGGCTGTGACTCATCCCGATGACATCGCGCATAACATGGAGCTTGTGGATGGGTTGATGCGGGGAAAGTTGAAGAACTACGACTTCGAAAAGCGCTACCTCCTCAAGAATGGCAAGATGATCTGGGTACGCATCATCGGTACACGGCTGGATGATGAGCACAAAATCTCGATCATCGAAGATATCACTGCGCGCAAGCAGGCGGAGCAGCAACTCCAGGCTACGGCGGAAAGGCTTGGGGCAATTCTGGACCGCGCCCCCGTAGGCATCGACCTGGCGGATCACGAGGGACGTTTCCTGGAGGTCAACCCCGCGTTCCAGCGGATCACCGGCTATTCGGCCGAAGAGTTGAAGGGGATGACCTACTACGACCTCACCCATCCTGAGGATTGCGCGCACAATCGGGAGCTCCTGACGGCTTTCAAGGAGGGAAAGTCGCCGTACTACGAAATGGAAAAGCGCTACATCCGCAAAGATGGCAAGATCATCTGGATACGGGTCACCGCCTCCCGCCTAAACGAAGAAACCAACATTGGAATCATCGAAGATATCACCGCGCGTATGCGGGAAGCCATGGAGTTGCGCGCCGCCAAGGAAGCGTCGGAAGCCGCGAACCGCGCAAAGAGTGAATTCCTGGCAAACATGAGCCACGAAGTTAGAACGCCGATGAACGGCGTAATGGGAATGCTGGAGCTTGCCCTCGACACGGACCTCAAACCAGAGCAGTCTGAATACCTGAAGCTGGCGAAGTCCTCCGCCGAAGCTCTGTTAACCGTGATCGACGACATTCTTGATTTTTCCAAGATCGAGTCCGGAAAACTCGAATTCGAAACTATCGACTTCGGCCTGCGCAACTGTTTGGGCGACACGCTGGACCCGTTGGGCGTGCGGGCTGAGCAGAAGGGTCTGGAGCTGGCATACCGTGTTGATGCCGACCTGCCCGAATTGCTGGCCGGCGATCCTGGCCGGCTGCGCCAAGTGGTGACGAACTTGGTGAGCAATGCAATCAAGTTTACCGAGCGGGGAGAGATCGTTGTTCAAGCCGAGCGGCAGGAATCCAACGCCGACGAAGTGGTTATCCATTTCTCCGTCAAAGATACGGGCGTTGGCATTCCACGCGAGCGACAGGAGAGTATTTTCGCGCCCTTTGAACAAGCGGACGGATCGATCACTCGCAGGTACGGAGGAACGGGTCTCGGGCTTGCAATCTCGGCGCGGCTGATCGCGATCATGAACGGCCGGATTTGGGTTGAAAGCGAAGCTGGCCAGGGTAGTACATTCCACTTCACCGCTCGCTTCAAGGTAGCGCGTTCGCTGGCCACGGCGGCTTCAGAAAATCAACCGCGCACACTCGACGGGCTGCGAGTTCTGGTCGTGGATGATAACTCTACGAACAGGCGCATCCTGGAAGAGATGTTGACGCGCTGGAGAACGATACCGGCGTGCGCTGACGGCGGCATTAGCGCCCTCAATGCCATGGGACAAGCTCTCGCCGATCAGAACCCGTTCAAACTGGTGCTGCTTGATTGCCAGATGCCAGATCTCGACGGATTCAGCGTCGCCCAGAGAATCAAGCAGGAACCCAGGCTGGCAGGCGCGACGATCATGATGTTGAGCTCGGCGGGAAGACGCGGCGATGCGGCTCGCTGCCGGGAGTTGGGGATAGCGGCCTACCTAACCAAGCCTATCCGTCAATCGCAATTGTTCGATGCGATGATAGCCGTGCTCGGCAAGGTCAGGCAGACCGAAGATTTGTCCGGGCTCACTACCCGCCGTAGCCCGCGCGAATCCCGCCGATTGAATATCTTGCTGGCGGAGGACAACGCCGTCAATCAGAAGATTGCGACGCGAATGCTCGAGAAACTCGGGCACACAGTGGCCGTGGTGGGAAATGGCCAGGAGGCGCTGGACGCCATTGCACGGCAGGACTTTGACGCAATCTTCATGGATGTGCAAATGCCGGAGATGGACGGACTGAAGGCAACTGAGAAGATTCGCGAGAAGGAAAGACAGACTCAATTGCACATCCCGATCATCGCCATGACCGCTCACGCCATGAAGGGAGACCGAGAGCGCTGCATCGAAGCGGGGATGGACGGATATATCTCCAAGCCGATAAACGGCCGAGAACTGGAAGAAGCGATTGCCGGTGTTATCCCCGGATGGGATGACACCCGGGATTGCAAAAGTTCTAGGACCCAGGAGCAGGATGCCGCGCCGGGCGGCGCGATTGCCTGGAATATTGCGCAGACCGTGGAAAGAATGGACGGCGACGAAGAGCTTCTCCACGAAGTCGTGGAGATTTTCCTGGAAGAGGGTCCCAAACAGATGACTACGTTGCGGCACGCCATAGCGGAGGGGAATGCAGAATGCATAGAGAAGACAGCCCACAGTCTAAGAGGAGAGTTGGGATACCTGGGAATCTCCGAAGCCTCACTGAAAGCTCGTGAACTGGAAGAGATGGGCAGGAAGCACGATCTGCAACATACGGCAGAAGTTTTTGCCGCGCTCGAAACCGGAATCTCTGGCGTGCTTCTCTCGATGCGTGGAATGGATGCAGAAGTTTGAACATCAGTTGACTATCAGGTTATTGGGAGTAGGTCAATGAGCATCGCCAAACGGACAACGTTGCAATCCTTTGAGGCTGAGCCGAGGACTTCGTGCGACAGCGTTCTGATTGCCGAAGACGACATTATGTCGCGCAAGATCCTGCAGAGCTGGTTGGAGAACTGGGGATACCGGGTCACAGCGGCTGAAAATGGCGCGATAGCCTGGAACATTCTGCAGCGAGAACGCCCTCCCGAGCTACTTATTCTGGACTGGGTCATGCCGGAAATCGATGGCATGGAGTTGTGTCGCAGGATTCGCGACAGGCAACATAATCCTTACCAATACATCCTGTTGGTTACGGCCAGAGACGAAAAACAGAACGTGGTGAGAGGACTGGACGCGGGGGCCGACGATTACCTGACAAAACCCCTTGATAAAAACGAATTGCGGGCCCGACTGAGAGTGGGAGAACGTATACTTACGCTTCAACATGATCTGATTCAAGCTCGCGAAGACCTTCGTTTCCAGGCTACCCACGATGCGCTCACCGGCATTTTTAACCGGGGCACAATACTGGAATTGCTAAACCGCGAACTAGGGCGTGCAGCTCGCTCCCAAAGCGCTACCGGAATTTTGATGCTTGATTTAGATCACTTCAAGCAAGTTAACGACACCTATGGGCACCTGACTGGGGACGTAGTACTGAAGGAAGTTGCAGGACGCATTAGCCAAGCTGTTCGATCATACGATTTGGTAGCGCGCTACGGCGGAGAGGAGTTCCTGATTGTGGTGCCCGGCTGCAACGCGGATCAGATTCAGGACTGTGCCGAGAGGGTACGATCGGCGATTGCCAGTGCTCCCGTTATCGTCCGCAGCTCAGAAATCCCCGTGACGGTCAGCATCGGCGCGACAGTCGCGACTCGTGGCGCGATCACGGCGACTGACATTCTTGCCGCCGCGGATGGTGCCCTTTACCAAGCCAAGAACAGCGGACGGAATCGAGCAGTCCTGTCGGGTGCAGGACGGAAGATCAACCACCACATTACTGCGGTGTGCGCTCCAGAAAGTTCCGGGAAGCTGGCAGGGCAGATGCCGCCTAAGGACGGGATGGTCAATGAGATTTGAGTGTCGATTTCCGAGGGGCACAGAGCCATGCTGGCTGGAACGATGACGATGCCAACCATACTTGTGGTCGAAGACAACATGTTGCTGAGAGCTGCAAATCAGCACATTCTCACGCGTGCTGGATATACGGTTCTGACGGCTGGAGACGGTGAAGAAGCGCTGCATCTGGTCCGGCAGTATCGTCCCGATCTGATAATTCTTGACCTGATGTTGCCGAAGCTGTCAGGAGAACTGGTGCTCCTGGCCTTGCGAAAGGACGCAGCCACTGCGCGCATTCTGGTGATCGTACTGACCAGCCTTTCCCAGAGGAACGAGCTAAAGCTACGTCAGGCAGGCGCTTCCGCTTTTCTCGAAAAAGACCGTCTACTGGACAATCCTCGGAGCTTGCTCGATACGGTTGCGCAGGTTCTGAACCCGTCTGCCTGTACTGCAACCATGTAGGCTATGAGGGGCTTCGGCTTCGCTACTCGAATGAGGTTATCAACCACATGGAGCTTGTGTCTTGCACCAGGCGTATACTCCGGTGCTGATTACGGTGCGACGCTCCTGTAACAATCCGGATTGGAGCGGTCGGCGAGGAGAATGCAGCTCCCGCGAACCTTACGACTTGGCAGCGCTTGAGAGCCGATTGATAAGTTGATGCAAGGCGGCCTTATCAGCAGCGCCCATCTCTTGGAATTCTAAGCCCATACCCACGCCAGGATGGGATGTCCGAACCTCTGCCGTACCGCGGAGTGTCACCCCATCAACGCGCAACAATATAGAGAGCGAAGTACCTATTGGCAACGTCGCCAGAAGCTCGACATAGCATCCGGTCAAACTGATGTCACTTATCCCAGTAGCGATGTAGCTCGCGGCGCCCTCTTCTTGCATCGTAATGGAGCCGCAGCAGGAATGCCGCAATGTCCTTCGGCGCTCCCGGCGCTCTCTTGGGGCTTCCTCCGCCGACTCAGATGATTTCATCCACAGTATACCAAGGGGCGTTTTCGGCGAAATGGACACAGGCTATCTCCTTAAGGTTAGCTCATCGAATGTTACGGATTGTTGTTCCATGCGATCTCTGTGATGCGACACGTTGTTCGTTATTGGGAATCAGCGCGGCGGTCAGGATATTCAACCCTACCTGCACCGCTTGTGACCTACTCGCGCTAGATATAGACGAGGTTGTACTCACTTTAGTTTTCCCCAAATGCATGAATCCCAGTGGACACTTTCTGCAAGCACAAAGTTGGTCTCGGGCTGGTGGGGACCGGCAGAGTATTAATCCTCGCGATCACCGGCGGCAATGCCGCCACGGGCAGTGGCCGGCTGAAAATGTATCCCTGAATCAAGGTAATGCCGAGATACAGGACAGCTTCCAGGTCTGCGACGCTTTCAACTCCCTCCGCTACCACGGAACCGCCAAGGTCCCGCGCCAACTGCAGAATAGAAGCCAACATCGCTCGCCGTTTGTAATCGGCATGCGCTGTTTGCACCAAGTAGGAATCGATTTTGAAGCAGTCTGGCGCGGCATCGAGGATCATCCGGTAATTGGACTGCCCGGTTCCTACATCGTCCAAGGCAATACGGATCTTGAGCTCGCGCATAAGGCGCAAACTATGAAGAAACTTGGTCGCGTTCCAAACTGGCGAGTGTTCCACGATCTCGACGGTGAGCCGGGAGAGTTCTATTTTGCACTGGCGAGCAACTCCAACCAGGAAATCAACAAACATTGCATCGCGGCCAAGGGTGGAGGCATGCACGTTGACGGAAATCCCCAAGGTTCCAGGCAGGGACTGCGCGCCAGCCAACGCGGTCGCAACCGCCACGCGGTCTACGTCGCATTCCGCCACCTTGCGGCGGGCATAATCAAAAAGCACGCCGGGCGATTCGAATGGCGTCCCTCGCGGGCCTCTGCTCAGACACTCGACACTTGTGACTGTGCAACGGGAACCGCAGATGTGAACAATTGGTTGTGCGTAACACCTTAGTCCATTTGGCGCGAGAATTCTGTCCAACATTGAGCTGCTCATGGTGCCTTCTGCGTGTGCTGAGGCGACAAGCAGGTACGCACCGCCTCGCCCAGCGTCGCAAGGGGGGTCGGTTTAGGCAAGAACGCATCGGCGCCGCACTGCTTTGCTAATTCACGATGCCCGGAACCGGCGTGACCGCTCACGACTATCAACTTTGGCCGGGAATTGGAGTTCGAAATTGTTCTCAGCAAATCAAATCCCTCAGCGCCCAACTGTGTGAGGGATAGATCGGTGATTACCAGCGAATAGGAGTAGTTTGCGACAAGCGCTTCGGCCTCTTCCCGCTCGGCTGCCTGATGCACTTCATAGCCGAGAGACAAAAGATATTCGGTCACTGCCGCCCGCAAATCCGCGTCATCGTCAATAACCAGCAGTCTTGGCATAGCGGGTAAATATAATGCACGATGATGACCAAACTGCCGCAGCTCCAATCGCCACACTCGGGCACCAATAGCTTTATGTTTCTTTCCCAATTGGGACATGGCTGATCGTTTCCGCTGGCTTGTAACGACAACCAAACGTAGGCTACGGCGGGTAGCGTACAGTCAGTGGTCCAGATTCTAGAGTCTAGAAGTAGTGCACCAGCAATCCGCGCGAAGTCCCCGGATGAAGCTAGTCACTAGAACGCAACTCAAGGAAGTTCTGAGCAGTCGTCGAGACTTTCGCTGGGCTTCCGCGAATTGCTTCGCCCCCTAAGTTCCCCAGTCAGCCGGAGGAAAGGAAATCCCCCAGGGGTTTCCAGAAGCCTCCAGTTCGATCCCATATCGGCCTTCGGAGCGAGGACTGTCCCAGACGACCCGCGCCCTGGCTGACTTGCCGCTGGTCGCCACAGTTATGCATAACCGCATGCCAGACTGTAGTCCAGGGATCGTTCTGATTAATGCTCCCTGTTTATTCACCACCAAAGTCTCTCCGATGGCTTGGAAGCA